>Ga0308395_1000155_pt1 | contig 62715 bp, 52 predicted proteins | sample Hotspr20SampleP4_FD_202097 | JGI IMG/M metagenome (GOLD analysis project Ga0308395, IMG submission 202097) | Hot spring phototrophic mat microbial communities from Mushroom Spring, Yellowstone National Park, Wyoming, United States - 20050930_P4 ... | reverse complement strand
CCGTCTCCATCCCCCACCCGCAGAAGCGGCTGGTGATCTGCCAGATGGGATCCAACACATCCGTCAGGGCGTGGTCACTCTCCACCGCCACCAGTTGGGCCCAGGGGCGACGGGCCACATAGTCTCGGCTGGCTTGAATGGGGATGGTGTCGTCTTGGATCCCATGCACAATTAGGGTGGGCACAGGCCGTCGCAACGCCCCATCCGGGTAGCGCTGGGCATCGGCAACAAAGCCGTACTCCAAAGGGAGAGGGCGGCCTTCTCCGTAGTGAAACACCATGAGTTGTCCGGTTCGCTGCCAAGTCTCCACCGCCTCTGCCCCCAGCCGCGGCAGCCAATGGCCCAGAAAGCCAAAGGCCGGTGCCAAGAGCACCAGACGCTGCACGCAGGGTTGCTGCTCGGCCACCCAGGCGGCCACCAGTCCCCCCAAGCTCGAACCAATAAGGGTAACGGGAGGATGGCCCATTTGCGCCAACTGCTCAGAAACCTGCCGGATCTGGCGGGTCAAGGTAAGCTGGGCAAAGTTGCCCTGGTTGAGATCGGGCACCTGCAGAGGGATCCCAAGCTGCTGCAGCCGCTGCCGGAAGAAAGTAGCCTTAGCCGATTGAGGCCCAGAGCCGAATCCGTGCAAGTAGATGACCGCCACGATGACAGGGATCCCTAGGGGCCTGTGGCTGCCGAGAGCCAGCCTGCCCCCAACACCACGCTGATGGAGAGGAAGAGGGTGGCCACCGTCCAGGTGATGCGGTTGAGGTTCTGCTCGGCACTTTTGGAGCTGGAGAACAATTGGGCCTGGCCGCCAATGCCCGCCAGCCCATCCCCTTTGGGGCTATGCAACAACACCAGTATCACCAGCAAAACGGCCGAGGCAGACCAAAGGAACTCGAAGAAGGCTTCCATCGCAGAGGATCCCACTAGGGCACGTTGCTGAAGCTATTATCGCCTGTATCTCCACCCTGGCACACCCTGCGCTCCCCTTCCAAAATCCATTAGATTGGAGTTTCAGCGTGGGATCTCTCACTGCCAACTTTTCCCTCTCTGGGGGACGTTATACAGCCGAGCCTGACCCCGTCTTGACACTTCCCCGACTAAGGGGGGGGATTCTTACGCAGTTCAAAAACGAACTTGTAAAGGCGTTGCCAAACCGCCTCTAGACAGTTCTTTCAGTCAAAGCCCCAAGGTTCTGCTTACTTGTCTGATCGCGTCAGCGGGACGGAGTCCTTGCAGGTTGGCCGAGAGGTTGGCATCTCGCAGACGCTTGCCACCGGTCGGGTTTTTCACCGTGATTAGAGGCTCGCCTGGGAACGGTACGCCTCGTCTACACTATTGGCAAGCAACTAAAGCTGCTTACGGGCTTTTCCGCTCCGCACTAAAGTACGGGGCTAGCAAGCTATCCTTCTGTATTGCTGGTGTCCTGTATGAGCTCTCTTCCGCCTCCTCTGAGCGGGGCCATCGCGTGGCTATTGCTACTCTTGCCGTTGTGGACGGTGGCCAGAGCAGTCGCGGACTTCTTGCATCAAGCTCAACAGATGCACCGCATCCCCTGCCACAAGTGCAGGTTTTACAGCGGCGATCCCCACCTCAAGTGCGCTGTCCATCCTCAGCAAGCTCTGACAGAGGCGGCAATCGGCTGCCCCGACTGGCTTCCAATTTCTGGAGATCCTCGCCAGGGGAGCGCAGTAACCAACAACTGAGCTGCCAGAAGGTGATACTTGCGAGTTTCCCAGGGGATCCCCTAAGTGGGGGGAAACAGTCTCTGATGAACATCGCCGACAAAGGCTTCCACCGCTTCTCGGATCACCTCTCGCAGGTTGGCGTAGGCTTTGGCGAAGGGCGGGATCCGCTCGCTGAGGCCGAGCAGGTCGTGGGTGACGAGAATTTGGCCGTCGCAGGCCGGGCCAGCCCCAATCCCCAGAGTCGGGATCCCGACTTGCTGGGTGATCTGGGCAGCCAATTCCGCCGGCATGTGTTCCAAAACCAGGGCAAAGGCTCCTGCTCGCTCTAGGCTCAGGGCTTCCTGGCGCAGCCGCTCCGCCTCCGAGGGGGTTTTCCCCTGCTGGCGATACCCCCCCAGTTGATGTTTGGCCTGTGGGGTGAGGCCGATGTGGCCCAAGACCGGGATCCCTCGCTGGACCAGAAAGGCCACTGTTTCCACCATGTCTGGGTAGCCCCCCTCCAGCTTCACCCCATTCACCCCTGCCTCCTTCATCAGACGTCCTGCCGAGAGGAGGGCCTGCTCTTTGCAGACTTGGTAGCTCAAGAAAGGCAAGTCGGCCACCAAAAAGGCTCGTTCTACGCCGCGGCGCACTGCCTGGGCGTGGTGGATCATCTGTTCCAGAGTCAGGGGCAAGGTGCTGCTGTGCCCCAAGCTGGTCATGGCCAGGCTGTCGCCTACTAAGATCAAGTCGATCCCGGCCCGATCCAAGATCTGCGCTGTGGCGTAGTCAGCAGCCGTGAGGGCCACCAACGGTTGACCCGCCTGTTTGGCCTGGCGAAAGTGGTGAATGGAAAGGGCAGCCATACCTCTATGATCTCATTTGCCCCGCCATTTCCGGCTGGTCGGGCCGTACCCCCCAAGGGCTTTGGCCCTGGGGTGCTTGGCCAGCTTGCATCTGCCCCATTCCACGAGAGGGGATCCGGGCAGGATAGCCCGTTTGCCGCTAAGATGGTAAAGCCCTATGCAGACTGGAAGGGTGACAGAGTGGTTGATTGTGACGCTCTCGAAAAGCGTTGTGGCCGCAAGGTCACCGTGGGTTCGAATCCCACCCCTTCCGTCCTCGATCAATCCAATGGCGCTCAACGCTGCCAACGCCCGCTAGGGTCAGCATCCGGCCCTCTCCACCTCCGCCAAAGCCCCCGGCAGCCCTGGACTGGCTGGGATCCCTCGCTTTATTAAGTCCCACCTCAGCTTCCTGAAACCTGGATCTCAGGAGGGCACCTTTGCGGATTGGCCCGGCAGGGCTTTCGAGGACTTGTCGCTTAACCGGTCTTCTTGGCTCCCATGTTCACCGCCCCTGCTCTGCAAGCGCAACTGCATCCCCTCATCCAGCGCCTTTCGGAGGCGATTCTGAGCATTTGGGGATCCCACCTCAGCCTGGCTCCCTATGCCCTGCCGGCGGAGCTGGGCTATGTGGAGGGCCGCCTGGAAGGCGAGAAACTGCAGATCGAAAACCGCTGCTACCAAGGGGATCCCTTTCGCAAGCTGCACCTGGAGCTGGCCCAGGCCGGGCAAAGCCTGGATATCCTCCACTGCGTCATGTTTCCGCAGCCGCAGTACCCGCTGCCGCTGTTTGGCTGTGACATTGTGGCCGGCCGCGGCCAGGTGAGCGCCGCCATCGTCGATCTCTCGCCGGTCACCCCCACTTTGCCGGATCCCTACATTCAAGAGCTGGAAGCCTTGGGAGCTCATCTCGCCCCTTTCCAAAACCGGCGCCAGTTGCCGCCGTGGGGGACGATTTTTTCTCCCTACTGCCTGTTCATCCGGCCCGGCGATGAGGCGGAAGCCGACCGCTTTTTGTATTTTGCCTGCCGTTACCTGGAAATCCACTGCCGGCTGGCGCAACAGATCCCCCCGCAGACAGATCCTGTCCAGATCCTGGCCCACTACCAAGGGCAGCAGCGCTACTGCAGCCAACAACAGCAAAACGACCGCACCCGCCGCGTTTTGGAAAAAGCTTTTGGCCCCGCCTGGGCCGAGCGCTACCTGAGCACCGTCCTTTTCGATTTGCCCCCCAGTCCTATGCAGATCTAGTGCCGATTAGACGGGATCCCCTTGCAGCCGCTGCTGGATGCTCAACGCCAATTTTTGCCCTAGGAACTCCGGCAGGGTTGGAGTTGCATCCGGCCCCAGCAAGTAGAAAATGAAGCGCGTCTGCTTGCGGCGGAGCATCAGATTGAGGTGAACAACGGTCAACTCCTCCTGCGCCAGAGCGGTCATCACCCGGTAAAACACGCCCGGCTGGTTGTCCACATCCACCAACAGCGTGGGCAGATGAAACACCGGGTCAAAATAAAAAGAAACCTGGGTGTCTTTCAAGCCGGCCTTGAGATCAAACTCCAGCGCCAAGGTTTCGTGAACGGGAAACACCCCCGCCAAGCACTCGTGAATAGCCCGTTCTAGGTTGAGCTTGGTCTGGGCAGAAAGGCTGTGGCCATCGCGCGAGACGGTGACGCGGATAAACACCAAGTGCGGTGAGTAGATCTGCCCGTAAAGGTGGATGCCGTGCACCGAGAGATTGAAAGCGGTGAGCACCCCAAACAGGTCGCTGAGCAGAGAAGGGCGGTTGCGATAGGCCAGACAAACCACCGTCTTGCTGCGCTCGTCCCGCATCTGTACCACGGCCTTGCGGGTTTGGTAGAGGGCATAGGCCAAGCGCAGATTTTGAGCCTGCACCTCGCTGCTGACGAACTGGCTATAAAAAGGCGGAAAGCTGCGGTTAAAGCGCTGCATGAGAGCCGTTCGCGCCAGCGGGACGGAGTGCTTGCGAGTGCTGACTGCGAGCGGCTGGGGATCCTCGTGGCCAGCCCTTTCCCCTCTGGCAAGAGGAGCCACCTTCGGCTGCTGCGCTGACTGCTCGGTTGACATCGACTTTGCCGCCTGCATTGCTTCCTCTCCATCGTTACTCAGCATGCCCCGGCCAAACCTCATCTATCAGTAAAATCACTGAGGCTGGAAAGCACGTCAACGCTGTACCCAATTCTTGTTCAATGCTTTTGGATTTAATCTATCTCACAAGGCCGAGCTGGGCATCCAAGGAACCGCTGAGGGCCATCCCCCAATTGGGGGGAAGTCCATCCCTGCGTCGCTGCCAAGCCGACGGGTGTGCGCCTTCAAATCCCAGACCAACCAGGAACAGTGGGGCAGGCTCTTAAAGCCTAAACTATGAATTGAGGGGAGAACTGCAATTTTTGATATAGAGTGCTGGATTAAGTGCTAGCCTGCTGGCAACTTGGAGCGCTATTCTGTTAGCCAAAACTTCGGTTTTCCTTAGGTTTGTTGAAGGGATCCCCGTGAGCACAACCGTTGCCGACCCCAGCCTGCTCTCGCCTGCCCAAGCGCCGGATCCCGGTGGGGCCTGGTGGGCTCTCAACATCATCGCTTCCCCTGCCCAGGAGGATCAGATCTTTTGGCGGCTGGAGAGCTTTGGCTGTCAGGGCATGGCCAGCCAGGCTCATGGCGAAGATCGAATCAGCATTCACGCCTATTTGCCCTGGTTCCGCGCCACCCTTTTGGATTTGGCCGCTCTGGCGCTGCGCCTGCGGCAAGACGCCCTTGTGGCTGGCCAGCCCATCCCCAAACTGCGCTGGGAACGCATAGAAGCGGAGGATTGGAGCAACAGTTGGAAGCAGCACTGGCAGCCCGAGCCAGTTGGGGACAAGCTGCTCATCTGTCCGGCCTGGCTGGATCCCCCCCCCCATCCCGGTCGTCTCCTGTTGCGGCTGGATCCGGGCATGGCCTTTGGCACGGGCACGCACCCCACCACCCAGCTCTGCCTGGAGGCTTTGGAGATGCGCCTGGGGGCGGGCACAGAGGGGGTAACAGTGGCCGATGTGGGCTGTGGATCGGGCATTTTGTCGGTGGCGGCGGCTCTTTTGGGGGCAAAGCGGGTGTTTGCGGTGGACATCGACCCGCTGGCGGTGCAGGCCACGCTCCACAACCGCGACCTCAACGGCCTCACCGATCGCATTGTGGTGGCCCAGGGGAGCCTGGAGCACATTCCCGAGATGGTGGACGGGCTGGTGTGCAACATTCTGACGGACGTGATCCTGGATATGATCCCAGAGTTTGGCCTGGTGGTGAAAAAGGGGGGGTGGCTGATCCTCAGCGGTATCCTCCTCGAGCAGGCCAAGTTGGTGGCGGAGATGTTGGAGGCCAACGAATGGGCGGTGGCAGCCCTCTGGCGACGGGGAGAATGGTGCTGTCTGAACGCACGCATGACCTGAGTTCTCTGCCCCGCCTGGCCATCGACCCGGCTCAACGGGATGCCGGCGGTGTTCTCCGTTTAACCGGCCCGCAAGAGCACTACTTGCAGCGGGTGCGCCGCCTCAAGCCGGGGGATCCGTTCTTGGTTTTGGATGGCTCCGGCAAGCTGTGGCTGGCCCATTGGCAGCCGCAGGGATCCCAGGTTATGGGCGAGGTGGAGGCGCTGCCGCGGGAGCTGCCCGTTTATTTGCATCTGGGCTTGGCAGTGGTCAAGGGGCCGGGGTTTGACGAGGTGTTTCGCCAGGTCACCGAGCTGGGAGCGGCGCGCATTACCCCTCTGCTGACGGAGCGCACCGTGGTGGAGCCGGGATGGGGCCGGCGGGAACGCTGGCAGAAAATTGTGCAGGAGGCCGCCGAACAATGTGAGCGGCTGCGCTGGCCCCAGGTTGATCCCCCTACCCCTTGGACAAGTTGGCTGGCCGAGCTCAAAGCCGATTGGTGGGGCATTGCTGTGGCGCGGGAGAACGCTCCCCTCCTGCTGCAAGCCCTGCCGAAGCTGAGGCTCTCGGAGAGGGATCCCGTCTTGGCGGTGGCCATCGGCCCAGAAGGCGGCTGGACGGAGGCCGAGCGCCGTCAGGCGGAAGCCCATGGCGGAGTGCCGGTTTCCCTGGGCACCACCATTTTGCGCTCCACCACCGCCGCTGTGGCTGCCAGCAGCCAAGTGGCCGCCACCTACTCCTGTTGGGGTTTAGCTCAGGCTCAGCTTGCCCCGTCGGCAATGGGGAACGCGGCTGCCGATAGCCGATAATCGATAATTGAGTTGATAGGAAAAAACTGACGCCGACCATTGGCGCAGCAAGCCGTGGTTCTGGGCGGGGGAGAACAGGCATGGAGATGATCCAGGCGGTGCGCGGCACCCGAGATATCCTGCCGCAGGAGGTACGGCTTTGGCAGCAGGTGGAGGCCAGCGCCCGCGAGATCTTGGGGCGAGCCAACTACCAGGAGATCCGCACCCCGATTCTGGAGCTGACAGAACTCTTTGCCCGCAGCATTGGCAGCGCCACCGACGTGGTGGGCAAGGAGATGTACTCCTTTAGCACCCGCGGCGAGCAGGAGGTGAGCCTGCGCCCCGAGAACACCGCCGGCGTGGTGCGGGCCTACATCCAGCATGGGTTGCAGGTGGCCGGCGATGTGCAGCGCCTCTGGTACTGTGGGCCGATGTTTCGCTATGAGCGTCCCCAGGCGGGGCGGCAGCGCCAATTCCACCAGTTGGGGGTGGAGCTGCTGGGCAGCCGCGATCCCCGCGCCGATGCCGAGGTCATCGCCTTGGCCTGGGATCTGCTGCGGGCAGTGGGGGCGGAAAACCTCACCTTGCGGCTCAACTCCCTCGGGGATCCGCAGGATCGGCGGGCCTATCGCCAAGCCCTGGTGGACTACCTTACCCCTTTGAAGGAAGAGCTGGATCCGGACTCCCAGGAGCGCCTTGTCCGCAACCCGTTGCGCATCCTCGACAGCAAGGATCCCCATACCCGCACCATTGCTGAACAAGGGCCCAAGCTGCCCGATTACCTCAGTGCTGACTCGCGGGCCTTCTTCGAGCAAGTGCAGGCCCATCTCCAAGCCCTAGACATTCCCTATGAGCTGGATCCCTACCTGGTGCGCGGCCTGGACTACTACACCCACACCGCCTTTGAGATCGTCTCGCCGGAGCTGGGATCCCAGAGCACCGTCTGTGGGGGTGGCCGCTACGACGGTCTGGTGGAGGAGCTGGGCGGGCCTCCCACCCCGGCGGTGGGCTGGGCCATCGGCCTGGAGCGGCTGGTTTTGCTGCTGCAGAAGAAACAACAGGAGATTCCGCCAACATCGGTCGAGGTTTACGTGATCTCCCGCGGCGCCAAAGCGGAGGCCCAATCCCTTCAGATTGCCCAAGCTCTGCGCCAAGCCGGCTTCTGCACCGAGCTGGATCTGAGCGGCAGCGCTTTCAGCAAGCAGTTCAAGCGGGCCAGCCGCAGCGGTGCGACCTGGGCTGTCGCGCTGGGGGATGCGGAAGCTGCGGCCGGGGAGGTGCAGCTCAAGCACTTGCCCACGGGGCAGCAGCAAACCCTCTTGCAAGCTGACCTGGTGAAGTATTTGGTGTCCCAGAGGTGAGGGAGCGATGTTGAGTTTTTGGGTGCGGCGCAACGGCCGAGAAGACTGGCAGCCGGTACCAGCCGAGGGAGCCATTCTGGAAGAGGACACCTACACCATCGTTGCCCGTTCTCCCCAGCCCCACTTCACCATCACAGTGGAAGTCCGCCAGCGCCCTCTGCCGACCGAAAATAGCGGATCCCCAGCGGTAGCCAACCCCAAGACAGCCACCTCGCTCATGCAAACCCGTTCTGTTCGCACCAACGAGGAGGGGATCGGCGTCATCCTGCCGGCCACCCACCTCGCCCCTGGTTTTTGGGAGTTGCACTGCCGAGATGCCGATTTGATCGCCGAGTTATTTGGCGAGGCGGAGCTGAACAATTGCCTGCGCTTCCAGGTTGTGCCCGCCCCGGTGCAGCGGAAACAGGCACTATCCCCGGCGGCCCAAGAAGTCGCGTCTGAACCTCCTGAGCTGGCTCAGAAAAAAGAGGTTGCCATCCCGCCAGAGCTGTTTTCCCTGATGCACAGCGAATTGGAGGGATCTCCGGGGGAAGTGCTGGTGGTGACGGGGCGGATTGGCTGTAGTGGCGAGCTGCGGGTACGAGTTTGGCAAGAAGATGAAGGGGAGCAGAGCCCGGTTTTCGAGGGGCAACGGCTGATTCAATTTCCGACTGAAGCCCGGACGGCAGTGTTCAGCATTCCCATCACCCTGCCGAGCCATACCTGGAGCCGTCCGCTGCGGGGGGAACTGCGCCTCACTCCCTCTTCCTGGTCGGATCCAGAGCCGCTGCGGATCTCCTTTTCCGTTCGCTGTCGCGGCCAGGGGGAAGTCCTCCCACCCTCCCCAGGGATCCCTGCCGGTCAGCAGCGGCAAGAAGAAACGCCAGCCGCAGCCGGCAGTTCTTCCCCGCCCTCACCCTTGCTGTCCCCCGAACGCACCCTGCAGAAGTTGTTGCGCATCTCGCAGCGCAGCGCCCCTGCGGAAAAAGAGGAGGCTGGAGAAGTTTTGGGCCCGCTTCAGCCAGAAGAGCTCCCAGCCTCCCTAGCAGACACCGCGCCCGAACCTGCCGCCCAACCTGAGGTTGGGCCAGTGCCCATCTCATCCTCTTCTCCACCACCCCAACCTGAGCCACCTCGCGAGGAGGCGGTTCCGCCGCCACCGCTCGCCGCCGCCAGTCCGGGAACCTCGCCTCTTTCCCCGCAGGTGCCGGGAGCTTGCCCGGCGCCGCAACTGGTGGTGCCTGAGCAACTGCGGGCAGGTGACAACTTCGATGTAGTGCTGCGTTTGCCGGCTTCCGTCAATTCTGCCAGTAGCTCCACCGCTCAGCCTCCTTTGTGGATTAAGTTTTGGGTCAAGCACGGTCACACCCGCTCTTTGGTGGATGGCCCCCGGTGGTTGTTGGACTTCTCCCGCGACGAGCAGGGGCGGTGGCAAGCCCTCACCCGCATGACCATCCCCCCTGGCGTCCCTGAGCTCATCTTCGAGGCTTGGGCCGTCAGCCCGGATCGCCAGCAGCAAAGCGACCGCGTGACGGAGCGCCGTTCTATCCTGCCTTAGGGAGTGACCAGTCTCTAGTCTTGAGCAGACCGCACCATCAGCACGGGGCAGCCGATGTGCACCCGCACATAGTCGGAGATGGAGCGCCCCAGCAGGCGATCCAAATCGGGGATGCTGCGGGCAATGCTGGGCCGGCGATCTGGGGATCCCATCACCAGCAGGTCGGCCTTGCTCTCTTCCGCCAGGCGCACGATCTCGGCGCCGGGATCGCCGACCGCCGTAAACACCCGGTGGGGGATTTGGCGGCTTTTGAGGGTGGCAATGGCCTTATCCAAAGCCTCGTCCCGGCCTTGGGCATCGGCATCCAGTTGCACCGAGGCCAAAAAGATCTGGGCCCCTGGGATGCCGGCAACCAGATCCAGGGCCGTGGCAAAGGCGGCCTGGGCGGCGGGGGAGTTGTTGAGGGCCACCATGACGTGGCTGGGGTATTTGACGTAGGCGTCGTCTTTGACCAGCAGCATGGGGCAGGAGGCGAGCTGGAACACGTATTGGCTGACCGAGTTCTGCAAAATGGCCATGAGGCGGTTGCGCCCCCGCGATCCCATCACGATCAGGGGATCGGGCAGGGACTCGGCCACCTGCAGCACCACCACCTTGGGATCCCCTTCCACCAGTTGGGTGCTGATCTTCAGCCCAGGTCGCGGGGGAAAGGTCTGCAGCGTCTGGGCCAGCAGTTCCTGCCCCTTTTGCCAGGCAGCTCGCATCTCCTCGGCAGAGGTCTGGGAAGGCACCGCATGCAGCAGGGTCACGTGGCACTGGGCAAAGGCCGGCAGAGACAGCAGCGTGTGCAGCATCTGCTCGGTGGGGCCGCTGCCGTCGATGGCGGCAATGATGTTCTCAAAGCGAGGCATGGGATCCGTTCTCCAGGCCAAGGTTTGCCAAGACTCATCCTAGATCTGGCTCTGGGGATCCCTGTTACCGAGGCGGGTATCCTGCAATATTTTGTTGGGTTTTAGTAACTCAGCCACACATAGCCGGTGAAGCCGCCGCCGGCGTTGGTGTTGCGACCAGTCAAGAATTGAAACCCTCCCAAGCCCAGCGTTAACCCTCCCTCCAACCGCCAGTTGAGCTGGCCCGAAAGCTTGAGGCTGTCGTAGTCGGGATCCTGCACTGCCACATCTCCAAAGAGCAAAGGGGCGCCGTTGCCAAGGGTGAAGTCACCGTCCAGGGCCACAATGGCCTGGACCTCAGGGCTGAGATCTGCTCCAAAGGTCAAGTTGGCTTTGAGGCGGTCGCCCGGATAGCCCAGGTAATCCCGAAACGTAAGACAAGAGTCGAAAAAGGCGGGCAGGGATCCCAGCTCGACATTAGCCGCCGCTCCCAAGCTGAAGTCGTAGCCGAAAACCCCATAGCCCAGGGGCAGGGAGGTGTTCTGGGTGGCATATCCCGGCGGGATCAGGGCCGTCAATTGCGCCGAGAAAAAGGGATCCCCCTCTCCCCAGGTGTGGCGCAGGCCCAGTTCCAGATCCCGCAGGCCCTGGTTGCGCTGGGTCACGAGCTGGTCGCAGCTGGCGAAGCGGTTTTCCAGGAAAACATAGCTGGTGTTGAGGTTGAGGGTGAGGCGATCGCTGAGGCCGGTTTCGGCAAACAGGTTGAGGCGGGTCTCGCCGTACTCTGAAGGGGCCTGCTGCAGGCGTCCCCCCTGGTCAAAGCGGGTGCGGGGTTGGTACACCTCGGGCTGGAGGGAAAAAAACGTCTGACCTGCCCCGCGCGGAAAGCCACAGCCCGCCCAGGCCGGCAGCTCCCACCCCCCCAGGGCAAGGCCCAGGGCCAGCAGCCAGCTTCTGGTAATTGCAAAAGGCTTCATCTAGGGATCCCTCTCTTCTTTTCCCGGCAACAGCAGCGCCGCCGAGGGGGATTGTATCGGCAGAAGGCCGCTTTGGGCCGTCGCCCACAGGGCTTTCCCTACACCCCCTGGGCCACAGCCGGCAAACCCACGCGGGCCCGAAATTGCCGCGCTGCCGTCAGCGCTCCATAGGGATCCCCTTTGTAGAGGCCGTAGTGCATCAGGGACAGGCGCCGCAGCCCCAGTTGCGACACCTCCTGCAGCCAGTCGGGCCGGCTCATGATCTCAAAATCCACCTGGACGGTGTCGGCCCGGCCGCCGTTGGGATGTTTGTCCTTAATCGAGGGCTCGTAGTGGGCCAGCATCAAGTTGCGGTGGATGGGGGCAAAGAGGCGGCAGCAGAGACGGATCTGCTCCGGGTTGCCCGGATCCGGGCCGTTCAGCTCCGGGTTAAACTCCCCCGGCCGCCGCTGGCGCATCGACTGGAAGGCGATCCCGTCCATCTGGCTCATCGTCTCGGCAAAAGGCGCCACCATGCTGCGGCCTGCCCCGCGGCGTGGGTCGTCGAAGGTGGCAATCCAGCCGCCCCAGCAGAGGGCCACCTCGGCCTCTGGCAGACGCTCCTTGATGGCCTGGCGAGCCCGCAAGACGTTGTCCATGAGGGCGCGGTAGTAGGGGGCGGTGTCGGCATTGTAGGCATCGGCGGGGATGCGCCAGTAGGAAAACTCGGTGGCCAGGCTCCAGTAGGTGGGGCGGCCTTGGGGATTGGCTTGAGCAACATACCCGGCCAGCTCGGCCACGTCCTGGACAAACTGCGGCGAGATGTGGTAGTCGCCGCAGGGGCGGTTGGTGTCGTCTTCCCAGGTGATGATGTGCAGGCTGTAGCCCCGCTCAAACCACTGCCGCAAAAGCCCCGCCTGGTGCCAGTTGCGCCAGAAGGAGAGATCCCCCTGGCGGTGGTCAAAGCTGTTGAGCCAGCCGCTCAAAAAATGGGGATCCCAGCCCCGCGCTACTGCCGCCACCTGCGGATCCGACTCGATCTCCCAGAGAAAGCGCCCCGGATCCTCGCCAATGCCCACCTCCCAGCGGGCCAGCAGCTCGGCCAAGCTCAGGCTTCCAGGCTCGCTATTTTCCGAGCTGCGGTTCCCTTGCGGCCCCAAAAGTGCTTGACCGCAGCCGCCCATCCCATAGCCGGCCAGCAGCGCTCCGCCCATCTGCAGCACCTGTCGTCGCCGCCATTGCCGTCTCCAGATCATCCCGTTTCCTCCCGAGGCTCTGCCTGGCGGGCCCACAGCCGCACCTGCGGGGAGCTATAAACCTCCCTAAAGCCCGGCAGCCCTTCAAAGGCGAGCTCAGGCCAAAATTGCAGGATGCGGTCAGCGCTCCGCAAGGGATCCGCCAGCCCCGCTACCAAGAGGTAGTCCACCCTTTCCTGGGGATGCTGAAGGGCCAGGGCAAACTCGTACTGGTGAGGAGTAAGGAAAGAGCGGGGATCCCTTGCCCAAAAGATAGCCTCAAAGTGGATGTCGTCGTCCACCAGCACTTTTTGTCCGGGCAACAGGTGGCGATAGAGATACTGCCCAACCTGGCGCTTTTCCTGCCGCAGCCTCCGCCAGTCTTCTAGGGCTTGCCCAGCAGAGGTTACTTCATACAGGTTTTGGGCAGCTTCCAACTCGCCACTAAGGGGCACTACCCCTGCCACCAGCCGCTCCCAGAGATCCCGCTCTTCTGCCACCAGCGGGGCCAAAAACCCCGGCTCTTGGCTTACCCCATAGCCACCGGTCAAGCAGTTCAGCCCCAAGAGGGCCGTGATCAGCAGACGCTTGGCCCAGCCGGGGCCGGCTCCGCGGCAGAGATAGGCCCTCATCAGCAACGGCAGCGGCACCCACAAAAGGCCAAAGCGGCTCAGCTCCGGCAGAAACAGCCCCTGCCCCAGCGAAGCCAAGAGGACCACCAGCGGCATCCCCCAGATCAAAGCCCACACCCGGCGGCCCAGCAGGGATCCCATCCCCAACAGGAGATAGGCAGGGGCCAGCACCGCCAGCCACTTCCCCAGCTCCACCAGCCCCCGCCAGCCGCCGGCCTGCTGCAGGTCTTCTCGCAACTGCGGCAGGCGCAGGCCGCTGCCCACCTGGTAGGTAAAAGCCCAGGGATCCCCTACTGCCAGCCAGTTGACATACAGCCAGCTCAGGATCAAGGCCAGGCTGATAAACCCGGCCACCAGCAGCGAGGTCCAGCGAAATCCCCAGGACTGTTGGCGAAAAGCCACCAGCAGCACTCCTGCCAGCCAGGGCAGCAGCCAGACATTTTCCCAGCGCAACACCATCAGCGGCCCCAAGGCCAGGCCCAGCAGCAGCAGCCGCAGGGTAATCGGCAGCTCCTCCTTCTCCGCTGCTTGTTTCTCGTCGGCCAGAGGGAACAACAAGGCCATGTTCACCCCCAGCAGCAGCGAGGTGGCCGTCCAAACCGGGCTGCGCAGCAGCATCAGGATCAAGGCCGGCTGCAGCAGCAGCAACAAGCCCCACAGCCAGCGCCATCCCAGGCCGGCGGGCAGACGGCGCAACTGCTGCCCCACCCAGCCCACCAGCAGGGATCCCAAAATGGCCTGCAACAACAGCGGCGAGCGCCCCAAAATGGCCGTGGCCAGCACCAGGGAAGGGGGAAAAGTGGTGCCCACAATGGGCAGGCGCGGATCCGGCCCCAGGGCGGCTACGGATCCCTTGTAGCCAAGAAACTGCATCTCCAGGCTCACCCAGCCCCAGCCTTCCTTCAGCCCCCACAAGAGACCAGCCAGGAGCAGCAAGGGGATCCCTACCGGCGCAACGAGCCTCCAGAAGGCTTTAAGCTGAGTTGCAAACATAGATGCTTCACGAACAAACTTAGCTAAACTTCACAATTAGTTCTAGGAGACTTGAACACCTCATCGAATCCCAAGGAGTGACTTAATGCCAACAAGTTTCAGAAAAACTATTTGGGATCGATGGACGTGTTTTGGGATCCCTACAAAGCTAGACTAGTTTTCCCTTTTTTGAGGCGTTTTTTCTACGCATTTTGGCGTATTGGGTTCAGCAAGATGGTCGATGAACAGTGGCCGGGCTGCAGGTGAAGATAGGGAAGTCTTTGAACTGGAACAAGGTGTGACCTCAATGCTACAGTCTGTGCGGGACATGAACGACGCGGCAATTCCGGCGCTGGAGCTTTTGCCCTCCCAGGCTGAGACCCGCCCCTGGGGCTCCTTCTGCGTCTTGGATGAAGGCCCGATGTATAAGATCAAGCGCATCGAGGTCAAGCCCGGCCATCGCCTCAGCCTGCAGATGCACTACCACCGCAGCGAGCACTGGATCGTGGTTCGGGGTACGGCGCGCGTCACCCGGGGCGAGGAGGTAATGCTGCTCAACTCCAACGAATCCACCTACATTCCCCCCTGCACCAAGCACCGCCTGGAAAACCCCGGCACCATTCCCCTGGTGATCATCGAGGTGCAGAACGGAGAATACCTGGGCGAGGACGACATCGTGCGCTTCGAGGACGACTACGCCCGCGCCTAGGCCAGTTCCTGAGCGAGAGGGCTCTCCTGTGGCCAATTGATAACTATTGCGCCATATACTTCTAAAAGCTTGGCAGTTGCCCCTGCTTTGGGTCTAGGCTTTTTTTGTCGTCGGGGCAGGTTCTGGGGATCCAGCAAATGGCTGAGGTGAGGCAGGCAAGAAGGCGGTGGGGATGGCTGGTGGCCGGCTTGCTCTGCTGCGTGCCGACCCAGGCAGTGGGGGCGGAGCCTCTTTCTTTCCAGAGGCTGGGCTACGAGCGTTCGGTGCTGCTGCAGGGATCCAACCCGCGCCTGGATGTCACCGTCCCTGCGCCCATCAACGGCATCGACCCGGAAGCCAGCTTTGTCCAGTTGCGCCTGGATCCCTCGCCGGTGCTCAAGCCCACCTCTACCGTGCGGGTGCTGATCAACGACGAGCTGGCGGGGATCTTTCTGGTGCGGGATCTGCGGCAGGAGCCGGTGGTGCGGGTGCCGATCCCGGCCCTGCCCCCAGGGGAGCGCTTCATCACGGTGTCGGTGCAGCCGTTTTTGAGCATCACCGACGACATCTGCGCCGACCTCAACACCGGCAACCTGCTGCTGAGGGTGGGGCGCGATAGCTTCTTTGAGCTGGTGCCCCGCGTGCCCGATGCTACTGTGGCCGGCTTTCTGCGCCTGATGTACCCCCAGCTCACCCTGGTGGTGCCCGCCAACCCCTCTCCTGAGGTGGCGGAAGCAGCTCTGGGCCTGTACAGCTTGCTGGCCCACCTTTTTCCCCAAATGCCCATCCTCTGGAGCAGCCGTCCAGCCAAAGGACCTCAGGTGATTCTGGAACCGGCCAACTTTACCCCCCACCTGCAGCATCAGATTACCCCAGAGGGATCCCGGCTGCGGGTGGCCGCCCGCCGCGAGGCCATTCTTGCCCTCTATGAAGAGTGGAAGCGGGCCGGGCTGGTCAGCCGTGGGATCCAGGTAGCGGCGGTGGCAGACTGGGAGAGGGCCCTCAGGGCCAACCGCCTCAGCTTGCGCGAGCTGGGGATTGTGGATCCCCTGCTGCGGGGGTTTGGCAGCCAGTCTTTGGTCTTCAACTTCAACTTGGCCCAGTTGGGGGGGCGCCCGCGGGATCTGGCGGCCCAACTGGATGTGATCATGAACCCGGTGGATGGTCGGGCCGGGGATCGCCTGACGGGCTACGTGTTCTTAAATGGGGTGATGCTGCGCACCTACAACCTAACGGGCCGCACCCAGCTCAACGACACCGTCACCCTGCCCACCCGCCTGCTGCGCCGCTTCAACCAATTGGAGCTGCGCTTCGACTACGGGGCCAGCCCCGGCAATTGTCAGGGATCCCTGACGCCGCTGACGGTTCAGGTGCGCTCGGATAGCTCCGGCTTCCTCTGGAGTGGCTACCAAGCCCCCAACGGCGAGCTGCAGGAGATCCCGGCGGTGCTGCAGGGATCTGGACGGGTTGGGCTGGGGGATCCCGCCTTGTTGCCGGCTGCCGCCTATCTGGTCGGGGCCTTGAGCCGGCTATCTGCCCGGCCGCTGCTGCCTACCCTTCAGTTTCTCCCCAAGGAAAAGACCAAGCTGGAGACAGGGGATTTTGCCTGGCAGATCCTAGTGGCCGCCTCGGAGCAGGTGGAGCTGAATAGCCCCATCCGGCTGGGATCCCAGTTTGAGATCCTCAATCCCTTAAACCAGCAGGTGGCCCTGGCTGCTCAACCACAAGAAAACCTTGGCCTGCTGCAGTACTTTTTGGTTCGGGGCAGGCCTACCCTCTGGCTGTCTTGGTGGGGATCTGATCCGGCCTTGGCGGAGCGCCTCAGCCGTGGCCTTGCCGATCCGCGCAGTCGCCTAGCCAACCAACTGCAGGGAAATGTGCTCACTGCCTACGCTGCCACCCCCCAGCTCACCCAGGTACAGAGTTGGGATCTCACACCCCAAGGCTATCGGGTGCGCTACCCAGGCCGCTTCAGTTGGCAGCTTTTGGTGTGGCAGTACCGCTATTGGCTGCTGCTGCTGCTGGCCATTCTGCTGGCAGTGGGAGCCTGGAATACCTACCAGCGCTTGGCCCGCCGCCCCGAGTCGCCCATTCCTTCCTAGGGGGGTTGGGCATGGGCTTGCGCTTGAGCCAGACTGGAGCCGAGCAAGGACTCCGTCCCGCTGACGCGCCCAGGGTTTTAGGCCATGCTCCAGTCTCTCAAATCCTCGCTTTTGCGCACGGGCTATCTCACCCGCCAGCAACTGGCGGCAGCCGAGGAGTACCGGGAAGAGGTGGGCTGCTCCTTGCCCAGGGCTCTTTGGAGCCTGCGGGTCATGCACCCCGACAAGTTCGCCGACCTGTGTCGCCAGATTTTGGATCGGCCCAAGCTGCGGGACTGGCTGCTCAAGCACCCCCTGGATCTGGAGCTGCCTTGGCTAGTCGAGCCCGGCGATCTCATACCGGTGCGCTTTTTGCCCTGTGGCTGGCTCAACCCGCAAACCGTGGTGGTGGCCACGGAAGAGCCCGGCTACCCCGGCGTTTGGCAGGCCGTGAAATCCCTATGCCCGGAAGTGGAAAAACTTTGGGAGATCCCGGCTACCGAAAAGCAGATCCTGACGGTCATCCTTGAGCGCAAGCTGGCCGCCGAGCTGCTGGGCAGCCGTCTTACCTTAGAGCAGTGGCAGCAGGCTTTGGAGATCCGCCGCCGCACCGGCTCCAGCCTGGGGCAGGTGCTGACCCGGCTGAGCTACCTCTCCACCCCCGAGTATCTCAGCATCCTAGCCCATTTGCTGGGCTACCCCGCTGTCTCAGAACTAATGGGGACAGGGCTGCTCCACCGCGACGAGAGCCTGAGCCGGCAGTTTGATCCCGAGGTGATGATGCGCCACCTCTTCTACCCCTTGAGCTGGACGGATGAGCACACCCTTACAGTGATGGTCAATGACCCCCTGGACTGGGTGGTGGATGAGCTGCTCTACAGCTGGCGGCCAGGCTTGCGGATTGAAAAGGTGCTGGGCACCGAGCAGGATATCACGCAACTGCTCAGCCAAGACCAGGGATCCCGCTTCAGCCAAGAGGCGGTGTACAAGCTGATGGCCCGCCTGCCGGAGGAATCGGCCTCGCGGGTGTTTACTCCTTCTCAGATTGCAGTGGGCTACGGCCTGCTGCTGCTATTTCTATTGGGGTTGGCCACTGCTCCCTGGACGACTCTGACCATTTTGGTGCTGCTGATCAATCTTTTTTACGTCGCTTCGATCCTGTTCAAACTGCTGCTCAGCCTAGTGGGATCCGCCGATCGCTTCCACCAGATTACCGATGAAGAAGTGGCCGCCCTCGATGACCGCACCTTGCCCATCTACACCATCCTGGTGCCGGTCTACAAAGAGCCGGAAGTAATGCCGATTTTGATCAAGTCTCTCTCTAAGCTGGATTACCCCCACGAGCGGTTGGATGTGCTCATCTTGCTAGAAGAAAACGACCGCGCCACCATTGAGGCAGCTCGAGCTGCCAAGCCCCCCCGCTACGTGCGCCTGCTCATCGTGCCAGATAGCAAACCCAAGACCAAGCCCAAAGCCTGTAACTATGGACTGGCCTTTGCCCGCGGCGAATATCTCACCATCTACGACGCTGAAGATATCCCCGACCCCGACCAACTCAAAAAAGCGATCATCGCCTTCAAAAAAGGGGATCCCAGCTTGGTCTGCGTCCAGGCTGCTCTCAATTACTTCAACCGCAACGAGAACTTCCTCACCCGCATGTTTACGCTGGAGTATTCCTACTGGTTTGACTACCTCCTGCCAGGCTTGGAAACTCTGAAAATGCCCATCCCCCTGGGAGGCACGAGCAACCATTTCCGCACCGACCGCCTGCGGGAATTGCAGGGGTGGGATCCCTTTAACGTTACCGAAGACGCCGATCTAGGCATCCGCGCCAGCCAGCACGGCTACACGGTAGGGGTGATCAACTCCACCACCTACGAAGAGGCCAACTGTGCCCTCAAAAACTGGATCCGGCAGCGCTCCCGCTGGATCAAGGGCTACATGCAAACTTGGCTGGTCCACAACCGCAACCCCCTGCGCTCCTTGCGCAAGCTGGGCCTCAAAAACTGGCTGGCCTACCAATTTTTTATCGGGGGCAGCTTCTTTACCTTTCTCACCAGCCCCATCATGTGGCTGCTGTTTATTTACTGGCTGCTCACCCGCGCCCATTGGCTGCAAAACCTATTTCCCAGTTGGCTGGTTTATCTGGGCTTGTTTAACCTCCTGGTGGGCAACGCCATTGGGATTTACCTGAACCTGGTCGCGGTCTTCCGCCGCGGTTACTACGATCTGGCTTTCTATGCTCTGCTCAACCCCATCTACTGGCAACTGCACTCTATGGCAGCTTATATGGCCCTGTGGCAGCTCTTTACCAAGCCCTTCTACTGGGAAAAGACCATCCACGGCCTGAGCAAGTTTACCCACGCCAAAGTCCAGGAAGCTGCTCACAAAGCAGCCTAGGCTACGGACTGAGTTCCTAAGCAGTAGCAGCGAAGTGAGGACAGCCAGCACCCTTCTAGAAGCTGTAGTCCGAGTCTACGATCACAGCACAACCACTGGGGTGGAGACAGCTAGCCATGATCACCTTGACAGAAAAGTTGCCCTCGTAGGGCGCCTGCACGATGGGGAAATCGTCCAACAGTTCGTCTGCAGCCACCACCTGACCGCTGGCATCGTAAAGCACCAGATCCACATCGAAGCAATCCTGGTCGCACTGCGCCCAGATGTTTTCACCTCGGTAGAAATAGCCTGTAACTACGGTCGATTGTCCATTAAGAAGCCACAAACTACGGCTCTGAGCCCAGGCGGCAGCGCCCCCGATAACTGTGGCCGCTCCTATTAAACTTGCCACCAACCAGCCCCGCACCGAAGCCATAAGACTGCCCTCCTACTGAAAAACGGAGAAAGAATAGATTTTCTACAGAGATCCACCTCAACGCCCACACTCTAGCACCCGGATCCGTCTTTCCCGAATGATCCAGATCACGTTAAGGATCCCACGTTAAAAATCGCGAAAAAGGGATACAAAAAAGGGATCCCGAGTAGAGCAGGGATCCCTCAATTCTGACCAGAAATCCGGCGAAGCTCCCGCATCGGTCTGGCCGACTTCTCATTGCGGCAAATTCAGTTCCCCCCTTCGCCCTAAGGGATCCGTCAAGACATTGCCGGCGGGGCCTTTGATTTGAATGGTGCAGCGGCTGCCGGACACTTCAATAACGTTGTAGTTGGGCACCGCCAGCTCCAAAAAGCGCAGGTTGCCTGTGGTTACCCCTGGGATCCCGCTCACTTGCGGATTGGTCGGGTTCACCGGTGCCAAAAAGCCGTTCACAATTAGGAAAGGGAGGCTCGTTGGCACAACTGATGTGTAAGAAGCGAATGGGTCGTCCATCCCCAGGAGCTGGCAGGGTGCGAAACTGGCCTACAGGGCTGGTAAACCCCTCGCTGACAAACCGGTAGAAGTAGCGCTGCGCTGGCCTCAAGCCGGTGACGACGGCACGAGCAATGTAGTCGCCTGGCTCAGTGCGGTAGTTGCGGCCCGCCACACGGCGAGCAGTAAGCGAAACTTGTTGCGAAATGGGGTTGAACTCGGAATTCTCAGCCACCTGCAACGTCACCGCAACCGTGTCTGTTGCACTGGCCGGGATCACCCGCGTGGAAAGCACCGCCCCTTCTGCGGTGGGATCCCCGGCAAATACCCCTTGGGGAAATCCAGGCACTCCCAGGGGGGGAATGGAGGAACTGGAGGTGCCCCCACAGGCAGCCAGGGCGGCTGCCCCACCTCCAAACATAAGCAGTTGCAGGAAAAAGCGACGGGAACGCAGGGAACTCATAGGGCCCACCTCAGGGACGCAGGCAAATGTAAAGGGATCCGCAGCAGAGGCCAATCGCCTTTTTAGTCAAGCACCTTTGCCCCCAAGCTGAGGTTGTGGGCAGGTGAAGGCTGGGTTAGGGTTGGTTTAACGGCTCTGACCCCTGCGCCCAGGTTCCCCACGGCCTTTTCACAGAGCTTGCTGAGAAGGCTAAAATTTCATTACAGTTTTTCCTGCTTTTGCCCCATTTTTGCGGTTTTGCGTTCCTTAGACTTCTTGTTGACCCTGCCGAAGGAGGGATCGTTGTGGCTACAGAGACCCTGGTCAAGCCTTCTGTAACCCCGAAGCACATGCCCATGTACCGGGTGTTGCTGCACAACGACGATGTCAACACCATGGAGTACGTGGTGCAGGTGCTGGTGAAGGTGATCCCGGCGATGATGCCGCCGCAAGCCACCGAGATCATGCTAGAGGCCCACAACAACGGTGTTGCTGTGGTGATCGTGGTGCCGCGGGAGCACGCGGAGTTTTACTGCGAACAGTTGCGGCAACATGGCCTGACCAGTTCCATTGAGCCGGAACGCTAAGCAGGAGCGGTTGGGGTGGGCCTGCTGATTGCAAAACTCAAGGCTTTGCCCTTGCCGCTGCGGCTGTTGCTGTTTTTGGGGATCCCGCTCTTGGCCTGGCTGCCGTTGCTCGGGCTGGGGAGTTGGCTTCTTCCTGAACGACGGGAGTACCTGTGGCTGCCCCTGTATGCCTTGCTGCTGGTCTGGCTGGGGCTGTGGAGATCTGGATTTGCTGCCTATGGGCTAGATAGCAGTTGGGCCTGTCGGGGCGGGATCCTGTGGGGCCTGGGGATCGGGGTCGGGGGGCTTTTTCTGCTCTTTGGCCTAGAGGGTGCCCTGGGCTGGCTGAGCTGGCAGCCGGTGGCAGGGGGATCCCTGCTCGGCTATGGCTTGCTGGGGTTAGGGGTGGGCCTGGCGGTGGCGCTGGCGGAAGAGCTGTTGTTCCGCGGTTGGCTGCTGCAGGAGATGGCCTTGGACTACGGCTGGACAAGCGCTCTGTGGGGATCCAGCCTTCTCTTTGCTTTGGCCCATTTCTTAAAGCCGCTGGCGGAGATTCTCGCCACCTGGCCCCAGTTTCCGGGGCTATGGCTGATGGGCTTGCTGCTGGCCCAGGCCAAGGTGTGGAACCAAAACAAGCTAGGACTCAGCCTGGGGCTGCACGCCGGCTGGGTGTGGGGCATCACCTGGGTCAACAACTTGGCTTGGATCGAATACACCGGCAAAGCGTCAGAGTGGCTCACCGGCATCGGCGGCAACCCGCTGGCCGGCTTGATGGGCCTGTTCTTCCTAGTCGGCACCTTCCTTGTTCTCAAGAGGTTGGCTGCCGGCAGAAGCTGAGCAGCGCCGCAGCATCTCCCCTCTCCCTGAGGGAGAGGGGCTGGGGGTGAGGGCCGCCATCTAGGTCGAGACAACTGAAGATTCCGGGATCCCTTCCTCCGCCCAAGGGCCGTTCTCATAGTAGGCGGCCACCCTCTCCCGGTCGGGCTGGGTTAGCAGGCTGACCACAACCAGCACGGCTGTGCCGGCGACCACCGCCGGGATGACCGGCAGCCAGCCGCCCGTCCAGCCTTTGGGCAACAGGCCCGACAGCCAGCCCAAGGTGAGGCCGCTGGAGACCAAAGCTCCGGCCACGGCCCCGGCGCGAGTCGCCCGCTTCCAGTACAGGCCGGCGATCAAGACGGGAAAGAGCATGGCGTTGCCCTGGAAGCTCCAGGTGGCAATCTGGGCAATCAGCCCCGGCGGCCTGACGGCAATGGCAAAGGAGACCAGCCCAATCCCCAGCACCACCCAGCGGCCCAACAGCTCCTCCTGGTGCGGGGAAAGCGGGCGCTTGAGGAAGGTGACCACCAGATCCCGCGTCACTAGGGAGCTGGCCGTGAGCAGTTGCGAGTCCGCCGTGGACATCAAAGCCGCCAGCGCGGCTGTAATCACCACTGCCGCCACGCCGCTGGGCAAGCTCTGCAACATCAGCGGCATGATCTGGTCCGGCTGCTGCAGGTTAGGAAAAGCCAGCCGGCCCCAGACGCCAATGAGGGCTGCCGGGAAAAACACCAGCAGAATGAGCAGCGGCCAGACCACCATCAGAGTCTGGAAGGGACGGGCACTTTTGGCCATGTAGAAGCGCTGGAAAAACTGGGGAAAAAGGGGCGTGGCCATGAAAAACAGCAGCTGGTTGCCAAGCAGCGTCTGCCAGCTCCAGCGCCCCTGCGGGCCGGGCAAGCTCAGCCAGGGATCCAACTGGCTGCCAGCCTCCTGGCCCCACCTCAAAGCCACTGCCACAAGAGCCACCCCCATCCCCAAAACCAAGATGATCCCCTGCACCACGTCCGTCCAGACCACCGCCTGGGAGCCGCCGAAGAGGACATAGCCCAAGATCACCAAGGCCACCACCACCGCCAGGGGCCAATAGGGGATCCCCTCCCCCAACACCGCCGCCAGGGTGCGGGCTCCGCCAATGATCTGGATGCTGATGTAGGGGGCGGTAAACGTCAGGGCGCTAAGGCAGTAGAGTAGAGCCAAAAGAGGGCTGTTGAAGCGGTGGCCGAAAAACTCGGAAGGGGTGATGAAGCCAAAGTGTTGGGCTGCTAGCCATACCCGGTAGCCCACCCACAAAAACAGCCCCGAAATGAGGGCGGTGGTCACCCCCACCCCCAGGAAGATCCCTAGGCCATGGGTATAGGCATCTGCCGGCACCCCAATGAAGGTAAAGGCGCTGAGCAAGGTGGCCAGCGTCGTCAAAGTTAGAGCCAGGGATCCCAACCCCCGCCCTGCCAAAAAATAGCTCACCGGATCCTGGCCGCTGTGGCGATAGCTCCAGAAGCCAATGGCCGCCAGCAGCAGCAAGTACACCCCCACCACACCCAAACTTAAAATGCTGTCAGTCATCTCCAGGCCAGCAAACGCGCACAATGTAGAAGTTAAGAGGTACCAACAGCAGGACAGCCAATCCCGCCAGCCAATACCAGGCCGGGATCCCCAAAAACTGGGGCTGGGCCGAGCGGGATCCCACCCAGGTCAACAGCCACAGCAGGGGATAGGCCCCCCACACCCAAGCTTGGCGCATCCGCCCAAACCGCAGCTGCCTTGATCCTTGAAGGTTACCGGCGGGATCCAACCCTGACATCTACCCATCTCCTGCTTTTTTGCCAAGCGTTCCTTTTGCCAATCATTTAAGATACAGCCACTACTGCGCAGAGCTAAATTGTCTTTTCCCCTTTCCCCTTCAGATCCTGTTGGCAAGAGGGAGCCTTCCCGTGGGCCAGGCCATGAAGAACGGGAGCGGCCCTACTGGCTAGCTTGGGCCCGCATCAAAGGGATTGGCCCCCACCGGCTCAAGCGGCTGGCGGAGTTTTTTGGATCCCTGAAGCAGGCCTGGCAGGCGGACGCCCTGGACCTGCAGCAGGTAGAAGGCATCGGCCCTACCTTGGCCCAGGCAATTGTCTCTGCCCGGCCTGGCCTCGATCCTGAGGAGATCCTGGAGCAGACCCAAAAGCCTGGGATCCCTTTCCTAACCCCGGCGGATCCCGGCTATCCGCCGCTGCTGTGGGAGCTGCCGGATCCGCCGCCCCTTCTCTATGTCTTAGGGGAATGCCCCGATTGGCAGCAGCCGGCCATTGCTGTTGTCGGCACCCGCGCCCCCACCTCCTACGGTCGGCTCTGGACTCAGAAAGTTAGTGCCGCCCTGGCAGAAGCCGGCTGTGTGGTGGTCTCGGGGCTGGCCACCGGGATCGACGGCATTGCCCACCAGGCCTGCCTAGAGGCAGGCGGCAAGACAGTGGCCGTGGTGGGAACGGGGGTGGATCAGGTTTACCCCGCCCACCATCGCTCCCTCTACCGGCGCATCTTGGAGCAAGGAGCCGTCCTCAGCGAATATCCTCCCGGCACGCCGCCGGCCAAGGAGCACTTTCCCCAGCGCAACCGCATCATCGCCGGCCTCTGCCGCGCCACCTTGGTGATGGAGGCCCCAGAGCGCTCGGGGGCGCTGATTACCGCCCACCTGGCCAACCACTACGGTCGGGAAGTGTACGCCCTACCGGGGAATATCGACACAGCGGCGGCCCGCGGCTGTCTGCAGCTCATCCGCAACGGCGCCGGCATGATCCTGGGGATTGAGGAGCTGCTCCAAGAGCTGGATTTGGTTCAGGGATCCCCTCCCCCAGAACAGCCCCCCTCCTTCGGCCCCAGCGATCCCCAGCAGCAGCTTCTCTGGCAGCTCCTGGGCAACGAAATCCTCAGCCTCGACGCCCTGGTCCAGGCCACCCAGATGGACATTGCCACCCTCTCCAGCACCCTGCTGCTTATGGAACTGGAAGGCTGGCTGGTGCAACTGCCGGGGATGCGCTACCAGCGGGCTCGCTGAGGTTGGATCCCTGCCCAGCTTCTCCGATGGGAGCATGACTCTAGTCAATAATAAGCTCAACTATACTGAAAATAATGTATAATATGTTCAGTACGGATTACTACCAGTTGATCTTTCTGTTTACTTTCGAGTCTGCCAACATGGTAGCCAAAGCAAAGCAGAAAATTGGTAGTAAGACGACACGGAAACTGCGCTTTGGGTATTCTACTCAAAGCTTTGCGGGATACCGCCATTCTGTTTGGAAACAAACAGAATGCTATCGCTGCATAGTTGAACAGTGATGTTCAGCAGTGTTCAGCGTAAATGTATCAGCACGACACGTGGGATCCTCGTGGCGCGGGTTGTTCACATGGGTGCTGACGGGGTAGGCGGCCATGGCCTCTGCCGGGTAGGGGCGGAGCAGGGGCAACAGCAGCTTGGGATCCCGCACCCGTGGATCCAGCGAGAGGTCGTAGTCGTTTTCCGTCAAAATGGCCGGCATCCGCTCGTGGAAAGGCTCCATCATGGCCGGCGTGTTGAGGATGGCGCAAGTTTCTATCTCCACCCCTTGTGGGCTGCGCCAGCGCTCCCAAATACCGGCAAAGGCAAACACAAGAGGATAGCTTGCTAGCCCCGCACTTGAGTGCGCGCCGGAAAAGCGCGCTAGCCACTTTAGTCGCTTACCCATGATGGGGGTCGTTGATATAGTTTCATAGCTCAAACAACCTCTTCCTGACTTCTCCTACCAACACCTTTTTCCTTCTCTTTGGCCAAAAAATAAGATAAACAACCGCTAGCCCCACACCATGGTTGTAGTGATTGTACCGTTGACTTCCCTCTCGCGCTATCGCTTACTTAGGTTGGAACAAAGAACAAAAACAAGAATGCGGTTTTAACCAAAACTTTGTTTTCATTCCAACAGGTCGGTTCAAGGAGCGTATTGCGCAATTATGTCGGCATTATGGCATGGAGTTTATTGAGGTAGAGGAGGCGTACAGCTCGCAGGCAAGCTTCCTAGATGGGGATGAGCTACCTAATTATGGCGAAAAACCCGACGGGTGGAGACCCTCTAGGCTGAGGCGAATGCTGCCGCCAACCTGCTTAAGAAAGTCAGCAGAACCTTGGGGCTTTGCCTTCAGGAACTGTCTAGAGGCGCTTTGACAACGCCGTTGCGGGTTCTTTTGTGGACTGCGTAAGCATCCCCCGCCTTTAGGCGGTGGGAGTGTCAATACTCAGGCGATACTGGAAAAGCTCTTCTCCAGGGATCCCATCATGCCTCACGCCAGTGCCTTTCTCGAGGTGATCCCCGCCATCGACCTTTTACAAGGCCGCGCCGTGCGTCTTTACCAAGGCGATTACGCCCAAGCCGAGCAGGTGGCCGCCGACCCCGTCCAGCAGGCAGAAATCTGGGCCACCCAAGGGGCGCCTCGCCTGCATGTGGTGGATCTGGACGGGGCCAAAAGCGGGGATCCGGTTAACCTGCCCATCATTGCAGACATTGTCCGCAAACTGGCCATCCCGGTACAGGTGGGGGGTGGGATCCGATCCCTGGAGCGGGCGCGGCAGTTGCTGGACTTGGGGGTGGAGCGGGTGATCGTCGGCACGGTGGCTGTAGAGGATCCCGCCCTGCTGGAGGCCATGACCCAGGCTTTGCCGGGACGCATCTGGGTGGGGATCGACGCCCGCCAAGGTCAGGTAGCCACCCGCGGCTGGCTGAGCACCACTCCCCTAGCCGCCACCGAGCTGGTGCAACGGGTCCAAGCCCAAGGGGCTGCCGGGATCATCTACACCGACATTGGCCGGGACGGCACCCTGGCCGGCCCCAACCTAGAGCAGTTGCGCCAGATCCTGGCTGTCTCCCGCCTGCCGGTTATCGCTTCCGGGGGGATTGGCTCGCTCACCGATTTGCTTGCCCTGCTGAGCTTGCCGGGTTTGGCCGGAGCCATTCTGGGCAAGGCCCTCTACTCAGGAGCTATCTCCCTGCCAGAGGCGTTGCGCGCCGTGGGGCCGGGCCGCTGGCAAGATCTGCCGCCAGAAACTGGATCCCGGTGGGCCTAGGGAGAAACAGCCCTGGCAAAACTTTTGCCATACTGGACGGAATCGACATGTAACTGATACATTTACGCTGAACACTGCTGAACATTACTGTTCAACTATGCAGCGATAGCATTCTGTTTGTTTCCAAACAGAATGGCGGTATCCCGCAAAGCTTTGAGTAGAATACCCAAAGCGCAGTTTCCGTGTCGTCTTACTACCAATTTTCTGCTTTGCTTTGGCTACCATGTTGGCAGACTCGAAAGTAAACAGAAAGATCAACTGGTAGTAATCCGTACTGAACATATTATACATTATTTTCAGTATAGTTGAGCTTATTATTGACTAGAGTCATGCTCTAAACAGCTTCTAGGAAACCAACCGGGAAGGAAGATCTTCCCCAGGCTGACTCTTGTCTAAGCGTTTTTTAGGATAGCCATGGAAGTTCCCGCCCTTCGCCCTGCCGTTCAAGCCTTACAGCCGGAGTTGGTGACCTGGCGCCGCCACCTGCACAAGTATCCAGAGCTGGGTTTCCAGGAGAAGCAAACCGCCGCCTACATCAGCCACCGCCTGAGAAGTTGGGGGATCCCGCACCAGACCGGCATCGCCCACACCGGCATTGTGGCCACCATCGCGGGAGAAGAGCCAGGGCCGGTTTTGGCGCTGCGGGCCGACATGGATGCCCTACCCATTCACGAGGCCAACGAGGTCGAATACCGTTCCGCCATCCCCAACGTTATGCACGCCTGCGGCCATGATGGCCACACGGCCATTGCCCTGGGCACCGCCAAGCTGCTGCAGCAGCACCGCCAAAGCCTCAGAGGCACCGTCAAAGTTATTTTCCAGCCTGCTGAAGAAGGCCCCGGCGGAGCCAAGCCAATGGTGGAAGCGGGGGTGCTGAAGAACCCAGATGTAGAAGCCATCCTCGGCTTACACCTGTGGAACAACCGACCTCTGGGCACCATTGGCGTCAAAAGCGGCCCCTCGATGGCCTTTGCCGATCGCTTTCAAATCGAGGTCATTGGGCGCGGTGGCCATGCCGCTCTTCCTCAGCAGACGGTGGACGCCATTGTGGTGGGATCCCACATTGTGAGCGCTTTGCAGACCATCGTCTCCCGCAACGTGGATCCGCTGCAGCCGGCGGTGGTGACGGTGGGCCGCTTCCGGGCCGGCGACACCTTCAATGTCATTGCTCCCCGGGCAGAAATTTGGGGCACCGTGCGCAGCTTTCAGCCGGAAGTGCGGGATTTGCTTGCAAGACGTATAGAAGAAATCGTGGCCGGCATTTGCCAAGCCTATGGGGCCACCTACGAGTTCCAGTACGAGCGGGGCTATCCGGCGGTTCACAATGACCCGGCCATGGCAGCCCTGGTAGAACAAGCCGCCCGCCAGCTGTTCGGTTCAGAAGCGGCGATTATTCCAGAGATGACCATGGGCGGCGAGGACGTCTCGTTTTTCCTCAACGAGGTGCCCGGCTGCTACTTTTTCCTGGGATCCGCCAACCCTGCCAAAGGGCTAGATTATCCCCATCACCATCCCCGCTTTGACTTTGACGAAGCTGCCCTCGGCATTGGGGTAGAGCTGTTCTTGCGCTGCATTGAAAACTACACTGGAAAGACTTTGGATTAAAGGGGGCACTTCCCAAAAAAGCTGTGACCATTTGAATAAGCCGTTCGCTACGTCAAATCCTAGCTCCCCTCTCCCTCAGGGAGAGGGGCTGGGGGTGAGGGATACCCTCTGGGAGAGGGGCCGGGGGTGAGGGGAGACTCCCTCTAGGGCCGAAGTAGGTCGGCGGATCCAGCGCCGGGAATCGGCAAGCGTTCCAGCGGTTTTGGGGTGGCAGGAGCGGGGACAGGATTCAAGTCGGCGGGAATGTACAGGGGCTTGGGATCGGGATCCCCGCCGAAGGCGAGCACAAGCTCCCGCAGCAGGGCCTGTCGCTGTTGCCGGCTCAGGGCTTGCACGGCTGCCTTGTCTTGGGCATAGGGGTTGACCGTCAGCCGCTCGGCACCGGGGTAGCGCTGGGCAACTATCGGCTCGTTGGCGTCCAGATAGTCTGCTAGCGTCAGTTGCCAGTCAAAGCGGTCGGTAGGAGAGCGACCGACCACCTGCAAGTGATAGACCATCATCCGCCGCACCAAGGTATCTTCCTCAGGCGCGGGGCCGCCGTCATTGGGGTTCACGGGGGTATAGGTGTTTTCCAGAGGCAGATCTGGCAAGGCCTCGTAGACCTGCCGCGCCGCCTCAGGGATCAGCCGCAACTGGGCATAGGCAGGGCCGGATCCCAGCAGGGCCACAGCGGCAATGCCCACCCAGCCTCGCCAAAGAGCTTGCTTTTTCACCACGACTTTCTTCTCCACCGGTAGCAAACCATCGCTCAAATTTTTGAGCGGCAACTCTTAGCTCTCCTGATTGGAAAGAGCTTGGGATCCCAGAGCAGTTGGGAAGCGTTGCAATCTAGACATGGACATGAACCATTCTAAGCTGCATAGATTTTTTTGGCTCAGCGTTTATAGACAGGATAGCCGGCTGCCAATTGACCCCAGCTTTTAACGATCTCTAGTCAATGCTCAATCCCTCGACCACCTGAGGCTGAGAACGTGGCCTGAGAGGGGCAGATTGGGCTACGCGATCCTGTCGTCGGTGGGGCTGAAAGTGATTTTGCCACAAGCCGAGGATATCAAGTGTTTCGCCACCATGCTGGGTGTAGCGCTGCCGTACTTTACACAGAACAGGGGTATTGACACACACGCCGGAGACAATCACCTGACCCTTGCTCAAAGCCGGCAATTCCTGTAACAAATCCCGTCCGGCAGCCTCAACACTCTGGCGCAGATTTTCTTGATCGGAAGGGTTGACAATTCGCATCAAAAATTGGCTCATGCATTGCGATAGAATGTCCGAGTCCAGCTTGCCGGGGCGTTGCGTGATTAGACCTACTCCTAAGCCAAACTTCCGCCCTTCGCTGAGAATGGTGCGCAACACCTGCTTGCAGCGGGAGGGCTCGTGGGCAGGGGCAAAGCGATGGGCCTCTTCCAACAAGATAAAAACAGGATAGGGCAGGTAATTTTCATCCCCCGGTTGGATCTTGCCTTTATGGGTGTTAATGCGGGCGTAATTGGCCTGGCGCAGGATGGCGGCGGCAATGACTTGCTGCTCTTCCTGGCTAATCTCGTGCATCTGCAAAATGGTTACCTGCCCTGGCTCAAACAAATCCTTGGGGGCCAGGTGTTCCACATTGCTAAAGTAGGGAGAGCGATCGATCTGCTCTAGCTTCCACTCCAAAGCAGCGGCTGAGGATCCCCGGGATCCGTCCTCTGCCGAATCTTCTTCGTTGACGGTGTCGATCAGATCCCGAATTGTCCAACGTAGTGGATTGAACTGGGTAACCTTGCGGAAAGCTTTCTCTAGGAAAGATTTCTGCCGGTCGGTGGTCTCTGGCAAGAGGGTAAGGATATCGAAAAAGTTGAGAGAAGACACGCGGATCTTGATTTCCTGTGGGGAGAGAACCTTAACCTTAGGGCGGTAGCCGTCTTCGCCCAAAAACTTGGGGTGGGACTGCATCTCTGCCAGTGTATGGTATTCCCCATGGGGATCAAAAATGAGAACAGCAGCCCGGTTTTTGGGCAACATCAGCTCTTCAATCAAGACCCCCGCCGTGTAGGATTTTCCGGATCCCGTCCCCGCCAAAATAGCCAGATGGGTGCTAACCATTTCCTTGACATCCAGCACCACGGGCACCGCTCCCTCGTCGCGCAACAACAGGCTGCCCAAGTGAGCGCCCCCAACGGCTGTTTCATCTCGTTTGTTCAAAATCGATTTCAGCAGACGATTGGAGGCCAAAAAGACTTTGGCACCGGGATCCGGAGGGCGACGGGGGTTAATAAAGCCCATGGCGCGGTGAAAATAGCCGATGACCTCGACGGTAACTGCGTAGATTTCCGGGTTGGGGTGGGTAAAGCCCACCAAAGCCACAATGGTGCTGGGATCGATCTCGGTGTCGGCAAAGATGCGATCGGGAATGTGATCCAAGAGCTGGACTTGCCTGATCTTGCCGAGAATTTTCAGGGTTTGGGACTGGGTATCCTGAACCTCATAGTAGACAAAATCGCCTACTCTTACAGCTTGGGTATTGGAGGTGATAAAAACATACTGGTTGGAGGTTTCACCGGGGCCCTTGACAGTGCCGATTACTTCTGGGGCCTCTTCATCGGAGGAGAAGACAGCTTTTGGATAGTGTCCATTGTCAAGAGACTGGGCGATCCCTACAGTTTTTTTGGTCATCAGCGCATCGCTCCTACGGTCATTTTCCAGGCCAGTTCTTTGCTTAGAATTTGCAGGGCCCGCCGTTGAGCCGGATCGGAAAACATGGGTATGATATCATTCAAGACTTGATAAACAAGGTGGTCGGCAAAGTTGCCGCCGCTGCTCAAGAGCAATCCATAATACGAAAATTGGGTTTGACCTTGGGGATCTTGGTGAAAACGTAGGATTTCTTCTTGGCTCATGCGAAAAACGGGCGTGTTCACAGGCACCACCACGCGCGGGATCCCTTGCCGGCCACAGCCCCGCTCTTCGTCCAAAGCTCCGATGAGAACCACCGAAAGCAGCGTGCGCACCTCGTTTTGTAAATCGGGGGAAAAATAGGGATCCGGCTGGCTGGAGAGGCGCGGGCCGGAGTTGAGAAAGAGCGGGTTTACAATTTGGGTGTTATAGACCAGACCTACAGCCCAGTGCCGTTGATCATTCTCCAGCTTAACAAAGCTGCCAAAGCCATAGTCATCAGGAGAGGGAGGATTTTTGACTTCTAGGGCGTCATCCACCTGCACTACGTAGTCGCAGTGATTGTTGGAGCGAACCACCTTGCCCAATCTCATCGGACTCGCCTCCGCTGCAGTTTACTCACCGTTTTCCGAGATAACCTGAGGTTGAGCTTCTCGCGGCTTGCCCAATCTTGCATCAGGCGCAGGAAAAGGTTGCGATCCTCATTGCGAATAACGGCTATTTGATCGGCTGTCTCTAACACATAGGGATAGCCTCTACCAATGATGACCTCGCAGCGCACCAGATCCACGACCCAGTCCAAAAGTCCTGCCTCGTAAACCCAAACCGGTATCTCCAGCCGGGCCGGAAAGTTGTCGTTGGTGCGCAAATAAACAAATCCCACTCGCTCTCGCATTTCTTGGTAAGAGTTGAGGATCCCATCTTGAGGGTTAAGGCTGCCGCCGCGAGCACAGATAAAAAAAGGGGTGCGCTCCCCCCACTCCAGCCACGGGCTGAGGAGTTGGGCATCGTGAAGCTGAGGAGCTTCAGGAAGATCGAAGCAATGCCGCAGCAATGTCACCAGATCTGAGGTATAGGTAGTGTCGATGTAGGCCACAACAGGGATCTGGTTTTGCTCGCTGGCCCGCAGCACCTGGAGTAAACATTGTACGTAGAAATCTCGGCTTTCTGGCTCAAGGGCTTCCGCAAAGGTAGCCACCAGAGCCCCATCTAAAAAGGCCAACTTTCGGGATCCAGGCTGAGCTCCCCGGATATATTCCACCAGCTTTTCTGTTTCCATTTGGAAGCGACGCATGTTGACGACGCGCTCTTTGGGCTCGCCGCTGCTATCGGATCCCAAATCCTTTGGAGTCAGTACATCGACTTGAATATCTTTTTCGTACAGGCCTTGGGCACAGTGATGATTCTCATACCAGCCGATCTGCACCAAGGCCACCGGAATTGACAGATCCTTGCTGGGATAGATTTGGGATCCATCTACTGCAAAGGTGGAAATATTTTTAATAATCGACCTTGCCCATTCATCGCTTTCCTCATGGCTAGTCCATGCCTGTTCAAAAGGAACTGACCAACTGGAGTAAAGATCCCACTCTTGAGTAGGTAGAGCACCCGGAAAGTCCAAGGGCGCTATTTTTTCGGCAATCTCTGCGCTCGACCACTGGCACAATCTTTCCATGGCCTGCCGATATCCCTCTCTGCGCTCCGATAGCCCTTGATCAAAAGTGACGAAAGCCTCCCGCTTTTGCTGCAATACTGCCAGAACCCGGTCAGCTCTAAATACCATAGGTGGGATCCCTCCTCATCTGGCCAGAGCCAGCGTGCCTCTCCACCCGAATGATGTTCTCCGTTACTTGCTCAAAGGTATCGTCGTGGCTGATCACAAATAGCTGCTCAAAAGAGCGCAAATTGGTAATGGACTCGGCCAATCGCTGTCGGCGCTGGGCGTCCATGTTGGTGGTGGGCTCGTCGAAGAAGGCAATATCCAACTGTCCTAACACCTTGAGCAAGGCTAGGCGAACTGCCAGAGCTGCCGACATCTGCTCTCCTCCAGAAAGGCTGGCAAAACGTCGTTTGGGGCCGCCTCCCTCTTGAACGCGGATCTCGTAGTCGGCCTCCCAGGTGAGGGCAACATTGGGGCGGTTGAGGATTTCCCGGAAGAGGTGATCGGCAATGTTGTTGATCTGCTGTAGATAGTATTGGGTAATTTGAGGGCCAGCCTTTTTGTAGGTATCTCGGCTAAACTTAATGAAGCGATGCAGACGCTCTTTCTCGATTCGTTGCGTCTCGACTTGTTTTAAGGTTTCTCTCACCCGCTCCAGTTGCTGTAACCTTTCCTGGATTTTCTGTAGTTGAGGGGCAAGGCTTTCCAGGCGAGCTTGAGCCTCGGCCTTTTGAATTTCGGTGGCCTGCAAAAGGGAGCGCAGACGTTGGTGCTCCTGAGGCTGATAGAGGGAAGCCAAAGGATCCCGCTGTGCCCGCAATTGGGACAGTTGGGTTTGCAATGCTTGCTGTTGCGCCTTCAGTTCACTGAGCTGCCGTTCTCGTTGGGGGAGCAGTTTGGCAATAGGCTCCAGACGTAGATATTGCTCGTGATCCGCTCGGTAGTGTTCGCGCTGTTCTTGCAGGGATCCCAGCTCTCGATCCAGGTGTTCGGTTTGCAGCAGCGCTTCCTCGAGGGGGCGGAGTGCTGCCTCCAAATCCTGGATTTGCTGTAGGCAACCTGCCTGCGTTTGCAGGTACTGTCTTTCCAGCTTGAGCTCCGCTTTCAGCCACTCAGCCCGGCTTCTCGGATCCCCCAGGGACTTCAAGGTTTCGGCGGCTTTTACAATTTGGGCTTGCAGGTAATCTTTGGATCCCTCTATTTTCTCCCAGCGATCAATTTGGGCTTGTTTTTCCTGCTTAGCTTGCTGGATCTGTTCTAGAGCCAACTGAGCTGTTTGCAGTTCATCTTTTCGTTGTGGCAAACTTTGGACAAGTGGTTGCATACGGATAACGGTTTCATAGCTGTTGCGATGGCAACTCTGCTCCTCCCGTAAAGCGGCAATTCTCTCGTCTAGATCGGCAAGGGGCTGAAGCTGCTGCTCTAGGGCTTGTATCTGTTGTTGAAGTTGCTGGATGCTGGCTACAACTTGCTGGTACTCTTGCTCAACTCTCGGCTTATTGTTGAGCTCCTTTTCCAGGCGCTGGATTTGCCCCCTGGGATCCCCCAGTGCCTGCAGCGCTTGGCCGATTTCCTGTTGTTGCCGAAGAAAGTCTGGCTCTGCCTCGAGGCTCCACTGAAGATCCTCAATTTTGCTCTGGCGTTCGTTTTGCCATTGCAGCAACTGTTGAATTTGAGCTTCTAACTCGGGAATCTGCGCCGTTAAGCCCAGCAGGGGCTGCAAAGTCTTGAGTTGCTCCTGGATATCAGCCAGTTGCTGGCGTAGCTGAGGCTCGCAAGTTTGGGGGGAAAGATCCTGTAGGATTTGTTGGATGGATTGCAGTAACTGTTGGCTGAGGGCTGAAGACTGGGCCAGAACTTGCGGGATCCGCTGCCATAGAGGTTGGAGTTGCGGATAACTCTGTTGGCAAGCGGCCAGCTCCTCCACAAGAGTTTGAATGCTGCGGTTGTGCTGGGCCAGTTGGTGAGAGCCCTGCTCGAAAAGGGCTTGGAGTTCCCGCTGAAATTGCCGCGCCGCGGCTAGGCGGCTGAGCTGAGTTTGCAGTCGCTCTTGTTGAGCCTCCAGGAGGGGAATCTTGGCTACGTGCTCTCGATCGGCCTGTCGCTGTCGAAGCTGCAGCCGCAACTGTTCCAACTGGGCCCGGCCCTGTTCCTGTTCTGTTTCTCTCTGTCTTAGCTCTAGGCGCAGGGCCTGAAAAGAGGCCAACTTCTGGCCAATTTGAGAGTACCGTTGTTCCAGGACGGTTTGCTTTTCGCAGAGCGTTTGCAGGTGTAGCTTTTCCTCCTCGATTTTCTGGAAGAGTTGGAGCTGCTGTCGATATTCAGATTCTCGCAGTTGGAGTTGGTGGAGCTGCTGCCGTAAAGTTTCCCGCTGAGCTGTCAAGGTCTGCCGTGTTCGTCGCAACGCCTCTTGCTCTGCCACCCAAGCCTCCAACTCCAGATAACGCCTGTAGGCCGATTCGTGCTGTTGACAGATGGCCTGCGCCTGTTCAGCCTCTTGGACGCGGCTTTGCAGCAGTTGACAGCGCCCGGCGTGGGCTGACCATTCTCCCTGAAGCTGCTCCCATTCGCGGTGCAGTTGGAGCAAGGTGTCGAGCTGCTGAGCCCAATGGCTTTGCCGGCGCTCTAGCTCCTCTTGGGCTTGAATTTGGGGAGCCAGCTCCTCTAGCTCCTGCTTGCAGCGCTGTTGTTGGCTGAGTTTTTCCTGCAGCCTCGCCAGTTGGTTTTCGAGGTTCTGCTTTTGCGAGAGCAGGGCCTCCCGCCGCTTCAGCCACTCCAGGCGCTGCTGCCGTTGCTTTTCCAGCTCCCGCAACCGATCTTCTATGGCCAAAAAGCGCTGAGATCCCTCTTGGTGGTGCTGTTGTTGTGCCTGCGCTCGCTGGGCCTCTGCCCACAGCTTTTCGGCTTGCTCAAGGGCTACTGCCAGCAGGGATCCCTCTTGCTCCAGTTGAGCAATTTGCCGGTCGAGCGTTTGGATTTGCTCAAGCAGCTTCTCCAGCCGCTCCAGCTCCAGCTTCACCTCGGCCAAGGTATGGGTATGGTGGCTTAAGCGCTCCTGCCAGTGGCTCAGTTCTTGCTCGATTCTCTGCTGCTCTACTTGCAGCGGATCCCAGTCTTGCATCTGTTGATGGAGCAGCTCAATTTGATGCTTGACGGCCAGAACTTGCGCCTCGCTGTATTTTTCAACTGCCAGCAGATCCTTTGCAACTTGCTGGTACTCTTCTACCTTCAAGATGCGGTCGAAAACTTCTTTCCGCTCCCGACTGGTTTTGAGAAAATCTGCTGTGAAAGTGCCCTGGGGCACCCCAATCGTTGTAGCAAAGAGCCGCGCCAAATCAGTACCGGCGGGCACACCCAAATGTTGCCTCAGCCACGCTAGCACATCTGCCTTGCGCTCGTAATCTAGGCGCTGCTTCAATTGCGGATCGAAGAGGCGATATCCCTGCCTGACACTGCGGCGAACGTCGTAGGTGCGCTGATCCCACTGGGAGATAAACTGGACAGTAGCCACCGCATCGCTGGCCCCTGTGCGGATGAGTTCTTCTTGGTTGTAGGGGCAGTAGTCAAACAAAACCCAGGCGATGGCCTCTAGAATGCTGGTTTTGCCTGCTCCATTTTCTCCACAAATGGCGTTGATACCGGGCTCAAACTCGAAGAAGGCGTCCTCATGAGACTTGAAGTTCTGCAGAGCCAAAGAGAGGATCCGCATGGTCAGTCTTCTTCCCCCAGAAAGGCGCCGCTCAGGTGAGCGTACACTTCCGCTTCGCCTTGCTCCTCTAAGATTTTCTCTTTGAGATCTAAGAGTAACCGTGCCAGCTCTTCGCTGCGCTTGCGGTAGTGGGCATGGCTGCTCAGCAGCTCCCTGTAGATTTTCTCTTCAATTTGCAGCCTGCGCCCTTCTTCTTCGAGGGAAAGAGCAGCCGACCCGATCTCCAAAGTAGTGGCTTCGAAGCGGAAGAGAACCAGCAGGGCACCGGTAAGCTGCTGAATCTGCTGCTGCAGGGCGCGGCTATCCAACTCGTGCTTGGCAAAGCCCACCTGCCCCGCCAGCCGAAACTCCACCATTGGCGCTGGCCCACCTTCGGGAAGGTCGGATCCCTTGGCCAAGGCAATTGCGGCTGCAGCAATCTCTTCGGGCGTTTCCCGGCCCTTGGCCTCAAGAGAGATCCGTCGGTGAGGCCGCCGGTAGTAGTCCTGCACCAGCTCAGCCTGAGGCGGGCCCTCTCCCCAGCGGACGCGGTAGGCTCCCCGCGGAAAGTCCCACTCGGCAGTACTGTTAGCCTCCAGGGATCCCGGATTGAAGATCCAGCCTTCTTCTGTATAGCTTTTGTGGATATGTCCCAAGGCTAAATAGCCCACCCCTGCCTCCCGCAAAGGCAGCAGATCCCGGTAGCGCAAGGCGCCCTGGTAGCGAGCAATTTGGCCTTCCAGGCCGTGGTGGAACATGAGCACCACCCGCTCAGGGCCAGGGGGCAACCGGCGAATGGCCGCCGCCAACTGCTCAATCGACTTGGGGGCCGCCGACCCATACCACTGGGATCCGATCACCCGCACCCCACAGGGCAGATCCAGATAGCCCCCCCGCCCACCTGACCAGGGGCGCAGCTCTAAACCCTCCTCGCCTGCTTCCGGCTCCAGCAGGATCAGGTCGCCGTGATCGGCCAGGTAGCGCAGCCAACTGGTCTTGACACCGTAGGGGCGGCTGTCGTGGTTGCCCTCAATGGCCAAGACGGGGATCCCGGCCTGCTTCAGCTCCCGCAAGACAATCTGGGCTTGGTTGAGGACACCGGGCTGAATTTGCCGGTGCTCAAACAGATCCCCGGCAATGAGGACAAAATCCACCGGGTTCTGGATGGCATGGCGGCGCACCACATCCCGAAAGGCCAAAAAGAAATCTTTGCTCCGCTCCGGGCTGTTGTAGCGGTCGTAGCCCAGATGCACATCGGCCAGGTGCAAAAAGGTGCAGGTGGAAGTGGCCATCGCCCGAACCTGCCAGCAAATTGCCCACAGTTTAGCAGACAAACCTCAGTGCTCAACTAGATATAGGGATCCCTTCCCGGCCATTTGCGGCTTTGCTCGGGTTGCCACCCCTAGAGCTAGGCGCCGCCCCGCCGCGCTGCCTGTTGCCCAGTTCCAACCTTTCATGGGCACAGCTTGGGTTGGTGAAAGTTCGTTACATATATTTACATCTTTATTGGAGAAACGATTGCCAAGCAACCCTAACTCCGATAGGGCAAGGGATCCCTGGTTTAATTATTGTGAAGCGACGGGGGGGTTACAAAGGCTGACCTATAATGCCAGGTAAATCCCGCCTTGGGAGAGATCCCCGAGCTTCACGGCTGCAGACAGGCGGGAGCGCTTCGTTCCTTGTCGCAAGAGAGGAGTTCTTGATGACAACTACGCCAAAGGAGCGAGAGCCAAAGGTCAAGGTTTCGGTGGATATCGATCCGGTCCCCACCTCATTTGAGAAGTGGGCCAAGCCGGGGCACTTCGATCGCAGCCTGGCGCGTGGGCCCAAGACCACGACCTGGATCTGGAACCTCCATGCTCTTGCTCATGACTTCGACAGTCACACCAGCGACTTAGAAGACGTCTCTCGGAAGATCTTCTCCGCTCACTTCGGCCACCTGGCGGTGGTCTTTGTCTGGCTGAGCGGCATGTACTACCACGGAGCTCAGTTCTCCAACTATTCTGCTTGGCTGGCGGATCCGATTAACATCAAGCCCAGCGCCCAAGTGGTCTGGCCCATCTTCGGCCAGGAGATCCTCAACGGCGATGTGGGCGGCGGCTTTGAAGGGATCCGCATCACGTCGGGTCTATTCCACCTCTGGCGAGCTGCCGGCATCACCAATGAGTTTCAACTCCTCTGCACCGCTATCGGCGGTCTGGTGATGGCTGGCCTCTGCCTGTTCGCCGGCTGGTTCCACTACCACAAGCGGGCTCCCAAGCTGGAGTGGTTCCAAAACGTGGAGTCGATGCTTAACCACCACCTGGCGGGCCTGCTGGGGCTGGGCTCGCTGGCCTGGGCCGGTCACCAAATCCACGTGGCCATCCCCATCAACAAGATGTTGGATGCGGGCGTGCCGGCGGCTCAGATCCCTCTGCCCCACGAGTTCATCCTCAAGCCGGCCCTGATGAAGGAGATGTTCCCCAGCGTGGATTGGGGCCTCTTCAGCGGGGTGGTGCCTTTCTTTACGTTGGACTGGGGCAAGTACGCGGAGTTCCTCACCTTCAAGGGTGGCCTGGATCCGCAAACGGGCGCCCTCTGGCTGACGGATCAGGCCCACCACCACCTGGCCATTGCCGTGCTCTTTATCGTGGCCGGCCACATGTACCGCACCAACTGGAGCATCGGCCACTCCATCAAAGAGATCCTGGAAGCCCACAAGGGCCCCTTCACCGGCGAGGGCCACAAGGGTCTCTACGAAGTGCTGACCAGCTCCTGGCACGCCCAACTGGCCATTAACTTGGCCATGGTGGGATCCCTGAGCATCATCGTGGCGCAGCACATGTACGCCATGAACCCCTACCCCTACATGGGCATCGACTACGCCACCCAGATCTCCCTCTTTACCCACCACATGTGGATAGGCGGCATCTTCATCGTTGGCGGCGCTGCCCACGGGGCCATCTACATGGTTCGCGACTATGACCCGGCGGTGAACCGCAACAACGTCTTGGATCGGGTGATCCGCCACCGCGACGCCATCATCAGCCACCTGAACTGGGTGTGCCTGTTCCTGGGCTTCCACGCCTTCGGCTTCTACGTCCACAACGACACGATGCAGGCGCTGGGCCGTCCGCAGGACATGTTCTCGGACACCGGCATCCAACTGCAGCCCATCTTTGCCCAGTGGATTCAATCCCTGCACACTAAGGCCATCGCCAGCACCGCTCCCTATGTGGGCGCTTCGGTCAGCCCCATCTTCGGCGGCGACGTGGTGGCTGTGGGCGGCAAGGTGTCGATGATGCCGATGGTGTTGGGCACGGCGGACTTCATGGTGCACCACATCCACGCCATGACCATCCACATCACCGTGCTGATCCTGCTCAAGGGGGTGCTGTTTGCCCGCTCTTCCCGCCTGATCCCCGATAAGGCCAAGCTGGGCTTCCGCTTCCCCTGCGATGGCCCGGGCCGCGGCGGCACCTGCCAGGTCTCCGGCTGGGATCACGTGTTCCTGGGGCTGTTCTGGATGTACAACGCCATCTCGATTGTGATCTTCCACTTCAGCTGGAAGATGCAGAGCGACATCTGGGGCACCGTCAACCCCGATGGCACGATCGAGCACATCACGGGCGGCAACTTCGCAACCAGCGCCATCAACATCAACGGCTGGCTGCGGGACTTCCTGTGGGCGCAATCGGTGCAGGTGATCAACTCCTACGGCTCGGAGCTGTCGGCCTATGGGTTGCTCTTCCTGGGTGCCCACTTCGTCTGGGCCTTCAGCTTGATGTTCCTGTTCAGCGGCCGTGGCTACTGGCAGGAGCTCATTGAGTCCATCGTCTGGGCCCATAACAAACTGAAAGTCGCTCCGGCCATCCAACCCCGCGCCCTGAGCATCATCCAGGGTCGGGCGGTCGGTGTGGCCCACTACCTGCTGGGCGGGATCGTCACCACGTGGGCGTTCTTCCTGGCACGGTTTGCCGCACTCGGCTAAGGCAAGGAGGAAGAGAAAACCATGGCAACTACTGCAACTCGTTTTCCCCAATTCAGCCAAGACCTGGCCAGCGATCCCACCACTCGGCGTCTGTGGTACGGCATTGCCACCGCCCACGACTTCGAGACCCACGATGGCATGACGGAGGAGCGGCTTTACCAAAAGCTGTTTGCCACCCACTTTGGCCATCTGGCGATCATCTTCCTGTGGGCTTCTGGCAACGTCTTTCACATCGCCTGGCAAGGCAACTATGAACAATGGGTGGCCAACCCCACGGGGGTTACCCCCATCGCCCACGCCATCTGGGATCCCCAGTTCGGCAAGGCGGCGGTGGAGGCCTTTACCCAACCTGGAGGCGGCGGCCCTGTCAACGCGGCTTACTCCGGCCTCTACTACTGGTTCAACACCATCGGCCTGCGCACCAACGGCGATCTCTACGCCGGCGCCATCGGCCTGTTGTTGTTGGCGGCGGTGTTCTTGTTTGCCGGCTGGCTGCACCTGCAGCCCCGCTTCCGCCCCAGCCTGAGCTGGTTTAAGAACGCCGAGGCCCGCCTCAACCACCACCTGGCCGGCCTGTTTGGTGTCAGCTCCTTGGCCTGGGCAGGCCACCTGGTGCACGTGGCCATCCCCGAGTCGCGCGGACAGCACGTGGGCTGGGACAACTTCCTCACCACGCTGCCCCATCCGGCGGGCCTAAAGCCCTTCTTTACCCTAAACTGGGGGGCCTATGCCCAGAACCCGGATACGGCCAACCACGTCTGGGGCACGGCAGAAGGGGCGGGCACGGCCATCCTCACCTTCTTGGGCGGCTTCAACCCCAACACCCAGTCCCTGTGGCTGACGGACATGGCCCACCACCACCTGGCCATTGCCGTGATCTTCATCGTGGCTGGGCACATGTACCGCACCAACTGGGGCATCGGCCACAGCATCCGCGAGATCCTGGGCGCCCACAACCCGCCGAAGGGCACCCCCTTCGGGGGCCTGCTGGGCGAAGGGCACAGGGGCCTCTACGACACGGTCAACAACTCCCTGCACTTCCAGTTGGCGTTGGCGCTGGCCTGCTTGGGAGTGGTGACCTCGCTGGTGGCGCAGCACATGTACGCCCTCAACCCCTACGTGTTCATGTCGATGGATCACACCACGGAGGCGGCTCTCTACACCCATCACCAGTACATTGCTGGCTTCTTGATGGTGGGGGCCTTTGCCCACGGGGCCATCTTCCTGGTGCGGGACTACGATCCGGAGGCCAACAAGAACAACGTGCTGGCGCGGGTGCTGGATCACAAGGAGGCGATCATCTCCCACCTGAGCTGGGTATCGCTGTTCTTGGGCTTCCACACGCTGGGGCTGTACGTCCACAACGACGTCATGCAGGCCTTCGGCACGCCGGAGAAGCAGATCCTGATTGAGCCGGTGTTTGCCCAGTTCATACAAGCCTCCCACGGCAAGATGATCTACGGCATGGACGTGTTGTTGTCCAACCCGGATAGCATCGCCTCTACGGCTTGGCCCAACTACGGCAACGTGTGGCTGCCTGGCTGGCTGCAAGCCATCAACGATCCCAATGGGTTCCTCTTCCTGCCCATTGGCCCCGGCGACTTCCTGGTGCACCACGCCATTGCCCTGGGCCTGCACACCACCACGTTGATCCTGGTCAAAGGGGCGTTGGATGCCCGTGGCTCCAAGCTGATGCCGGACAAAAAAGACTTCGGCTACAGCTTCCCCTGCGACGGGCCGGGGCGGGGCGGCACCTGCGACATCTCCGCCTGGGATGCCTTCTACCTGGCCATGTTCTGGATGCTGAACACCATCGGCTGGGTGACCTTCTACTGGCACTGGAAGCACCTGGGGATCTGGAGCGGCAACACCGCCCAGTTCAACGAGAACTCCACCTACCTGATGGGCTGGCTGCGGGACTACCTCTGGGCCAACTCTGCCCAGTTGATCAACGGCTACAACCCTTACGGGATGAATAACCTGGCGGTTTGGGCCTGGATGTTCCTGTTTGGCCACCTGGTCTGGGCGACAGGGTTCATGTTCCTCATCTCCTGGCGCGGCTACTGGCAAGAGCTGATCGAGACGCTGGTGTGGGCGCACGAGCGCACCCCCTTGGCCAACTTGATCCGCTGGAAGGACAAGCCGGTAGCTCTGTCGATTGTTCAAGGTCGTCTGGTGGGCCTGGCTCACTTCACGGTGGGGTATGTGCTGACCTATGCGGCCTTTGTGATCGCCTCGACAGCCTCTCAGTCGGGGTAGCCAGCCCATAACCTGCTGAATAGGGATCCCTTGGCTTGTCCAGGGATCCCTTTTTTGTGAGTTGGTAGAGTGGTGATATGAAGTTTAGGGTCTGATGAGTTTGGTCGATGACTCTAGCTGCCCGATTGGATCCCTATATCAGGCGATATACCTTTGAGGAGTTTCATCGACTGATTGAGTCTGGACAGATTGAAGAGCCCAATCAGTTGGAGCTGATTGACGGGCTCCTGGTTCAAAAGATGACGAAAGGGGAGAGGCACGCCGCCTACTGTAGCCGCCTGTACCGACTGTTGGTGGGCCTTGTGCAGGAGCAAGCTATTGTGCGCACCCAGGATCCGGTGCAACTGCCCCCCAATCACGAGCCGGAGCCCGACTTTGCCATTGTGCGCTTTCAGCAGGATGAGTACCGCTCTCGGCATCCTCAGCCCGAAGACATCTATCTCATCATCGAAGTGGCTGATTCTTCCCTTACCTATGATCGGGAAGTCAAACTCGGACTCTACGCCAAAGCCGGGATCCCCAACTACTGGATCTTGAACTTGCAGGAGAACTGCCTAGAGACGTACAGCTTGCCAACAGGGTCGGGAGTTTACCAGAAAAGAGAGGCTTACACCCCCGAGGAGAAAGTTGGGATCCCAGGGATCCGGGCTGGAGAGTTGAGTCTGGATCAGGTTTTTTCCATCGGTTAAGGCAGGGATCCCTTGCCGGCAGATCGAGTCTTGGCTGGCAGGAGTATTGTGGGTGGAGAAGCGTTTGCAGAAGGATTGTTGATGAGCTACGACGCGGTGGTGATTGGGGCCGGGCACAACGGGCTGGTGAGCGCTTGCTATTTGGCCAAGGCCGGGCAAAAAGTGCTGGTGCTGGAGCGCTATCACACCGTTGGTGGTGCTGCCATTACGGAAGAAATTCACCCAGGCTTTCGCGTGTCGGTGGCTTCCTATTCCTGTAGTTTGCTGCGCCCGGAGATCATCCGCGATCTGCGCCTGCCGGACTATGGCTTTGAGGTCTACGCCAAGCAACCTTCCTACTTCATGCCCTTCCCGGATGGGCAGCACCTCTTCCTGTATGCCGATAACCGTGCCAAGAGCAAGGCGGAAATTGCCAAGTTTTCTCGCAAAGATGCGGAAGCCTACGACCGCTGGGAGGAGTTTTGGGATCGGGTGAACGAGGTGGTGGAGCCAACCTTAATGCAGCCGCCGATTTCACTGGGGCAACTGGCGGATCGCTTTGCAGCTGCTGGCTATGAAGACGATTTCCGCCGCATTATGCTTCTCTCGACCACTGATCTCCTGGATGAGTTCTTCGAGTCGGAGCAGGTCAAGGCGGCGATGGCTCCCCAATCTTTGATCGGCACCTCAGCCGGGCCGATGACTCCAGGTACGCCCTACATTTGGCTAGTCCATGCGGTAGGTCGCGCCATTGGCTCGCGTGGGGTCTGGGGCTATGTGCGCGGTGGGATGGGATCCATTACCCAAGCGATGGCCAAGGCAGCTCTGGACTTAGGGGTGGAGATCCGCACGTCTGCTCCAGTGGCGGAGATCTTGATGGAGAGTGGGCAGGCCGCTGGGGTTATCCTCGAATCGGGGGAAACCGTGCGGGCGCGGGCGGTTCTCTCCAATGCCCATCCCCAGATCACCTTTTTGCGGCTCTGCTCCTCTTTGCCCCCAGACTTGCGTGACCGGCTAGAACGGCACTACCGCACCTCAGGCCCGGTGTACAAGCTCAACTTGGCCCTGGAGGAACTGCCCCGCTACACGGCGGCCCCTGCTGAAGTACCCCCAGAAGTGGTCAGTTCCGCCACGGTAGACATTGCTCCCTCGGTGGCCTATCTGGAGCGGGCTTGGGATGATTGCAAATACGGGATCCCTTCCCGGGATCCGTTTATCGAGATCTACAGCCAATCCCCCACCGACCCGACAATGGCTCCCCCAGGCAAGCACATCCTCTCCTGTTTCTGTCAGTTTGTGCCTTACCAACCCAAAGGGCGAGACTGGAACGATGGCCTGCGGGAAGAATTTGCCGATCGGGTAATCGACAAAATTGCCCAATTTGCCCCCAACATTAAAAACGCCGTGATCGCGCGGCAGATGTTGTCGCCTGTGGATCTGGAAGCCCGCTTTGGCCTTGTGGGGGGCAGCATTTTTCACGGGGAAATGACGCCGGATCAAAGCTACAACCTGCGGCCCATCTCCGGCCTGGCCGACTATCGATCCCCCATTCCCGGCCTTTACCTCTGCGGCTCAGGGGCCCACCCAGGAGGCGGAGTGACCGGGATCCCTGGCCACAACTGCGCACAGGTGGTGCTCAGCGATCTACCCAAGCTCTGACCGACGAAAAGGCCAAGCCAGAGCGGATCCCTGCTCTGGGATCAAACGGGTTGCCTGGGTTACAGGCGTACCTCAGTTCCCTCAAAAAACCCACGGATGATCAAAATGGCCCCTTCTCTAGCTGCAAGGTTGTTAGTAGGGAACTCCTGTTCTATGAACCACTGGCCGGAGATGCGTTCCGCAGAAGTGGTTGAGTCAAAGATAAGGTTCAGGTTTCCCCTTTGAACGCTTCCCCCTACGTCAAGCCGGTTAAACGGCCCCGCTAATTGTGCTCCGGCCAAGGTGCGGAAGACGAAATCTCCTGTGGTGGGCACAATGCCCTGAAGGATAACGGGCTCAGGGTTGGTTCCTTCCACAGGCGAGCCGGGCAGGGTATCTGTAGAGCGCTCTGTGCGCAATGAGAAAAAGTAATCAAAGGCTGTTGGGTCACCCGGCGTGGGTGTCGGAGTCGGGGCGACAGGTAACTGGGGAATCGGGGTGGGGAAAGGTCGTGGCGGCGGGCTGACCTGCACAAAGTTGAGGACTGTGCTGACGTTGGCTGGATCAAACTCCGCCTGTACGCGGCCGTTCAACAGGCGGCGGATGCGAACCAACTGATTGGGCAAGATGTTCGGTCGAGTCGGATCCGGAGCAAACAGCACCGACTGGGTGCCCACCTGGGCGGGACGATAGACGATCTCCGCCTGGTTGGGCCGGAAGTTCAGGCGAGCAAAGAGAGCCAGGGCATCTTCAGGAGTGCCATCGCCGGCCACGCCCCGCTGCCGCACCACAAAGCTGGCGGAAAAGCTTCCGGTTTGCAGAATGGCAGTGACAGGCCCTTGAGGTGGGGGAGGATTGACAAAAGAGCCTGGCGCCAGAATCTCACCCCCAGGACCAGGACCACCATCTTCAAACAACACACCCACGGTGGGGACAATGAGAGAAGAATCTCCCTCTAAGACGACTTGGTTGCCATTGCGGCTAACCAAGATGCGGCGCACGGTCAAAGTTAAAACAGTTTTCGTATCCGGAACGGCAGCTCTAAAGGTTGTATTGACTCGAATGCGCTGGTCGTTGGGGTTGGTGGAAAGAGCAACCAGCCCGGCAATACTGAACTGGGTCGATAGCTTGCCGTCGTTGGGGCCGAAGGCGATGAGATTCACCAGCGGCGTGGTTCGGGCAATTTGGATGGCCAGCGTGCTGGAGCGAAGGGTCGAGTCAACTGTCAGTTCATTCGCTGGGATCTCATTTACGGGCAGAATGCGGGCCTCTACATTGGTAATGCGGGCTTCTCCACTGCCTTGAAAGCCGCTACTCCGCACAGGGATCCCGTTGTCGAATTTCGGGTTGATGTAGTCCAGCCGCAGGCTGGTGGTCTCCAGCACCGAGCCAGGGGTAAAGCGGTACTCCTGCGCCGAGACAAACGCCGTGGGATCCACCTGCACAGGCCCCGGCAAGGCGGGGGACTCGTCAATTTGACCGCAGCCGCCTAGGAGCAAGACCCCACACACAACCGCCAATGAGCGACTTTTGAAGTTCATACGGCACTTCCTCACACACCCAAATCCATCCCTAGAAGAGTGAAAGGCACCCAACCCACAACGCTATAGGTAAGCTGGCCGCCCCTGCTCGAGGCCATGATACCCCACATCTAGGGGATGGGCCATCTCCGGGAAAATTTCTTGGATTTGCTTTGCCGCTTGCTTGACAACGCCCTGAGATGCAGTAGAACTAACAGCAGGCATCCCCCTTGAAATTGTGCAGATGCATAAGACTTGAGCAAGCTCGGTGGATCCCCGCTGGACGCTGCCTAAGACGTTTGCTGTGGTGTGAGTGAGTGGAGAATTTCTCAATGAAACGACGTTCTGGCTCAGCCCTTGGCCGTGGTGGCCTTTCCCTTCTGGCAACTTGGGCTTCGCTGGCCTTGGTTACTGGTTGCAGCAGCGAGACTACTGGCGGGCTGCCGCCTCTCTTGACTGCCGATGGGTCTACACCTCCCCCCGTGGCTGTGGCCCCCACGATTGCGCCCAACCTCACGCCCATCACCTTTCGCCCCGGGCCAGACTTTGCCCCCATCACCCCACCGCCGGTTCAACCCGACCTTCCGGATCCGCCTAGCTTGCGGCCAGCTCCAGATGGGGAGTTTAATCTTTTGCTGTTCGAGCCGCCAAACCTTCCTAACATTCCGCCAGTGGGATCCGCTTTCGTAACCATCACTCTGAAAGGCTTGCTTGCTCCAGGAGTGATCAGGAGCGTAGAGGTTCAGTTTTTTAACATCAGTCGCGGCACAGATATTACCGGTATCTTTTTGCCGACGGCAATTGAGCAGTTTAGAAATACGCTGATAGGCAGAGGCAATAGCTACGACGACCGAATCAACGGGATCACGCTTACCAACGGCTTCACCTTCCCGGCGGATCCAGCCGCCTACAACACCAACGTTGCTGCGAGAGAAAGGGTTTTGGTAATCGTGGTCATTCGAGATTCATTTGGTCAAGCTCTGAGGCTGGAAGCGCGCGCCCAAGCCCCCTAAGCTGGAGCTGAGTAAGGCTGTTTGGGTTTGTGCCACGAGAGAGTTTAATGGCAGGAGGATGAGGGAATGAAAACGGGAAAAGTAGCTGGGGTTTTGGCTTGCTTGTGCTTGGGCTTGCTAACAGCTTGTCAACAAACTAAAGAGGGGAATCCAATCAGCTCGCTGCCAGGGCCAATCATCCCTGTGCAAAACCCAAACACAGAACCCGGAGGAACGGGGGTAGGGCTGCCATCCACTCCTCCGATTGGATCTGTTCCCCCAGGTCAGCCCAGCCCTCTTGTGCCCCCTCCTGTGTCGGCGCCGACGATCCCGCCCCTGCCCACTCCCAATCCCTCTCCCAGCATCGTTGGCCTGCCTCCAGGCCCCTTGGCTGCCCCGACGTTTACTAAGAGCTTCAGTCCTTCCACAACCTCAGTGGGTGTTCCCGTAACCCTAAGCTTCACAATCACCAACAACTCAGGGATCCAACTGACTGGCCTCAACTTTGCAGACAACCTGCCTGCAGGGTTAGTTGTTGACACTTCGCCTAACATCACCAATACCTGTGGTGGATCATTTGCTCCGACTCCAGGCGGGGCCCTAATCACTCTAAGCGGTGGAACACTGGCTGCCAACGCAACTTGTACAGTTACTGTTCAAGTTGTTGCTGCAGGCACAGGTACCTATACTAACCCAGCCGTAACTCTGACCAGTAACCAAGCTCCTCCTGTTCAAAGCGCACCTGTTAATCTGTCAGTGAACCCGGTTACTGCTCCAACGTTCATTAAGCAGTTTAGTCCTAACTCGACTACAAACGGCAACGTCGTGGCTGTTGTCTTCACAATTACGAACACTGCAACTGTTCCCATAACCGGCCTCAGTTTCATCGACATTTTGCCCGACACTCCAGCTCAAGGGTTACGAATTACGAATCCAGCAGTTACCTCAAACACCTGCGGTGGTACGCTTACGGCACCTAACGGTGGGACCGCGATTTCTCTCACGGGCGGAAGCCTAGCCGCAGGCGCCTCCTGCGTAGTTTCTGTATCGGTCGAGCAAGTTCCGCCCCTGCCTGCACCACCAGTGCAGTACGACAACCCTCCAGTTACTCTCTTGAGCAATGGCGCGCCGCCAGTTCAATCCAATCCCGATCCAGCATCTGTGACTTTCAACTGAGCCCCCTGCAAAATCCTGGCTATTGATTGGCCGATGTCTGAACAGGGTAGTCGAACTTTTCCGGGGAATTCAAAATCTGTGGGATCTTGTGCTAGCTGAAGGATTCCGGCTGAATTTTGAGTCAAGCGATCCAGCTTTGCCAAAGAAGCCGTACTTTGTCCGACTTTGCAAGATTTTGTGAACAAGTGGGATCCTTGCCCTGCAAGGGATCTGCATCAACCTCAATCAACCTGGCTGATCAAGCCGGCTGCCCAATCCAGGAGGGCGTTCACTGCTTCTAGGTCTTTCGCTTCTGAGTACAACCTCAGCAGAGGCTCGGTGCCGCTGCCGCACCACCCCCCAACACTTGCGCAGGACTTTGGAACCAGCAGACAACAGCAGGCAGCGAGGCTAAGAGGAGGCGGCTGCCATCTCCCGTGCCAGGACCCATTCCACCAAGGTGCGCACGCCGTAGCCAGTGGCGCCTTTGTTGGTGTAGCCCGAGTCTTTTTCAGCCCAGACGGGGCCAGCTATGTCTAGGTGGGCCCAGGGGGTTTTCTCCACAAACTGCTTAAGGAAGAGGGCGGCAGTGATGGAGCCGCCGGAGCGGGGGCCGGTGTTCTTCATGTCGGCCACGCTGGAGTTGAGGCCCTCAAAGTAGCTCTCTTCCAAGGGCAGGCGCCAGATCTTTTCGCCGGAGAGGTTGGCCGCCTGCTGCAGCTCTTGAGCCAGGACCTCATTGGGGGTAAAGAGGCCGGCAATTTCTTCTCCCAGCGCAATAACACAGGCACCGGTCAGGGTTGCTAGGTCAACAATGGCGTCCACCCCCAGCTTTTCAGCAAACACCAAGGCATCGGCCAGGGTGAGACGGCCCTCGGCATCGGTGTTGTTGACCTCGATGGTCTTGCCGTTGGAAGCGGTGAGGATGTCTCCCGGGTGCAGGGCCCGACCGCTGATCATGTTTTCGGTGGCGGCCACGATAAAGTGCACCTCTACCCGCGGCTTGAGGGCGGCTAGCGCACGGGCCGCTCCCAAGACGGCTGCCGCCCCGCCCATGTCGGTTTTCATCATGGCAATGCTGCGGGAGTCGGTTTTGATGTTGAGGCCGCCGGAGTCGAAGGTGAGGCCCTTGCCCACCAGGGCCAACTTGGCAACGGGATCCCCTTCTTTGGGCTTGTAGGTGAGGTGGATGAACTGAGGCGGCAGATCCGAGGCTTGGGCCACGCCCAGGAAAGCCCCCATGCCTAGGGCTTGGCACTCTTCCCGCCCCAGGATCTCCACCTCTAGGCCGTAGTCTTGGGCCAGTTGCCGGGCAGTTTCGGCCAGGGCAGGAGGCGTGACGACGTTGGCAGGGGCGGCCACCAGCTCGCGGGCCAGGATCGTCCCGGCGGCCATCTCGGTGGCCCGTTGCAGGGCATTCTCATAGTCCTGGCGGGCCTGGGCCAGCCTCGGCACCAGGAGGGTAACTTCTTCAACGGAGAAGCCGCGCTCTTCCTCGGGCTTAGGGGGAGATTTGAAGCGGTTGTCCTGGTGGGCCACCAGGAGGCTGGCTTCGGCCACCGCCTGCACCGCCCGCACCTGATCCAGCCCAGTGTCTGGCAAGGACAGCACCACCTGCTTGGCCTTGAGGCTGTGGGCCTGGCGCAGGCCGTTGGCAGTAGCCCGTCGCAGCGCTTCCAGGGTCAGCGCGGCGGGATCCCCCAGCCCCACCAGCACCAGCTTGCGGATAGGCCCCGGCAGGCGCAGGGCGAGGCTGCTGTTGGGCTTGCCCTGGAACTTCTGTTCTTGAGCTGCTTCCGCCACCAACCCCGACCACACTTTCTCGTCCAAGGAAGCAATTTCGGCAGGCAGCGAGAAGGTGGCGTTTTCGCCGCTGGGGGCAAAGCAGTAGACCAGGGCACATTCTGCCTGCGTTAGAGGTGGCTCGCCAAGACGAAGCTGCATGGGAAACCTTTGGCCAAGCTATGGACGGCAGACTTTCAGTGTAGCCAATTTGCCGCTTCTAGGACAGGGGATCCCTCGCCTGCCCTCGACGTTGGCTTCCCCAGCCAATAGCCTTTAATCAGGAAGGGAGAAAACCAAGGTATGGCCTGGCGGCGGCGTCACGTCCTTCAGCTTGGGGTTATTGCCTGCGCAATGCTCCTGGCTCTGGCGGTAGGAGGGGTGGGATCCCTGGCCCAGGCGCAGAGGTCGCTGGAAGAGCTGCCGCAGCCGGTTCGCCTCAAGTTGCCCCCCGGCCTAGCCCGCTACACCTACGACAAATCGGCGGGAGACTACTTCGAAGAAATCGAGCCGCTGCTGCCGGGCGGAGCTTATGCCCAGTGGGCCTTCTATCCCGTCCCCGTCTACATCCAGGGGGATCACCCCCAGTGGAAAGCCTTTGTGGAGCAGGCGGTGAAGGAGTGGTCGGCTTATATCCCGATGCGGGTGGTGGCCAAAGAGGAAGAGGCCCTCTACGGGATGAGCATTTATCGCGTTCCTGGCATTGGCGACGGGATAGCGGGGGCAGCGCGCCCAGAGTTTTTCTTTGCCGCCGATGGTTCGCTGCAGCAGCGGGTGCGCATTGTCATCGCCGAAGGCCAGGGGCTGGCAGAGGTTACGGCAGTGGCTCGGCACGAGATTGGCCATGGGCTAGGGCTGTGGGGCCATAGTCCCAACCCGCGGGATCTGATGTACGGCGGCCACCACGCGGAGGCCACTGGCAATCGCCGCCTGCTGCGGGTGCCCACCATTACCAAGCGGGATCTCAACACCCTCAAGCGGGTCTACGAGCAGCCCACCCTGATGGGCCAGGTCTTTCCAGAGAGCTACCGCCGCCTGTTTGGCCAGGTTCGTGAGGAGATCCCCGCACCTGGCTAAAGCCGCAGCAGTTGCGACGCCCCCTTGGCCGCCATAGCCAGGAGAAAAAACAGCAACTGGGTGGCCACGATGCTGGGGCCGGAGGGCAGGTTGAAGGCGGCCGAGAGGAGGATCCCCAGCACCGCGCTCAAGCCCCCGAAACCCATGGCCAGCAACACATAGGTTGTAAAGCGGGATCCCAAAAGCCGCGCCGTCGAAGCGGGGATGACCACAAAGGCGCTTACCAGCAGCACCCCCACCGAGCGGATCGACAGGGCCACCACCAGGGCCAGCAACACCACAAAGGCTAGCCGCTGCCAGCCCACTTCCACCCCCCGCGCCCGCGCCAACGACTCATCCAGGGTCAGCAACATCTGGGCAGTCAAAGTCAGCCCAATGTACCCCAGGGCCAGCAGCAGGAGCAGGCCGCTCATCCAGAGGGCCGGCGGGCTGATGCCCAGGATGTCCCCGAGGAGCAGTTGGTTGAGGTTGCCGCGGTAGCCGGGGATCAGGCTGAGGCCGATGATGGCCAGGGCCAAGGAGGAAGAGTAGATGATGTTCAGCACCGCATCTGCCGAAAGCTGGGTGCGTTCCAGAATAAAAGTCACCCCCAGGGCAAACACCACCCCAAACACCATCAGCACCGCCGTAGGATTCAGTCCCAGAACCACTCCCAGGACAATACCCAAGAGCGCCGAATGCCCCAGGGCATCGCTAAAAAACGCCAACTGCCGAAAGATGACAAAACTGCCCAGCAGCCCCCCCGTTACCCCTGTCAGGATCCCGCCCAGCAGGGCCCGCTGCATGAAGGGCAACTGCAGCAACTCGGCCACCCGCGCCCAGGTTTCCGGCATTTTTTCTCCTCAGTGATGGTGGATGTAGCGGGCAAACTCCGGCCCATAGACCTGACTCAACACCTCGGGCAACAGCGTCACGCTGGGGGATCCCTGGCAGATCAGGGAGCGGTTGAGGCACAACACGCGGTCGCAGTGGCGAGAGACCATCTCCAGGTCGTGGGAGACCTGCAAAATGGCCCAGCCCAGGGATCGGCGCAGCTCTTCCAACAGCCGATAGAACTCCCCTTCACTGGGGCTATCCAGGCCAGCGGGGGCCTCGTCCAGCACCAGGAGCCGCCGCGGCCAAACTAGACAATAGGCCAGCAACACCCGTTTCAGCTCGCCGCCGCTTAGTTGACCCAGGAGTTTAGAGGCCAGGTGTAGAGCCTCGGCCCGTTGCAGGGCTTTCTGGACGGCTTCTTGCCGAGCAGCTTGCTGCTGCCAGGGCCAGCGAGGTTTGAGGGATCCCCAGCCCAGGGCGACAAACTCGGCCACGGTCAGGGGAATGGCGGGGTTGAACTGCAACCGCTGGGGCACGTAGGCAATCTGCTGCCGCACTTTCTGGGGCAAGTACCCCGACAGGCGCAGCGGCTCTCCCAGAATGCCAATCGAGCCACACTGCCGCGGCAGGATGCCCAGGATGGCCTGCACCAACGTGCTCTTGCCGGCACCATTGGGGCCGACAATGGCGGTATGGGATCCCGCCTCCAGCGCAAACGACACATTCTGCACAGCCAGCTGGGATCCCCGATAGACCGTCAGCCCCTCCACCCAAAGGACAACTTCGCCCAAGTGGGAGGTCATCGCCCCCTCGCCAGCAGGTGTTCGAGGGCAGCTTGGCCCACCACGGGCAACTGCAGGGGAACCCAGGCCTTTTCCTTCTCAAAGGCGGAGACCAGGTTCTCCACGTTTTGCCGCATGATGGCTAGGTAGTATTCCGGCTCGATCCCCTCCGGGCCGGCGGTTTCGATGGGATCGAACACGCGAACCTGTACCCCCAGATCTCTGGCCAAAACCTCAAAGGGGTTGTCACTCCTCACCTGAGGTTCCACTAGGATCGTCTTCAGGCCCGATTGCCGTACCGTATCCATCACCCGCCGCACATCCTCAGGGGAGGGGCTGGCTTCCGGGATCTCCACCAAGAACTCCGCTTTGAGGTTGTAGCGCTCAGCAAAATAGGGGGCAAAGTCGTGGAAGACCACAAACTTTCTGCCGGCAAAGGGCGCCAATTTCTGCTCGATTTCTTTATCCAAAGCTTCCAGTTGCTCGATAAAGGCGGCAGCATTGGCGCGGTAAATCTCTGCCCCTTCTGGATCCACAGCAATCAGGCCGTCGCGGATGTTTTCCACCTGCTGAATGGCCCGCCTGGGATCTAGCCAGATGTGGGGGTTCAACTTGCCGTGGCTGTGCCCATGAGAGTGTCCATGACCGTGAGAATGCCCATGCCCATGGCTGTGCCCATGAGAGTGCCCATGACCGTGAGAATGCCCATGCCCATGGCTGTGGGAGTGCCCATGTTCTGGCTCCTCAGTCCGCAAGGTCGGGATCCCTTGGCTGCTATCAATGATGCGCAGCTTCGGATTCCCAGCATTGGCAATCAATCCCTCCAGGAAGGTCTCCATTCCCAACCCATTGATCACCAGCACATCCGCCTGGGCCAGCAGACGCGCCTCTTCCGGTCGAGCCTGAAAGTCGTGGGGTCCCATCTGGGGCGGAATGAGAGGCGTCACCTCGGCCCGCTCCCCGGCCACCGCGCGGGTAAATTGCGTTATCGGCAGGATGGTGGTCACCACCTTCGGGGGGGTGGATCCCTGCTGCGCCTGGGACTGTTCTTGGCGCATCTGCAAGCCGCCCAGGATCCCGACCGAGAGGGCGGCCACCAGCGAGACCAGTGACCGCACAGGTCGAGCCGAACGCAGAGAGTTAGCTTTATCAGCCATGAGCCTTAGTACCTCACAAGACGACAGAGACAGCAGAGCCGGAAGCGCCTGACTTCTGAAAAGCCAAGGCCCGCTGCTGCAGCAGCGAAAACATGCTCACCAGGCCATTGCTGCGGGAAGGGCTAAGGCTAAAGTTGAGGCCCATCTCCCGCACAAACTCTAGGGAAACCTCCAGGATCTCCTCTGGGCGCAGACCGCTCAACCCCTCCGCCAAAACAGCCACCAAGCCCTTGACCAACTGGGCATCGGCATCCCCTTGGATGTAGACCTTGCCGTCTTTTAGCTCGGTGGCCAGCCACACCCGCGAGGCACAACCCCGCACCAGATTCTCCTCTGTTCGCTGCGACTCGGGGAAAGGGGGCAGCCGTTTGGCATAAGCCAACAGAAGCTCGTACTTCTGCTTAGAAGTTTTGGCTTTTTGGAAGCGCTCAATAATTTGCCGCAGAGCTTTGGGCATCCGCCAGCTCGTCTGATGAGAATGATAATCAGATCCATAATAACACCCTTCCCAGGGGAGTCAGTTGCTCAGCCGGGATCCGGAAGATTCCAAGCATGCGGCAGGGGATCCCTACTGGGCTGAGAGGGATGGCTGCTGCAGAAGGATTGGATCACTGGACGTTGTGGAAGTGGATCCCGTGCTGGATCGGCGCAATTGGCTTTTGCGCTGACAGCTCCGCCGTCGGCCAAGCCATTCTCTAGTCACCGGCTGCTTTATCCAGCGGTCTCTGCAGCGCTTGACTGGCGCGCACGACTGGGCCGGCGTTGGCCAGCGTCCAGCGCAGTGCCTCTTGGTTGATCCGCTCGGCAGCAGCTCCGTCGTGGATGGCAATTGCTTCTAGCAGCTTGCGATGAAAGTCAAGCGACTCCTGCATCTTGCCTTCAACGTTATAGGCCAGCCTTAGATACCGCTCGGCGTGCTCGCGCAGATTCCTGATCCGCTGGATCAGCTGTTCCCGACCCGTGATGGCGTAACACCTGAGACGAAAGTGCCACTCCTCGCGCAGATAGGTCCATAGATCCGTGCCATCGGCCAGCGTTGTAATGGCAGCTAAGAGTTTTCGCAATTCGGCCACGTCCGACGGAGTAGCTTGCTCGGCAGCCAGTCGTGCAGCCAACCCTTCCAGCCCAATGCGCATCGCATAGAGTTCTTCAAATTCCTCCCAACTGAGCGGCACCACCCGCACCCCATAGTTGGTAACAAACTCAACCAGGTGTTCCTGGCTCAGCATGCGCAGGGCCTCGCGAATAGGTGTGCGGCTGACGCCGAAAAGAGAGGCCAACTGCTCTTGGCGCAGCCACTCGCCCGGTTGCAGCTTGCTGTTCAGGATCATCTCCCGTAGCTTTGTGTACACCAATTGCTGCGGCGTTTGGCCAGACTTAGCAGGTCGGAGTTTGAGCTTTCCTTGCGCGAGCAGGTCGGCTGATTTTGCCCAGCGTCTGCCAGGTCGAGATTTGGCTGGGGTGCCGTCGTTCGCTGTAGCCATCCGTGCTCCTGCTGGTTTGCCCATAGTAAGTGCGTGGGCTTGCTGCTACGAAGTGCTTGAGCAGCAAGAGATAGCTAGCCTTCTGAGAACCTGTAGGTCAGCGTCTGTTGAAGTCGTGATTGTATAGGTACCCTTTGCCCCCGACAAGACACTGACAAGGTAGGAGATCAAGGTAGGAGAGGCTGCAAAGTTACTCACCGTCCGGCAGGGCTCCCTTGGCAGTATCAACCTGCTTCAACTCTGGAAAGCATACGGCAAAAGGAGGCGCGAGTTGAAGTTGGAGAACTGCCTTCACGGCCAAGCCGACAACAGCAGATAGCTGATTATCCCAGGTGTTCAGGGTAAACCAATCCTTCGGTGTCTTCGCAGGCCAGCTCGATAACTCAGTTGTCTCTGGCAAAAGTTATCCGCTTTGACTGGGATCCCTAGCTTGGTTGCAGTAGGGACACTGGCCAACGGTAGAAAGGATGTGGCCCGGCTTGGCGCGAACAGGATATCTCTGCCCTGGGATAACCGGTCGGTTGTGCAGAAGCGTGACTCTACCTGCGCCTATCAGTTCTCCAGTGATCCTAAAGGCATCGCCTGCAAACTCAACGGTCATGGGGATGAACTGCCCTGCTTCCGTCGATGGGCTAACCTCGGGCAGAAGCTCCAGATCGCCGCTGCGAACTGCCACTTGTACCACTTGGTCGTCACAATGCAAAGGAACGTCGGCTTCTAGTCCGGGTGCGAGACGCACGCGGCCTGGGCCGATGCGCCGAGCTGTAAGCACAGTTGCGCCGCCAAAGAACTGGGCAACAAACGAGTTGGCTGGTGACTGCCAGATCTGCTGCGGTGTCCCGAATTGTTCTACTTGACCAGCCTGCAGCACAGCTACTCGGTCGGCAATGGCCAGGGCTTCCTCCTGATCGTGGGTGACGAAGAGGGTTGTCACGCCACTGGCGCGCAGCAGAACTTGCAAGTCAGCCCGGATAGCTGCCCGCAGTTGGGGATCCAGGGCAGCCAGAGGCTCGTCCAGCAATAGCACGCGCGGCGACACAGCTAGGGCCCGGGCAATAGCCACGCGCTGGCGCTGACCTCCAGAGAGTTGGGTAACTGGTCGGTCGGCCAGCTCAGCGATGCGGCAAAGTTCCAGCATCTCGCTGATGCGCCGGCTCATTGCTTCTTTTGCCACCCGGCGCATGCGCAGTCCGAAAGCCACGTTATCCCGAACATTTAGATGCTCAAACAGGGCATAACTCTGGGGAACCCAACCCACAAGTCGCTTCTCCGGTGCTAACGTACTTGTGTTGATCCCATCGAGCAAAAGACGGCCCTGGGTAGGGATCAGCAAACCGGCTACCAAGCGCAGCAGAGTGCTCTTGCCACAGCCACTGGGGCCGACCAACACCACGATCTCCCCAGGTTGCACCTCCAGGCAAATGTCCTGAACCACCCAACGTCCAGGGGTGTAGGCATAGAAGATGTGATCGAATACCACAGAGGCTGGGCTGGTCATGCTTGTCCTATCTTGCTACCGCCTAGCCACTCAATGGCGATGGCAGCAGGCACGACGAAGAAGAGAAAAATGGCTGTAATCGCCGCCGCCACTTCCACCCGGTTGGTGATGTATGCCGAGTACAACTCGATGGGCAGCGTTTTGTTCAGAGGGGTGAACAAGAAGAACGAGACATTGAACTCCCCCATGGACAGCGTGAACACCAAAATCAAAGCAGCCAGCAACGCGCTGCGGATCGAGGGGAGCGTCACATACCACAGCCGCTGCATGGCCGATGCGCCCAGGGTGCAGGCCACAGCTTCGCGCTCGATCAATGCCGCTTGGGCCAGCGCCGGCACCAAGGTTGCCACCAGAAACGGTAGGGTGTAGATCACTTGACCGAGCAGAAGCAGTAGCCCGCTGGCTCGAGCTGCTGGGTAAGCCAAGATTAAAGCCAAGGCAATGGCAATGCCGGGGATGGCCAGCGGCAGATTGATCAAGGCCATCAGCGCCTGCCGGCCAATGAAGTTATGCCGCGCAATAAGCCATGCGGCGGGTAAACCAACAGCCAGGTCAATTGCTAGCACCGTGCAGGCTAGGCGCAGGCTAAAGAGGGCGTAGGGTCGCACAGTTTCCCATCCCTGCCACAGCCAGTTGGTGGTGACCCCGCCAGCCCAAAAACCAAGCGGCCAGTTAACAGTGGTCGCCACAACAATCAGCAAGGGCACTGGTGCCAGGCACAGGATCACTGCAGCCAAGGTGAACCCCTGCCCAATCGCTGTGACGGGATCCGCTGCGTGCTGGCGCTTGCAAGCTAGTGGCTTCACTTCACCAGCTCCCTCTGCAACATATCTGGCGGGCGATGAGGCTGTAGGCCACGTTCAGCAACCTGACCCAGACCCAGTAGAATGGCCGTAGTCAGCAGAGTGAGAGCAATGCTCAGGCTGGCCGCGCGTTCTGGTTGAAAGCTTTCTGTGAATGACGAAGCGATCTCAAGGGGTAGCACGCGAAAGCCACGGCTTAGGGTGGCTGCCGTGCCAAAAGCCCCGAGGGCTGTTGCCAGACTGACGCTGGCAGCGCTGAGCAAAGCCGGGAGAAGCGTTGGTATCAGCACGTTGAGGTAAACCTGCAAAGGGGTGGCACCTAGCGTGCGGCTGACGTCGATCACGTCCTGCGATAGCGCTGAGACTGCACCACGCAACACCAACACAACACGGGGGATTTGAAAATACAAGTAGCCCAGCAACATCCCCCCAAAGGTATAGGCAAGGCTTAGCTGGCGTTCACCTGTCAGCAGCAGAAAAAGCTGCGGCACAACGCCGGTCGTTCCGAAGAACAAGATGACGAAGAAACCTATGACAATTCCAGGCAGGCTAAGCGGTACGGTCAAGGCTATTGCCAACGCATTTCGGTAAGGGCCGTTGGATCGCTCGATGTAAATGGCCACCGGAAAACACAAGATCAGCGCCAGCAGCGTAGAGGCGACAGCAATCAACACGCTGTTGAGCAAAGCGCGGCGATAAGCCAGTGAAGTGACAACTGCCGCGTAGTTCTGCAGCGTTAGGCGACCGCTGCTCCCGTCCAGCAGACTCTGGCGAAGCAACACAACTAGAGGTACCAGCAGCCCCAGGGCGAACAGTAGAACAACGGGTGCCGCGAGCAATACTTGTCTTGTTGCCCGCGACCCCCCGAGAGAGCAAAAGTTTGTGCTCAAGATCACCGGATTACCTCGGCCTTCCAACGCTCATTGAATCGCTCTTGCACAGCGCGCATTTGCCCGTAGTCCGGCACAGCTACTTTTTCGTAGGCGCTGGCCGGGAGCATCTTGGCAGCAATTCCGGGATCCACAGTTACTTGCCGCACGGGCCGCAGATAGCTCTTGGCAAACAACACCTGACCCTCGTTCGACAGCGTGAAGTCTATCAACCTCTTGCCACCCTCAGAATTGGGTGCGCCCTTGACCAAGCCAATCACATAGGGAATAGCGATTGAGCCCTCGCAGGGGATCACGACTTCAACCGGGGCATTCTCGTTGTTCTTGAGCTGATATCCGTTGAAGTCAGCATCGATCAGGATAGGAATCTCTCCCTGCTGAACCAGGGCAGTGGCTGTCTGGGCTGGGAGCTGCAAGTCGTTGGCCTTAAGCTGAGCCAAGTATCGAATGCCGGGATCCCAGTTCTCCAGCGTACCGCCTAGCGCCAGGTTAGCAGCTGTAGCTACCGAGTACCCAATTGCTGCTTGGGTGGGATCCAGAAAACCCACCTTGCCCTTGTATTCATTCTTGGTCAGGTCAGCCCAGCACTGAGGGACAGGCGCGTTGCCCAGTACCTTGGTGTTGACCAAGAAGGCTACTGCTCCTTGATGAATCGTCATCCAGCGGCCCTCGGGATCTTTCAGCCCCTCTGGGATCTCATCAAACCCAGCTGGCTTGTAGGGCTCCAGCAAACCTGCCTCAGCGGCCTGAATGCCGAAGACAATTCCGAAGTAGGCAGTATCCGCTTGTGGGGCAGCGGCTTCAGCTTTGAGGGCAGCCAGTGTCTGGCCCGAATTCTTGGGATCCGAGGGGGCTTGCAGGCCAGTTTTGGCAGTGAAGGACTTGAGCACCTCGCCCCAGTTCGCCCATTTCTCCGGACTGTTGTAGGCCACCACCAAGGCAGCACGCCCGCCAGCCGGAACCCCTGTTGCTGGAGGAGCCGAGGTTGCCACTGCCCATGCTGTCAACAAAGCGGCGACCGGGAGACTAATTAGGGGAAGCTCAGCCAGCTTTTTCATCTTGACACCCTCCTTGCGCCAATAAGTGTATGCGCTTATTAGCAGGCTACACGACTGAATTTAAGCTGACGTTAAGAGCTGGCTCCCTCTTGGGGTTTGCAGAGATCCTTGAGCTCGTGGATTGAAACAGGATTTGACAAGGGATCCCTACCGGGCCGGCGGTTTCTCTGTGGCGGCCTGTTCTGGACAGAGTTCGTTGTTCTTCGTGGGGGAAGCCTATTCTGCGTGACAGGGATCCGGCTCGATCTGTGAACCCCTTGTGCAGTTGGGAAAAGCCGTGTGGGTAGGGCTATTCCGACTTCTCGCTACCGCACCGAGCGATAGCCGTCCCTTACTCCCCTGGGCGAGAGGACCAGTTGCCAAAGCTGGCTGGCACGGGCCTTGAAGCTGCCGGCGCTCATCAGCAAATAAAGCCGCCACAGGCGGCGAAAGCGCTCGCCGTAGCGGCCGGCCAGTTGTGGCCATGCCCGCTCAAAATTGGCGTGCCAAGCTTTTAGGGTGGCCACGTAGTTGATCCCAAAGTTGTGCCAGTCTTCCAGTACAAACAGACCCTCAAAAGCCGCTGTTATCAGACGAGGCGAGGGCAGCATCGAGTTGGGGAAAATGTAGCGTTCAATCCACGGATCCCGACCCTGGTAGGCAACGTTGGCGCCGATGGTGTGGAGAAGAAACAAGCCATCGTCTTTGAGGAGGCGACGGGCTACCTGCATAAATGTTCGGTAGTTGCGGTAGCCCACATGCTCAAACATGCCCACAGAAAGGATCCGATCAAACTTTCCCTGCGTCTGGCGATAGTCTTCTAACCGAATCTCGACCGGCAGGCCGCGGCAGCGTTCGCTGGCCAGTTTGGCTTGCTCTTTGGAAACAGTAATCCCCACAACCTGCACCCCGTAGCGTTCGGCCAGGTACTGGGCTGTGCCGCCCCAGCCACAGCCGATGTCGAGCACCCGCATGCCGGGTTGGAGTTCCAGCTTGCGGGCAATGAGGTCAAGCTTAGCTTCTTGGGCTTCATCCAGAGTTTGCGCGCCCCCATCCCAATAGGCACAGCTGTAGATCATGCGGCGATCCAGCATGGCCTCATAGAGATCGTTGCCAATGTCGTAGTGGCGCCGGCCAATGACAAATGCCCCCTTGCCCCGCTGGCGGTTGATGAGGCGACTGTCCAGCCCAAGTAGGGGCTGAATTAGCCAACCCACCTGCTGCGGTGCCTGGGCAGTTAGGAGACGACAAACTAACTCATCAATGGCCTCGCAATCCCACCAGCCCTCCATGTAGGCCTCGCCAAAGCCCAGGGATCCATAGAGCAGGCAGCGCAGGTAGAGCCGCTCGTCGTGGATTTGCAGATCCCAGGGCCGCGAGCCATTGACGGCTATATCGGCAGCACTCAAGAGCCTAAGCCCATATCGGCGGGCCAGCCGATGCCAGATGCTAAGGCTTTTTTCCACTTCCAGGAACCCCCTGCTGAGGGCTAATCGCAACATGTATTGTAAAATGCGGTCTCTCCAGTTTGTTACTCGGCAGCGGCTCAAGCCATTGCTTCTTCTCGGCTCCCCAGCTTCTGTTGTTAATGCCAACCACTGCAGCTCTGGAGGAAGTTGAAGAGATAGTGCTAGCAAGCCCAAAGGAGAAATCGATGCTCAAACTGAACCTGCCAACACTGCAAGTTGGTGGTGCTATTCAGTAGGGCGGCTTTCAGATTTTCCCGCTGTTTTCTCCAGAGGATACAGAGAGAGGCTGCCTATCGCCTTCCAGATCATGGAGCTCAGGAAGCAACGATTAGTGAAATCAATCAGAACGGCGTTGTGCCGTATCTAGTTGTGGAAAACTACAGCGGTTTTCTCTTGCTTTTGGTGGAAGGGCAGGAGCTAGTCGGGGCTAAACAGAACCGCATCTTGAACACCGCTGTTTTGAACAAGCCAAAAAGCAAGATCACGATTCTGGCTTCTTGTGTGGAAGCTTTCAGGCGCCACTTCCGCTCCCACCAAATGGAGGATGCCAATGCCTTGTTCCCAGCAGCTTGTGCTACGAGCTAAAAAGAGGAGTTTATCAGTCGCTCAAAAATAAAGCTGGTTACCGCTCAGACCAGGGAAGAGTGTGGCAAGCCGTTGCTGCTATCCAAAACTTTCTCAGGGTCAGCTCCCCCACCAACCCGTTCTCTGAAGTTTGACACTCCCACCGTCTAAAGGCGGGGGATTCTTACACGGTCGTCGCAAAGGCTTTGTCAAAGCGCCTCTAGACAGTTCCTGAAGGCAAAGCCCCAAGGTTCTGCTGACTTTCTTAAGCAGGTTGGCGGCAGCATTTGCCTCAGCGTTGACCAACCACCCCTTTGCCGTTTGGTACAGGCC
>Ga0308395_1000154_pt1 | contig 62844 bp, 54 predicted proteins | sample Hotspr20SampleP4_FD_202097 | JGI IMG/M metagenome (GOLD analysis project Ga0308395, IMG submission 202097) | Hot spring phototrophic mat microbial communities from Mushroom Spring, Yellowstone National Park, Wyoming, United States - 20050930_P4 ... | reverse complement strand
CACAGCTCATGTATCCGGGGAGCGCCGCCTTTTGTCAAAATCGTTTCCACCTCCTGGTAACGATCTCCTGGCGCAGGTACTTGCTCTGATTGTTCGGAGTGGGGTGCCTGTGCTATACTCTGAATCCCGCTGCGGATGTGTCAAATGGTAAAGAGGGCGAATAGATGCGGTACCGGCGTTTGGGCAAGACGGGATTGCGAGTCTCGGTCATAGGTCTTGGCACGTGGCAGTTCGGTGGGGAATGGGGCAAACAATTTACCCAGTCCGAAGTGGATCGGTTGCTCGGACGCGCACAGGAGCTGGGGATCAATTTTCTTGATACCGCCGAGTGCTATGGCGATCATTTATCGGAGCAGCTGATCGGCCGTGCCATCCGCGGGCAGCGCGATAAATGGATCATCGCCACCAAATTCGGACACCAGTTCATCCGCAATTTTGAGCGTGCCGAGCGCTGGTCACCGCAGGAGGTATTGGCCCAGCTGGAAGCTTCCCTCAAAGCTCTGGGCACCGAGACGATTGACCTGTATCAATTTCACTCCGGAAGCGATCAGGTTTTCAATCAGGACGCTTTGTGGACAATGTTGGACAAACAAGTACAGGCCGGCAAGGTGCGCTTTCTGGGCATCTCGATCAGCAGCAAAAGCGAGAACCTATACCAGGTGCAGCAGGCCAGCCGAGTGGGTGCCAGCGTGATCCAACTGGTTTATAACCGGCTGGAGCGCGGTCCAGAGCAACGGGTGCTGCCAGCCTGTCAAGAGCAAGATCTGGGAGTGCTCGCCCGTGTGCCACTGGCAAGTGGTCTGTTAAGCGGCAAGTATCAACCGGGGACGCAGTTCACCCAAGCGGATGATGTGCGCTCCCAACAAGACCAGGCGGAGCTGCAGCGGCGGCTGGAATTGGTACAAGAAATTGCACGGCAGGAAGTGCCGCCAGGTGTGCCAATGGCGGCTTGGGCTCTGGCGTGGTGCCTGCGCCATCCTGCGGTGACGTGTGTCATTCCCGGTTGTAAAACGGTAGAACAGGTCGAGATGAACGCCAGCGCTGCCAACCTGGTGTCGGCAGGCCATCCGCAAGATTGGGATTGACCGCCGTTTAAGGAGGGAATTCAGGTGTATCCTGGTTCATGTGGTAGGGTCCCGCGTGTACGTTGGGGCACACCTAGCGAACCCGTCCAACCGGAGCCGGCACTCTCTCATACGATTGTGATCTTCGGCGCGTCGGGGGATCTAACTCAGCGCAAATTAGTGCCCTCTTTGTTTAATCTGTATCGCAAAGGGCGTTTGCCCAAGGAGACGCGCATCGTCGGCTTTGCGCGCCGGCCGTACGACGACCAGAGCTTTCGCGAGATCATGCGCACCGCGGTCAAGAGATTTTCCGGCAACCCGTTGGACGAGGCCTTATGGGATTCCTTTGCTCCTATGCTGCATTACGTCCAGGGAGACCTGGAGCGCTTTGAGAGCTATCCGCACCTGGACCAAGCGCTCCGCCGCCTGGAAGGTGGACCCTCCAATCGGCTCTATTATTTGGCCACGGCGCCGGCGTTGTACATCCCCATCGTCACCCATCTGGGCGCAGCAGGGATGACAATACAGCACGAAGGCTGGCGCAACATTGTCATCGAGAAGCCCTTCGGGCACGATCTGGCTTCGGCCCAAGCGCTCAATCACGCAGTGCACCGGGTTTTCCAGGAAAGCCAGGTCTACCGCATTGACCATTACCTGGGCAAAGAGACGGCACAGAATATTCTGTTCTTCCGTTTTGCCAACACCATCTTCGAGCCGCTCTGGAATCGGCAGTATGTCTGCAATGTCCAGATCACTGTGGCTGAATGTGTGGATGTCGGCCATCGCGCTGCCTTCTACGATGCGACCGGTGTGTTGCGCGACATGTTTCAGAACCACCTCTTGCAGCTGTTAACCCTGGTGGCTATGGAGCCCCCGGCGTCGTTCAACGCTGATGCCCTGCGCAATGAGAAGGTCAAAGTCCTGAGCGCGGTGCGCCCAATTGAACTGCACGATACCGTGCGCGCTCAGTACGAAGGCTATCGGAACACACCTGGGGTGGCCCCCAACTCGCAAACCCCTACATATGCCGCGCTCAAGCTCTACATTGATAATTGGCGCTGGCACGGTGTGCCCTTCTACCTGCGTTCGGGCAAGGCATTGGCGCAGAAAACCTCCGAGATCGCCATTCAGTTCCAATGCCCGCCGCATGTGATGTTCGATCTGCCACCCGGCAAGGAATTCACACCGAACATCCTCTCCTTGTGCATCCAGCCCAATGAGGGCATCCATCTCAAGTTCGAGACCAAAGTGCCCGACTCGGCACAGGAGACGATCTCCCGGGATCTCGAATTCCACTACCGGACAGGCTTTGGCGAGCAAGCGATCCCGGATGCCTATGAACGTCTATTGCTCGATGCGTTGCGGGGAGACGCTTCACTCTTCGCCCGTTATGATGAGATCGAAGCGGCCTGGCAGCTCATTGATCCGATTTTGCGCGGTTGGGAATCACCCGATGCCCCGCCACTGGTGACTTATCCGGTGGGCAGCTGGGGGCCGCCCGAGGCGGATGCGCTGTTGGCGCGGGATGGCAATGTCTGGCACCTCAGTTGTGGCGGAGGATGCGAAGACTAGCTGCACGGCTCGTCTTCGTCTTACGTACATCTGTCCTAAGCCACACGGATCGCGTTGCGAAATCGTCATCTCAAACCGGCAGTACCGTTGCACCAAAGCAAAGCCGCTGCAGAACACATTTTCGTCAAGACTTGAGGGTATGGAGGAAGCACAATGAGCTTATTGGGCATTGACGTGGGCACAACAGGCTGCAAAGCCGGCGTTCTCACCGAAGACGGTGATCTGGTGGCCCTGGCCTACCGCGAATATCCGATCCTGCATCCTCATCCTGGCTGGGCAGAGCTGGACATGCAGGATGTGTGGAACAAAGTTCAAGAGGTCATCCGTGAGGTAACAGCCGCAACGCGCGGGCAGCCCATCACCGCCCTGGCTGTGTCCTCAATGGGCGAGGCGATGACCCCGGTGCGTCTGTCCGACCGGAGCATTCTGGACCGCGCCATATTGGGGATTGACGCGCGCGGCGAGGAATATGTTGAACAAATGGCACAGCGACCCGGCGCCCAGCGGCTGCACGAGGTCAACGGGAACATTTTAGGGTTGGCACACTCCGCACCGAAGTTGGCCTGGCTGCGCGATCACCGACCTGACCTCTTCGAGCGCGCCGATCTGTTCTTGCTCACCAGCGGTCTCATCGGTTTCTTGCTCGGCGGCGAACCGGTGACCGACTTTTCGCTGGCCAATCGCACCCTTTTGTTCGACCTCCATGCTGCTGACTGGTCATCCGAGCTGTTGGAGGCAGTCAGCATACCCCGCGAGAAGCTCCCGCGCGTTGTGCCTGCCGGCAGCGTGGTGGGAGAATTGGACACCAGATTAGCCGGCGAATTGGGACTGCCACGCGGGGTCAAGATCGTCGTGGGAGGGCACGATCAATGCTGCAATGCACTGGGTGCCGGGGTGGTACGTCCAGGACGTGCAGTGTATGGAATGGGCACCTTTATCTGCATCACCCCGACGTATGACCATCTGCCACCGAGTCAACCTCTACGCGAAGCCGGGCTCAACATCGAGCATCATGTATTGCCTGGCCAGTTCGTCAGCTTCATCTACAACATCGGTGGCTCCATCCTGCGCTGGGCGCGCGATACGATGGCGGCCGCCGAATATGCCGAGGCAAGGGCAAAAGGATATGACATTTATGATCGGCTGATGGCCGAGCTGCCCGAAGCACCCACCAACTTGATGGTACTGCCCCACTTTGCCACGTGCGGCCCGCCTACCTTTGATGCCAATTCCTCTGGGGTGATCATGGGCCTGCATCTGGAAACCACCCGGGGGCAGCTGATCAAGGGTTTGCTGGAAGGGCTCACATATTATTTTGCCGAAGCGCTGGACCTGATCCCGCGCAGCGTGCTTCAAATCACCGAGTTTCGTGCTACCGGTGGCGGTTCCAAGTCGGATGTCTGGCTGCAACTGACCGCCGACATTTTGGGACAGCCGATCATGCGACTCCAGGTGAACGAATGTGGTGTGCTGGGTGCCGCACTGCTGGCTGGTGTGGGCAGTGGCCGCTTCGCCTCGGGCGTTGAGGCATCCGAGGCATTCGTCCGCATCACCCACACCTTCGAGCCGCGCCCGGCGATGCACGCCATTTATCAGGAGCGCATCGCACGTTACAAACAGCTCTACCCGCTCATCAAAGACTATCTGCATCAGATGTGAAAGAGGATTGAGGATTATGGATCGCTTCCCTCGCTTTAAGGGAAAAGTCGCCCTGATCACCGGTGCATCCCGGGGTATTGGCCGTGGCATCGCGCTCCACCTGGCTGCCGAAGGGGCCGATGTGGTGGTCAACTACTATTCTCATGCCGAGGAAGCGCAGCAAGTGGCTGAGGAGATCGGCCGTCTGGGATGCCGAGCGCTGGTCTATCAAGCCGATGTGGCAGAACGAGAAGCCGTTCAGCGTATGTTTGATGCAACGGTGGAGTGCTTTGGGCATATCGACATCGTGGTCGCCAATGCGGTTTTCGAACGCCATGCGATGCTGGTCGAGGCCGATTGGGAAGTGCATCGGCGCGTCTTTGAAGTCACGCAATTCGGTGTCTATCATACGTGCCAGTTCGCGGCGCGACAGATGGTGCGCCAGAACGAAAATGGTCGCCTGGGAGGGAAGATCATCATCATTGGCTCGGTGTGTGCCGAGGTGCCTTTCGCCGGCCAGGCGGCATACAACATGGCCAAGGCAGCGGTACACATGCTAGGACGTTCGCTGGCGGCAGAGCTCACACCTTACCACATCAACGTCAATGTGATCGCGCCGGGCTGGATCGATACGCCGGGTGAACGCGCGATGTACGGTGACGCGGTGGTGGACGCCGGATGGCAACGCGTGCCGTGGCGCCGCCTGGGCACACCGGAGGATATTGCCAAGGCGGTCGCCTACCTTGCCAGCGACGATGCCGATTTTGTGACCGGAGCGACGCTGGTTGTGGATGGCGGACAGATGTTGTACCTGGGCTCGCCGGACACACCACCACCGCTCGCCTGGGAGCAGCCGGGCGGCCAATGATCGCAGATGATAAACGGGTGAGAAAGGTGGTAACAGATAATAAATGAAAGGCTTGTTGGCGCTCGAGGACGGTCGTCTTTTCCCCGGAGTGGGCTTTGGCGCGCAAGGCGTTCAAACCGGAGAGGTGGTTTTCAACACCTCGATGACGGGATATCAAGAAATCTTAACGGATCCCTCCTATCATCGCCAGATCGTGACGATGACAGTATCCCATGTCGGCAATACGGGTGTCAACCGCGAGGATATCGAGTCGCAGCGCGTCTGGGTGGCCGGCTTCGTGGTGCGTGCCCTGAGCCCGATCGTGAGCAATTGGCGCGAGCAGGGGGATCTGGACAGCTATCTGAAAGCGTATGGGGTCATCGGCCTGACCGAGGTGGCGACCCGGGCACTGGTGCGCCATATCCGCAACCGCGGAGTGATGCGCGCCGCCATCGCCCACGGACCGGCTGCGGAGGACCCCGCGGCGCTCATCGAGCTGGCACGCAACGCACCTGACATGGCAGGCGCCAACCTGGTAGACGAGGTGACCTGCTCCGAGCCTTATAACTGGACCGAGGGGGGTAGCCCCCAGTGGTACCGTTATCGCCGTTGTGAAGAGCCAGATGCTGCGGCACCGTTGGTGGTGGCATATGATTTTGGGATCAAGCACAACATCCTGCGCATGCTCGTGGACCGCGGCCTGCGGGTGACCGTCGTGCCAGCACGCACCCCCGCACAAGAGGTGCTCGCCATGCGCCCTGCCGGTGTGTTTCTCAGCAACGGGCCAGGTGACCCGGCCGCGGTGACCTACGCCATCGAAAATGTGCGTTATCTTTTGGGCAAGGTGCCGATCTTCGGCATCTGTCTCGGCCACCAGATTCTGGCGTTGGCATTAGGTGGCCGCACCGAGAAGATGCGTTTTGGCCATCGCGGCGGCAACCAGCCTGTGAAGAACCTGCTGACCGGCGTGGTGGAGATCAGCAGCCATAACCACGGCTTCGTCGTCAGCCCCGACAGCGATCTAGGCGGTGCCGAGATCACCCACATCAATCTGAATGACAATACGATTGAGGGCATTCGTCATCCCAAACTGGGCGCTTTCAGCGTGCAGTTCCACCCGGAGGCATCTCCAGGACCGCACGACTCCCTTTATCTGTTCGATGAGTTCGTCAAGCAGGTGTTGAACAACCGATAACGGGAGTGTAATGCCTGCGATCATCACGGTCACCCTCAATCCCGTCCTGGACAAGGCGTTCAGCGTGCCACGCCTGGAGCCGGGCACCGTCCATCGTCTGCGTCCCATGCGCGAGGATTTGGGCGGTAAGGGGATCAACGTTTCGCGCACACTGCGGATGCTCGGCATTCCCAGCCGCATTGTCGCGTTTTTTGGCGGCCGCACGGGGCAGTATATGTATCAGCAGTTGCTCGCGGCCGGCTATGAGGTGATTTTCATTGAGGTGGAAGGTGAGACCCGCCAGAACATCACCTTACTGGACGAAGCGCGCGATCAGTACACCAAGTTCAACGAGCCCGGACCTGTCGTGGATGAACGCTCGATTGCTGTACTCCAAGAGCATATCAGGCACTCAGCGAAGCCGGGTGATGTGTGGGCCTTCTGTGGCAGCTTGCCGCCCGGTGCACCGGACGATCTATATGCCCAATGTATCACGTTAGTCCAGATGTGCGGAGGGCGTGCGTTCCTGGACACAAGTGGCGCGGCACTCCGAGCCGGCCTGAGAGCATCTCCCTTTGCTGTCAAGCCCAATAGCGAAGAAGCAGCGGAGCTGCTTGGGACTGCGCTCTCCAGCGATGTGGAACACGCGGCTGCCGCCCGTCGGCTGCAACAGCAGGGCATCGCCCTAGTGGCCATTTCACGCGGAGCGCAAGGGATCGTTTTGGCGATGCAGGATCAGGTGTGGATGGCTACCCCGCCACCGGTGCACGCGCGCAGCCCGGTGGGTGCCGGCGACGCGGCATTGGCCGGGCTCATCTGGGCAGTCTGTGATGCCTGTGACCCTGCCGAGATTGCGGCGCGCGCGGTCGCATGTGGCACGGCAGCTGCTATGCAGGAGGGCACCGGAGTGGGCGATCGTCAGCTGGTGGAAATGTTGGTCCAACAGGTCACCGTCACCCAGTTGTGATCTGAACCCATCCCCCTGTCAGGTGGGCAATCCAGATCCACATCCTGCGGGGCAATCCCAACCGCTGTCCGTCCAACCGAATGGAGCCGGAGAAGCTCAATGCGGGGGCTGCCAGTCTGGATCACTGCGGAGTATCTGGTAACGCTCGCGCACCAGCGCTGCCAGCTTCTCGTCCGAGTGAATGCCGCACACTTTTTGCAACGCTCCCTCGAAACCCAATTCTCGCAAGATTGATTGTAACTCGACTGCATGGGGATCGTGAGGATCGTCGTATGCCAGCCCGGCGGCGATACCCCAAGCCAGCCCGGAGGGGATGATGTTATGTTTCTCGGCTAAGCGTGCCGCACCCACCAGCCGGTCATCGGGCGCCAATTTGCGCAGGGGATCGCGTGCCAGACGACTAATCGGATCTCCCAGCGCCCGATTGGCAAAGCGGTCCAGCAGATATTGCACATTTTCAGCCAGCGCCACGGCATCCAGATGGTGTTCCGCTTGCAACGCACGGCTCGACTCGTTGAGCGCTTGGTGGAGCAAGGCATTGATGCGTGGATGACACAGCGCCTCATAACCGTAAGTGTAACCGAGCCGGTAACCCAGATAGCCTAACATGGCATGGCCAGCATTATGAATGAACAGCTTGCGGTCGGTATAGGCTACAAAAGGTGATACAGCATACATCCCCACCACTTCTGGCAATGGACCGACGAAGGCGTCACGATCCACCGGCAACACTTTGTAGGGCTCGGCCACGATGAGGGTGGGATCAAGGGCACGCTGTTCGGGTGTCGGCACAGGCGACATACGCGCGATCACCGATGCGACGAACCCAACACGTTCGCGCAGCAAAGGCCTGAGCGCTTCCGGCAATGCATCCGCCACATAGCGGCACAAAACGTCGGGCGCATCGTGGAGATTCTCTGCCAGGATGATATTTTGAGGGGTATCGATCCCCGCTGACCAACGTCGTGCCAGTCCCGCTGCGATAAGAACGGCGATGGCAGAAAGCGCCCGCGCGCCCACCGCGGTGGCCATGATGGTGGCGGCAGCCACAGCTTCTGCCACCTGATCCACCTGCCGTGCATCCACTGCACGCACCGGTCCGATAGATAGATCCTCCACTCCGGAAACGCCGGCCAGGCGCAAGGTGTAGCTTCCCCTTCGATTCAAGGCTTCCACCAGCACCTGATCCACGTCTACAAAGATCACATGGTATCCCGATTCGCTGAACAGCTGACCCAGGAAGCCTCGTCCCACACTTCCCGCGCCGAAGATCACCGCAGTGGGTTGTCCATTCATTCCGCTGATAGCCTCCTAATAGTCTCGTGCCACTGCGCTAGGGCAGCACCTCTTTGGGCAAGTGATCTCCCTCAACCCATACCGCACCATCCGGGCCAACCTCCTTTTTCCAGATCGGCACGATCTGTTTGAGGCGCTCAATGGCATAGCGGCACGCCTCAAAGCAACCGTCGTCACGGTGACCGCTGGAGACAGCGATGACCACCGCGACATCACCGACCTCTAGCCGGCCGACGCGTTGGACGATGGCAACCTCCGCGACGCGGGGCCAACGCGTGTGAATTTCTGTCACAATCTGGTGCAGCATATGAAGTGCCATGGGCTCGTAGGCTTCGTACTCCAGGTAGAGCACCTCTTTACCATGCGAGACATTGCGCACGCTGCCCACAAACGTCGCCACAGCACCGGTATCCGGTCGGATGACGCTGCGGATGAGGGATTCGACATCGAGCGAGTCACAGGTGATTCTTACATAGTCCGCACCTCCACTGACGGGTGGAAAGAGCGCCACTTCGTCGCCATCGCGCAACGGGCTGCTCAGCACGGCGAGCTGGTGATTCAGCGCCACAAATGTGCGCGTGGCATCCTCGCGCAAATCCGGAAACTGCGCATAAAGCGCTTGTAATAAATCGCTCAGCGTGGCCCCTTCTTCTAAATCGCACACCAGCTGCCCGCTGCCGACCACTTCACGCAGGCGGGCGAACAGTTTGACCGTCACTTGCATTGCCTATTCACCGCTCCACTCACCGCTTTTGCCGCCGCTTTTGTGCACCAGTCGCACCGCCTCGAGGCGCATCGAACGGTCCACTGCCTTGCACATATCATAGATAGTCAAGCCGGCGACCGCCACAGCGACCAACGCTTCCATCTCTGCCCCCGTCTTGCCCACCGTGCGCACGGTGGCGCTGATCTCTATCGCAGCCGGTTGCTCTTCGGCCGCCGGTGTAAGGGGCGTGAACGCGATACCGACATATGTCAAGGACAGCGGATGACACATCGGGATCAGCTCATGGGTGCGCTTGGCCGCCATAATGCCGGCCACCTGCGCTACGGCGAGCACGTCCCCTTTGGGCATTCCACCTGCCTGGATGAGCGCCAGCGTGGACGGCTGCAGCACCAAGCGTCCCTGCGCTGTAGCTTCACGGGGGGTGTCCGGTTTCGCACCGACATCAACCATGCGCGCGCGTCCGCATGCGTCTACGTGGCTCAAACCACCCGAGGATGCTTCGTCCTGGTGTTCCATCTTTTCCATAACTTTTGTAAGATCCCCTACCTGACTATGCGTGCTTTTGGCGGGGCATAGGGGATCACGCTACCTGTTGGAACGCCCGGCGTGCGGCGGTGATCGTGGACTCGATCACTGTATCATCGTGGGCCAGGGATACGAAGCCGGCCTCGAACTGCGAAGGCGCCAGATAGACGCCCTGCTCCAACATCGCCTGGAAGAAACGCGCGAAGCGCTGGGTATCCGACCGCCTGGCACTGGCCCAATCGGTGACCGGGTCGGGAGTGAAGAACGCGGAGAACATCGTGCCCACTTGAGTGGCGAAGAGCGGCACACCTGCTGCACGTGCAGCGGCGCTGATTCCTTCGCTCAGCTTCCGCGTGCGTGCCACAATGCCGTCAAACACACCCGGCTGGCGCAGAATGTTCAACGTTTCGATGCCTGCCGTCATCGCCAGCGGGTTGCCACTCAATGTCCCTGCCTGATACATAGCGCCGGCGGGCGCCACCAGCTGCATGATCTCGACGCGGCCGGCATAGGCCCCCACCGGCAATCCGCCGCCGATCACTTTGCCGAGCGTGGTCAGATCTGGCACGACACTGTAGAGCGCCTGGGCGCCTCCCAAAGCGACGCGAAAGCCAGTCATCACCTCGTCGAAGATCAGCAGAGCGCCGTGCTGCTGGGTGAGTGCCCGCAGACCGGCGAGGAACCCCTCTGCCGGCGGTACCACCCCCATATTGCCTGCCACCGGTTCCACGATGACCGCGGCGATCTGACCGGGATGTGCCTCGAAGAGAGCGCGCACCGCCTCCAGATCGTTATACGGCGCTACCAGGGTATCTTGCACGGCCCCGCGGGGTACCCCGGGACTGTCCGGCAGACCTAAAGTCGCCACCCCACTGCCTGCCTGAACCAACAACATATCGGCATGACCGTGATAACACCCTTCAAACTTGATAATCTTGTCGCGACCGGTGAACGCGCGCGCCAGGCGTAGGGCGGTCATCGTCGCCTCGGTGCCGGAATTGACGAAACGGATCATTTCGCACGCTGGCATCAGCTCGCGGATCAATTCGGCCAGCCGAACCTCCAGAACAGTGGGCGCACCATAGCTCGTGCCACGTTCTACCGCTTTTTTCAACGCCTCCACCACCTGGGGATGGGCATGTCCCAAGACGAGCGGCCCCCAACTCAGCACATAATCAATGTAGCGATTGCCATCGGCATCGTACAAATATGGACCCTGTCCGCGCGTGATAAACAAAGGCTGTCCCCCTACGGCACGAAACGCGCGCACGGGCGAATTGACCCCTCCCGGAATCACCTTCTGTGCAGCGGCGAACAACGCTTGAGATTGAGCAATGCGCATCAGCTCCTCCTTGATATTTTGCCCGAGCGAGGTGAACAGTTCCTTATCGTCATGGAATACGTCCGAGTGCAGGTCACGGCACAATGGGCGGCTTGCGTTCAACGCCGACGGGTAACTCGACACGATACACGAGCATCTTCCTGCCGTTCAGGATGATTTCCTGGTCAACACGCGCGCCTGCCAGTCTGGCGATCATCCAACGTACTGCCCGGTTTTTCTTTTCGACCGTGCCGACAGCGCGCATAGCGCCACGCCGGTACGCTTCCTCTAACAGCTGATCCAATATCCTGGGTCCGATCCCCTGGCGCATGTAATTGTGGCGCAAACCGACAAAGAGGATTTCGGCCTCGTCGGGCAATGGCTTAAGGGTGTTGGGATAGCGGATGCTTTGAAGCAGCTGCCCGATCAGTCCCGGATCGCGCAACATCTGGCGCGCCACAGGCCACAGCAGGCGATGCCAGTAGCGATATTTGATCGTGCGGAACAGCTGGCGCGTGTCCATAGCGGCAAAACCCACCCCGGTCACCATCTCACCCTCTATGGCGACCGAGCCAAAGACACCCGGCAATTCCGCAAACAACTCATACAGACGCACCAGGAAATCTCTGCCCAGCCGAGTCAGAAAAGTGCCCGGCTGGCCTTCCATGTGGATCTCAGCGGCATCCCGGGCATAGGCACGCGTATACGGCTTAATTTCCATAAGGTTGATAGATTGACCTCGCTTCGCGATGATGTGTCTTTCGCTGGCGTCCACGTGTGAGGGCGATGGCTCCCAATGCACCCTGTCGAGCTCCCCTGTGGTATGAGAGGTTTTGGTCATCTCGACGATCCTAAAGTATACCCGGGAATTGTCCTGCGAAATGTTCTCTACAGATTGAGGCATCTTCTGAAATTGCTTGAGCAACCGCTCGTCGCTCTGCACAGTGGTGCGGTGATATGTCCACCTCAATGCGCCACGTGCTTCGTCGCCATAGAGAGAACTGCTTTCGCCACGTTTTCACCCTGCGCGATGCAATCGGGGATACCCACTCCCCGGAATGCGCTGCCGGTGAGATACAGTCCGGGCAGCTCTTCCGCCAATTTTTCGATCTCAGCCACCCGCTCCAGGTGGCCGACATCGTATTGTGGATTGGCGTTTTGCCAACGATGCAGCCGGGCCAGCACCGGCTCCGCGTTGATCCCCATGATACACCGTAATTCTTCGCGCACCAAGTTCAGGAGGTGCTCATCGTCGAGCGCTACGGTGTCCTCGCGATGCGGCCCGCCCAGGAAGACGCGCAGGAGCACATGATCCGCTGGCGCTCGATAGAGAAATTTGGTCGAGGTCCAAGTGCAGGCCATGAGATGGGTTCGCTCACGACGCGGCACCACAAAACCGAAACCATCCAGCGGATGATCCACCTCGCTGCGCCGATATCCCAGTGATAAAGTGGCGGTCGAGACATACCGGATGCTGCGCAAACGGTGAGCCAGCATAGTATGGAGAGGTGCCACCAGCGCCGCCGCGATGTACGCGGGCACCGTCAACACAATCGCGTCTGCACGGACTGTCTGGCCATCCTGCAACCGAACCAGGTATCTACCTCCTCGTCCAGGCCAGCCTGTTAACCCATTCCCGTCGGCCAGCTCCAGGCGAGCTACGGGGCTTTTCAAGCGCATATCACCCTGCAGCTCGGCACACAGTGCGCTCACCAGCTCCCCCATGCCATCGCGCAACGTCATAAAGAGCGGCAAGGAGGGACCAGCGCGGCGTGCCATCTGGCGCTTCTGAACGAGCATCCCTTTGATCAAGCTGCGGTGGACGCGTTCCAGCTCCATAAAGCGCGGAAAAGTGGCTGCCAGGCTCTGCCTTTCGGCGTCCGAGACGTGGATGCCCGCCATCAGGGGTTCGGCAATCTTGTCAAGCGCTTCCTGCCCCAAGCGGCGACGGATGAAGCTGGCCAGACTCTCATCGCCGTCCTGGCGACGCCGCGGGATGACCAAATCGAGAGCCATGCGCAACTTGCCGGGCAATGAGATCAACGACGAGGTCACAAACGGGGTAAAGCGCGTTGGAATCACCAGCATCACTCCGTCGGGCAACGGGCGCAGGCGACCCTTGAGTAAGACATAGACCTTGCGCTGCGCTTCATTCGTGCCCAGCAGACGGTCCTCCAGCCCCAATTCCCGGCACAGATTGAGCGCTGCCGGTTTCTGGGTGAGAAATGAATCGGGGCCACCCTCTATGGTGAAGCCGGCGATATTTTCGGTGACAATCTTGCCACCCCAACGCGCATCGCCTTCCAGCACACTGTAGGTGACATATGGGGGTGCATACTTTTGCAGATAATGCGCCGTTGCCAGTCCCGTGATACCTCCTCCGATGATGGCCACATGGAATATGCGCTCCTTTACGGCGTGCGGCGGACGTCGGGATGGCATTATGCTTTCGATCTGAGGAGGACCTGGCAGCTCCAAAGAGGCCGAAGGGTTCAACGTTGCGACTCCCGATGCACGATTTCCACCAAGTACGCCACCGCCTCAACGGGTGTCTGGGGCAGAACGCCGTGACCGAGGTTGAAGATATGCCCAGGGCGATTGCCTGCCCGTTTGAGGATCTCCATAGTTTGTCGCTTCAATTCTTCAAGCGGCCCCAGCAATACCGCAGGATCAAGGTTGCCCTGGATCGCACGATGATGGCCAATGCGTTGCCATGCTTCATCGAGTGGTATGCGCCAATCCACCGCAACGACATCACCGCCTGCCGCGGCAATCTGCTCGATCATCCCACACGTCCCGGTGCTGAAGTGAATGACAGGCACACCGGTTGCCTGGGCGGTCTGAAGCACATAGCGCGAATAGGGCGCGACGTAGTTTTGATAATCCGAGGGACTCAGCGCACCCACCCAGCTGTCGAACAGCTGTAAAGCTTGGGCGCCTGCCTCGACTTGCGCTTCGAGGTAGTGGCCTATGAAGCGCGCCAACCGCTCCATGAGGAGATGCCATGTCTGCGGCTCCCGGTACATCAGCTGCTTGGTCTGGATCGGATTGCGCGCATTGCTGCCTCCCTCGATAGCATAAGTCGCCAGGGTAAAAGGTGCCCCGGCAAATCCGATCAGGGGTACACGACCGTCGAGCTCATGGCGTGTCAGGCGGATGGCCTGCAACACAAAGCCCAAGCTCTCGCGCGGTTCGGATTCCCGCAATGCTTCGACGTCAGCACGGCTGCGCAGGGGGGTGCGAATGATGGGACCCTCGCCGTCAACGAACTCCACTTCAAGACCCATCGCCTCTAACGGCGGCAGGATGTCGGAGTAGATGATCGCGGCGTCCAGGTCAAATGCTCGAATCGGTTGCAGCGTGATCTCAACCGCCAGTTCAGGGGTTTTCACCAGATGCGCCATCGTGTGCCGTTCGCGCAACCGACGATAGGCCGCCATATAGCGTCCTGCCTGGCGCATCAGCCAGACCGGCGTGCAATCCACGGGTTCCCGGCGACATGCTTTGAGAAAACGGTCTTTCATGATCAGGCTATCCCGGAAGAACTCTAAGACGCTCACATACCCGTCAACCAACGTGCAGCATCTTTGGCGTGATAAGTCAGGATCAGGTCCGCTCCGGCGCGTTTTATGCTGGTCAGCAATTCGAGCACTATGGAACGCTCGTCCAACCAGCCGTTGGCCGCCGCCGCCTTCACCATCGCGTACTCACCGCTCACGTTGTAAGCCGCTACCGGTATATGGGTCGCCTGGCGCACACGGTACACGATGTCGAGATAGGGCAGCGCCGGCTTGACCATCACCATATCGGCCCCTTCCTGGATGTCCAGCTCCAGCTCACGCAATGCCTCACGCGCATTGGCCGGGTCCATCTGATGGGTTTTGCGGTCGCCGAATTTGGGGGCTCCTTCCGCCGCCTCGCGGAAGGGGCCGTAGAAAGCGCTGGCATACTTGATCGCGTAGCTCAAGATGCTCACGTTGGAAAAACCCGCCTCGTCCAGAGCGCTTCGGATGGCGGCTACCATGCCGTCCATCATGCCGGAGGGGGCCACGATGTCCGCACCAGCACGGGCGTAGCTCACGGCGGCGCGCTGCAGAATCTCCAAGGTCGCGTCGTTGTCAATGTGTCCGTCCCGCACAATCCCACAGTGACCGTGGTCGGTGTATTCACACATGCAGACGTCGGCGATGACGATTAACTGGGGTAAAGCGGCCTTGATGGCGCGCACCGCGCACTGGACGATGCCGTCATCGGAGAAATTTTCGCTTCCCTGGGCGTCCTTGTACGCCGGCACGCCGAACAGGATCACCGCCGGGATGCCCAGGGCATGACATTCCTGGGCTTCACGCACCAGCTGATCAACTGAAAGTTGATACACGCCGGGCATAGAGGACACCCGGCGGCGCACTGCTTCACCATGCACGGCAAACAGCGGATAGATGAAGTCCTGCGGATTCAACTGGGTCTCGCGCACCATATCGCGCAGCGTAGGCGTGGCGCGCAGACGACGCGGACGAACGATCGGGAAGTGCATTACACCATCTCCTAACACCCTGTGAGGATACGCGGCATCGTGCTACGGCTCGGGTGTGTGATGCTCTGCAGTCAACTTCTGACTCACCTCTTCCTGGAACGGGAAACTGTGCGGTTCATAGGTGCAGAAAGGTTCTTCGGCCAGGGGGTCGCCGGTCATCGCATAAGCCCGCGAACGCGAGCCGCCGCACACGCCAACGAACTCGCATAGTCCGCAGCGTCCTTCATATTGCGCGGTATCGCGCAGTGTGCGAAAGAGAGGCGCGTCCCGATAGATCTCGACCAACGAGCGTTCCCGCACATTTCCGGCGCAGAGTGGCAGGAAGCCGCTGGGGAAAACCTCTCCTCGGCGCGATATGAATACAAAGCCGTTGCCGGCATTGATATGCATGGGTGTGCGATGGATGCTGCCCGGCGCGCGAGGTTGCAGACCTGCCGCTTGCACCACCTGTTGCAGCCCGGCACGCAGCTCGTAGTACACCGGATGGAGCGTGAAATAACGTTCCCAAGGCAGACCTTTCTCTTCCAAGATGGCACGCTGCAATACCACGCGCTTATAATGATGTCCCTCGACCGGCTTCGCGCTGATATATTTGGACACGTCATATAAGAAGTGCATCACCGCTTCATACTCCGCCGGCGAGATCTCGTCCTCCGGTCGCCCGCGCCCGGTGGGCACCAGGAAAAAGAGGCTCCATGTCATAGCGCCGATCTGCTGCACCAACCGGAAAATATCGGGCAAGTCGCATAGATTGAAGCGCGTGACGGTGGTGTTGATCTGGGTTTTCAGACCCAGCGCACGTGCCGCGCGCCATCCGTTCGCTGTCCACTCGAAGGAACCGGGCACACCACGGAACGCATCGTGACGCGCGGCGGTGGAACCGTCGATGCTGAGCGAAATCGCTTTGGCGCCTGCCTCTTTCAGGCGACGCAGGTTCTCTGCCGTCAGCAATGGCGTGCCAGACGGCGACACCGCCACCGGCAGACCGATCTCGCTTGCATAGCGCACCAGCTCGAACAGGTCAGCGCGCTTGAAAGGATCACCGCCGGTGAAAATGAAGATCGGTCGGGGACGGCCGAATGCTTCGACCTGGTGAAGGAGCTGGCGTGCCTCCTCGGTGGTCAAGGCCAGCGGGTCGTGCTCCGGTTGTGCTTCGGCGCGACAATGGCGACACGCCAGATCGCACGCATGGGTCGTCTCCCAGATCACCATAAACGGACGTTCGTTGACATCATAGACCGGCCGTCGGATCAGTTTGAGGGTAGATTGTCTTTCCATATCTCCAACGCTCTGAATAAACCATCCACCGTATATTCCTCTGCCACGATATCCACATGCAAGCCCAGCTGGCGGGCTGTTTCAGCGGTGACCGGGCCGATACAGGCAATGGCCGGATCTCCATAATTAATGTCACGAGTCAGCGCCACAAAATGGCGCACGGTAGAAGAGCTGGTGAAAGTCACTACATCCACTCCCTGGCGCAGCTGCTCGAAGGCGTGCGGGGGCGGGGTGGCGGGCAGCGTGCGGTATGCGGCCACCTCATCCACAACGGCGCCGCGCTCACGCAATCCGACTGCCAGTTCTGGGCGCGCGATATCCGCGCGCGGCAACAGGATGCGCGTTCCCTGTACTCCACCGAGAACATCCAGAATCGCTTCGGCGCGATACTCGCTTGGCACTGTATGGACTGCGACCCCTGACCGACGCAATGCCTCCGCCGTTTTGGGGCCAATTGCGGCAACCCTGCCGTTAAATCCGGGAATGCCTTGCAGCTGGTCAGAGGATATCCCCATTATATCCGCCAGGCGTGTTCGGAACTGCTGCACCCCGTTGACACTGGTGAAGATGATCCAGTTGTACTCGGGCAGACGACGGATGGCTTGATCGAGTGCTCCACCCGGTTCCGGTGGCACGATTGTGATCACCGGGAAGAGGATCGGCACCGCACCTGCCCGGCACAATCGTTCATACAAGGTTCCGGATTGGGTTTCGGGGCGAGTGATCACCACGCGCAATCCGGCGAGCCCTTTTGCCATAAACAGCAGCTCCTGAATTACATTTCTTTCTCCACCATCTCGACCATCTTGCCGCGTTCACCCAGCAGTTCCGCTGCGCCACGTGCCAGCGCCTCTTCTGCGAGACGATGGCCCAGCTCATGCGGGCGGTTGATATCCCCCTCTCCGGAGACGCGCACGATGCGTCGGCCATCGAGGCTTGCCACCATACCCCGCAGCCACAGCTCTGAGGCATTCGTGCTCCGCGGCTCTGCATACGCTGCCACCGGCGCCGCACAGCCGCCGCCCAGCCCGCTCAGAAAAGCACGCTCCGCGGTCACTGCCGCCCACGTGGGCATATGGTGAATGGGACGCAGCAGATCCAAGACGGCTGAGTCCTCCGCGCGACATTGCACGGCCAGCGCGCCCTGGGCCGGCGCCGGCAGCATTTCTTCGTAGGAGAGCAGGTGGGTGATGTGCCCTTCCAATCCCAGCCGGATAAGCCCCGCAGCCGCCACCACCACGCCATCGTAGTCAGGCAGGCTCGCTTTGCGCAGGCGCGTGTCCAGGTTGCCTCGCAGATTGACAATTTCGGCATCAGGACGCAATGCCCGCAGCTGGGCCGCGCGGCGCAGGCTGCTGGTGCCAATACGAGGCGCCGGCGGCAACGCTTGCAGCCCTATTTTGTGGCGGGATATGAACACATCATATGCTGGCGCCCGCTCGGGAACGGCGCCGACGACTAAATCCTCTGCCATGCTGATGGGCAGGTCCTTCAAGCTGTGCACCGCCACATCAATCTCACCGGAACGCAGGGCCGCTTCGATTTCAGCGGTGAAGAGGCCCTTACCACCGATCTCAGGCAGGGGACGCTGTGCCTCACGGTCGCCCCGGGTGGTGTAGACGCGCGTCACCAGGATGAGATCCGGCCAGGCCGTCTGCAGCAATTGGGCAACCCATTCGGTCTGCCGGCGCGCCAGCAGGCTAGGACGTGTGCCCAGCGTTAACGTCATCTTGGTAGTATGGGCTCTCACTGCGTCCTCTCTCCGATTTTACACCTCCTCCTGGTCAGAGATCTCGCAACCGCGCAATCCGAGACCAAACAGATCACGAATAGCGCTGGCGTAATGATGTCCTCGACCTTCAAGAGCGCGTTGTTTCAGCTGCACCGTCGGCGGATGTAAGAGCTTATTCATCAAGCGATGGGCCAGCACACGGATCACCTTGCGCTCGCGTTCATCCAGGTGGCGAAGGCGCCGCAAAGCTCTGTCTAACTCGACCGCCTTCACCTCTTCTGCCCACCGTCGCAGATCGCTGATGGTGGGCACCACTTCCAGAGTCTCAAACCAACACACAAACGCCTGGGCTTCTTCCGCAGCGATGGCCTCCACCCGTGGGATCTCGCGCTGGCGTGCTTCCAGGTTCTCGTTGGCCACGCTCTGCAAATCGTCAATATCGAACAGGCGCACACCGGGCACCTCGGCCACGGCCGGCTCGGTGTCGCGTGGCACGGCAATGTCCACAATCACCAGGGGACGTTCTGGACGATGTGCCATCGCCTGGGCCACTTTATCGTGTGTCAAAATGACGTGCGGCGCGTCGGTGGCAGTGATCACAATGTCGGCACGGATCAGGGCTTCGAGCTGGCGTTCGAAAGTCATAGCGTCACCGCCCAGCTCACGCGCCAGAGCCAATGCGCGATCGTAGGTACGATTGGCCACGATAATGCTGGCAGCACCACGCGAGATCAGGGTGCGCACGGCCAGCTCACCCATTTCCCCGGCTCCCATGACCAACACCACGCGCCCTTGCAAGCCACCGACCACCTGCTCCGCAAGTGTAGCAGCAACCGAAGGTACTGTCACAGCGTGGCGGCTGATCGCCGTTTCGGCGTGGGCGCGTTTTCCGGCGCGAATGGCTTGTCGGAAAAGGGTGTTGAGGACTGCCCCACAGCTGCGCCCGGCCAGAGCAGCTTGATATGCCGCCGTCACCTGGCCGAGTATTTGCGGCTCACCCATCACCATCGAGTCCAATCCACACGCCACCCGCATCAGATGATGTACTGCCTCCGCATCCCGTTTGCGATACAGGGCGGCCACAAATTCCTCGGCGGCCAGCTGGCGGTTCATACATAGAAATTCGACCACGGCGTGGTATCCGCCTTCCACATCATCACAAACCGTGTAGACTTCAAGGCGGTTACATGTCGAAAGTATAACTCCCTCGTGCAATGCCGCACCTTCGCGACCGTTGACTCGGTGTAGCTGGCTCAAAGCAGTGTGTAAGCTTGCCCCGTTGATCGCCAGCTTTTCGCGCAAACAAACAGATGCAGTTGTGTGATTGAGCCCCACCAGCAAGATGTGTGTCGCCATTCCACTCACCATCCGCCTGCAATGGCTGTGAAGGCGCACATTATTGTACCACGGCGCATGGATACAAACATTAAAATCGGATTAGCAATCTTAGGGTGTACACACTTTTCTGTAGTATCTACGTGGTTGAAATGCTCTGATTTCATATGCGGCCGAATTCGCGTGCGAGCTGGGCGGCGCTCCAGTATAGCATCGTGGGACGTCCATGCGGACACGTGCGCGGCGCCTGGCACTGTTCCAAACGACGGACGAGCTCTTGCATCTCTTGCAAAGAGAGCACTTGGCCCGCTTTGATGGCCGCGCGCTTGCACACGGTGGTGATCACTCGTTCGTCAGCATGCCGCATAAGCGGTACCCCGCCCTCGGCCAGCTCAGACAGGATGTCGCGCAGAGCCATCGCCGGATCACCTATGGCCAGCATCTCCGGCACCGCCCGCAGGCGATAGGTGTAACCCCCAAACGGCTCAATCTCGAACCCAAGCCGGGCCAGCGTCGCCCGTTCGGCTTCGAGGACAGCCGCCTGTCCAGGCGTCAGCTCCACCAAGGACGGGGGAAGCAATTGCTGTGTCGGCACCACAGCGGCTGCCCATTGTCGCTTCACCTCTTCGAACAGCACCCGCTCATGGGCCGCATGTTGGTCAATCAAATAGAGGCCATCCGGACCTTCGGCAATCACATAGGTCAAAGCCAGCTGTCCCAGGACGCGCAACACCGGCAACCGACTTTGGGATGGCACTTCTTCTGCACCGGCACCGTCCAAGGTACGTTGGGCTTCAAACCCGAAGTGGGCTAGCTGGCGCCATCCGACTTCGGTGGAAGGCACGATGGTAGATGGTACTCCGTTTTCGGAACGAAGCATGGCCGGAGAAATGGAACCTTTTTCCAAGAGCGCCCGGCGCACCGTCTCTTGCACGATCCGAAAAACTGTGTGCTGATCGCGAAATTTCACCTCATTTTTGGCAGGATGCACATTAACGTCCACCTCGGACGGATCGAGCGTCACGCTGACCACCGCCATAGGGTAGCGGCCGTTGGGCAACATAGTGTGGTACGCCTGTACAATGGCTGTGGAAAGCAGGCGATCCTGCACCCATCGCCGGTTGACAAATAAGGTGATGTGATCGCGTTGAGCGTGGTGCAATGTCGGCGTGCCCACGTAACCGCTCACCCAGGCCCGCGATGGGATCTCACTTTCCTCTAGATTTTGCTCTGGCAACGCGAGCAGCTGGCGGCAGGTCTCCGGACCAAACAGCTCGAGCAAGACATTATAAAGCGAACCATCGCCACTGGTTTGCAACACATCGCGCCCATCCATCCTGAGATGGAAGCGCACCTCGGGAAAAGCCATCGCGTAACGGGTCACCACGCGGTGGATGTGGCCGGCCTCAGTGGCCGGCGCCTTGAGAAACTTGAGACGCGCTGGCACGTTGTAGAAGAGATTCTCGACCGTTACCACTGTGCCAGGTGCCATTCCCACCTCAGTCTGGTGGGTCTGCACACCCCCTTCAAGATGGATTATGGCGCCGCTGGGGCTGTCCGCCTGTCGGCTCATCATGGTGACACGGGACACCGCTGCGATCGAAGCGAGCGCTTCCCCGCGGAAACCCAGTGTGCGGATGCGTTCCAAGTCTTCTAGCGAGCGCAACTTGCTGGTGGCATGACGGGCGAAGGCGAGCGACAGCTCCGCACGCGCGATGCCGCTGCCGTCATCGCTGACCCGGATGAGGCGCCGCCCACCTTCCCGCACCTCGATGCGGATGTGGCGCGCGCCGGCGTCGAGGGCATTCTCGACCAGCTCCTTGACTACGGAGGCAGGACGTTCTATAACCTCACCGGCAGCGATCTTGGCCGCCACCTCGGGCGGCAGTACATGAATAGGCATCCGACGACAAGCCTCTCAATCTTCCGAATGGATGTACTAACTACTCTCTAAACGTTCCAATTGTACCAATTCGGTTGCCAAAGGACAAAGTTGCGGCGCAAAAGTACATTAAAAGGGTCTCAGGTCACGCAGATTTCTGTAACAAAAAGGGGCGTTGAAACAAGGGAGGGACACACCTGGGAATTTTTCCAAAGCAAACCGTGCGCGCCCCTCAGTGGGAACGCGCACGGTTTCTGATAATTCAGGTGCCGCGCTTCACGCTCACTTATGCACGGATCTCTTGGCGCTGGAACAGCACATACCCCAGCGCAAACAGGAGAATGGTGGCCGCGATTAACCCGGTCAGCTGCGGCCACACCAGCAGCACACTTTGACTGAGCGGCAGCGGGGTGCCCAGTACGGCACCGTGGAGCTGGATGGGCAGCACCAATCCCACCGAACGGACGGTGGGCTGCAGCAGCGCCAACATCACCTCCGTGTAGAGCGTGTTAGGTGAAAAGCGCGTCAGAGTGAGCTCCAGCTGGGCCTGGGCCAAAATTTCCTCGGGGAATCCATAGCGCACCGGCTGCAGGATGGGCGCCAGCACGCCGGCCAGGATGCCCCAAAAGACAGTGAAGAACAACCAGGTGGCAATGGAGGCCAGGGCTGCGGTAGCAGGCTGGCGGAATATGATGGAAAACAGCATAGCTACCGACAACCAGATGCCTCCGTAGAAAATGGTCGCTAACAGGAACCACAAGCTGCGCGCCACCTCTTCGCCGCTGGGCGGCACACCCAAGCCGATCATCCCAGAACCGATGATGAGCAACCAGATGGTTGCCAACACCAACGCCAGCGTGAAGATGCCCGCCAGAAATTTGCCCAATAGCAGCGCGTCGCGGTAGATCGGCTGTGCCAGGATGCGCGACATCGTGCGCCGGCTGAACTCTCCATTGACGCTGTCGAATGCCAGCGCAATGGCGATCAGCGGTACCAAGAAACCGAGAAAGCCCACGAAAGCGGGCAACGGCTCACGTGAGGTGGTGAAGAGGCGCAGCAGGATAAACGGGTCCTGCCCCACCGTCTCTCGCAGATTCTGCGTCGCGGCGTACACCGTGCCAACCGCTGTCAAGACAATCAGGATCTCCAGGATGCGCATCCGCATCCCGGTGAGGTGATCTGCCATCTCCTTTGCCACCACGGCCCAAAGACCGCTCCAGGGTGACCCCTCACGACCACGTATTCTCTCCCGTGGTTGCTCAGGTTGCCGTGCCATGGTGCACCTCCTCGAAGTATCGGGCATAGATGTCATCCAGGCTGGGCATTTCTACGCCCAAGCTCAATAGTTGTCCGCCGGCCTGCACCACCGCGCGCGCCGCCTCGGCACGCAGGTCTTCCGAGGCCACCACGCGATAGCGATTGTGGTCTTCGCGTGTCACGTCTTGGGCGCCAGGCAGCTGGCGCAGCGCTTCCTGGATAGCCTCCTCCGGCCCTTCCACCTGCAACCAGACGTGATAGGCGCCAGCCAGCACTTTCTGCGCCAGCTCAGGCACGCTGCCCTCAAGCACCATCCGTCCGCGGTGGAACAACCCCACCCGGTCGCAGACGGCCTGCACCTGATGCAACAGGTGGGAGGAGAGGAGGACAGTAATGCCATCCTGCTTCAGGCCGCGGATGATGTTCAGGAACTCGCGCGCACCTTCTGGGTCCAGCCCCTGCGTGGGTTCGTCCAGGATGACCAGTTGGGGCCGTTTGAGCAGCACTTCGGCCACGCCCAGGCGGCGGCGCATGCCGCGCGAAAAAGTTCTGACCGGTTGATCGGCGACATCGTGCAGCCCCATGCGCGTCAGAGCTTCCTCGATGCGACGATGCGCTTCGGCGCGGGGCAGGTTGTTGAGCTTGGCAATGTAGATCAAGTTCACCCGCGCGCTGAGCTCATCGTAGAACCCCACTTCGTCCGGCATATAGCCCACGCGTGCCTTGACACTGAGCGGTTGGCGAGCCGGGTCGAGGCCGAGCACGCGCACGCTGCCGGAGGTGGGCTCCGTCAGGCCGAGGAGCATCAGGATGGTGGTTGTCTTGCCTGATCCGTTGGGCCCCAGAATCCCAAACACCTCGCCCTGACGGATGCTTAGGTTCAACTTATCCACGGCGACCAGGTCGCCATATTTCTTGGTCAGGTCGTGCGTCTCGACCACCAGTTCGCCCATAGTCTCACCCTCCTGGCGGCATCAGCGGCGACCGAAGCGCAACACCGCGATCGCCACTACGCCAACCGCCACAGCGATCAACACCACGCCTACCACACCCCAGAGCGTCGTCGTCAGCACCGTGATGCGGAAGTCGGCCGATTTGGTACTGCCGTCGGTAGGTTGAGCACGCACCGTAACCATATAGTCGCCGGCAAGCGCCTTGTCAGAAGGCCGGATCTTGGCGGTCACTTCTGCCTGCTGACCGGCGGGTATCTCATCAATTTCCTTGGGCACGAACTCGACAGACCAGCCGGCAGGCTCGCTGGAGCTGAGCGTGATGGCACGCGCTGGTGCGCTGCCGGTGTTGCGGATGATCACCTTCAGAGGCGATTCACTGCCGGCATATGCCGTGCCCGAAAGGCGTCCGTCCGGCGCGGTTACGGTCAGATCTGCCTCGCCGGTGACCTCGGCAGTCAGGTTCAAGGTTGCGCGCGCTTCACCGCCCTCCGCACGCACAGTGATCGGATAGCTGCCGGCAGGCAGATCCGGAAATGCCCGCGCTTCGACGCTCAAGCTCTTGGATTGATTGGCATCGAGCGGCACACTGGTCACTTCCTGACCCGCTGTCTTGAAAGTCACAATGAATCCAGGAGGTGCATCCGCGATCAAGTTGACCGCCAGATTCTCATCACCCTCGTTTTTCAGCGTGGCGTTGTAGCGGAATGTAGTGTTCGGCTTGCCGCGCAGGGTGGGCAAATCCACCGTCAGCGACAGGCTGGGTGGCAACTTCTCCTGGACAGTGATTTCCAACGGCAAGGTCGCTTCTGCGCGCTCGCTCTTCGCCCGCACGACAAAGCGATATGTACCTGCTTTGATAGTGTCCGATGGCTCCAGCCTGAGCGTGATGTTCGTGTCGGTGCCTGGTTCGACATAGGCAGCTGAAATGACCTTGGCGCCTCCACGGAACGACGCTTCCCAGCCTTCGGGCAGTTCGGTGACCTCCAGCCACGCTATCTGCGGCTCAGTGCTCGTGCGCAGCTTAAGGTCAATGCTCACATTTTCGCCCATCTCAACCGTCTGGTTGGGGAAAGCAGTGGTGAGCGCCAGTGGACCGACCTCGAAGGCCGGTTTCTCTTTTTCTGTGCCTGTCTGCGCCCAGGCCAGTTGTGGCAGGGCAGCCAACAACGTCAACACTACGATGCCTGTGATGAGTGAATGGGTGATGTGCTTCATCATTTCCGCCTCCTCTCTGACAGTCTGAGTTTACATCCACTTTTCGGTCAATGGATTAAAGAAGGATTAGGTGCGCGCTAGAAAATCATTAGAAATCTCTATCTCCTTTGCTCCTTGACGTTGCCAATCGTAGGTAAGAGGTCTGCCATTTTGCTTCAACCAGTCCAGCAGAGCCCGCACACTTCCGGTCGCCAGCGCGATACAGGTGTCCGCTGCGCCGTAGTACAGGTACAGCGTGTCCCCATCATCGCCCAGAGTATAGCCGCATGGGAAGACCACGTTATCAACATCTCCTTCGCGTTCGTAAGGCGCTTCGGGACCAAAGATCCAAGTGTCTCCCCGTAGTAAGCAGCGCTGGGGATTCTCGAGATCCAACAGCGCCAGCCCGAGTCGATACAGACAGCCTCCTGCCGTCTGCCGCACACCATGGTAAATGATCAACCAACCCTCATGGGTCTCGATCGGAGGTGTACAGAGGCCGATTTTATAAGCATCCCACCAGGCGCCGCGCCTGGCTTCGATCAAGATTCGGTGATTCCCCCAGTGCCGCAGATCGGGTGAATATGAAATCCACATATGGGCGCCCAATGGGGTGACCGGACGGTGGATTAACGCCCAATAATCCCCGATGCGGCGTGGAAACAGCGCCGCGTCCTTGTCCTCGGGAGGCATCACCACTCCATAACGTTCAAAAGTGACAAAGTCGCGCGTCAATGCCAACGACACGCCAGGCCCACCACGCGAATAGGAGGTATAGGCGATAACATAACAGCCCATCTCAGGTACGTAGGTGATGCGCGGATCCTCAATCCCCCAGATTTCCTCGGGGTAGCGCTCCGGATCGGGCATCAAGGTGGGCTGTGGGTCGATCTGCCATCCGTCGACCCCGTTGCGTGAACGGGCTGCACAAAAGTGCGAATGTCCCCGTCGGTCCTCGACTCGACACAGCAGCAGGGTGCTGCCATCCAGCAGACGCGTCACGCCTGGATTAAAGACGCTGTTGACCGGATAGGGCCAATCGGCCGCGGTGAGGATAGGATTTTGGGGATGGCGGTGAAAGAGAACACTGTACCGATGCGACGAAGCGCTCATAGTCACCTCCCGTGTCCGATGCGGATGACTCTATGGTCGTAAGGAGCTCCCGGTAATGGCTCCAGAAGCCGCTTGGCAAGGGACATTTCCATCAAGGACAACAGAAACGAGAGCGTCGCCTCGGCTCCCTGGTTCTCGTTGGCACGGTCGGGATGTAAACCGTCTCGGCATCCACCTGAGACCGGGTCATACAGCGGAAGGTGCAGATCGTTGCGTCCTAAGAACCATTCAAACGCACGTCTGGCTTCCGCATACCAGCGATCATCTCCTGTGGCCCGATAAGCCGTCAGGCAGGCGGCCACCATAGCGTGTGCCTCGACCGGCTGCTGATCAAAACGAGCACGCTCCCCACCACGCCGATAGAACCCGTGATTCCCGATGGGCACGAAATGACCCTCTGGAGCACACTGGACTTCCGCCAACCATTCCAATGATCGAAGTGCCTGTTGGATGATCTCCGCACAATCGGTATAAATGCCCCACAACAACAGCGCCTGGGCTAGGTGAGCGTTGCAATAGCTCACGATCTCCTCGCACCATGGCCAGTCAGGAGTGGCATGATCCTGGTACAGCTTCCACAGGCGTTCGCTCAACGTCTCCAGCACGTTCTGAGCGATGCGATCGCCAGGGATACGGCGCAAATAGTCGTGTAACCCGATCAGGATAAATGCCCAGGCGCGTGGGCTGGTGAATTCCAGCGCGGCGGGTAGGGCCATATGGAACAGTCGGTTGGCCGCCCCATGGAGCCCATCATCCATAGAACGTCCCAGCAAGCTCCCTAAAGCCCATAGCGCGCGCCCGTGGCTGTCTTCTGAGCCCACTTCCTCCTGCCATTCGCGATTGAAAGCCGCGAAGTTGCGGAAACGGCCTGATTGCGTGTTGAACGCGTGCCAGAGAAACGCTAGATAGCGGGCGCCCAACCGACCTGCCTCCTCAGAAGAGCCGCCCTCCATCTCTTCCAACAACACGGCGACCAACAACGCGCGCGCGTTGTCGTCGGTGGTATAACCTTCGTCGTAGTTAGGGACGGTAAACACGGCATGCTGCAGAATGCCCGTGTTATCAGTAAGGCGATATAAGTGATCCAGCTTGAGCGTGGGCAACTCGCCCATCTCCTGTCCCATCGTCCGGGCGACAAAGGCGGGACGCGGGTGGAGCACCCGGTCGTGGTGAGCACGCTCGAAGCTCTCCATGTAACGGTGCGCCACAGTTGACCAGATCATCTCACGGCCAAATTGATAGGCGCGCTTGCGCATCGTGTGACGCACCACCTCATTATCGAGCATTTCGATAACTGTCTCGGCTATCGCCTGCGAGTTGCGGAAGGGCACCAGCATCCCGCGTCCATCGGCCAGCAGTTCTTCGGCATACCAGTAAGGCGTTGAAATGACCGCTTTACCGGCGCCCAACGTATATGCCAGTGTGCCCGAAACGATCTGTTCGGGATTGAGGTAAGGGGTCAGATAGATATCGGCAGCGCCGATGAATTCCATCAATTCCTCCAGGCGTACGAAGCGGTTGTGGAAGATTACATGATTTTCGACGCCCAGCTCCCGTGCCAGTCGCTGGAGCCTCAGCCGATAATCCTCACCCTCGCGGCGCTTGACATGGGGATGGGTGGCGCCTAACACGATGTACACCACGTCAGGGTGACGCCGGCGTATAGCAGGTAGGGCCTCAATGACATATTCAATGCCCTTGTTGGGGGAGATCAGGCCAAATGTGAGCAAAACCTTCTTCCCCTCAACGCCGAATTGATCCTTGTAAAAGTTCGGATCAATGAACGCGAAGTCGGGGATGCCGTGATGAATCATATCAATTTTATCGGCCGGGACGTGATAGATCTCCTGCAAGAAGCTGACCGCACGCTGGCTCATTACAATCAACCGGTCGGAGAGCTGCGCCAACTCTTCCATCACGATACGCTGATGGGGGTTGGGTTCCCGTAGGACGGTGTGCAAGGTGGTGACAACTGGCATGCGCAATTCACGCAACAACGCTAGGATGTGACTGCCTGCCGGGCCACCGAAGATGCCGTATTCATGCTGCAGGCAGACCAAATCGACATTGTTGAAGTTTAGGAAGTCCGCCGCCTGCCGATATGCCGCGATGTCCTGTTCTGCGATCTCAAACCAGACCCGGGATGGATAACGATAGCCATTGGGTATGTCGTTGATCGCAACCACCAGGCAGGTGGTTTGTTCATATTCGCGCGCGATCGCCTGACACAAATCGGTTGTAAAGGTGGCGATACCACATTGACGCGGCAGATGGTTGCCGATGAAAGCGATACGCGCTCGCGACATGCGTTGTGGCGACATCCCGTTATTCACCCTCCATCCGATCCGCAATCTTGTGGTTCTACCGTTGCAGCTCTAGCAGCCCCTTGGTTGATCGATGGAGCAAACTCTCGGGAGTGAACCCTCCATGCGCGTGAACGGTTGCAATCATTCCACCCATCGCACACAAAGCAAAGCATTCTCCGATCTCGAAGTTGCGCTGGGCGCTAAGAACCGAAGAACTTCACACGCGCTTATTATCCTAAGGAGGCTTATATTAGAGTGAAATAAGAGCAATGTTAGCAATGTGTTAGAAATCGGAACGAGGGGTGAAGATCTACCGGTCCTCTATTGGAGCGAGGGCAGCGCCCACGACGCCGGGCCCGACATGGGTCCCGACCACAGCGCCCACCTCTGTGGTGAGTATGCGTCTGCAATGGAAACGCCGTTGCAGCTCAGCTGCCAGTTGCTGTGCTTCGTTCAATGCTTGGGCATGCACAAGGATACATTGTAAGGTCTGTCCTGGTTCCAGCCCTGCCTCGAAATGTTCGAGCAGGCGCTCAAACGCTTTGGGCTTGCTACGTGCCCTGTCCAGAGGTTGGACGATCCCATCCTGAATGGCGAGGATCGGTTTAATCTCGAGCAGTGAACCGAGGAGTGCCGCCGCCTTGCCAATCCGTCCGCCCTTCTGGAGGTACTCCAACGTGTCCACAATAAAATAAAGCCGAACATCGTGGCGGAGCTGTTCCAAACGTTCCAGGATGACCTCCATTGGATATCCCGCTGCGGCCATCTCGGCAGCTGTGAGCACCATCAGCGCGAGCCCGGCCGCCACCGAAAGCGAGTCAAACACCACAACGGGAACCCCTGCAAGCATTTGCTGAGCCTCGATAGCGCTCTGATAGGTGCCACTCAGACGGCTGGAGATCACCAGACACAGTGTCTGATACCCGGCGGAGCTCAGTTCGGCGAACACTTGACGAAATTCCCCGGGCGAAGGTTGGGATGTGGTGGGCAGAACGGGGGAAGCGGCCAACAGGTGATAAAATTGCTCCGGGGTCAGATCAACCCCTTCACGATAGGTGTGTTGACCGAAGTGCACGTTGAGAGGCACTACGTGTATATCGTGTTGGCGCAACACGTCTTCGGGGAGATAACAAGTCGAATCGGTCACCACCTTAATCACCAGGTGGCTCTCCTTGTCTGCTCGCCCTTCGCGCGTTCTCCACAGCTTTCAATGCATCTTGCAAGAAAGCGTTCAGACGGTTGAGACTCTCTTCACTCAGCTCGTTCAGCTGTTCCTGGAATTCACGGATATGATGAGCCAACCGCTCTGTGAGGGAAGGGTCGTCGGTTTGACCCGATACCAGTGAACCTAAACTCAAGCCGGCCAATGTCCCCAGACCGATCGGTCCACCGCTAACCGTCAGGGGTTGAAGGCTGCCCAAGGTGAAATTGCGCTCCTGGCACTGGGCCAAATTGAGCAGCAACACACCGATCATCTCGGTGCAATACGCCAGTGGGGTTTTCACATTAGGGAGTTGACTCAATAGATCGCGCACAGTTTTGCGTGAATTGCTTTCGAGAGATTGGCGCAACCGACGCAAGACGTTCTCCTTGACCTGAGGCCACTCATCGTTGCCGAACATATCCTGACGCAGCTGGGTCAGGAACTTTGCTGCGCGGTACGTGGGATAAAACAGCACCATAGAACGACCGGGTCCCCTCTGATCTCCCTTGGGCGCGTAGGCCGAGGCCGCTACCCCTTTCTCCTCAAGCGTCTTGAGCATATCATAGGCAGAAAAACGGTTGACGCCCAGCCGCTCTGCCACCACAGAGTAGTGCACCGGTTGCCCGAACTCGCGATAAAGGTCAAATAATTTGTCCAAAAACGCCTGTTGTCGCCGTGTCAGCTTAATTTTCATAGCCAGCTGTCCGAATTCAATGTCATCTGGCGGCGTGCGCTGAAGATTCCTTGACAACGTGTTACGGTTCGACTAGACTGGTGCACACTCCGTGATGAGACAAGCTATTACTCGATAATGAGATCGTGTTTGACAACACGGAGCCATATCCAGCTACCGGATACATTGTATAACACAACACTCCATTGTCAATAAACAGGTAGAGATTTATGGCGAACATCCTCTCCTGGAACGGCAGAAGACGGGTGGTCATAACCGGCATGGGTGCCATAACACCCCTGGGCTTGGACGTTCCCAGCACATGGCAAGCGCTTATCGAGGGAAAATCAGGGGTCACCCGTATTACCCACTGGGATGTCAGCCAATATCCCACCCAAATGGCCGCCTTTGTCAAGGGATTTGATGCGACCCCGTACATTCATCCGCGGGATGCGCGTCGCCTCTCCCCCTTCATTCTATATGGATTAGCGGCGGCCAAGCAGGCGGTCGCGCAAGCCCAGCTCGACCTTTCCCAGGAAGATGTGACGCGCATCGGAGTTGAGATCGGCAGCTCGATGGGGGGCTCCAGCATCGTGGAGGAGCAACGGCTGATCCTGGACACGAAAGGGGTGCGTCAGATTAATCCCACGTTGATCCCTGCCATCCTGATCAACACAGTGGCGTGTGCGGTGGCCATCGAGTTGGGGATCAAAGGGCCGGTCAACTCAGTGAGCGGGGCATGTGCTACTGGTTTAATTTCCTTGGGAGAAGCGGTGCGTAAGCTCAGCTGGGGTGATGCCGATGTCATAATCGCTGGAGGGTCGGAGGCTGTGCTTTCTCCCCTGTCTGTGGCAGGATTTGCCCGCCTGGGCGCCACCTCGGTCAAGAACGACCGACCGGAGAGGGCATGCGCTCCTTTCGACTTGAATCGCGATGGCACCGTCGTGGGGGAAGGCGCTGCTGTGCTCGTGTTAGAAACCCTCGAACATGCTCAGCAACGCGGCGCCACGATCTTGGCCGAGGTGTTGGGCTATTCACTCACGTGTGATGCTTACCACGTTGTGGCACCCGATCCATCCGGCGAGGGCGCAGCGCGCGCGATGCGGGCCGCGTTGCAAGAAGCGAATGTTCCCCCTTCTGATCTCGACTGGATTGTTGCCCATGGCACAGCTACAAAAATGAACGATGCGATCGAGACCAAGGCGATCAAGATGGCGCTGGGTGAGGAAGCCGCTTATCGGGTGCCGGTCAGCTCCAACAAGGGTGCCCTAGGCCATATGATCGGTGCCGCCGGGGCTATTTCGGTGGTAGCTGCAGTGCAGGCGATGCTGACCAACACCATTGCACCCACCCTCAATTATGAAACACCTGACCCAGAATGTGATCTCGATTACGTGCCCAATGTGGGACGTTCGGCCCGTGTCAAGACGGTGATGGTCAACTGCTTTGGCTTCGGAGGCCAAAACAGCTGTCTGGTGTTGCGGAAGTGGGAGGAGTGACACTTGCGTGCGGTCTACATCGAAAAAGATATCCCCCGAGCTCTGCTCGTCAAGGCGCTCAAATCTGTGTGGCCAGGAGTTGCCTACAGCGCGTTCTCGCATGCCCACTGGGTCGACATACCCGACCCGGAGTTGCCCGGGCCACGCTGGGTGCGCGTGCGCAACCGTCAGTGTGGCATCTGTGGCAGTGATCTCAGTCTACTGTTTGCCGAAGCCGATATTGACATTGCGCCGCTTGCCTTGCCTTCTACCCAGCGCTTCTATCTTGGTCACGAAATCGTCGGTCATGTGGTAGAAGTGGGCTCTGGAGTGACTCGCTTCAAAGTGGGAGATCGCGTGATTATGGATTCACGCTTTACTAATCCCACGTGCCTGAGCCAGGAGATCGACCCACCTTGTCCCCACTGCGCTGTGGGCAATTACACGCGCTGTGAGAATGCCTCGCTGGGGTTGGGCATTCAAGGGGCAGGGGGAGGCTGGGGAGACAGTTTCATCGCTCATGAGACAGAACTCTATGCGGTGCCCACCGATCTCACCGACGATCAGGCGATGATGGTCGAACCGATCAGCACACCGGTGCGCGCAGTGTTGCGTCGTTTGCCACAACCCGGCCAACAAGTTTTGATCCTGGGGGGCGGTGTGATCGGGCTCAGCACGTTACAATGTGTACGCGCCCTGGCCCCCGATTGCCATGTCACCATTGTGACCCGCCATCCCCACCAGGCGGAAATGGCACACCAACTGGGTGCCCACGAGGTGGTGCGGGGCGAAGACGGCTACCAGATGACCGCACGTATCACCCATGCCAGGCTGTATCGGGGCCTGTTCAATAATCGCATGCTGCTGGGGGGCTTCGATGTGATCTACGACTGTGTCGGATCAGCCAATTCCGTTCAAGATTGTCTGCGTTGGGCACGCGCCGGCGGGTGTGTCGTGCTGCTCGGCGTGAAGATGGCACGCTTTCACGTAGATTTAAGCCCCATCTGGCATCAAGAGGTTGATCTGGTGGGTGTGCTGGCCCATGGCACCGAAAGCTGGCAGGGCAAGCGATGTCACACCTACGAACTGGTCATCGAGCTGATGCGTCACCGAAAGTTGCAAGTGGACGGGCTCATTACTCATCGCTTCCCCTTATCCGAATGGAAACGAGCGGTTGCCACGGCACGTGACAAACGCACCGGTTCCATCAAAGTTGTTATCACTGTCGATGACTGATGCGGGCACTCGTCATCGGGGCAACAGGGTTTATCGGTGGCGCCATCGCGCGTGCTGCGGTGGAACAGGGCTGGCAAGTGCGTGGCACCCGGCGCGATGGACAACATCAGGGCGCTATCGCCGACCTGGCCGCACAAGGGCGGTTCTCATGGTGTTATGCCGATCTGAACAATCTTGACTCGCTTGTGGCGGCGATGTCGGGCTGTCAGGTGGTTTTCCACGCGGCAGGCTATTACCCTCGTTCCAGCCGCAACGCCACCGCTCAAATCATACGGGCGCGCACCCAGATGGAAAACGTTCTTCAGGCTTTCCGTCGTGCCAGATCCGATCTTTTGGTTTATACCAGCTCCCTGAGCACAATCGGCCGACCCGGTGAACCCGGCCGTTTGGCCGATGAGCGCGATGTCTATCAACTGAACGACTTGCCCATCTGCTACTTCAACGTCAAAATTGTTATGGAGGAAATGGCGCTGTCCTCTGGATTGCCGGTAGTGGTGCTGTGCCCGACGGCTGTGTTCGGGCCAGGGGACGTAAAGCCAACGAGTGGAAAGCTGTTCCTGATAGCCGCTAAAGGGTGGGCTTTCTTCTACCCGGATGGAGTCCAGGACGTCGTGGATGTGCGCGACGTGGCAGCCTCCCACGTACGTGCCGTCGAAAAGGGACAGGTGGGACAACGCTACATCCTGGGCGGTGAGACGATGAGCTATCGCGAGATGCTCACCATCATAGCACGCGTGGCAGGTCGGCGCCCGCCTTGGATGCGTTTGCCCTCTCCTATGATCGCACAGTTGGGACGGTGGATCGCGTGGCTGGGCATCCTGGGTGGCGACATCTTACAGGCTGTGCCATATTGGCAGCCGCTGAACACTTCTCGGGCACGCCGGGAGCTGGGACATACATCCCGTCCATTCACCATCACGGCGGAGGACACCCTCCGCTGGTTCCGTCAGCACGGCTACTTGTGATTGGGAAGATCTGAAGATCTATGGGAGAGAAGTTTGATTCCGATCAAGTCGCTTACATCACCATCGTCGAGGGGCCGCCCCCACAGTTCAAGCCCGCCGACCAGCTGTGGGTAGCTTCATTGGCAGAGGGATCCGTGCCAACCGTTGTCGCCTCGTGCGATATGCGCACCTTCAACGGGCCAGGGCTGGTGGAACGCTGTCGACGTGCCTGGGCCGAGGGACGCCCAGCGCGCTTGAACTATCCGGTGCGTCATGCGCCCTACGCACCGACGAGCGCCCGCGCCGAGATCGAGATCGTAGCGGCACGCTGGAGCCAGGTTCAGGAGGGCCAGGTTCTTACGCTATGGGTGCGCACCGAACACGCAGAGCAACTCATCACCGATGCGGATGAACCAGAAGAATGAATCTCAATACGCTTGCCGATTTCGTAGAACAGTTTGTTGCTCAAGTCGAGAAAGTAGAAACTCAGGCAGCTCTGGCGTACTGGCATTTCACCACGACCGGCCGACCTGAGCACCAGCAAGAATATGTGCGCTTGCAGATTGCGTTGCGCCGTCTGTATGCCGATCGCGTCACCTTTGAGCGCTTCAATGCTCTCTGTGAGAAAGATCCTTTGGTGGATGAAGTCCTTGCCCGTCAAGTGATTCTGCTGCGCTATCAGTTTCTGGGCAATCAGATGGACGATGAGACCATTCGGGAGATCAGCCAACGCGAAGCGGACCTCGAGAACGAGTTTAACACATTCCGCGCCGTCTTGAACGGCAAGCCGGTGAGTGACAATGAGATCAAAGAGATTTTGCGGGAATCAACGGATAATGCACTGCGCCAACAGGCTTGGGAGGCAAGCAAGCAGATCGGTGTCCGTGTCGCATCCCGGCTGCTCGAACTGGTGGAGATACGCAACCGGGTCGCACGCGACAGTGGCTTCGACAACTACTATACGATGCGCCTGACACTTCAAGAGTTGGATGAGGCGCAGCTGTTCACTCTATGGGATGAGCTGGACCGCCAGGTCCGTCCCATTTACCAGGCCTATAAGTCCGTCCTGGACGCCCAGCTGAGCGCGCGCTTTGGAGTCTCGCCACAAGCATTGCGCCCATGGCATTACAGTGACCCCTTCTTTCAAGAAGCCCCGACGGCGGATCCAGCAGTACACCAATTTTTGACAAACACCTATGCCGACCAGGACCTGGCGGCATTGGGCCGCCGCTTCTATCACGCATTGGGATTGCAGGTGGACGACATTCTGGCACGCAGCGACTTGTACGAACGTGCCAACAAGCAACAGCATGCTTATTGTATCCATATCGACCGCAAAGGGGATGTGCGCATGCTGTGCAACCTGCGCCCCAACTACCAGTGGATGTCCACTCTGTTGCATGAGCTGGGCCATGCCGTTTATGACAAATATCTGGATATGCGCCTGCCCTATGTGTTGCGCCAACCAGCGCACATCTTGATGACCGAGGCAATCGCCATCCTGATGGGAAGACTGGCGAGCGATGTCAATTGGATCAGCACCTACATTCCAGAACGCGCTGACGAAGCGCGTCAGATGGAACGCGCGATGCGCCAGCACGCAGCGGCGGAGCTGCTGATCATGAGTCGCTGGGTGCCGGTAATGAGCCATTTTGAACGCGCGCTCTATCGCGATCCGCACCAGAATCTCAACCAGCTGTGGTGGGATCTGGTGGAACACTTCCAGGGTGTCACCCGTCCCGAGGGACGGGACGCGGCCGATTGGGCCGCCAAGATACACCTCAGCACCGCACCTGTGTATTACCATAACTATCTGATGGGGGAGATGATCGCTTCACAGTTACGCGCCACCATCGAGCGGGATGTACTGGGAGGACAGGCGAATGCAGGCCAACGCCTTGTGAGCGATCCGGCGGTGGGAAGTTACTTAAAGGAGCGGGTCTTCCAGCCAGGTGCATTGCGTCATTGGCAGGATGCGCTGGCTTATGCTACCGGAGAACGCTTGCAGCCCGATTACTTTGTCAGAGAAGTGGGCGCGGTCCAGATGGAGCGACGCTAGATGCCGTCGCTGCGCACAGGCCTTACTCAAACTTTTGCTCATCTTTATCTTCTGCTGGGCATATGCCTGGCTCTGTTGAACGGCTGTATCACCGGCACAGAGATGACGGAGGACCACAAAGCGCGTGTTCTCCCCACGGCATCCACTTTGCCTGTCTCTCCCCCTTCGCCCTTAACCTCTGGTGCCCTTTCGGCCACTTCTCCCGTTACCGCGCCACGCGGACTTTCTTCACCCGAGGTACCCTCCACACTTCTTCCTTCGCGTGTGATGTCCCCGACCGCCACGCAGGTGATGTCGCCGGTCGTCCCGGTCGTCTATGAAACCAGCCTCTCGCTGATGACCTATGATTATCAATCGGCGCTGTTGCCGACCACGCCGGATGACCCGGTGTATCCATACCCGCGGCTTGATCACAATAAGGTGGGACGACCCTCACTGCGCACGTACCGTGCCATTGTTTTGGAAAATCGTTATGTCGAGCTCACCGTCCTCCCCGAGCTGGGCGGGCGCCTGTACCGTTGGATTGATAAAGCGAGCGGCCATAACCTTTTCTACGCGAATCCGGTGCTCAAACCGACCCCCTGGGGCATCCGCGGATGGTGGTTGGCGACAGGTGGTATGGAGTGGGCACTGCCCTTGGATGAACACGGTCTGAGCGAAGCAACGCCTTGGCACTACACCATCGAGCGCCACCCTGATCGCGTCAGCGTTTCACTGCGCGATGTGGAGGAACACTCCGGGCTCATCTGCACCATCACAGTGCAGCTGGATGACCAGCATTCCTACTTCACGTTGATCCCCCAGATTACCAACCCGACCGGCGATCCGGTACGCTATAAGTTCTGGATCAACAGCATGTTGAGCTTGGGCAGTCGGGAGGCCGAAGCGGGACTCCAGTTTATTCTTCCGGTCAACCGGGTGATGGTGCACTCGAGTGGGGACAAAGATCTGCCTGGTTCTGGAAAGCTGATGACCTGGCCGGAGTTCAGGGGGCGCGATATAAGCCGTGCCAGTAATTGGCAAAAGTATCTCGGCCTCTTTGCTTATCCCGCCATCACAGCCGATTTCATGGGGGCATACAACCACCAGACCCATCTAGGGGTGGTGCGCGTCTTTCCACATCAGATAACGCGTGGTGCTAAGATATTCAGTCCGGGTGACATCCCGGCAGCGGTTTGGACGGACGATGATAGCCGCTACTTTGAGCTGTGGGCCGGGTTGGCGCCCACTTTTTGGGACGAGGTGACGTTAGCACCTGGCCAGACGCTAAGCTGGCAAGAATACTGGTATCCGGTGAATGAAACGGACGGCTTTGCCTATGCCAACGAGCAGGCAGCGCTCAACCTGGTCCTATCCCCTTCTACGGTAGCAGTGGCCGCGGCGGTGACTTCCGCTCTGGAAGGCCATATGCGACTATGGCATAATGAGCGGGTGATCGCCTCATGGAATGTCTCGCTGATGCCAGGACAAGCATTCCGCCAAACTCTTGAACGCACACCAGGTCAGTTAGCTGGATCGTGGAAGCTTGAGCTACACGCTGATAAGGGCCGACGAGTTGCCGTGCTACGCAAAGAAGTGGGGCGCATCACCTGGCGTGATGCGCGCTAGCCGCGTCTCATCGCGTCAGCGGTCGAGTCTGCCATGGAGAATGCCCCGCCAACGTGAAACCTTTTCAACACTGCTGAAGATAATATTGTGAAGTAAAGCGAGTTAGAGCGAGTGACGCGTGCTACGAATGCACGCCGTATACAGCCAGCACGATTTGGGGAGTGAGCTCCACTTCCACTATGGCGGCAAGAAACAGCAAAGGCACCACAAGCAAGAGAAACACTTTGAGGAAGTCCGCCAACGCCAGGAGGATACCTTGACCCACATCGAGATCAAAAGGTGGTGAGACCAACGCAGCGCCGATGCGAAGTGCAAATCCGGTCGCAATGATCGCCGCAGGCAGCTCGATGATCCCGTGCGGCAGGATGAACGTCGCCACGAAGACCAGGGGACTATAACCCAGCGCAGCCATTTGCGCAGCGAAGAAGCCCACCAGCGCCAAGGGTGCCATCAGCAACACCAATGGCATGACACCGAAAGAGAAGAGGGCCAACAGGCCAGCCAGCGCCAGAGCACGTAAATTGTTGAAGAACACCCCTGTGACGCTAAAATGTGGCAGGAAACCCAACTGAGGAACTTGTTCGAAGGTGTCCTGAGGCAGGTTATCGAGGCGGATAGCTCCTTCCGGCAATTGCCACTGCGCTGCCGAGGACACACCCAGAGCGACGGCTCCTACCAGGGTGAGCAGCACCACCGCAAGGGATTGCCAATGCGCCCGCAACATGTAGGGGATGTCATGGCACCACATACGCCTCAGGTCAGGCGGGGGATACGTTCCGCGTTGCAATGCCTGTTCAGGAGGACGCAGAAAATATCCCAAAAAGTCGCGCAATACTCTGCGCAGACTGAGCTCATCCATCTCTCTTGCCAGGATCTCTTCGCGATTGAAGATGCGAATCCCCATGCGCACCAGGATCAGGTTGGCCACGCCCAGCGCGGCGATGATCCACCACAGGACATCATAATGCCCCCAGAAGAGCAGGATGCTCTCAGCCTGTACCAGTAAGGCCATCGGGATGATGATAAAGCTGGCCAGCAGATTAGCCGCGCGCACACTGGAAGTTTGGCTGGAAACAATCACGGCAGCCGAGACCATCACTGAAGCTTTCATGCTATTGAGCAAGAGCATCTGAAGCAGTGTAAGCCCGTCGGGCAGCCAGCCTGAGCTGAAACCCATGCTGACCAGATAGACCGAGATGGCCAGATAGCTCGCCGCCAGTGGTAGGATCAATGCCGCCAACATCTTGCCCAGATAGAGTTCGCCATCGGAGATGGGCATGGACAATAGCGGCTCCAGGCTGCCCCGCTCTTTCTCTCCCACGAACGTCTCCAAGGCCAAAACCAGGGAGAAAGTGATGGGGAAGAATCCCACGATCATGAGAAGAAATGGATTGAGGCGCTCTGCGATCAGCGCGTTTTGACCTCCATAGCGTAGCACAAAGTCCCGTGCCACTCCGGCAGTGAAGTTCATCAGGAAGGGGAACAACAGTGTAAGCATGAATATAGGGGTCGTGATGCGCCAATCGCGCAAGCTATCCCGCAGCTCGCGCCGGGTGACAACCAGAGCGAGATATAAATGCTCACGCAATGGGATCTCTTTGCCGCTGGAAAGAAACGCGCACATCCTTGCCAGACCTACCCGACTAAGCGGTTATGTATCTCTGCATCGCTTTGGGTTTCGTCTACGATGCGCAGGTAGACTTCCTCCAGGTTACGTGGCACCTCGCTCAGCGTGATGACCGGCACTCCGTGTTCGATCAAACGCTGCATCAGCTGAGGATTCACCTTCTCAGGCATGGGAGTGGTGTAACGCACCCAATTATCCCCGTATTCTCGCAGCTGAACCAGGTCTCCTAATAGCGGCAACAACCCGTCCAACGATGTTCCCAGACGCAATTCGAACAGCGGGTTGCCTAGCAGGCGACGCTTCAGCTCTGGAACGCTCCCCAGCGCAGCAATACGGCCGCGCCGGATAATAGCAATGCGGTCTGCCAACGCCTCCGCCTCACTCAGATTGTGCGTGCATAATATGATAGTGCGTTTTTCGCGGCGCAGCTCGAGAATCGCCTCGCGCACCTGCCGTGCGCTGTAAGGATCCATCGCCGAGGTTGGCTCATCCAGAAAAAGCACCAGCGGATCATGCAACATGGCACGTACCAACGCCAGCTTCTGTCGCATTCCTTTTGAATACTCGCCAAGGCGTTGACACCGCGCATCCCATAGATCGAACCGTCGCAATAGCTGCTCACTCCGTACCGCGCGCTGGCGGGGAGACAGCCTGTGCAGTTGCCCAAAGAAATCCAGGTATTCCAGAGCACGCATACGGGTGTACAGACCAGGTGCCTCGGTCAGCAATCCCACGATACTGCGCACCTGACGCGCTTCGCGCACCGTATCCAGGCCGGCAACGCGTGCCCAACCGGCAGTGGGCTTGAGAATGGCCGCCAGCATACGCACCGTGGTGGTCTTGCCAGCCCCATTGGGCCCGAGCAAAGCGAGCACCTCCCCCTCGCGTACATCCAGGTCAATGCCATCCACGGCGCGAATCAAGCGAAAGTGTTTGCTCAGGTTCGCTGTCTGGATCATAGAACGTCACCGTCCCTTGCTTTGCTGATCCCATTATAGCAGATGTCTTGACGTTTTGGAACAGGTATTTGGTAATATATCGCAGCCGCAGGAAAGGAAACGCGTGGCGGTATTCAACTTTCATCAGCGCAGGCTACGTTGCTGCGGCGCCATCGCACCTCTACGCCGCCATTTGAGAACAGGGCACCTTATAGGCAGTATAAGGTGCCCATTATGCGGATCGATAAAGTTGCAAGCAGCTTCTCTCAGATCGGAAGGATAAAGGAGGCAGTATACAGATGGAGCAAAGAGGAATTCGCTCTCAGCTCACCGGCCGCTGAGGTTTGGTTGTGACGAGTGCGATGAGATCGGTGCTCTCCTCTCCGTCGAGCGAAAGGGGACCTGTGGTACGCACAACACCACGGTGCCATTGAGCATATGCGACCCCGGCCAATGCCAAGACTAACAAAAAGATCAACGTGACTTCCATTGCAAGACAGGTCCTTTCGTGTACACAATGGCAATGACGATAGATATGACGAACTATCTTCCAGTATAGTTCGTTCGATCGCCTCTTTCAACGGGAAAACCGCCTATTTAATGGATACGCCACTAAGCCATTATGCGTAGGCGCAGATTCCCAGGATCGCGGTTTTAACTTTGCGAGGTCGAATGCACAGCGGTCAACCTCTCGGGGGGCATTGAGGGTGGTGGTAGCTGGCGTGGCAACAGGACCTGGACTTCGGTGCCCGCACCGGGCTGCGAGGTGATGATCAATTGACCTCCAAACAGTTGGGCTCTCTCACGCAATCCCACCAGACCGTAATTGCCCTGATGGGCGAGCTCGGTAACGTCGTCTGGGACCTCGAACCCAATGCCGTTGTCGCGCACCGTGATGATCACCAGATGGGGCAAGAATTGAGCGCGCACCTGCACTTGGGATGCTTGGGCATGACGGCGAACATTGGTGAGCGCTTCTTGGACGATACGATAAATAGTGACTTCTAAGTCGGGCGGCAACCCCTCTGGGGAACCCTCCACTTCCAAGGAGGCGTCCGTGCCATCCCTTTGGATCAGGTTGTTGACCAAGTACTGCAATGCTGGCACCAGTCCCAAATCTTCCAATGTAGTGGGACGCAAGTCACGGCTGAATGCGCGTACCGATTCGATCGTGCGCGTCACCATTTTGCGTAGATCGCGCAGTTGATCGCCCGCCTCATCGGGTGATTCGTAAATCAGATCACGAGCCAGTTCCAGGCGTTGTCCGATGGCAATCAGCGCTTGAATGGTATCATCGTGCAAGTCACGCGCGATACGGCGGCGCTCCTCCTCCTGTGACTTGGTGATGGCTGCCACGTACTGACGCAATCCCGCCTGATAACGGGCGATTTGCTCGACCATCTCGTTAAATGCGTCGGCCATATCGCGCAGCTCGCGGATGGGGCTGGAAGGCACGTGAACGGTGTAATCGCCGGCAGCCACCAAACGGGCATAGGCGGCCATCCGGGTGATTGGACCGACAACGCGCTGTACTCCCATAAGCAAGAAGGTCACCAACACCCCGATGCCGATCACAAGCGCCACAACGATGGGTTGTAACGAACGCACAGCCGGTGCCACCACTTCGGCCCAGGGTTCCTGGACAACCAATCCCCAGCCCGTGACTCCCACCGTGGCGTAACCGACCACGCGCCGTATGCCGTCTTCACCCTCCACGAGCACAGCTCCATGCCGGTCGCCACTCAGCAAGCGGCTGACCGAAAGGCGCTGGCTGAAATCAGCACCGAGAAAGGCATAGTTGGGATGGTAGATCACCCGGCCGTTCCGATCGATCAAATATGCTTCACCGACCTCATCGCCATAGAGCTTGCGAATCTCCTCACCGATGCGCTGGAATTGCACATAGAAACGCCCTGAGAGGATGCCCCGAAATTCGCCATCACGCGAAAGGATCGGCACGGCCACCACAATGATATCCTCGCCCGAGCCCTCCTCCTGCATGATGTCCGAGAAGGTGACCATCTTCATCTGACGTGTCACCTGGAAATAAGGGCGGTTCGAAAAATTCTGGCCCAAGAGGTCTGGGCGGTAGGGTTCTGTCACCGTGCAGATACCTTCTCGATTCAGCACGATGACCCCCCCATCGAAATCCAAGAGCAAGTCACGTGCCTGTACCAGGGCATTCTTCTGCTGAGCGGGATCATCACTGCGCACGATGTCAAGACGCGCGATCGTGGTCAATACCCGCACGAAGCCCGCCAAATTCTCCGAAAGGCGGTCGGCAGAGATACGAGCGATTTTCTCATTGCGACTCAGCGCCAGTTGTTCGGCCACCTGCTGATATACGTAAAAAACGGCCGCGACGGAGAGCCCCAACAGCACGGTCAACGGCAGGGCAGTGAAAATCACTGCCAGGATGGAGAGGCTGTCCAACTTTTTGATAAGTCGCACCACAGTCTTAAGTGCTGGGAATCTCATACCGCCTGCCCCAAACCACTACTGAAATCCTCTGGACAACCTCCCAGCGTACTGATTCGCTTCCTCTTGGGCCAGGCGCAGTGCATCGGCAGGATCAGCACCATAGAAAGCGGCCTTAATGGCATCTGCGTAGGCACGCTCCGCCTCGGGAAACGCATCGAGGATATAAGGGCGGGCCGACTCTAGCTGGGCCAGGAAGGGCTTTAACAAGGGATCTCCGGCAAAGTGGGGTGTGGACAACAACCAACTGCGCGCCGGGTAACGCCCCAAACGACGCGCCATTGCCAGTCCATATCGGTCGCTGGTTGCCCACTTCATGAACTCGAACGCTATCTGCCGGTTACCGCTGCCGCGCGGAATAAACAACCCCGTGCTGCCCAGCGCTGAAGCGGCCGAGGCGCCGGCGGGTGTCTTCGGTAGTGTGGTCACCCCGATTGGAAAGCCCGGTGCGTGAGTAATAATGTGGTGGATATCATAGGGTGTGCCAAAGAACATAGCGATCTTGCCCGCCAGAAACAACTTGCGCGGATCCTCGTGATCGCGGGGACGGGTTGTCGGCAGAGGACCATACCCATTGCGTGCCATCATGGTGAGAAAGCGCAATCCTTCGATATTTGCCGTGGCATCAAGCGTAAACCGATATCCAATAAACGAATCACCCGCCACCAGGTTACCACCGGCCTCCGCCAACCAGGCAAACACATGCCACGGATCCGTGGTGAACCCCACGCCATAGCGTGTACCATCTGGGCGCGTCAATGTGGCGGCGTCGGCAGCGAATTGCTTCCACGTATAGTCGGCGTCGGGATATGCCAGCCCTGCCTCGTCAAAGTGAGCTTTATTGTAAATGAGCACCAGAGTGTAAATATCCAGGGGAACCCCGTATTTCACACGGTCCCAGGTAACCTGTTCCATCGCCTGAGGAAGAAATTCGTCATGGGCGCCCCAGGCATCCCACAGGTTGTCTAACGGTTCGGCAAGGCCCTGCGCTGCCATCGCCGTCACATGCGCCTGCACCACATCAGGTGGGTCTCCCACCTGAAGCGCTTTCCTCACCCGGTCGGGGATGCTCTGATAGACAAACCCATGGAGATTGACATTCACGTTGGGATATGCCCGCTCGAAATCGGCTGCCAACTCCTCAAAAAGCGGATCCGGCACCAACATATCTAAGCTCAACCACACTTCCAGCGTAATCGGCTCAACCGGAACCCCAGGATTAACAGCAGGCACATCGCTCAACACCTCAGGGGGAGACGGGTTCAGGGCACAACCGGCCAGCACGACAACCGCGAGCCCAACAAGCCAGCTCAGTCTGGTCAACCAGCTGATGTTACACCACCGCAACCATTCCATCTACTCGTCTCGCTCGGGATCCTCATACTCGGTGACCCATCCTCGCCGGACCGCGTACATAGCGGCCTCTGTGCGTGACCCAACCCCTAATTTGGAGAAAATGTTGGATAGATGCGCTTGAACCGTGCGATCGCTGATGAAGAGCTTGCGACCGATTTCCTTATTGGTGAGACCCCTGCCGACCAGACGGAGAATCTCCAATTCGCGCTCGGTCAAGCCTTCAAACTCATCTTTCTTGGCAGCGGAAGTCCATTCTGCAGAAGCGCGACCGCTGGCAAACTGGGCCATCACTTTGCCCGCCACCGCAGGATCCAACATAGAGCGCCCCGATGCCACCGCTCGAATGGCACGGACCAGCTCATCAATCTCTGCCGTCTTCAACAAGTACCCGTTAGCACCGGCTTGAAGGAGCGCAAAGATGTACTCGTCGTCGTCGTGTGCCGTCAACACGAGCACCGCCACTTGAGGCGCTTCCTGCTTGATTCGACGTGTGGCCTCCACACCGGACATTCCCGGCATGCGCACATCCATGATCACGACATCCGGCTTCAGCTGCACTGCCAGCCGAACTGCCTCCTCACCATTAGAGGCCTCACCCACCACCCGCATATCCGGTTGGCGTTCCAACAGTTGTCGCGTGCCGGCGCGTACCACAGCATGATCGTCGGCTAATAACAAGGAAATACTCATAGGCGCTCCCACTTCGCAATTCCCAATACGGTCCTTATGGCCTGTTCTGGAAATGGGCTGCAGCGATGTTATGACGTGTACGCTTCACTCCATGTTCCAAATTTCTTAAGTTATCACATACATTATAGTGCTCATAACCCCTGAAAACAAAAGAGGTGGAAAACGATAAAGAGGAGCAATCGGCCGTTTCCCATCCCTCAAACAACAGTCAGCGGCGCTTCACTCAGAGTTGCACATACGGGATTGTCTGAGGCCCTTCCGGAAGCACACAGATGCGCGCATCCCGCCCCATGTGCTTCAGCAGTTGCATCACAGTGTCTTCGATGCAGCGGCTGGGTTTCAACAGCGCGGCATAGATTTGCTCATCCGTCAAATTGTCCGTGTAAAGGTACACATCGGCTTTGAGCTGGATCTGAGCCTGGATTTGCACCTGCCATTGATCCTGTTTTAGAAAGCCGGGCTGTGAGACCATTTCCAGAACTGCCTGAGGGCTGTCACACGCACGCAGGAGCTCCCCGTACATACCATGCTCAGGGATCCCATCCCAGCAACTGGCGGCAATGATGATTGCTCCACCAGGACGGACGATCTGGGCGGCAGCGCTCATCCCTTTAACTGACTGATAGAGGTTGAGGTCCAAGGGATAACCAGAGTTGCTGGTGATGACAATGTCAAAGGGGTGGTCCACTGCCACCATAGCATGGTCTCTGACAAAGTGGCATCCGGCCGCGTAAGCCGAGTTCAGATCGCCGGCAAAGACCCCCACAATGCGTTTCTCACGGTTGAGGGCCACATTGAGAAGAAAGGTAGGATGGACCTTTTCGGCCACTTCGCGGATCTCCTCCTGGATGGGGTTGTGTTCCACCACTCCCCAGGTGGCGTTGGGATGCGCGATCATGACGGCGTCGTGATTCCCAAGCACGGTACGCTGCCCCGCCATGCCAGGCAATATTGCCTTGCCTCCACCCGAGAACCCGGCGAAGAAATGGGGTTCGATGAAGCCGGTCAGGATCTTGACGTCACACTCGTAGAACTCGCGGTTTACCCAGATCTCGTGGTTGAATCTGCTCACCCCCAGGCATACCTGAGTGGTGGGATCAAAGGCGTTGTTCTGCACGATGCGATAGCGCCTCACGACGTCATCGCCCAACATACCTCGCAGCTCCTCTTCGGTGTTGGCACGGTGGGTGCCAAGCGCGTTGAACAAGGTGATATGGTGCGCCGGGACATGGTCGAGGGCATAGAGCACAGCCGGTACCACCAAATGGTTGGGCGTCGGACGTGTGATGTCGCTGAAGACAATGCCTACTCGATCGGTCGGCTTCACCAGCTCACGTAAGGGGGGCGATGCGATCGGCCTGGTCAACGCTTCCAATAGCGCAGCGCGTTCATCCTGAACTGCGGGAACGTAGTGCGGTGTCACGACAGTAACATTTAGTTCGTCTGGGAGCTCGATAGTCAATCCTGTCTTGCCGTATGCCAGCTCAATTTCCATAATTCTCTTCCCAACAGTATCCATCAAAGATCCGCTGCGCTCCCTCGCAGCGCATCAAGCGCAAGGGTGATGCGCCCGCTCTGCTCCCGCTCTGTGACGATCTCGATCGTGCGGTTCAGTCCTGAGTCACCTGTGACGTGCGCGCCTTGACACCTGCCAAATCCTCCAACACGGTGATGACAGCGGAATGATCCAGCTCACCACGGCCTGCAGCCAGCAAGGCACTAAACAGCTCATGGGCAATTGCCGTGGCAGGCAGCGGGACCTGCAGGTCGCGCGCCGTCGCCATGATGATGTTCAGGTCTTTGTAGTGAAACTTGCTCTTGAAACCTGGTTCGAATTCTCCCTTGATCACTTTAGGGCCGCGCACATCCATCACACGCGTTTGAGCGTAGCCGGCGCTCAGCACTTTCAGGATGATGGCCGGATCCACACCCGCCTTGGCACCCAGCACCAATGCCTCAGCCATGCCGACAAAATTGAGCGCCACCTGAATCTGATTGCAAGCTTTGACCGTCTGGCCTGCGCCGTGGGTGCCACAATAGGTCACCGTCTTGCCCAGCACTTGAAACAACGGCAGCATCTCGTCAAACAGCTCCTTGGGTCCGCCGACCATAATGGAAAGAGTGGCCGTCCGGGCGCCTACCTCGCCGCCGCTCACTGGTGCATCGAGACAACGCACTCCCTTCTGGCCCAGCACTTCGGCCACCTTGATGGCCGTCTGCGGTGCGATGGTGCTCATATCAATATAGATCAATCCAGGCCGTGCCGCCGCAATGATACCCTCCTCTCCCAACGCCACCGCTTCGACATCGGGCGAATCGGGCACCATCGAAATGACGATATCACTGCGTGCGGCTACATCCTTGCACGAACTGCCCGCCTGGGCGCCGGCGTTGAGTGCGCTTTCCATAGCCTGCGGCATGATATCGTATACGACCAGCGGATAGCCTGCGTTGAGCAGATGATTTGCCATATGGCGTCCCATAATCCCCAGGCCAATAAAACCAACGCGCGGTTGCATCGGATATTTCCTCCTTGCTGAAAAACGCTTTAGAGAGATTCATACACGCCTTCGGCGCTTTGTCAATAAAGTGCGTCGGACGGCTCTGTACCTTAAGTCACATCGCCAGATGTCAAAACGAAGAAACGCTCGGCAACTCTGATAAATGATGAAGTTCGTATGGCCCAGCTATTTCTGCGTCACGGTGGTCAGCAGCGTCGGTGTCACGTCGGTCAGATCCTTCAGTTGCGCTGCCATCGTGGCGTGATGCGCACCGGTCAACAGGGCCATAGCCGGATTGAGGGTATGGCGTGGCGTGCTCATATCCTCCAGATTGCCATGATCGCTGATGACGAGCACTGCTGAGCGCGTTAGATCCAGATGGCTCAGGATGCCGGAGAGGAAACGGTCAAGCTGCTGCAATATGTCGATGGCAAGCTCCCAATCCCGTCGGTGTCCAGCCAGGTCGGTGATCCAGAACTCAAAATAGCTCAATGTGTGCTCCCGCGCCAACAAAGCGAGGTTTCCACCCGCCTGCTCTGGAGTGATGAGAGGAACTTTGTACCCCTGCTGACGAAAATAGTCATTCGTGAGCAACCCTGAAACCGCTCGGCCTGCCTGCAGCTCTTGCGCACCGCGCAAGGTGAGACCGGCCAGCAGGGCCGCCCAGCTGTTCGCGCTCAGGCGCTGCGTTCCCCTGTCAATGCGATGTAGAAAGCGGTCGGTGTAAGCATTGGCATAAGCAACGGGATGACCAGAGGCCAGGAACGAGCGAAATAGATTTCCGCGGTCCAACAGGGCACGCAACTGTTGGTTAGGATAGGGACCATCATGATACCCCAACAGTGCAGGTGCATTCACTCCGGTCAGCAACGTGGTCTGGCCGGTGCCGCTCTGCGGTAGGCCAGGGACGCCCAAGCGCGCATCCAATGCCAACAAGCTGGCGTGGCGCGTGACCGTCCCTGCTTGTTCGCGCACCAGACGTCCGCCCTCCAGCAGAGATCGCACGACAGGCATATCCGCCCGAGCCAGGGGATTCTTGGTCGGATCTGCCTCACCCAGCCCGACTCCATCTAGAAAGACAACCACCAGGCGTTCGAGGCTCATCCTCACACTACCGCATCCAGTGCAAAAAGGGGCGTCGTGCCAAAGTAAGCAACATATACACTTCTTCCACGTGTAAAAGGAGCAGCAGACCGCCATAAACACCACAACCCACCACGGCAGCACCTGCGACGATGAGAAGGTTCTCCAGAAAAGTTCCTCCGGGAAGATAAGAATGTAGCTGCAGCTGTACAAGATAGGTCACAGCACCCATAGCCAGAGCAGCCGGCAACACCTTCGCGACGGTATGTTCCAGGCCTTGTCCCCTTAACGATACTTCGCGGTGTGTCAACCACAACATCACAATAGCGTGGGCCGTCAGCTGGGCCGAGTTCGCAAGCACCAGATCGCTCATGCGCAACGCGCGGAAGAGGGCGGGCGTCAACGCAACTACTAAATAGACGACTACGCCGAGCATGCCCACCAGTGCAGGGGTGAGCGTGTTTTGGCGCGCGTAAAAAGCGAACACCAGTGGCAGATCGATCGCAGCGAACGCAGTGCCGAGCAGATAGAGGCGCAATGCCAACGCTGTCTGCTGTGTATCATAAGCAGTGAAGTCGCCATGCTGGAAGACCAAAGCGATCAGCGGTTCCGCGATGGTGAACAACCCCACGACGGCGGGGAGGATCAACACCAACACCATGCGAATGCCCCGGCTGAGCGTCTCGGCAAACTCCGCGGCGGGCTTTTGCCGACCCCTACCCCCGAGAGCCAGGTTGGGCGGGCTCGCCAGTCGGCTTAACGTGGGCAGGATTGCCATCGCAATCGCAGCCGAGACGAGTCCCAACGGAAACTGTACGACAGTGGTGGCATAACGCATCCATGCGATGCTCTGTTCTCCCGTGCGGCTGGCTAAATTGCGATCAATGACAATGCCCACCTGACTGATCACCAGACCAAGGACGATGGGTATATATAGCTTTATAATCCGCCGCAACATCGGATGGTGCACGTTCACACTGAAGCGCAACCGTGCCCCACGCAGCCCTGGCAGCTGCAACGCAACCTGAGCGGCCGAGCCCACCACCATGCCCACCGCCAAGCTCTCGACGCCGAGCCCCAACCACCCGGCCAATATCAGCGCCACCAGCACCAGGCCAGCATTAAAGACGGCAACCGCAAATGCGGGCAGGGTGAAACGCTTGAGCGCATACAGCAGGCCAGTGGTGACACCCGAAAGGCTGAGAAAGACTACCGCCGGTGAGGTCAGGCGCATCAGGTATGCGGTGGTTTGTAACAGCTGCGCGTCGAACCCCCCCGACATCAGCCAGGCGATTTGATGCGCGCCTATCTCCATCACCAGCAGGGCCAAACCCATCACAAGAGCGACCCAGCTCAGCACCAGGCTGGCAACGCGCCATAGCTCGCACCGATCACGTTCGGCCAGTTCCGAGAAGACAGGCACCAGCGCACTGCTCACCAATCCATCAATGAGCAGGTCAAACAGCATGCGCGGCACACGGCTGGCCACTTCGAAGGCGGAGACCAACCCGCTTGCGCCGAAGAGATAGGCGATCGTCATCTCCCGGACAAGCCCCAGCACCCGACTGGCAACATTTCCCAGAGCAATCAGCGAAGCTGCTCCAGCGACGCTGGTGCTCCCCGGTGGGGATGGCTCAAGCATCGGTCTTTCTTCAGGCATCACAGTCTGGCCTACAGATGAGATGGAGGGTCGGCGGGATGACAGATCTTCCAGTTCGACTTGCTCCATAACACGTACCACACGAAAAGGGGCAAGGCAAGCATGCGTCGCCAACGCCATGGTTGGGTGATCAGCCTATAAAACCATTCCAGCCCGATCTTGCGCATCCATTGGGGCGCCAATGGGCGCACACCCGCAATATAATCGAAGGAGCCACCCACCCCTACACATACCGGCACCCTCAACGCTGCCAGATTGCGCGCGATCCACAGATCTTGTGCCGGGGCGCCAAAGGCAACGAACAGAATGTCAGGGTTTTGTGCCCGAATGCGCCGGACGATCGCGGCATTTTCCTCGATCCGGGGTGACCCGGCGTAGCTACCCGCCACCACAGCACCAGGGAAGCGCCGCTGGAGCACAGCAGCCGCCCGTGCCGCCACACCCGGCATCGCCCCGAGGAAATACATCCGGTAACCCTTGCACGCCGAGAGCTGGGCCAGGCGCACTACCAGATCCACACCCGGCACACGCTCCGGGACCGGACATCCCAAGTAGCGGCTTGCCCACCACACCCCTATTCCATCCGGCAACGCCAGCGCGCTCTGATTGATCACCTTTCGAAACGTAAGGTTGCGCTGGGCCATCATGACGAATTCAGGGTTAACCGTGACAATCTGGTGGGGTGTGCCTTGCGCGATGAATGTCTCGATCAGTTCCAGCGTCTGCTGAAACGTGACGCAGTCCACCCGCACACCCAAAATATACACGGACGACAGGTCAACGGTGTGCCGAATCGAACACCTCCCACAACTGTCGGGCAGCATCCTGCCAGGAGAATCTCCGGGCCTGGCGATAGCCCCTTTCCACCAGCGTGCGGCACAAGTCAGGCTGACCGAGAACCTGGCCCAGCCCGGCGGCAATGCTGTCAACGTCCAAAGGATCCACCAACACAGCAGCGTCACCTGCCACTTCGGGCAGCGAGGACACACGTGAGGTCACGACAGGAACGCCGCAGACCATCGCCTCCAACACGGGCATTCCGAACCCTTCGTACAGGGAAGGAAAGACCAACGCCTTGGCCCCGCTGAGCAGCGCCGCTTTGTCCTCAGGGGCAATATAGCCGGGAAAGACAACGCGGTTCTGCAGACCCATTCGGTTGACCAGGCGCACCAACGCATCATAATCCCACCCTTTCTTCCCGGCCAGAACCAGCTGCAGATTCTGCGTTCCTGATGGAATCCATAACAGATCCGCCCGCGCGAAGGCCTCGATGAGCCGTGACAGGTTCTTGCGCGGTTGTAATGTGCCCAGGTAGAGTATGTAATCGCCCGCGATGTGATAACGCGCCTTTGCAGCTGCGATGATCTGTGCATCCTCGACGCGGTGCAGCGTTTCATCGCAGCCAGGGTAGATCACCCGCACGCGCGCCAGATCTGCTCCGTAATGACGGGCCAGATCTTGCCGAGTCGCCTCGGAATCGGCGACGATGTAGGCTGCCAGGCGCACATGGCGGCACGTACTCCAGTGCAGATACCAGCGGTCAAAGGGGCGATGAGATTCTGGATAGTACAGGTAGCCCAGGTCATGGACCGTGACCACCGTCGGAACCGGACACGCGACCGGCATCACGTGTGCCGGGATAAAGAGCAGATCGGGGGGATGACGTCGCAGCTCCCAATTGAGCCGAACGTGGGTCCAGAGACGCGGGAAAGGGATAGTGCGCACCGTCCATCTCTTTGTATCAGCGCCTGAGAGACTGATCGGCGGCGCATCGGTCTGATCTACCCGCGTTTCGGGTAGTATGTCAGCGGGCAGCTCTCGAGGCGCATATAGGATGATGTGATGCTCCTGCGGGACACGCAGCAGAGCACGGATCAGGTGATATGAGTAGAGCTCAGTGCCGGTCTGCTCCAGACGCACCGCGCGGCTGGCGTCAATCCCGATGCGCATCGCTAACCTGCGCGTGTGTCCAAGACGAATCGCTCAACCGCCCAGGCGACCGCTTCGTCATGCCCGTCGAGTGACGACGATTGCGGTGGTGCGACCATATCCGCAGCGGCCCGGGCCATCGCGCTGGCATTGGGCATCGCGATGCCCAGACCGGCCCAGGCCAACATCTCGGCGTCATTATCGTGATCCCCTATTGCCAGCGTCGCAGCGCGCGGAATGCCTAAATGAGCCGCGAGGATGGCCAGCGCATGCCCTTTGGACACCTGTGGGGCGGTCACTTCCACGATCAAGTCATGTGAACGCACCACATTGATGTGCTCGCCAAAATGTTCACGCAGCTCCCGGATCAGTTCACAGGCGCCCTCCGGTGTCTCCAAGAAGAGAAACTTGAGCGGGGGGCGGTCGAGCTGGGTCACCAAGTCTTCTACCTGCGTAGCCGATACACCGGTGATGGCCGACATCCGAGCGGCGAGCGGGTTGGTGCGGGTGGTGAACGCCGTGCCGTCGTCCGCATGGACCTGGGTAGCCCACTGCCGTGCAGCGGCGAAGGCGGCAATTTCGCGTGCCAAAGACAACGGCAGCGTCTGACGATGGATCACCATGCCATCCCGGTAGTCCTGGATCAGCGCACCCTGATACAAAATCAGCGGCGCGTTCAGTTCGAGTTCTCGGGCGAAGCGATCGGTGGGAACAAGCGAACGCCCCGTGGCGATGGTCACCCGACAACCCTGTGCCATCGCAGCGCGCAGTGCAACGCGATTGCGCTCCGGTATCGCCATAGAACGTCCCACCAACGTGCCATCTAAATCGAGGGCAATTAGCTGAATCTTCATGACACGATGGCCTCGTGCAACATTTGGGTGAAGCGCTCAGCGGCGACTGACTTTAAAGTGGTCGAAGTCATTTGCGACACACGTGTTGGGAAAGATAGCTTGTGCCTCAGCCAACACCGCGCTGGCGTGGTAACGACGGGAGATATGCGTCAGACACAGTTGGCGTACATGCGCTTCGGCAGCGAGTCGGGCTGCCTGGGCGGCGGTGAGATGTCCGAACTGGCGCGCGATGTCCGCTTCGATCTCCAGATAGGTGGCTTCGATCACCAGCAGATCAGCACCTTCCACTTCGTGCACCAAATTGTCCGTGCGTCCTGCATCCCCCACAAAGACCAGCTTCGCCCCGGGGATTGGCTCGCCCAACACCTGGTCAGGTGTGATGATGCGCCCATCTTTGAGGGTGATGCTGTTCCCGCGCACCAACTGGCCGCGCTCCGGTCCAGCGGGCACCCCCAGTGCTTCTGCCTTCTCAACCAGGAAAGGACGATGGGGTTTCTCCTCAAAGGAAAAACCATAACAGTCCGGGCCACGGTGCGAGACGGGGAACACGCGCAACTGGAATTTGTCGTCTTCCATCAAGATCCCTGGTTCGAGCGGAATGAAGTCGATGCGCAACGCAGTGCGTTCGCCCCGTAACACGACCCCCAGGAGCAAGTCTTTCACGCGTTCTAACGCCCAATGACCTGCGTAAATCTCCACATGTTCGATTGCTTCCCAGCGGCTAAAGGTCGAGATCAGACCACCCAGACCCAAAATGTGATCCAGATGACCATGGGTGATCAGAATCTTGTCCAGCCGCTTGAATCCCAGGCCGCTTTTCAGCACCTGACGCTGGGTGCCTTCACCGCAGTCGATCAAGAAGCGATGTTCGTTGTATAGGACCACCTGAGAGGAAAGTCCACGATGGACGCTGGGCGCGCTTGCAGACGTGCCGAGAAAGACGATTTCAAACATCTATGCACGATTGGCGGTGGCGCTCGGGGTCACCTGAGGCAGCGTGATCCCCATCTGGCGCTGATAGCGACCCTTCTTATCCGCGTACGATACCCGACACACCTCACTCGCCTGGAAGAAGATGACCTGGGCGATGCCTTCATTGGCATAAATGCGTGCCGGCAAGGGGGTCGTGTTGGAGATTTCGAGCGTGGCATAACCTTCCCACTCCGGCTCAAATGGGGTGACATTGACGATGATGCCACAACGCGCGTAGGTGGATTTGCCCACGCAGATGGTCAACACGTCGCGCGGAATGCGAAAATACTCGACTGTGCGTGCCAGCGCGAAGGAGTTGGGTGGAATTGTGCAGATCTCACCTTTGAACTCCACAAACGAGCGGTCATCGAAGTGCTTAGGATCCACCACGGTGGTGAACACATTGGTGAATATCTTAAATTCATCCGCGACGCGGATATCGTACCCATATGAGGAGAGGCCATAGGACACAACCCCAGCGCTGACCTGCTTGGGCTCGAAGGGTTCGATCATCCGGTGTTCCAAGGCCATCTTTTCAATCCAGTGGTCAGGCTTAATACCCATTGCCTCGGCACCCCCTGCAGGAAGGTAATGAATGAAACGGGTTAGCAGGCAATTATACCAGCCGGGAGACCACCGGGCAATCTGGCTGAGTGGAGGGTGTTGAAAAGTCTTTAGTTACCCGCTTTATTGGCCCATTTTCCTATAAAAATCTGAGCGGTCCAGAGACTTTTTCAACACTCTCCTGAGTGACTTTGTCTCCCCAAAATCCTGTTGGGAACCCGGGCTCAGGTGCACACTAATAGGGGTGGGGCGCGCTCGGAAGATCGCGATCGGACGGGCGTCCGTCAAACATAAGATGAGAAACACTCCCGAGAAGCCAAGGGATGGACTGGCCGTCCCCACACAAACAACGGTTTGCGCTTCTTCGCAAACCAGCGTGTTCGCCTCGTCGGATTTTCAGAGGTCGCTGCCTGTGCTGCGCTCAGCCGAGCCGATAGCCGCTGTGTTCTTTGCCGATTTCGAGCATCTGGCCGGTGACGGTGAAGATAACGCGCTCGCAGATGTTTGTCACCCGATCCGCCGTGCGCTCCAGGTTATGGGCCGCCCACAGCAGATGATTGGCCTGGTCGATGTTTTTGGGATTGGCCAAGATCAACGTAATCAGCTCACGATAGACTTGGTTGTAGAGGTTGTCCACCTCATCGTCTTCGGCGGGTATCGCACGCGCCGCCTCGATGTCACGCCGCACAAAGGCATCCAAGGCGCGGTGGAGCATTTCGCGTGCTTTGGCTGCCATACGCGGTATATCGATCAGGGGCTTGATGAGCGGCTCCTCGCCGATCATTAAGCTGATTTTGGCGATCCCTTTGGCGTAGTCACCCATCCGTTCTAACTCAGCTGCGATCTCAAGAGTCGAGGCCAACACCCGCAAATCACCAGCGATGGGCTGTTGGGTGGCGATCAAGGTCAGCACGTCCGCTTCAATCTGGAAGCGTTTCTCGTTGATCAGGCGATCGTCGGCAACCAGCTGACGAGACCATTCCAGATCGCGCTTTTTGAGCGCATCAACGGAATCGGCAATCGCATGTTCCACCATGCTGCCCAGGACGAGCAATTCGTCCTGAAGGCGTTGCAACTCACGTTCAAAAGTTTGTCTGGGCATTGTGGCCTCACTTTGTTTCAGGTAACCTCTCAGGCCCACTGTACGCACTTTCCAAATGAAACTTTTTTCTCAAGGCAAAGGTGTGATGTCCGATCATCCGAAGCGCCCGGTGATGTAATCTTCAGTGGCCTTTTCGCGTGGATTGGTGAAAATCTGCGCGGTTGTCCCATATTCGACCAAATAGCCGGCGCGATCCTCGTCCATCATCAGGAAGGCGGTATAGTCCGAAATGCGCGCAGCCTGTTGCATGTTATGAGTGACCACGACGATCGTGTAATTCTCGGCGAGATGGCGCATCAGCTCCTCAATTTTAAGTGTCGAGATCGGGTCAAGTGCCGAGGCTGGCTCGTCCATCAGAATGATCTCCGGCTTGATGGCAATCGCACGGGCGATGCATAAACGCTGCTGCTGTCCTCCGGAAAGCGAGAGACCGCTTTGGTACAGCTTGTCCTTGACCTCATCCCACAGAGCAGCCTGGCGGAGCGTCTGTTCCACCAACTCGTCCATATTGCCACGGTATCCGTTGATGCGTGCTCCCCAGGCGATGTTTTCGTAGATGCTCTTGGGGAAGGGATTGGGCTTCTGAAACACCATTCCGATGCGTCGCCTGACTTCAACAGCGTCCACTCCTGGTGCGTAGATATTATGCCCGTTGAATAACACTTCCCCCTCGACGCGCACGCCGGGTATCAGGTCATTCATCCGATTGAAGGTGCGCAGCAAAGTGCTTTTGCCACAACCGGAAGGGCCGATAAACGCGGTGATTTTACGCTTGGGGAGCTTCAGATTGATATCTTTGACGGCGCGAAAGCTGCCGTAATAGACATTTAAGTCACGCACCTCGAGCGCGTATGAATCTTCCTCTGAGGAAGGGCTTGAGACGTCCAGAGCGGCAGACTTTCCCAAAGTCAGAGAAGGCAGTTCGAAATTCAGGCGGATCATATCAATCTCCTGCTGAAGCGATTGCGCATAATGATCGCTGCGGCGTTGAGACTCAACAGCAGCACCAGCAACACCACAATCGCCGCTGCAGCAATATTTCGAAACCCCTGCTGCGGACGTGCCGTCCACTGGTAGATTTGGACGGGCAATGTGGTAAACTTGAAAAATGGGCTGTAGGGATCGTAGACGATATAGGTCGAGGCGCCCACCACAATCAAAGGCGCCGTCTCGCCCATGGCGCGCGAGATGGACAAAATGGTGCCGGTCAGAATTCCCGGCAGCGCGTTGGGGAGCACGTGATCGCGGATGACCTGCCATTTGGTGGCGCCCAATGCATAGCCGGCCTCGCGCAGAGAACTCGGCACCGCCCGGATCGCTTCCTGAGCATTTACGATCAACAACGGAAGAACGAGCAAGGCTAATGTCAGACCAGCTGACAGGATGGTGCGCCCGTTAGCGGTCGTAGGGTCAGCAGCACCCCCGACCAGAGCGCCGCTCGTCAGCGGTTCAAGTGCCCGCACGAAGATGGCCAACCCCAACATCCCGTAAATGATCGAGGGCACACCGGCCAGATTGTTGATGTTGGTCTGGATCAGCCGGTTGAGCGCGTTGTCGGCGGCATATTCTTCCAAATAGATCGCCGCACCCACACCTAGTGGGAAGGCGACCAGGATGGTGATGACAATAGTCCATAGCGAGCCCAGGATTGCCGTGCGCACGCCTGCCACTTGTGGATCACTGGACTGCGGTCGGTTGATGAAATTAGGGTTGAGCCAGCTGCGAAACTGCAGTTGCGCGGAGGGATATTTTTGCGCGACCTCCAGTTCCACGCTGCGCCTCCGCAGAAGCGAGTCGGTCAACGACCAGCTCTTGACGATTTTGGGCTGCACCACGCGCTCATAGACCAGGCTGAGAAGCTCTTCGCGATCACGCTGTTCCAGCGGTTGTTCTGCTTTCAGACGCCGCAACACTCCCTTGGACACCCGGGCTTCCAGGAGGGCAATCAGCTGTGCGTCCGAAAGTTCCTCGAGAGGTACACCATCTTGGGCCAGCTCGTGCGGTGGCACTTTGAATTCGACCGCCACCAATCCAAAGGTCTGGTCCAGAATGTTATAGATCAGCGCGGTGAGCGCAATGATCCCGATGATCAGGGCAAGAAGAAACAAGACATGCCAAACAGCTCCCACGCGATGGCGTACTGCCAGATTGCGCCTCAGCTGGACATCTTCGCCAAACGGCGCCGGCTCCAGCCCGGCGCTATGAGAAGATCTCTTTATCATTCGTACACCTCTCGGAAGCGGTGCATAATCGCACGGCTGATCAAGTTGAGCACCAAAGTCATCAAGAATAATAGCAACCCGATGGCGAAGATGCTGTCGTAATCAATGGAGTCGTAGCTCAAATCGCCACCGCTGATGCGCACGATGTGACCGGTCATCGTCTCCGCCGCCTTGAACGGATTGAAGGTAAAAGCAGGGCCGGCACCTGCGGCAATTGCCACAATCATGGTCTCGCCAACAGCGCGTGAAACGGCCAGGATGAAAGCGGCCGTGATACCGGAGAGCGCCGCCGGCACCACGATGCGCACTGCTGTTTCCAGCCGGGTGGCACCGAGTGCGTACGCGGCTTCCCGAAGCGAACGCGGCACCGCGCTCAGGGCATCTTCGCTCATCGAGCTCACCAGCGGGAGAATCAGAATCCCCATCACCAAACCGGCTGAGGCGGTATTATAAATTTCCACCACGTCTCGGCCAAAAATGGAGCGCAGCAACGGGGTCATAAAGGTCAGGGCAAAGTAGCCATAGACCACGGTGGGAATGCCGGCCAGAATCTCCAAGATGGGCTTGAGCACATTGCGCACGCCCGGGGAGGCGTACTCGCTCAGATAGATCGCTGAGGCCAGTCCCAACGGCAGGGCAACTATCATTGCAAACGTGGTGGTCATCATAGTGGCATTGACCAGGGACCAGATGCCAAACTGGCCCACGGCCGGCACCCAGCTGGTGGTCGTGAAAAACTCCACCAGGTCGACCTCTGGAGACCTGAAGAACAACCACGCCTCGCTGCCCAAAACGTAGACAATGCCGATCGTGGTCAAGATGGATACCGCGCCACAAGCAAAGAAGAATGCCTGAATGAGCACTTCCAAGGGGCGAGGTTTTTTGCGCAGTTCGGGCGGCGCGGTTGTGGCGCGGCGTGCTAGAGACTTGGCAGAAAGTGCTGTCGCCAACGGAAATCCCCCCTCTCTGTTCGACAGATTAGATTTTCTTCACAGATAGGGGGAGGGGTTGGCCAAGCCCCTCCCCTCGGTTCTTTTTACTCAATGTCTCTCATTGACCCATCGCATCGAGCCATGCGATCTTAGCCTGGTTCAGTGTCTCCGCTTCCAGCGGGAAGTAGCCGACGCTCTTGACCTCTTCGTTGACGTAGGTCAGGTAGAAGTTGATGAAAGCAGCCACCTGAGGCTTCTCGGCCATGATCTTGGCGGTCGAGTACAGGAAGAGCGGGCGTGCCAACGGATACTTACCTGTCTCTACCGTCTCATCATTCGGTGCGACACCGTTGATGGACAGGACGTTCAACTTGTCGGTGTTCTCTTGGTAGTAGGCATAGCCGAAATAGCCGATGGCATACGGGCTGCCCTCAACGCCCTGGACCAACACGTTGTCATCCTCGCTGAGTTGCAAGTTGGCCGCTTTCAGGATGTGTTCCTTGCCAGCACCTTTGCCGTATACGGCATCCATCACGAACTCCACGAAGAAGTCGAACGTGCCGCTGTCGGTGCCGGGGCTGAAGCGCTTGATCTCCTCGTTGGGCCAGCTCGGATCAACCTCCGACCACTTCGTGACCTCATCCGAGAAGATCTTGGCCAGCTGCTCGATGGTCATATCCTTCAAGAAGGTGTTGTCCTTGCTCACCGTCACGGCCAGTCCATCGGTGCCGATGCGGAACTCGACCGGCTCACGCCCGATCGCAAGGCAGCTCTCTACCTCGCTGTGCTTGATGGGGCGGCTGGCGTTCGAGATGTCGGTCTCACCCGACTTGCAAAAGCGCTCGAAACCAGCGCCGGTGCCGATGCTATCGATCGTAATGTTGCCCTGATAACCCTCGTCTTTGAAGCGCACCGCCATGCGCTCCGAAAGCGGGAAGACCGTCGAGCTACCTGCAGAGATGATGTCACCGGTGACGGTCAGCGGATCCACCTCAGGCAACGTAACACCCTTGGCCATCAGTTCGGCATATCGCTTGGCTTTCTCAGCCGTGGGGAGATAGATCACCCAACCCGGCTCCAGAACGCCTGCGTCGCTGATGAGATTGATCGCCTTGTCCAGGCGCGCCATCCGGTTGTTGTAGTAAATGATCGCCGGATACAACATTCTGTCTCCGTACTGCTTCTGGGCGATCATCGAGAGGGTATCACCTGCCTGCACGGTATAACGCGTACCCTCTGCTTGGGGTGGAGGAGCAGCGATGCCCGCGGTCGGCAACAGCGCCAGAATGGTGACAAACACGAGCGCGAAAAACATCACTTTGCCTTTCATAGTAACTGTTCTCTCCTCTTGCATTTTTTAATGTTACCGACGTAGTAACCGCCGTACGTACAGCAGTCCAAATACTATCCTATCGCAGCGCGTTTAACAGCCCTTCAATCAAATGTTAATGATTCGTTAACAGCATGTTAACAGAAGGTTAACTGGGAAGCAGCCGGTAGCCCAGATGCGCATCGGTGCGCTTCGGGCATAACCCGATTTCGACCTAGACTTCCTCAGCGGGTTTACCATAAAAGCTCTCACCAAGGAGCATCGCCTTTTGGCGTACTCCCTTTCACCACCGGGCGAAAATTTTCGAGCCCAGGTGCTCGCGAACTTGACATTCGCGTGCATATATGTTATAATGTTGTTACATTTGATCAATCGGGATGATGGACATGCCTGCTGCTCCTGCCAGCCTTTCGGGGTGGCTCATCGACCGCAATAGCAAGCTGCCGTTGTATCATCAGATCTATGAGATCCTGCGCGAGCATATCCTCAGCGGTGCCTGGCAACCCGGTGAAATGATCCCGCCTGAATCGGAGTTGGTCAAACAATATCATGTGAGTCGTACCACCGTGCGCCAGGTGCTGGACCTGCTGGTCAAGGAGGGGCTGCTCGTCCGGCAGCGTGGTCGCGGTTCCTTCGTGGCACATCCCACTGTGGAGCAAGGGTTGACACGCATCATCAGCTTCACAGAGGATATGCGACGGCGCGGTCTACGACCGGGCACCCAGGTGCTCTCGGCAGAGCTCATCAGTGCACCGGCCGAGATCGCCCCATACCTGCGGATATCCCCCGGGGAAGAGCTGGCACTGCTCAAGCGGCTGCGCCTGGCCGACGAAGAGCCCATGAGTATCGAGGAGTCTTATCTGGTGCATCGTTATTGCCCGGGTGTGCTGCGCCATGACTATGCCACACAGCCCTTGCGCGATACCTTGGAACGCGAGTATGGCATCCGTCTGATACGCGCCCGCCAAACCATCCGCGCCATTGCAGCACCACGTGCCATTGCGCCACTGTTAAAGGTGCCGGCGCGTGCTCCTCTCCTGTATGTGGAACGCGTCTCTTACTCGCAAGGCGAGGTGCCGGTGGAGTATCTGCGCTACTATCATCGCGGTGATCGCTATGTGCTCTATGCCGAACTGCAGGGTTAATCCGTCATCTGCCACCTGCAATTCAGAGAGATGGGCGAAGACGGGCTCGGTTAGACTATTGTGTGGGCAAGGAGAACTTCGCAATGGATATTGTATGCCTGGGTGAATTGCTTGTGGACATGTTCCCGGCGGAGTATGGTCGCCGACTGGCGGAAGTCTCGGCGTTTCTGCCCAAGCCAGGGGGCGCGCCGGCGAACGCAGCGGTGGCAGCGGCACGTCTGGGAGCGCGCAGCGCCTTTATCGGCAAGGTGGGTGATGATGCATTCGGTCACCACCTGGTTGATGTGATGCGCGCCAACGGGGTGGACACGCGTGGTATTCGCTTCGACCGCGAAGCGCGTACCACGTTGGCTTTTATCGCCAAGCCGGATGCCAACACGCAGGAATTCGTCTTCTATCGCAATCCCGGTGCCGACACGCGCCTGCGCCCTGATGAGCTGGATCGCGAGCTGCTGCAAGGGACGCGGGTGCTTCACTTCGGCTCGCTCAGCTTGGGCGCGGAACCCATTCGCAGCGCCACCTGGGAGGCACTCAAGCTGGCGCGCCAGGGCGGTGCGCTGATCTCATTCGACGTCAACTACCGCCCTTCCCTTTGGGAGAGTCCTCAGCAGGCGCTGGATCAAGTTCGCTCTATGATCCCACACGTTGATCTGGTGAAGGTGAACGAGATCGAACTGGAGCTTTTGACGGGCAGTCAGGAGAGCGCTGCCAGTCGGCGCTTGCTCGAACTGGGCCCGCGCCTGGTCGTGGTCACGCTGGGACCGCTGGGCAGCTATTTTGCAACCTCGGAAGGTGGGGAGCATGTGCCTCCCTTCCAGGTGGAGGCGGTGGATGCAACCGGGTGTGGCGATGCCTTCATCGCCGGCCTGCTGTGGCAGCTCATCGCCGGCGGAGACTGGCGCGCTCAACTCACTTCAGAGCGTTTGCGCTCCATCCTGCGTTACGCCAATGCGGTCGGTGCCTTGACCGCCACGAAGGTGGGCGTCATCCCTGCTTTGCCCAGCGCGGCACAGGTGGAAGAGTTTCTCAGCCAAGTGGCTTGATCGGTTGCGTTGCAAGCACAGAAGAGGACATTGCATTGATTCGCGATGAAAAAGGAGCAAGGCATTTGAATATGACGGTGACATCTCAATCGGTGGACATCGGTGCTCTCAAAGAACTGGCGCGCAGCCTTCGGCTGGACATTCTGGATATGACCACCAAAGCGGCTTCCGGCCATCCATCCAGCAGTTGGTCTTGTGTGGAGATTCTGACCGCACTTTACTTCGGTGGCATCCTGCGTTACCGCGCGGATGACCCCTGGTGGCCGGAGCGCGACCGGTTCATCATGAGCAAGGGCCACGCCGCTCCGGCGCTATACGCCGTGCTGGCGGCTGCCGGTTACTTCAGCCGCGACCTATTATGGACGCTGCGTCAGGTTAACAGTCCGGTTCAAGGACACCCGATCCAGGGCCTGTTGCCCGGCGTCGAAGCGACGACCGGTTCGCTGGGCCAGGGCCTCTCGCTCGGGCTGGGGCACGTGTTGGGCGGCCGCCTCAATCGCC
>Ga0308395_1000152_pt1 | contig 62991 bp, 51 predicted proteins | sample Hotspr20SampleP4_FD_202097 | JGI IMG/M metagenome (GOLD analysis project Ga0308395, IMG submission 202097) | Hot spring phototrophic mat microbial communities from Mushroom Spring, Yellowstone National Park, Wyoming, United States - 20050930_P4 ... | reverse complement strand
TATTTTGTGCAAATACTTGCGACGTTCATCTACGGTCATTGGATCTGTTTCTGCCATCGTTCCCTCGGTAACATTTTCTTTTGAGTGAACGATGATACTTCGGTAACATTTTATTTGATAGAACGCGTAACCTTGACTTTTTTTCCTAATCAAGTAAAATACTTTCTAAAGGTAAGTAAATTAAGCGAAGATTTGCTGATAGACTGTCTCAGATGTTTGCCAATCTCCCTGACTCTTCCTCCTCCAGCAGTGGCAACGCAGCCCTGATGCGGCGGCTCAATCGTTCAGCCGTCCTGGATTTACTGCGCCAGGCCTCCCCCATTTCCCCGACCGAAATTGCGGCGCGCTTGAACCTCAGTTTGCCAACGGTGATGCGCATTCTGGAAGAACTTGCTCACCAGGGAATTGTTGTGCGCCTGGAAGAACAACAATACAGCGGTGGCAGACCACGTTCCCTGGTCTCTTTCAATGGCACTTCCCATGCCGTGGTCGGCTTAGACCTCGGTGGGACAAAAATGTACGGCACGGTAGCCGACCTGTGCGGCACCATCCAGGCCGAGGTGTATCGTTCCTCCGTTCCCGCCAATCCGGAAGAAAATTTGAACCTGACCATGGAAATGATTGAAGAACTTTTGCAAGTTCCTCGTCGCGAAGGTCAGCAGGTGCTGGGCATTGGCGTTGGCGCCCCAGGCATCACGCTCTTCGAAGAAGGAACGGTCACCTGGGCGCCAAGTTTAGGCTGGCGAAATCTGCCCTTGCGCGATATCCTGGCAAGGCGCTTCGGGTTAGCGGTGGTGGTAGAGAATGACGTCAATCTGGCCGCTTTGGGCGAATATGGCTTTGGGGTTGCCAGAGGCGCTTCGAGTCTGGTTTGCCTGGCAGTGGGCACAGGCATCGGTAGTGGAATTGTCTTAGAGCGGAAAATTTACCGCGGCTTCCATCAATCGGCGGGCGAGGTTGGCTATCTATTGCCCGGCAAAGAAGCTCTGGGGAAACGCTATGAACATTTTGGCGCCCTGGAGAGCTTAGCCTCCGGTACGGGTGTTGTCCAGCGAGCTACAGAGCTGATTCGCTCCCGCAACCTTCCCGTTGATCTGAATTCGCTAACGGCTGAAAAGGTTTTCGATTGGGCGCGCAACGGAGAAGAATGGGCGCAAGCCATTGTGGACGAGACCGTGGATTATCTTGCGCTCATCATTGCAGCCATCAGCGTTGTCCTGGACCCGGAGGTGATTGTCCTGGGAGGCGGTGTCTCTCGCTCGGCGGACATCCTGGTTGAACCGATTTTAAACCGTTTACAGGGCTGCTTGCCTGCCCCGGTGCGATTGGTCGTCTCGAATTTAGGCTATCGCGCCGCAGTAATGGGCGCCATTATGCTGGTCTTAGACACCTCGTTCGAACATGTCGGCTTAAAAGCCAGCTAGACCTTAAAAAGGAGTTATGGTTTATGTCCAAACTCGCTCTGCTTGGTGGTGAACCGATCAAAAAAACACCCTTCCCAGCCTGGCCAGTGTATGATGAAAATGAACGCCAGGCCTTGAATCAAGTTCTGGAAAGCCGTGTGTGGTGGCGAACCCCTGGTACCCAAACGCTGGCATTCGAGCAGGAGTTTGCCGCCTATCATCAGGCACAATACGGAATCGCAGTCACCAATGGCACTGCGGCGCTCGAAGTTGCCCTGAGTGCCCTGGAGATCGGGCAAGGGGATGAAGTGATCGTGCCAGACTTCACTTTCGTAGCAACGGCCAGCGCAGTGTTGTTCACCGGCGCCTTACCCATCCTGGTGGATGTGACCTCCGATACTTTCTGTATCGATGCGGCTCAGGTGGAAGCTGCCATTACGCCGCGCACCAAAGCCATTATTGCTGTGCACGTTGGCGGACATGCGGCCGATCTGGACGTCTTACAGGAGATCGCCCACCGTTACGGGGTCTATCTAGTTGAGGACAGCTCTCATGCTCACGGGGCAGAATGGAAAGGACACAAAATCGGCGCAATTGGAGTCATTGGCACGTTTAGCTTTCAGGCTTCCAAACTGATGACAGCCGGTGAAGGTGGAATCATTATTACCAATTCACCCGATCTGGAGCGCAAGGCGCGGTCAATTCACGATTGCGGCCGCATGCCTGGCGAGTGGTTTTACGCTCACTTCATCTACGGCTCGAATTATCGGCTCAGTGAATGGCAAGGGGCAGTTCTACGCCAGCAACTAAAACGTCTGGACGAGCAAGCCGCCATCCGTTCGCGCAATGCCGCTTTCCTCGACCGAGAACTGCCCAAGATCGAGGGCATCACCCCTCAAAAGCTCGACCCGCGCGTGACCCGTCACGGTTATTATGCTTACATCTTTCATGTTGATCGCCGCGCCTTTGCGGGCATTTCCACCGAACGTTTCATTGCAGCCTTCAACGCCGAAGGCATTCCCACCCAAGCCAGCTATCCGCCACTGCACGAGTTAGACGTCTTCAAGAGCGGTGCCTATCGCAAACGGCTTGGGGAAGCGCATGCCCGCACAGAGCATCCTTTCCTGCGCAGCGGCTTTCCCAATACGCTCAAAGCGGCCTGGGAGACCGTCTGGCTACCCAACCCGGTTCTGTTGGGCAGTGAAGAAGAAATGCAGATGATCGTCGACGCCATTCGCAAGATCCAACGCTTTGCAAATGAGTTAAAATAACTGCGTTATTGGTTTACAGAAAGGATCATGGCTGTACGCAACATCCCTGTCTTGTTTACGCTACAGTCTAATCATCTGAGGGTTGAGCGGATTTCATCCCGCTCAAATGTTCCCCGGCGCGCAAAGCCGCAATTGACGGGATCGGCGCGAACACGCAGGTTGTCCTCTCCAATTCTAGAGAGGAACGTTCAATTTCCACACCAACCTCATTTCAGTTTCCAGGCTTGCCAACACTCACTTTCTGGAAAGGAGGTGGTTGATTAAGCGAAATATTCTAAAGGACAGGTTGCTTCCATATTCATCTCAAGCATATTGGCACCGAAAACCATAAGAAGAAAGGAGAAGAAGAAATGAAAAAGTTTGTGTTGCAACTGGTGTCTGTTTTGGTTCTCGTTAGCCTCGTGGTTGCTTGTGCTCCCCAACCGCCTGCAGCCACCGAGGCACCCGCTGCTACAGAGGCGCCTGCTCCCGAACAACCCGCTGCCACCGAAGCACCAGCAGCTACAGAGGCGCCCAGCGCAAGCAAATACGAACCAATTGTGGTTGCCTGTTGGAGTGGGCCGGAACACGATAACCTGGTCAAAGTTGCCGCCGAGTATGAAAAGAAAACTGGTAACAAGGTGATTGTCGAAGAGATCGCCCGTGAAGCTTATTATGACAAGCTGACCACCACGTTCATTGGCGGCGGCTCGGACTACGATGTGGCTTATGTTTCCTCCGACTGGATTCCCAGTTGGGTGGAAGCAGGCGCGCTCAAAGATCTCACCAGCTTCATCGAAGACCCCAATGTGGCTATGCCGGGTTTGGACCTTGCCGTATATGGGAAAACCCTTGAATACTTCACCTTCGATGGGAAACTCTATGTCTTCCCCTCCGAAGGGGATACAGCCTGGCTGTGGTACCGCAAAGACCTCTTCGAGGAAAAGGGTTTGAAAGTCCCCGAGACCTGGGATGAATATCTCCAGGCAGCCCAGGCATTGAACAATCCTCCCGAAATTTACGGCACGATCATCGGCGCCAAGCGCGATGAAGTGTGGTGGGATTTTATGTACTATCTTTTTGGAATGGGCGGCGACGTACTGGATGAGAATTACAACCCCATCATCAACAATGAAATTGGCGTTCAGGCGCTGACCTTCTACGCTGACCTGTTGCAGAAACACAAGGTGGTCAGCCCGGATGTGGTTAACTATGGTTACAATGAAATCCTGACCTCCCTGCAAGAAGGTAAAGCTGCCATGGGCATTCAGTGGATGGCTGCCACCCAAACCCTCACCGATTGCAACCAAAGCCCTAAGGTCTGCAAAGACGGTCAGCCAATGCTTGGCTACACCCTGGTACCAGGTGTTCGCCAGGCCGACGGAAGCCTGGTGCGCAAGACCGGTGGTTCGCAATGGGGTTGGGCGATCCCCAGCGGCGCCAAAAATCAAGAAGCAGCTTACAAATTTATTGAATGGCTAACCGGCAAGGAAGGTGCCACGATGTGGGCGCTAAACGGGGGCATCCCCGGTAACATCGAAGCCTTGACCGATCCGCAAGTGGTTGCAGCCGTGCCGCAATTTGAGCTACTGGCGGAAGTGATGCCCTATCGCGCCCTCTTCCCCGTCCTGACCGTCTCGCCAGAGATGTTGCCGGTCGTGCAAGATGGCGTCGTTGCTGCCGTGACCGGTGTCAAGGATCCAAAAACAGCCGCCGATGAAATGGCAGCCAGGCTGACCGAAATCCTCAAGAGCGCCGGTTACCTCAAGTAAACTTCAGGTACAATAGAGGTCTGGCAGAGCTTTCTGCCAGACCTCTCTCAACCCAAGCAGCTATGGCTTTATCCTCTCAGACGACCCAAAATTTCTCCCTGCGCAAATTCATCCGGCGAATCGAACCAGCCTTTTACATTGCCCCGTCCTTTGCAGTGATGGCGATCATCTTAATCTATCCCTTAGGCTATTCGCTGTGGCTGAGCTTTCACCGCTGGACGCTGCGCACCTTTAAACAAGGCATCCCTTTTATCGGTTTGGAGAATTACCGGCAACTCTTCAGCAACCCCGAATTCTGGAGCTCTCTCCGCATTACTTTCACCTTCGTTCTTCTGGCAATCACCCTTGAGTTCGTGTTGGGAATGGCATTGGCTCTGTTACTGAATCACGACCTCAAAGCCAAAGGGTTGATTCGGTCTTTTATCCTGTTACCGATGATGTGTACCAACGTCGTGATTGGCTTGACCTGGCGTTTGCTCTTCAATTATGAATTTGGCATTATCAATTATTATTTGACTCAACTTGGTTTTGGGCCGGTGGAATGGCTCAGCTCACCAAAAATTGCCCTCTGGTCGGTGATTCTGGTCGATGTGTGGAATACGACCTCGTTTGTTGCCTTGATGTTATTGGCCGGCCTGCAATCCTTGCCTGAAGAACCTTTTGAAGCCGCCCGCATCGATGGTGCCAATTCGCTGCAGACCTTTCTTTACCTTACGTTGCCGCTGCTGCGCCAAACGATCCTGGTGGCTTTGCTTTGGCGGCTGATCGACACCTTTCGCATTTTCGATGTCGTCTATCTGCTCACGGCTGGCGGGCCGGCGCGCGCCACGGAAACGGTGAGCATTTACATTTATCGTTATGGTTTTCAAGCGTTCAATCTCGGTTTTGCCTCTGCGGCTTCATATATTATGATTGTCATCATGTTGTTCCTTGCCGGCATGATGGCGCGGGCGATCGGAAGGTCAGAAACGGTATAAGAGGAAGCAGCCACAATGTCTTCGGTTCGCCTGCTACGCTATCTCAGCCGCTTTCTGATTTATTTCCTGGTCATTCTGGCTGTTATCCTTTCGTTAGCGCCTTTGGTGTATCTGTTCATTACTTCCTTCAAAGAACCCAATCTCACCTTCAACCTGCCACCGGTATGGATTTTCACCCCTACCCTGCAAAACTACCGCGAGGTGTTGGCCGGCGGGCAGTTTGAGAAATACTTTGTCAACAGCCTGGTGGTGGCACTCAGCACCACAAGCATTGCCTTATTCTTGGGTGGCCTGGCGGCGTATGGTTTTTCGCGCTTTCGTTTTCGCGGCGCTTTCTGGCTGCGCATGAGCGCGTTGATTCCGCAAATGTTGCCGCCTATCACCATCATTGTGCCGCTCTATGTCCTGTTCAATGGTTTGAAATTGCTGGATACCCGCTGGGCATTGATCATTTCCTACTTAACCTTTACCATCCCCCTTGCCCTATGGATGATGATTGGCTTTTTCGATGATGTGCCGATTGAATTGGAAGAAGCCGCCATGATCGACGGGTGTACTCGCCTTGGGGCATTGATCAGAGTGAGCCTGCCGCTGGTTGCGCCAGGTTTGGCTGCTACGGCGATTTTGGCGTTCCTTTATTGCTGGAATGAGTTTCTCTATGCGGTCATCCTGACCGGCCGGGAAGCGCGCACCTTGCCGGTAACCATCACCAGTTTTATGACCAACAAAGCCATCCTTTGGGGACGAATTGCCGCTTCTGGCTCGATGGTGCTGGTGCCGGTCTTAGTCTTTGCCTTGCTTGCCCAACGGTATCTGGTGCGCGGTCTATCGCGTGGGGCGATCAAATAGCCTGTTGGGGTTGTTTATCACGGAGGTGCTATGATTGCTTCTTTGCCATCCACTGCTCCGCTTGGCCTTTTCCTTCTGCGAGCAGAATGGTTTGACTCGGTCGTTGCCTTACCTGAACTACGCCAGGCCGTAGAGCTTGATAAAGCGCGCCTTGTGCATGCGCTCCAAGGGCGGATTAATCTCCATCAGGTCTGGACGGTGAACTCACAAACCAGCCTGGAAACGGCCTGCTCCGAGCTGCGCTCCAGTGAGGTGCAGGGGGTGATTCTGGCTTTTCAGGTTTGGGCAGAGGATTTCTATCTGGCTCCCATTTTACAGGCTTTAGGGAATCGTCCTTTAGCGGTTTGGTGCTTTCAACCCTGGCAGAAATTGCCTCTTTCGCTTTCTTTTCTGGATGTTTTGCGCGGCTCGGGATGGGTTGGCACATTCGAGGGGCTTGGCACCCTGCGCAACCTGAAGAAACCTTTTTTCTTTACGTTTGGAGCAGCCGACCAGGAACGCGTCCTCACCGACCTGGAACAATTTGCCAAAGTCACTACCGTCTATCAGGCATTGAAACAAGCCAATTTTGGTCTGTTGCCGCACCGCAACGAGCAAATGCAAAGTACGTTTGTAGATGAGTTTCGTCTCTTACACGAACTGGGTCCTCGGGTGGAATATCTTTCAGTGCAACAACTTGCCGATGCCACCCAGCGTCTGAACGACTCAGAAGTAAAGGAATACATCGCAGATCTGCGGCAGAATGTTCCGATTCGCGGCGTAAAGGACGAAACTTTAGCGCAGGCGGCCCGCGTTTCTCTGGGATTGGCCCATCTGGCAGTTGAACGAAAGCTCGATATCCTTTCGTTCAACGACATCGCTGAAGAGACTCACCGCTGTTTTGGCTTACGACCGGCGCTTTATCCGCCGTTGTTGTGGGAGCAAAACATCCATATCGGCCTGGAGGGGGATTTAGGGGCAGCAACAGCTTTGTTTCTTTTGCAACGGCTGAGCGGCAAAGGGGTCTTCTTTGCCGAATTCTGGGTCTGGGACGAAGCGGAGAATCTGATTATCGGCGGACACGCCGGGCCACAAAATCCACAGTTAGCCGAACCGGGCTCGCTCTGGATTTCTCCCGATTACGAATTTGCCCAGAGCGACCCGACCGAGGGGGCACACTTACAGTTTGTGGTTGCCAAAGGCAGGGTTACCCTGCTACAACTGCGTTGTACGCCACGGGGTTGGCAGGCAATTGCAACGCAGGGCAGCAGCCTGGGTGGATCGCCGCGTTTGGAAGGTTATCCGCATGTGATCTTGCGTTTAGACCCAACCATTGAAACCTTTTTCCGTCGCTGCGCAGAGGTCGGCACCACACAACACTTTGTCCTGACCTTTGGGGATCTGCAGCGCGAGATTCAGCTTTTATGTGAGTGGTTAGGCATCTCATTGGTCTGGCTTGGCTAGGTGAGAGCAATTTTCTTTCCATAAGAGACGAAACTATTGACGGAATGTCTTTTTTTGTGATACAATTATCGATAATCATTAATCGATAATAGTTAGCAAGTTGTTTATCCCCCATGATCTTTCTGACGGAGAGTGCCACCCCACCCAAACCCAAGACCCTTTCCACCCCCCACTTAACCATTCACCATTTTTATCCTAAAAGGAGGCCCCCATGTTTGATACAAGCGAAGTTCTGGCAACCTTCTACGGCGACGAGAGCTTTCCCGTCGAGTGGAAGAACGAGGAAGAGAAAAAACTCTTCTGGTTCTATGACGACAATCACGTCCCCAACCCCGTTTCGCCGATGTATTTCAGCCTGCATGGCTGGTGGGGACCCACACTGGATTATATGTATCGACGCTTTGGTTTTCCCATTGGCTGTGCCTGGAACGCCAAAAAGGTCAACGGTTACGTCTACACTGCCATCAGCCCGCGCGATCCCAATGAGGCTGCTCTGATTGGACCATATTATGGCTGGATCATGCCCACCTATGCAGAAAACTTCCTCGAATGGTGGCAACAACGCTATCTTCCCGAAATCAAACGCAACTTTGAATACCTGGATACCTACGACACCAAAAACGCCTCTCTCCAAGACTTAATGGTCTTCCTCGAGGAAGCTATCGACATCCAGGAACGCCATTTCCGTCTGCACTGGATTCTGAATCTCGCTCAGTTCCAGGCTTCGCTTACCTTCCAGATCCTCGCTAAGGAATTGATTCCAGATGTGGATGGGACCCTTCTCGGGCGAATTTTGATTTCCCTCGAAGACCGCAACTGGGATTCGGTGCGCGAATTGTGGCAACTCAAAGAAGAAGTCAAAGCCAACCCGGAACTAAAGCAACTTTTCGATAGCAAAGAAACGGCTTCGGCGATTATCCCTGCCTTGCAAGCTACTCCCACCGGGCGAGCCTTTATGGAAAAAGTGCAGGCCTACCTGAAGGAATACGGTTATAAACCCCTCTACACCCATGAGTACATTTACAAACTCTGGGTCGAAGATCCCACCCCCTGCGTGGAGACGATCAAGGGCTATCTTGTGTCCGATTATAATTTCCCCGAAGAGTACGAGAAAATCAAGAACGATCAGCAAGCTGCGATGCGAGAATTGATGGAAAAGGTTCCAGCCGATGCTCCCGCCGAGAAAAAGGAAGCCTTGCAGGAAGCGATGCGCTTAGCGGTAAAGATGATGCCCCTCACCCCCGACCATCACTTTTACTTCGATCAAGGCACCTTTGCCCGCATGAGATTGGTCTTGCTGGCAATTGGGCGAAAGATGGTTGAGATGGGTTTGCTGCGCGATCCAGAAGACATCATGTTCCTTGAGTACGACCAGTTACGGTATTATGTTGCAAACCCCAAGAGCGAGTCAAATCCCAACGGCTATGATGGCATCAGTATAATCAAGGAAGCGCGCCGCAAGTGGGAAGATGCCTTTAAGATCACTCCTCGGGATTGGGTTGGCACCGTCACCCGCTGGAACATGTATGAGGAAATCTACCACACCCTGTGGGGCTACCCAGAGCGCTTCGAGCGCGCCCGCGAAGGCAAGAAAGAAGCCGCCGATAAGGTAATCGGCTTGCCGGCCGCCGCAGGCGTTGCCGAAGGGTATGCGCCCATTGTCAAAAGCCCGGATGAATTCGATCAGGTCAAGCGCGGTGAGATCATGGTCTGCCTGATGACTAACCCAGCCTGGGTGATCGTCTTCTCGAAGATCAAAGGTGTCGTCACCGATGCAGGTGGGGTGCTTTCTCACACTGCAGTGGTCTCACGTGAATTTGGTATTCCGGCCGTGGTTGGCACCGGCGACGCGACTCGCCGGATCAAGAGTGGCGACCGGGTGCGCGTGAACGGCTTTACCGGCGTAGTGGAGATTTTAGAGCGCGCGTAGGAAGAGAACGAATGGGTTACCTTCACCCCCAACCCCTCTCCCAGCGGGAGAGGGGAGTAACTCTTTCCCCCACTTCCTTTCCCAAAGGGAGAGGGGAGATTACCCTTACTACCTTCAGCTTTCGGAGGAATAGATGAACCCGTTTATCGGTAATCGCCTGTACATTGACTTAAGCAGCGGTGAAATTCGTATCGAACCCCAAGACCCCGTTTTCAGCCGCAAGTTTTTGGGCGGACGGGGATTTACCTCGCGATTGAACTACGAACTCAACCCCAAAGAACTCGATCCTCTTAGCCCAGATAACGTCCTGGTCATTGCGCCAGGAGCTTTGAGCGGTTCACCGGCCTTTTCCAGTGCCCGCTTTGTGGTCGGCACCCGCTCTCCGCTCACCGGCATTTTTGGGGATGCCAACGGTGGCGGTTTCTGGGGCGCTTATCTGCGCCGGGCCGGCTTTAGCACGATTATCCTACGAGGAAAAGCTGACAAACCGGTCTATATCCGCATCGATGATCAGGCCGTCTCGATCCATGATGCCAGCCACCTGTGGGGCAAAGACACCCATGAAACCACCGATCTGCTTCAGGCAGAGTTGGGGAAAGATTTCAGTGTGGCAGCCATTGGACCGGCAGGAGAGAATCTGGTGCGCATTGCCGGCATCGTCGTCGATAAAGACCATCTGGCGGCGCGCTGCGGCGTTGGAGCGGTTATGGGTTCCAAGAATCTCAAGGCAATTGCTGTCCGTTGCACCAGGCCCTTCCCAATTGCCGATCGTGAACGCTTTCTGCGCAATGTCGCCCGCCTGCGCGAACTGGAAGTTGATGACGCCCGCTTGAAAGATTTCTCACGCCGCGGCACCCTGGGAACCTTGATGGATCATCATACGATCTTGGGCGGCACCAACACAATGAACTTCCAATATGGGCAATTTAAAGGCAAAGAAAAAATCGACGGCGAAGCCTTGATCAAACAATATCTGGTCAAGACCACCGGTTGCTAAACCTGCCCAACAAAATGCGATCGGTATAGCATGGTCACCGAAGGAGAGTTTGCTGGTACAGTGGTTGGCGGCCCGGAATACTGTACTGCGGTTGCTTTTGGCTCCGCAATCGGCAACGATAATCTTGCGGCCATTCTCAAAGGGAATGACCTTGCCGATCGATTAGGGCTCGACACCCTCGATCTGGGCGGCGTTCTGGCTTTTTCCTTTGAGTTATATCAGCGCGGCATCCTGACCGATCAGGATACCGAAGGATTAGACCTGACCTGGGGCAATTACCACGCAGCTTTAGAGCTGGTTCGCCGCATTGCCTATCGGCAAGGTTTCCTCGGTGAAACGTTGGCGCACGGCGTCAAAGGCGCGGCCGCCATCATCGGCAAGAATTCCGAGCGCTATGCGGTACACGTCAAAGGTCTAACTCCGGCGCCCCTGGATGCGCGCGTTGTCAAAGTGTATAACTTCCGCTATGCGGTCAGCCCCCGTGGCGGCGACCACCTGCGCATCTCTGCTCCGGGCGCTTATGGACTGGACGATTTACCCATCGACGAAGCTGTACGACATTTGCACAGTTGGGAAAGCATCATCACCCTGCCGGACTTGATGGGCGTGTGTAAATTCCCCTATACCTACTATACCGCTACCACCGATATCACCATCGAAAAAATGCTCACCATTATCCCTGAGCTCTATAGCGCTGCTACGGGCTTCGACGTGGATAAAGAAGAGGTAATGGAAGCGGCAATGCGGGTCAATCACCTTGAACGCGCCTATAACGCCCGCTTAGGGTTACGCGCCAAGGATGATATCCTGCCACCACGTTTCACCGAAGACCCCATGCCCGAAGGTCCTGCCATAGGCAAGGTCTATGATATCTTAGAGCCAATTCGTGAAGCCTGGTATCGGCAACACGGTTGGGACGAAGAAGGTGTTCCTACCCGCCAAACCCTGATCGATTATGGTTTGGAGGACATTCTCGAAGACCTGGAACGTCATGGTGTCACGGTCAAATAATGATACTCTTAGGAGGTATGCAGGATGGTAAAACTGATTGATTTGAGCATGGATGTTCACAGCGATATGGTCGTCTTCCCACGCGTAATGCGCCCAGTGATTACGATGTTAGAGACGTGGGAAGAGTTTGCGACCAAGGTTGGCGCTGCCAAATACGGCTCGACCTGGTTGACTGCCCACTGCCTGGTGGTCACCGGCGACCACGTCGGCACCCATGTCGACTCCTTACGCCATATGCGCAGCGATGCGCCTGGTCCCGAAGGAATTCCTTTGGAGTACTGCTATGGGGATGGCGTCTTATTGGATTTCACCGACAAACCGGCTGGCTATGGCATCACCGCCGATGATATGATTGCCGCTTGTAAGAAAATCAACTATACCATCAAACCCCTCGACATCGTCCTGATTTACACCGGCGCCTGTCGTTACAACAATGAAGAACGGTATCTGAAAGAGCAAAGCGGGATGACCGAGAGCGCCACCAACTGGCTGCTCGATCAAGGCGTGAAGATGACCGGCATCGATGCCGGCACCTACGACCGCCCGGTGTGGGCAATGTTTGAGGATAAGCAGTTCTGGCCCGCTCACAAAGTGATGATCGACCGCGAGTATTATCATCTGGAGAACATGGCGAACTTTGACAAACTCCCCCGCCCGGTTGGCTTCAAAGTGTGCGTGTTCCCCATCAAGTGGGTAAATGCCACGGCGGCGCCGGTACGAGCAGTGGCAATCTTTGAGGATTGAAGAAAACTGTGACAAAGCTGTCGGGGCGCGCCGGGATTCTCCTGCCAAGATTCCGCAGGCGGAGAACGCTGCGCTCCGACGTAGAAGAACAATAAGCCAATGAAAGTCTCCGTACGGGTATTCTCCTTTCTGCGCGAAGCCTTGTCTGTGCCAATCAACGAGCGCGGCGAAGCCGAGCTGGAATTGCCTAGCGGCGCCACCTTGAAGGATCTATTTCTTGCCCTGGGCATTGACCGGCAAGTGAAAGAGGACCTTTTCAGTGGTACGGTGCAACGCGTCTTTCAGGTCATGATTGATGGACAGGTGATCAACGACTTCGCTTACGAATTGCAAGAAGGACAGCAAGTGATCTTATTCCCACCCATGTCAGGTGGCACTCAGGAGATGCTTAATGGGTAAATTTTGCCGGACATTTTCCGAAATTTGTCGTGATGATGTACCAGAAGCTGGCGGCAAAGGCGCCAATCTCGGCGATATGACCTGTGCAGGATTACCGGTCCCGCCGGGTTTTGTCATTTTATCTTCCGCCTATCGGCGCATTTTCGAGCGCGGCGGCTTGCGAGAACAGGTCAAACATATCTTGAACAGCATCGATCGCAGTAATGCCCACGCCTTGCAAGAAGCGGAAACCACCATCCGAGCCTTGTTTGAGCGAGTTGTGATCGATGAAGAGCTGAAGAAGGAGATTCTGGATCACTACCGTCAACTGGGCAGTGAAGTAGCCGTTGCGGTGCGTTCTAGCGCCACCGCCGAAGATATGGGCTGCGCCAGCTTTGCCGGCCAGCAGAGCACTTATTTAAACGTGCGCGGCGAGCAAGCTTTGTTAGACAACGTGATCAAGTGCTGGTCTTCATTATTCACTTCACAGGCAATTTATTACCGCTTCTGTAACGGCTTTGACGATGACCTGGTTTCAATGGCAGTCGTGGTGCAAAAGATGGTCAACGCCGAAAAAGCTGGGGTAATCTTCACCGTCGATCCGATCTTGAAAAACCCCTATCAAATGATCATTGAAGGAGTGTATGGTCTGGGAGAAGGGATAGTCTCCGGTACGATCACACCTGACCATTACAAGATCGATCGGGAAACTTGCGAGGTGCGCTATCATTTTATCGCCCGGAAATCGATCCGCATTGTCAACGACGGTTTGAACGGAATCATCGAAGAAGAAGTGCCGCCTGGATTGAAAGATCAGCCGGTGCTAAACGAAGCCGAATTGAGAGCCCTGGTGGAGATGGGCAATCTGGTTGAAAAGCACTTCGGCTGTCCCCAAGATATCGAGTGGGGAGCAGAAAAGGGTGCGTTTTATCTACTTCAAAGCCGACCGATTACCACCTTAGGCTAACCCTGTCTCTTGTGAGGAAAACATGACCGTATTATCCCGCCAATTCAACTCGAAACAAGCCCAAATCCGTTTTGATGTCGAAAGTGCAAGCAGCGAGAATCCGCTGGATGCCATGGATATGACCTTCTTGAATTATCGTCTAGCAAATGTGCAAGTTGCCGAACAGGTAACGCTTGCCAACCCCGATATCATCTGGCGACCGCAAATGGCCATCAAGGATATCCGTTATCGCGGGAATATTTTGGAGCTGGATGGCGAATGGTATGCAGGCGAGATCCAGAAAATCCTGGTCAGTATGCTGGCTTTTCGCTTAGAGGAATGCGGCTTGCATCCCTTCCATGCTTCGGCGGTGCGTTACCAGGACAAGACGATCATGTTCATGGGCGGGGAATCCAACCATGGGAAAACGATGTCCCAACTTGAGGGTTGTCGCCGTGGCGGTTTGAACATCTCCACCGAAACGCTGGTCATCGATGAAAGAGGGTGGGTGGCGATGGGCTCCACCAACGTTTACCTTGCCAAGCGCGCCAAAGGGACAGAACGTTCCGACCTCGCGGATCAAGACGAAGGCGTGAAGAAACTCTTCGGCAAGGCGCCTGAGGTACAACATTATCTGCAACCATCGAATGTTGACCTCGTGATTCTGCCCTCCATTGATGGCAACTATGCTACCTCGGTGAAAGAACTCGAGCAGTTTGAGAAGGAATATCAGGGTTTTCACTCGATGATGAATTATTTTGGGCTAAACCAACTGCTCTCACCTGGTCTGGTTATGCCAATCGTGGATACCGAAGAGAAACGCCGCAAACGGGCAGATTTCGGTCATCGCTTTGCCAAGCCACGCCCCTATTTTATGATCCGCGCCGCCAACCCGCAACTGCTCTTCGACGAGGTGGAAAAGCTACTCTAAACTGCTCAAATTGGAGTAGAATACTCTGGCAGAGAAGTTTAAAGTATTCGATGCTTTGGGAGTTAACCGTTGGCAAATAATGAGTTCGAAAGTGCAAACGGAATCAACAAAACCGTCCTGAGCGATCAGGTGAAGCAGTATATCCTGGACGCCATTGAGCGCGGCGAATTACAACCCGGTGAGCGGTTGGTCGAGAGCCAGCTTGCCCGCCAATTGCGCATCAGCCAGGCGCCGGTGCGGGAGGCAATTCGTGATCTGGTCAGTTCCGGCTTTCTGGAGCGCGAACCCCACAAAGGGGCAATGGTGCGGCTGCTGACCGATAAGGACATGCAAGAGATCTATAGCGTGCGGGCAGTGCTGGATGCCCTGGCAGCCGAACAGGCTGCCCCAAAGGTGAGCGAAGAAGATTTGCAAGCGCTGCGCAATACGGTCGAAAAGATGCTGCAAATGGCAAAAGTGGGCGACTACCTTGCGGCTGCCCGCTACGATTGGCAGTTTCACATTCAAATTGTCGCCCTTTCTGGAAACAGCTTGCTGCGGCGCATCTATGACAATTTGCAATTAGGTCAGTACATTTTGATTACCATGCGGCGCTCGTCTATCAGCCTGGAGCAATTGGCTGCCCGTCACCAGGCAGTCATTGAAGCCCTCGCCACGCGTGACCCGGCTATTGCCAGGCGCGCCATGCTCCAACATATCGTCGAACTGCAAAAAGAGAGAGTAGAGGCCTAAAGAGCGAACAGGTTAGGGGGAAGCCATCTATTTTGCCTCTTCTCGAGGGCATTCCACTGCTGGCGGTGGAGCACATCTTCAGCAAGCCCGAGCCAGCAGGACAAATTATCCAAACTCATCCTGCTGGTCCCAGGTTAATCTAACACCACAACCGAGGTCAAGTTCACTGGCCGATCCGGGTTTAACCCTTTCGCCAGGGAACGATAATACGCTATCGCCTGGAGAACAGGCAGGTACAAAACCCCACGCAAAATTTCCGCCAACCCACTTTGAAAGTTCACGGTTGCATCGTTTTCTGCCAGGCTTAGCACCCTGGCGCCTAAACCTTCTGCTTCTTCCAGTACACGCTGCTCATGAGAACGGGTTGTATCGGAGAGCAACCCGACCACTGCTGTTGTCTCGGTTATCATGCTCTTTGGTCCATGGCGAAACTCCAGGAAGTGGAACGGTTCGGTGTGGGTGAGGGTCATCTCTTTCATTTTTAGGTTCGCTTCACAAGCTAAACCATATCGAAAACCCGAACCCAAAAAGTAAAATCGATCCAAAGTCAGATTCTCCCCCCATTGACGTGCCAATGGATCATAATCTCTGAGCAATCGTTCGCCCACCGCAGGCAAACGCCTTAAATCGCCCAATTCAGACTGGCGTCCGGCGGCGATTAAAGCCAAAGCCGTGGTGGTGACAAAAAGCGAGGCAAAAGAACGAGTCTGCGCCACACTTTGCTCCTGCCCCTTTTCGACCACCAACGCCAAATCTGCCATCTCCACCAGGGGTTGATCGGGATAATTCGTCAGCGCGAGAACCGTTCCGCCATCCAATGCTTTGAAGGCTTCGACTGCCCGAACGGTCTCAGTCGTTGACCCCGAGCGGCTGATGGCAATCAGCAAGGTTTTACGGCGCAAATTGTTGTTCGGGGTCGCAAAATGGGGATTCATCCACAATTCACCGCCCGGAAGACCGCGCGCCAGTTTACCGGATAGATCCTGAAAGAGGGTTGCAGCCGCTAAAGAAAGATAATGGGTTGAACCACAGCCGATAAACAGCACCTGAGTATAATCGCTCTGTAACAAAGGTTCTAACCGAGACCGCTGGGCTTCGACCACATCCAGAGCATTTGCCCAGGCTTCAGTTTGCGAAAATATTTCGTTTTTTGTGTGATAACCTCGTTCCATAGTCACCTCAAATGTGAGTAATTTCAAACTAACCCTTGACTGCTCCAGCAGTTAAACCTTGGACAATATAACGCTGAAAGATAAAAGCCAAAAGGACCGGCGGTAAGCTGGCTAACACCCCCGCCGCAGCGATGCGCAAATATTCCAGCCCTAATTTTGTGCTGAATTCACCAATCAAAACCGGCAAAGTTTTGGCGGCAATATTGGTGTAAATGAACGCATATAAGTATTCATTCCACGAGGCAATGAAGGCAAATACTGCCACACTGACTAAACCTGGTGCAGAAAGAGGAAGAACGATTCGGAAGAGCGCCCCCACATAGGAACTTCCATCTATCCGCGCAGCATCTTCCAATTCAGATGGAATCGAAGCAAAATAGCTTCTCAGTAACCAAACGACAAGAGGTAAGATAAAGCTTTGATAAACGAGAATTAAGCCAATATGGGTATCCAACAATTTCACCGAACGCAAGAGCACATAGAGGGGAATCACAATCGCAATTGGTGGCAGCATCTGCCCACCCATCATCAACAAAAGAATCAAATTGTTTGCCGGAAATCTCAATCTTGCCAGAGCATAAGCAGCAAGTGTTCCCAGCGACATAGCCAGTAAAGTCGAAGAAAACGCAACGATAACCGAGTTGCGTAGAGAAGCGAGGAAGAGAGAAACATTCCCAGAAGTGCTACCTCGATCAACAAACAGAGAAATATAATTCTCCAAAGTAAGGCGTCTCGGAATCCATTGAAGCGGGACGGTTAGCAAATCAATCTTATATGAAAGAGAAGAAATAATTAACCACAAATAAGGGGCAACCGTCCAAAGAATAATGACGGCATTAAGGAAATAGATGAGGATAAGAAACCGCCATTTTTTCATCTTAATATTCCACTCAATATTCCACGATTGCTCGGTAAGCAGCCCGAATATAAGCCACAGCCGGTATCAATAGTACAAGGCTTGTAAAATAAGCCATTGCTGCCCCATAACCGAAACGCAAAGATCGAAAAGTCTGAGCGTAAATCCGCAGAGTGATTAATTCAGTTGAGCTAAATGGCCCACCCCCGGTAATAATATAAGCTAATTCAAAGGTTTGGAATCCCCAAATTGTTTGCAATAAAACCGCAACCATCACAACAGGCAAGATTAATCGCAATGTAATCGTAAAGAAACGTTGCCAGGCTGAAGCACCATCTACCTTAGCTGCCTCGTAGAGTTCTGCTGGAATGCTCTGGAGCGCCGCTAAGACCAAGATAGCGGTAAAAGGCGTCTCTTTCCATACATTGGCAAGAATGATCAGAGCCAGGGCAGCTTTAGGGTTGGCCAGCCAAATTTGATATTGATCGATGATACCCAATTGATGCAGGAAAGCATTCAAAGCTCCGTAATCGGCATTGTAAATCCATTTCCACATCGCTGCGTTTACAATTGAGGGCATTGCCCAAGGTAAGATGATCAATCCTCGCGCAATTCCCACACCTTTATATCGTTGGTGTAATACCAGAGCAATGCCTACACCTAAAATCAATTCAAAAAAGACAGAGATCAAGCTAAATGTTAAAGTAATCCGGAAGGAGTTTAGATACCTGGCATCCTGGAGAAGTTTAATGTAGTTACCAATTCCAACAAAGGCATCCAGATGAGGTCTGGATAAATCTTTCTGGTACAGGCTGAGAGAAAAAGAGTTCACAAAAGGAATGAGCAGGATGCCAAAGATTGCAATCAAGCTCGGTAAAGTGATGATCAAGCCTAAATATCTAGATGTGTTCAAAACTTTTGTGAGCAAAGCTTTCATCGGGCTACTCTACTGATAAAACAGGGCTTGCTCGGCGTTCTCGCCGAGCAAGCAAAAATATTAGGGGATGCTTATGGAGTACATTCAAATTCAGCAAGTCCAGCGGCAATTGCATCCAGTGCTTGCTGAGCAGTCTGTTCACCAGCCAGGGCGCGATGAACTTCGGCTGTAGCTACATCTACAAAGTCTCCATACCATGTCAATGTGGATAACCCTCTCGCAGTAGCTAACTGCTTGAAGAAATCAGCCCAGTGAGGATAGAGGCTGGTCAGTTCTGGATCGGTATACAAATCCATCCAGATGGGCAATAACCCAATCTCGCGCGCCAGAGCTATGTTGGTTTCCTTGCTCGTCATAAACTCGATAAACGTCCATGCTTCTGCTTTGTGGGCAGAATTGGCCGGGATAGCATAGGCTTCAGGCAATGTAAGGGCAGTGCTTTGCCCTTCCTGAACGCCGGGAACGATGCCAACCTTGATTTGATTCACAACGTTGGATACAGCCGGATCATTCGCATAAGCTAACAGACCTGCAATTCCTTGGGGAAGGAAAAGGGTCTTTCCCTTCAAGAAAACATCTTGGGCAGCCGCTTGATCATAAGTTAATCCGGCCGGATCAGAGACACCATTCTTTAGCGATTCAATCATAAACTCTAAAGCCGCCAGCGTATTGGGATCTTTATTGAATAGAAAACATGCTTGGTCATCTACAATTTCGCCACCAAAAGCGTAAGTCCAGAAGTGGAACTCATTGCCTAGCGACCATTCCTGATTCCAGAAAGGTGCCATCCCATAGTCTACAACACCTTTTTCCTTGGCTGCTAAGCTTTGTTGGACAAATTCATCCCAGGTCTTTGGTGGAGCTTCAATACCGGCTTCGCTTAGCTTTTGGGCATTATAGTAGAAGAAACGGGTGTCATTATTCCAAACCAGGCCATGTACTTTTCCATCCGGACAAGTAAACAAATCCACCAAGCCCGGAATCATCCCTTCGGTGTATCCAGCAGGCATAAAATCATTTAATGGGGTTGTCCACCCTGCACCACACCATTCAGCAACCCAACCATTATCAAATTCAACGACGTCATAAGCGCTTCCCCCAGTTGCCATTTCCGGAATGACTCGGTCGGCAATCGAATCCCAATCGCTTTGGATTAAGTCGACCTTGATGCCTGTCTGCTTTTCGAATTCTCGGACGCGAGCTTCAAAAGCGCCGGTCAAATCTGCTTCATGCTTGGGGAAGATCACAGTGATTTTGACTTCTTCCTGCGGCGCTTCGGTTTGGGTGGGTGCTTGTTCAAGCGGCGCCTGTGTCTCAACGGTTGATGGGGGAGCCTCAGTAACCATAGGTTGGACAGGTGGCGGTGGAGTAGGCTGAGGAGCACATGCTCCTAAAGACAGGGCAAAGATTATTGTCAAACTGATTAAGAAATTTACTTTGGTGTTCATCTCTCTCTCCTTCGATATAATTGTTTAAGATTGAGTCAATAAATAGGACTGTGCTATAAATTTTTGATCAAAATCCTCCTTTCTATCTTTTATGCCAGAATCAAACGCACTCCCATTGCCCTTAATTCCCTGGCCATTTCATCAGATAATTGTTTATCGCTCACAATCGTATGGACGCTCGAGAGCGGAGCGAGAAGGACGGTCGAAACGCGTCCAAATTTGGTATGATCGGCAACGAGAATCACTTCTCGCCCCATTTTGATAATCGCGCGGTCAGTATTGGTTTCTGGAAAATAATCGTTCGTCAAGCCCTGTTCTAAGTTTACAGCTCTCACCCCCATAATGACTTTATCGACATATACCTCGGAGAGATTTTGTTCCGTGATATGTCCAATAAAGGAAAGTTCGCTCTTGCGAAGTTCTCCTCCAATCACAATCACATTGACCGGGGAAGCAGTTGTGGCAAAGAGATTGATGACTGGAAGAGAATTAGTGATAACAGTAAGAGAACGATGGATCAAATGACGAGCGACTTCGAGAACCGTCGTTCCACTTCCGAGAAATACGGTTTCCTGGTCATCGATCAGCGCTGCCGCAGCAGCGCCAATCTGTCTCTTCTCCTCTGCCTGTTCATCCTGTCGTTGCAATATTGGCATTTCGGGAGGAGCAGAGGTGACCAGAATCGCCCCGCCATGCACGCGTTGAATCCGCCCTTGATTGGCAAGGATTTCTAAATCACGGCGAGCGGTTGCTTTGCTGATTGAAAAGACATCACACAGATCGTTGACGGTGACCCGCTTCTGGCGGGCAAGCAGTTGTACAATTTGTTCCTGCCGCTCGATATTGGAGAGATTCTCTAAATCGCTCATTGAAAATCAAATCTGTGGTATAATCGCTCATAAATCAATCACAAACGACACTATACGCTCATATTAAACCATAAATTCACAACAATTTCAAGAGGTTTCGCCGATCTTTTTTGATCTATTTTCTTAAACAGATTCGAAATGACGGATAAATCAATCGACCTCCTCGTTCCGGGCGAAATTAACCCCGATCTCATCCTCAATGACCCCCATCTGGAAGTGCGCTTTGGTCAGCAGGAAGTGCTGGTACGCGATTTTGAAATGACCATTGGCTCATCTTCGGCTATCTTCGCTTGCGGCGCCGCTCGCTTGGGCTTGAAAACTTCTTTAATTGGCGTGGTGGGAGAGGATCCGTTGGGTAAATATATGTTGGAGGCTCTTCACCAACGCGCCGTCGATATCTCCTCTGTCCTGATCGACCGACAACGAAAAACCGGGGTGAGCATGATCTTGAGCCGCGGCAGCGACCGCGCCATTCTCACCTATCTGGGGTGTATCGACGCTCTTGAAGCCAGTCAGATACCCGATTCGTTGCTGGCGCAAGCCCGCCATCTGCATGTTTGCAGCATTTTTCTCCAAAGCCGATTACGTTCAGGCTTAACCTCGCTCTTTGACCGCGCTCGCCGCCTGGGTGTAAGTATCTCTCTGGATACCAATTGGGATCCCAGCGGCAAATGGGAGGGCATCCTGGAGTTGATTGCTCAAGTGGATGTCTTTCTGCCTAACGAACAAGAAGCTCTGGCGATCACTGCCTCCTCTAACCTTAACCGGGCGTTGGCAGTGCTGGCGCAGCAATGCCCGCTGGTGGTTGTCAAGCGCGGGGAGAGAGGTGCCATTGGCTGCCAGGAAGGGGAAACCGTTGCCGTTGAGGCCTTAACTGTGTCAGTCGTGGATACGGTTGGAGCCGGCGATTCATTCGACGCTGGCTTCATTTATGGCTACCTGGCCGGGTTTCCTTTCAAAAAAGCCCTGGAGCTGGGGATTGCCTGTGGCTCGCTTTCCACTCGCGCCGCCGGTGGAGTGAATGCCCAACCCACGCTGGAGGAAGCTTTACAGTATGTTTCTGGATGAAGTGGTTTCTGCTCAACATGACGGAATTGCGCTGGGAATCCCCTCCATCTGCTCCGCTCACCCCTGGGTGTTGAGCACCGCCATGCGCGCCTATGCTCACCTGGACAAACCCTTGTTGATCGAATCTACCTGTAATCAAGTCAATCAAGAGGGTGGTTATACTGGTCTGACGCCTTCCGACTTTGTAGCCTACGTCACCTCCCTTGCGGAACAAGCGGGCTTCCCCAAAGAGCGCCTTCTGATCGGGGGCGATCACCTCGGACCTTACCCATGGCGCAACGAAACAGCCGAGGTTGCCATGCAAAAAGCGCAGGAACTTGTCAAACGAAGCGTGCAGGCCGGGTATCAAAAGATTCATCTAGATGCCAGTATGCCCCTCGGCGATGACACTCCCACCCAACCTCTACCGCTCGAAGTCATTGCCGAGCGCACCGCCAGACTTGCCCAGGCTGCCATTCAAGCGGCAAAGGATGATGGAACACACTCTGCTTTGCGTTTTGTGATTGGCTCCGAAGTTCCGCTGCCGGGTGGAGCCCCCGCGGAAGAGGCCGGTGTAAGCGTGACAGACGTTACCACAACCCAGGAGACCCTCTCCGCAGTTCAATATGCCTTCCAAAAAGCCGGCCTTTCACATTTGCTCGAACAGGTCGTTGCCCTGGTTGTCCAGCCGGGTGTAGAATTCGGCGATGATTTTGTCCTGGAATACCAACCGCAAAATGCCCAGGCGCTGGCGCGCTGGATTGAGTCGCAGGACTCGCTGGTCTTTGAAGCTCACTCAACCGATTACCAGACCAGAGAGAGTTTACGCGCTATGGTGCGCGATCACTTCGCCATCCTGAAAGTTGGTCCGGCCCTGACCTTTGCCTTTCGCCAGGCCGTGTTTGCTCTCGCCCACATCGAAGAACAACTCTGTTCAAGCGAAGAGCAATCTCATCTCTGGCAGGTGATTGAACGGGTCATGCAAGAGAATCCCCAATATTGGAAAAATTACTATGATGGTTCGCCTCGCGAACAAGCGTTAAAGCGCAAATTCAGCCTCAGCGATCGCATTCGCTACTACTGGAGCAACCCTTCCATCCAGATCGCTCTGGAGACCCTGTTGAGCAACCTGAAGGATAAGACCATCCCCATCGGTTTACTGAAACAATATTGTCCCCACATCCCTATAAGCCAGACATCTGTTGCCTCTCCTTTGCCGCACCAGATTATCGAAGCTTCCATCCGTTCAGTGATTGAGGACTATCTGAGCGCTTGCTGGGGAGACGACCAGGAAAGGATCACTTGGAACGGTTAACCCACTGGCAGGCAGAGTAATTGCGGGAATGGAGCTAAACGGTTTTGGGGATGTTCAAGAGTCTTTCTCCCCAAAACCCGCTCGCCTGCGCCTAATTCTTCTGAAGCACTGCCTCTATGGAGGCATTCACCTTGCCGTTGCTGGGGTATTTCTTTAAGATTAAGCGTGTTTCGGTGCGCTTGACACCAGGTAAGCGCCGAATCTCTTCAATTAAGTTATTTAACGCCATGACGTTTTCCACGCTGACCATGGCGCTGATGTCAAATTCGCCGCTGATTTCAAATAAGTTTTTCACATTGCGAAAACTGCGCAAGCGCCGTACCACCGAGGTGGTGTACACATGCGACTCTACCTCGAGCATAATCATGGCTTCGATCTCGCGCGGGATGATATCAATCGCGCGTCCGGTGACCCGCTCGGCGATATCGAGAATGTCAGCGTCAAACAGTTGCTTGCGGCTGTCGCCGAGGTTCTTAATCTCGATCAGTATACGTTCTAATTCATCGGGTTGAACTTCAACCCCATATTCTGCCAAGCGGGCAAGCACCGCGCTTTTCCCGGTGTATTTATCGATGATAATCTTGCGTTCTCTGCCCAGGATGGCCGGGTCAAAAGGCTCATAGGTACGGGGGTCTTTGAGCACGCCGTTGGTATGCACACCGCTCTTGTGGGAAAAGGCATTCTGCCCGCTGACCGGTTTGTTGGGGGCGGCAAAGAAGCCACTCGCCTTCTCGACATAGTCCACCAAGGCCATCAGAGGTGGCAGACGGTATTTCTGAACGCCTTCGAGGTTATGATAGACCAGGATCACCTCGGCTAAATCGGGGATGCCGCAGCGTTCACCCATGCCATTGACCGTGGTATGGATGCAATCGGCGCCGGCGCGAATGCCTGCCATGGCGTTGGCAAGCGCCAAACCGTGATCATTGTGAAAGTGCAAATCGATGGCACAGGGCAGCAAGTGTTGCCGCAGAATGCGAATGCGCTCAAACACCTCTTCAGGCTTCATCACCCCAACTGTGTCGGCAAAGCTAATGCGGTCAGCGCCGGCCTGGATGGCCGCATTACACACTTGGATAAGGAACTCCAGATCGGTGCGAGAGGCATCTTCAGGGGTGTAGCGCACTTTTAATCCCAAACTGCGCGCATAGGCTACCTGCTCGCTGATGATGTCGATAACCTCCTGGCGGCTTTTGCGTAACTTCACATCCAGATGAATGGCAGAGGTGGCATAGAAGATCGCTACCCGCTGGGCGCCGCAGTCGCGGGCGCGCTGGATGTTCTCTCGCCGCGCCAGTGAATGAGCCACAATTTCGGCTTTCAAACCCAGTTTGGCGATCTTTTCGGTCGCTTCAGCGACCTTCGGCGAAACACTGGGGTCGCCAGCTTCGATCATCTCCACCCCGATTAAATCTAAAAGACGGGCAATTTCAAGCTTTTCCTCGACCAGAAAGTTCACGTAGGGGGTTTGTTCCCCTTCTCGCAAAGTTGAGTCTAGAATTTCGATCATGCTTCAACTCCAATAAAAAATTGAACGCTCCCTCGGTTTCGGAGGGAGCGTTGCTTGGATAGGGACTGGCTTTTGCTGCGTTTTCGTTTTCTTTGCTCATCCAAACAGCTCAACAGCCGAAAACCGAGGGTCGGTTTTCGGGCTGCGCTTGGCGTTGGATTTAGAGCGGCTAAATGCGTTCATTACTCCCCTTATAACCAGTTTACCCATCTGCGTCAACCGAAAGGATAAACGAAAAAGCAGGGGAGTTCTTTGTGCGGAATCAACAAAAAAGCGCCGGGCAGGCTACCCGGCGGCACCCAGAAGGACCCACTTACCGCTGCTTCCTCTCGGACCTGACGGGGTTCGCAGGCTTCCGCCGCGCCGGACCCACCCGAACGCACCCAAGAATATACCGCGAACGCAAAGGAATGTCAATCGCTCATTTGAACGCCCAGAATCTGTTCGATGCGTTGCAAGTTCGGGTTTGGCCTGCCTCGCTCCGGGCGCTTGCTGGCCGGCGACTTTTCGAGAGAGAAGGATTCATCAACGGCGTGAAGGAGTTTCATCGTCCCCGGATGCCATCAATCCTCAATCGGTCAAGGTGTCCCTGACCAGGTGGATGCTTTCAGCCAGCATCTGCTGGCGAAAAGCGGTCAATTGCGTCAAGGATAAGCGCGAGAAAATCACCTCTTGTAAGATCGAAGGAGAATGCACCAAACGCACAAATTCCTCCACCTGCAAGCCTTGACGTGCGGCAAACACTTCTGCAGTTGCAATTTTGCTGCCTGGTTTAAGTTGTTCGGCAATCAAATCTCGCCAGCGAACGAGATGGCTATCCTGCACAAAGGGCAACCACCCAGAAGGAGAGGTAAGTTCAAGCTGGCTTCTCCACTCGCTTTGAAGCGTGGGCAAAATTTGCTCATCCAGATAAGCCCGCAGAACATTGTGGAAGATCAAACGCTGTTCGAACGTTCCCCAGGCGCTCTGTAAGCCAAACACCGGCACAAAGATTTGTTGCACCCAGCGCCAATCGGCCTGCAGATGACAGAGATAACCGATCAGGAAGACCCTTTGCTCTTCGGGCAACCAAGTGGTGGGCTGCAAATCGGGATAACTCTGCAGCATTTGTTCCCAGGGAGGCAATGAATTGCTCTTCAATGGCAAATCGAAGAAGTGGGTTTCCTGGCGAGGTTGCCCGGAGACCACCTGGACATCCGGGGCAACGTTTCCCAACAAAAATGCGCCCAGGTTTCTCTCTAACAAGGCTCGCGTTATGGTCGGCAGAGAGGGATGCTGAAGGAGTTCCTGCGCCAGACTGAGGTGGTAGAAGGGGGTAGGCATGGCTAAGTGATCGGCACACCATCCAGGCGGTCACTGGCAGCAGAAGTGCTTTCGGTCACAATTACAGTATTGCCGTTTACCGCTCTTAATTGCACAGCTTTAGAGAGTTCAAAAGCGCTCCCCATTTTGGTAAGCCTGCGACCGGCAAAGACCTTCTTCCCCTTCTTCAGGCGTTCAACCAGTTCCTGGCGGGGCAGGATGACCACATCAGAAAAGACCTCGCCGCGCCGTTCATAGCCGCGCACCCACTCGATCTCTCCCTTGGGGCTATAACGCACCGTTTCGATGACAAAATCCGCTTTCGGCCGTCCCATGGAAAACGCTCCCTCAACACTAGAATTTTGGTCAATTTCTAGGAACTTTGCTGATTATACCGCGCCTTTTGCGGAAGCAGTTTATTTGCGAAAGCGGCACCGATTTTTGGAGTGCTGAAGCCGTGCTTCAGAGAGCTTGCGCAAGCGTGGCTTGCGCACTCCATAAATATTGGCTTCCGCACTCCACAAGAACGCCCTCAGGCCTCCGCCTCCTCGGGGAAGGCGGAGGCCATCACAAAGGGAGGAGGACGAAATGGACGTTTTAAAGCGTTGCGCGACTTACTCTACCTGTTGAGATTGCTGAACAGGGAAGAGGCTCTCTAGCGGAATGCGCACCACATCACACCACTCGGTCGAGTGCGGGTTGAGGCCGCGGACAGCGTTGTAATAGGCCTTCTGCACAGCGCGCGTGATCGGGCCCATGCGGCCATTTCCGATGACGCGGAAATCGATCTCGGTCAGGGCAATCACTTCGGCAGCCGTGCCAGAAACAAAGACCTCGTCGGCGATATAAAGCTGGTCGCGTGAGACCGGTTGTTCAATGACATCGATTCCAAGATCGTTGCACAGGGTAAAAATGGTGTCGCGGGTGATGCCTTCTAACACTGCCGCGGTCGGTGGGGTAATGACCTTGTCGTTGCGCACCAAAAAGATATTTTCGCCGGTGCACTCGGCAACATAGCCTTGCGGGTCAAGCATGATGGCTTCGTCAAAGCCCAGGCGTGCCGATTCGGTTTTAGCCAATACACTGTTGGCATAGTTGCCGGTGACCTTGGCTTTGGTCATCATCACATTGGGGTGATGGCGGGTGAAGGTCGAAATATTTGCCCGAATGCCCTTCTCCAGGGCTTCTTCACCCAGGTAGTTTTTCCATTCCCAGACGGCGATTGCCAGTTTGGGTTTGCCGGCATCCACGGACAAATTCCAACCGCCTTCATCTAGATAAATCATTGGGCGAATGTAACATTCCTCAAATCCATTGGCAGCCACCGTCTGACGCACGGCATTTGCCATTTCCTCTTCGCTATATGGCAGATCGCGAAAGCCTAGAACCCGCGCCGATTGCGCAAGGCGATGGATGTGTTCTTTTAGGCGAAAAACGGCTGGCCCATCGGGGGTAGCATAACAACGAATACCCTCAAAGACCGCCACCCCATAGTGCAAGGCGGGGGTTAGGAAATGCAAGGTGGCTTTCTCATACTCCACCAGTTGTCCATTAAACCAGATATACTTCGATGTTGGGTTCATTTCGGTCAACCTCCTCAAAAATTCCAATCGTAGTCATTCGAATCGCCTTGATTCGATTCATTCCTAAGCGGGAACGGTGTCTTTGGCCAGCCGTTCTATGATCACACGAGTCATGGCGGCTGTGTTTGCACTTCCACCGAGATCAGGGCTGAGGATACCCAGGCTCAAGGTCTCCTCCACCGCTCGCTCAACCGCGGCGGCCTCCTGTTCCAGCCCCAACGAATAGCGCAAGAGCAGAGCAGCCGATAAAATTGTGCCAACCGGATTGGCAATCCCTCTGCCGGCGATATCCGGCGCTGAACCGTGGATTGGCTCATATAAACCGCGCGGTTTTCCATGCCGATTCAGGCTATCACCAAGCGAAGCCGAGGCCATATTGCCCATTGAGCCGGTCAGCATGGAGGCTTCGTCGGTCAAAATGTCACCAAACATATTTTCGGTGACTAAAACGTCAAAACTGGCTGGTCGTTGGAGCAGATACATGGCCGCCGCATCGACCAACAAGTGTTCCAAAGTAACCTGCGGGTAATCTCGGGCAACGTCGCTAACCACCTTGCGCCATAAACGGGAGGTCTCCAGAACGTTGGCTTTGTCGATGGAGGTCACTTTGCGCCTTCGTTGCTCGGCCAACCGAAAGGCTAAATGGGCAATGCGCCGAATCTCCCTTTCGGTATAAGCCATGGTATCTACGGCGCGCTCTTCTCCAGCTTCAATCCACCGTCGCTTCGGCTCTCCGAAATAGATGCCGGAAGTCAACTCACGCACAAAAATCAGATCGACCTCGGCAATTATCTCCGTTTTGAGCGGCGAGGCATGCAATAAGCGCGGGTGTGGTTTGACCGGGCGCAGATTGGCATAAACACCCAGTCCCTTGCGGATTGCCAGCAAGCCTTGTTCGGGGCGCATGGGGGCATCTGGGGCATCCCACTTTGGTCCACCGACCGCCCCGAGCAAAACCGCATCAGCTTGCTGGCAGGCTTGCAAGGTAAAGTCGGGCAATGGGTTCTGGAACTGGTCAATGGCAACGCCGCCAATGGGATAACTTTCCATTTCAAATGCGTGACCATAGGCGCTGGCTACGGCTTGCAAAACCGTCTGCGTCGCATCAATCACTTCCGGACCAATTCCATCACCTGGCAGACAGGCAATTGTAGCGTTCATGATGAGTTCTCAGCTTTCAGGATGAGCGGGTTGATGGGCAAGAGCATATTCAAAACTATCGGCAATCGCCCGCCAACTGGCTTCAATGATGTTGGTGCTGGCACCTACTGTACTCCAACGCCGGCTGCCATTCTTGGTATCGATCAACACCCGCACTGCCGAAGCTGTCCCGTTTTCACTATCCACAATGCGAACTTTATAATCGTCAAGGCGCACAGCCCGGATAGCCGGATAGACATCTTCTAATGCTTTGCGCAAGGCTGCGTCCAAAGCGTTGACCGGGCCATTGCCCTCCGCCGCGGTATGCAAAATGCGATCCCCAACGCGCACCTTGACGGTTGCCTCAGCCAACATACCCCGTCCCTGGCGGTGTTCGACCACCACCGTGAAATCGATCAATTCAAAGGGTGGCTGATAATCCGGTTGAGCGCGTTTGAGCATCACATTGACCGACCCTTCGGCGCCCTCGAAGGTGAATCCTTTGGCTTCCAGGTCTTTGATCTCGTTCAAGATGCGACGGGCTTGCTCTGCCGTCAGGGAAATGCCCAATTCCTGAGCTTTCTCGACCAAATTTCCTCGACCGGAGAGTTCCGAGACGACCGAGCGGCGTTGATTGCCCACCAGTCGGGGATCGATGTGCTGATAGGAGTCTTCGTGCTTCAACATCGCCGCCACGTGGATGCCGCCCTTATGGGTAAAAGCGCTGGCGCCCACATACGGCTGGTGACGGTCGTGGGGCAGATTGGCGACTTCTGAAACAAAGTTCGAGAGCTCGGTGAGGCGAGCCAACTGTTCATCAGAAACGCAGCGTTTCCCCATCTTGAGTTGTAAACTGGCGGTAACGGCGCATAAATCGGCGTTGCCCACCCGCTCGCCATAGCCATTGATCGTCCCCTGCACATGGACAACCCCAGCCTTGACCGCCGCCAGGGTGTTTGCCACCCCACAGCCGCTGTCATTGTGACAGTGAATGCCCAATGGAGTACGAATTTGCGCTTTGACTTCACCAACAATCTGCTCGATCTCCCACGGCAGACAGCCACCGTTGGTGTCGCATAGCACAATCACATCGGCTCCATTTTGCTCGGCGGCCCGCAGGGTTTCTATGGCATAGCCCGGGTCTGCTTTGTACCCATCGAAGAAATGTTCGGCGTCATAGATCACTTCCTTGCCCTGGGATTTCATAAAAGCGACACTGCTGCCGATCATGCGCAGGTTCTCTTCCAGGGTCGTCTCCAGCACATGGAAAACATGCAGATCCCAGCTTTTGCCCACCAGGGTAACGACCGGCGTTTGGGCTTCCAATAGCGCCTGAATGTTGGCATCTTCTTCAGGAGGAGTCTCTTTGCGAGTGGTGGAGCCAAAGGCGGCAATTTTGGCATTTTGCCAGGTCATTTTCGCCGCCCGTTCAAAGAAGCGGGCATCCTTGGGGTTTGAGCCTGGCCAACCCCCCTCGATGTAATGAACCCCAAAGCGATCGAGGCGTTCGGCAATGCGGATCTTATCCTCCAGCGAATAGGAAATGCCCTCGCGTTGAGAACCATCGCGCAGGGTGGTATCATAAAGAAAGACATCGGGGGAAGATTTATGCGAAGTCATAGCGTCTTACTCCAAAGGGATAAGCTCGATCCGATCGTTCGTAGGCATCGATTTGAGCGGAGAAATCCAGCAAATAACCAAGCGAATCCAAACCTTTCAACAGACATGTTTTATGGAAAGGCTCAATGGGAAAGTGAGCTTGAAAGCCATCTGGCAGGGTTAGGGTCTGGGCCGCCAGATCGACGGTCACTGCCCAGGCTTCGACTGACCCTTCGTTCCCATTCTGGCGCTGCTCTTGCTCTGTGAGGTCAATCAGGCGAGCGTGCGTCTGTTTATCTACCTGGACAGGTAGCAAACCGTTCTTCAACGCATTGTTGCGAAAGATATCGGCAAAGGACGTACTGATCACCACGCGGATATTCCAGGCCATCAGCGCCCAGGGGGCATGTTCTCGCGAGGAACCACAGCCAAAGTTATCTCCAGCCAACAAAATCTGCCGACCCTGATAGCGCGCCTGATTGAGCGGAAAATCCATATTGAGCGATCCATCGGGCAAGTAGCGCCAGCGGGCAAACAGGCCTTCCGCCAGGCCGTTTTTATCGGTCACCTTCAAGTAGCGCGCCGGAATAATCTGATCGGTGTCAATATCGTTGTGCAAGACGGGAATCACGGCGGAAGTCAGACGTTCAAAGGGTTGCATTTATAAACTCCTCGGATCGGTGATGCGCCCGCGGATGGCTGCTGCGGCAGCAGTCAGCGGGCTCGCCAGGATAGTCCGCCCTCCATCCCCTTGCCGACCTTCAAAATTGCGATTGCTGGTGCTAACCGCGAGCTGACCCGGCTGCAACTGATCCCCGTTCATGGCAATGCACATGCTACAACCAGCATAGCGCCATTCTCCACCAGCTTCCAGGAAAATGCGGTGCAAGCCCTCCGCTTCAGCCTGGCGGCGAACGCTTTCGGAGCCCGGCACCACAATCAAACGTACCCCATCGGCAACTTTGCGCCCTTTGAGCAGGGCGGCCGCCTGACGCAGATCGGTAAGGCGAGAATTGGTACAACTCCCAATGAAAACTACATCCACGGCTTGATCCAACATAGGTTGATTGGGCTGAAAGCCCATGTAACGCAAGGCTTTTTCGAGCGCCGCGCGCTTTTCGGCATCTTTCTCTTGCTGAGGGTCGGGAATGCGCCCATTGATTGGAATGCCCATGCCCGGATTGGTGCCATAGGTAATCATGGGCTCCAGCTTCGAGACATCAATGGTCACCCGCCGGTCATACTGCGCGCCCGGGTCAGAGGGCAGACTACGCCAATAGGCGACCATCTGCTCCCACGCTTCTCCTTTGGGAGCAAAAGGACGGTTGGCGAGATATTCAAACGTTGTGTCATCCGGTGCAATCATCCCCGCCCGCGCTCCGCCTTCAATAGACATATTGCACAAGGTCATGCGTTCTTCCATGTTTAGCGCCTGAACGGCCTCGCCGCAATACTCAAAGACATGACCAGTACCGCCACCCACGCCAATTTGCGCGATGAGGGCAAGGATCATATCTTTGGCGGTCACGCCTGGTTGCAACCGTCCCTCAAAAACCACTTGATAGGTCTTCGGGCGATACTGAAGCAGACATTGGGTTGCCAGCACCAGCTCTACCTCACTGGTGCCAACGCCAAAAGCCAGTGCACCGAAAGCGCCATGCGTTGCCGTATGGCTATCACCGCAGACAATGGTCATCCCCGGTTGGGTAAAGCCCAGTTCGGGACCGATGACATGGACAATGCCGCGCTGCTCATCGGTAAGGTCATACAGGCGAATGCCAAACTCGGCACAGTTGCGTCGTAACTGCTCCAGTTGCTGAGCGCCCTGGTCATCAACGGCAGATAGCGAAAGGTCTCTGGTTGGCGTGGAATGATCCATGGTTGCCACACAGCGATCCGGTCGGCGCACCTTCAAGCCGCGCTGACGCAAACCTGCGAATGCCTGGGGTGAAGTGACCTCGTGAATCAGGTGAAGGTCAATATACAGCACGGCGGGCGAGCCAGGCTCTTCCACCACCACATGGCGATCCCAAATCTTTTCAAACAATGTTTGTGGTCTGCTCATTTTCCTAAAAGGCGGCAAAGGTATCACAACGATAGGTGTCATCATCAGGGTAGTGGCGGCTAATCTGCCAATCGTCAAAGGCTGCGGCAGGTAGCGGTGCGGCGCATTTGTCGTCGTCTTCTGGCCGAGAATCGCCCGATTTTAACTGCCGGCCGGCCTTGGTAGAACTATTCTGCCCGGTGAAGGAAGACATATCCCAATGACGTGGATAAAGGCGCATACGGTGATAATCTCCCAAATAGGGAGGGTTGGTTTCTCGGGAGGAGTCTTTCTTGGTCATCTGCTATTCTCCTTTCTTGCTATTTACAAGAAATTTCTTTGTTTAAGTTTCGCAAACCGTGATTTTCCCGGCCATAATGGCTGAGAACACCCATCGAATTGCTCATTGCGGTTTACTGCCTCCATTTTTAGAATATCCGCTTGCCAACAGGAGCTTGTTCAGGGCAGCCAGGTAAGCCTTGGCGGCTGCGACAATGATGTCCGTGTCGGCGCCATAGCCGCCAAAGGTGCGGGTGCGCGTCTGCCCGTTTTGTGGCGAGGTGCGCTCGTGCAGAGCGGGGTTTTCGGATTGCAGGCGCACGGTCACTTCACCCAAGGCATCAATGCCTTCAGTAACCGCGTGGACATTGAATTCCAACAAGGTATTTGGCGCTCCAACAATGGCATCGATGGCACAATAGGTGGCATGGACAGGGCCGGTTCCCACGGCAGCGTGGATGTGCGTCTGCCCATCTGGACCGCGCAGGCGAACGGTAGCCGTCGGCATTCCCATCGTGCCACAAGCAACCTGCAATCCATCCAGGGTGTAGAGCTCTTCCCCGCGGCTTGCCTGATCGCCCACCAGCGCTTCCAGATCGGCTTCCGTAATCACCTTTTTTTTATCCGCTAATTCTTTGTAGCGTTCAAAGGCTGCATCTAACTCTTCTTTGGTGAGCTGGTAACCCAATTCTTCCAGATGCACCCGCAAGGCGTGCCGGCCAGAATGCTTCCCCATCACCAGTTTAGAGCGCCCCAAACCAACCGTTTCTGGGCGCATAATCTCATACGTTTCTTGATGTTTCAACATGCCGTCTTGATGGATGCCGGCTTCGTGGGCAAACGCATTTGCCCCGACAATGGCTTTGTTGGGCTGCACCGGTATGCCGGTATAGGTGGACACCATGCGGCTGACGCGGGTGATTTGAGTTGTGTCGATCCCGGTGGTTAAGCCAAACATGGCACGGCGAGTATGGAGGGTCATCACCACCTCTTCCAGCGAGGTGTTTCCCGCCCGTTCCCCAATGCCATTGATGGTGACTTCCGCCTGGCGGGCGCCGGCGCGAATTCCGGCAATGGTATTTGCCGTTGCCAGGCCTAGATCATTATGGCAATGCACCGAGACGATAGCTTTTTCAATGCCATCTGTATTGGCGATAATATTGCGGATGAGGTTGCCAAATTCGTCCGGCGTGGTGTATCCGACCGTATCGGGGATATTGAGGGTTGTAGCGCCGGCTTTAATGGCTTCTGAAAGAACGAGGTAGAGAAACTCGGGTTCGCTACGTCCGGCGTCTTCCGGTGAAAATTCGACGTCCTCACACAGGCTTCGGGCATAAGCGACCATTTCCTTGACTCGCTCAACCACCTCCTCGGGGTCCATACGCAGCTTATAGCGCATGTGAATGGGAGAGGTAGCAATGAAGGTATGAATGCGCGGATGTGCGGCATATTTGACTGCGTTCCAGGCGGCATCGATATCCTGTTTATTGGCGCGCGCCAAACCACAGATAATCGGCACACGACGGGTAGATTCCCCGTCTCCCCACATCGTGTTTCCTACCTGTTCAGCAATCATGCGCACGCCTTCAGCGTCATCGGGAGAGGCAGCCGGGAAGCCAGCCTCAATAACGTCCACACCGAGGCGGGCTAAAGCGCGAGCGATCTCCAGCTTTTCGGCCGAAGTCAGGCTCGCCCCAGGGGATTGCTCGCCATCGCGAAGAGTTGTATCGAAGATGCGAACGTAATTGGGTTGGATCGTTGTCGGGTTCATCGTTCCTTCACCTTGAACTTCCAGAGGAATTACTCACCAGGGCGGATTTCAACGGGTTGAATAAACGGCATCATGCGGCGTAATTCAGCGCCAACCTTTTCGATCAAGTGATTCTGTTCCTGCTTACGCCGTTCATTGAACCACGAACGACCATTTTGGTTTTCTTCGATCCAGCGTTGGGCATACGTGCCATCCTGGATATCCTTCAGCAATTGCCACATGGTGTGACGTGTTTCTTCGGTCACCAGACGGGGTCCAGCCGTGTAATCGCCATGTTCGGCGGTATCGGAAACCGAATACCGCATATAATTCAAGCCGCCGCGGTACATCAGATCCACAATCAACTTTAACTCATGCAGGCATTCAAAATAAGCCAGTTCGGGCTGATAGCCGGCTTCCACCAGGGTTTCAAAGGCGGCTTTTACCAAAGCAGTCACCCCACCGCACAGCACGGCTTGTTCGCCAAACAAATCGGTCTCGGTCTCTTCCGCAAAGGTCGTCTCCAGGACGCCGGCACGGGTGGCGCCAAGCGCATAGGCGTAAGAGAGGGCTTCGGCTTTGGCTCGGCCGCTGGCATCCTGATGTACCGCAAGAAGCGAAGGTGTTCCACCGCCCTCAACATAAATCTCACGCACACGATGGCCGGGCGCCTTCGGCGCCACCATACTGACATCGACATCGCCAGGCGGCTGAATGGTGCCATAGCGGATATTGAACCCATGCGCAAACATCAACGTTTTGCCAGCTTTCAGATAGGGAGCGATCGACTCGGCATAGACTTTGGGTTGCTCGGTGTCCGGCAAAAGCAACATGATCATATCGGCTTCTTGCACCGCCTCAGCCACTTCCCGCACCGGCAAGCCGTGTTGCTCTGCCTTTTGCCAGCTCTTGCTACCTCGGCGCAATCCGACCCGCACATCAACGCCACTATCGTGTAAGTTGAGGGCATGAGCATGTCCTTGCGACCCAAAACCGATAATGGCGACTTTTTTCTGGCGGATTAAGCTGGGATCAACATCCTGATCGTAATAAATCTTTGCCATAACATTCCTTTCAAAAGGAAAGATTAATCCAGTTCCAGCACATCTTCTGGATGGTGACCGTTGGAGCCCGCGCCGGGGGTATGACGCACCGGTTCATAGCCACCTCGCAACATGGCAACCTGTCCAGTGCGCACCATCTCCAAAATGCCGAACGGACGTAAAAGCTCAACCAGACTCTCAATCTTGTCTTCTGTGCCGGTAATCTCGACGATGACCGAATCTGCAGCTACATCCACAATGCGCCCGCGGAAGATCGAAGCTAGATTGGCGATCTCTGCGCGCTGATCAAGAGCAGCTTTGACTTTGATTAAGGCCAGATCGCGAATCACGGCCGGTTGAGTAGATACATCGTGGACATCGATGACATTGACCAGCTTATACAGATTGGCTTCGACTTTGCGAGCGTCCACTTCATCGCTATTGATCACAATGGTCATCCGCGAGATGTCCTTGCGATCGGTATGACCGACATTGAGGGATTCGATATTAAAGTTGCGTCGTCGAAACAGAGACGCCACGCGGTTTAAAACGCCAGGCTTGTTTTCAACTAAAGCAATTAAGGTGTGTTGCATCTCATCCTCCGCAAATCAGCAAAACGATTCAGGCAGCCGATTTCTCGCGCACCGGGCGACGGATCATATCGTGCAGATCGGCCCCGGCCGGCACCATGGGATACACGGCTTCTTCCATTTCCACAAAGAAATCCAAAAGCACCGGCCCGCGAGTCTGATTGGCAAACTGCAAAGCGTCTTTCACTTCTTCAGGTTTGGTGATGCGTCGCGCCGGAATGCCATGCGCTTCGGCGATCTTGACGAAATCCGGGCCATGCAAAGGCGTGGCGGCGTAGCGGCTGTCGAAGAAGAATTCCTGCCACTGGCGCACCATCCCCAGAAAGTGGTTGTTCATGATCGCGATCTTGATGCTGGCGCCTTCCTGGACAATGGTGGACAGCTCGGCTTGGGTCATCTGGAAGCTGCCATCTCCATCAATGACCCACACATCCCGGCTTTTATCGGTGAACCAGACCCCTAATGCCGCCGGCACGCCAAACCCCATCGTACCTGCGCCGCCAGAGGTGATAAACCGATAAGGTTCTTCAAAGGGATAATACTGGGCGGCCCACATCTGATGCTGGCCTACGCCGGTCGTCATGGTAGCTTTACCCTGGGTCGCTTCCCAGATGCTGCGAATCACATGGGCTGTGTACAGCTTGCCATCATCAGGCCAGTAGATAATGTCCCGCGAATCCGAGTCTGATCGCCATTCTCCAATTTGCTCAAACCACTCATCGTGGCGCGCCGCTTCCACATATGGCAATAAATCGCTAAGCACGGCTTTGAGATCGCCAAATAGGGGTAAATCAACCACGACGTTCTTATGCACCTCAGATGGATCAATCTCGACATGGATTTTCCGGGCATGTGGAGCGTAGGTCTTGAGGTTGCCCGTTACGCGGTCATCAAAGCGCATGCCGAGGGCAATCAACAAATCGGCGTTTTGGATGGCGAGGTTACAGTAGGCTTCTCCGTGCATACCCATCATGCCGAGATTGAGCGGGTCGGAAGCCGGCATCGAACCAATCCCCAATAACGTCATGGCAACCGGGATATGGGCGCGATGAGCCAGCTCTTGCATCTCACGATAAGCCCGCGAGATTAGCAACCCATGTCCGGCAAGAATGACTGGCCGGCGCGCTTCTTTGATCATTTGGGCGGCCTTCTTCAACTCAGCCGCTGGGGCAGTGCGGGGCGGTTTGTACCCCGGCAATTCGATTTTTTCAGGATAGACAAATTCGGTTTTTTGAATCTGAGCATTTTTACAAATGTCGATCAAAACCGGGCCAGGACGTCCGGTGCGAGCGATATAAAACGCTTCGCGCACGACCTGAGCAATCTCTTCTGCCCGCGTAACCAGGTAATTGTGCTTGGTAATGGGCAGGGTGATGCCGGTCACATCCGTCTCCTGAAAAGCATCGCCGCCGATCAGATGCGCATGAACCTGGCCGGTGATAAACACCACCGGTGAAGAGTCCATCATTGCCGTAGCGATGCCAGTCACCAGATTGGTTGCACCTGGGCCTGAGGTTGCCATTGCAACCCCAACTTTGCCAGAAGCGCGTGCATACCCATCCGCCATGTGTGCCGCGCCCTGTTCATGACGCACTAACACATGATGAACCGGATATTTCAGCATGGCATCGTAGATGGGCATGTTTGCCCCGCCAGGAATACCGAAGACCACTTCGACACCTTCCCGCATCAGACATTCCCATAAAATTTCAGCTCCACTTAGTTCCATCGGGTACCTCTCTTTCGTTGTCAACTTCGAACTTAGATCAAAACAGCTCCATGGGACGCGCTGGTAACCGAGCGCGCATAACGGCGCAACCACCGGCTGGTAGTGCGCGGTTCAAATGGCGGCAACGCCGCCAAACGATCCTGAATTTCTTCATCGCTCAAACGCACGTTTAAGGTGCGTCGGTCGATATCCAACTCGATGATGTCCCCATTGCGCAAGGCGGCAATCGGCCCGCCTGCGGCAGCTTCAGGGCTGACATGCCCGATACAGGCTCCGCGCGTGCCGCCCGAAAATCGCCCGTCGGTGATCAGCGCAACCGATTCTCCTAGCCCCATGCCCATAATGGCAGAGGTAGGTGCAAGCATCTCCTGCATCCCTGGCCCGCCGCGCGGACCTTCATAGCGGATCACCACGACCTCTCCAGGCTGCACTTGCTTGCCCAAAATACCCTCTAAGGCTTCTTCCTGGCTCTCAAAGATACGCGCCGGACCGCTGAAGCGGCGCATTGATGGAACGACCGCCGCAGTTTTGACAATGCTACCCTCGGGGGCTAAGTTGCCAAATAACACGGCTAGACCCCCGGTCGGGCTGTGCGGGTTTTCGAGCGTTCGGATCACTTCAGGATCGCGCACGGTGATGCCGGCAATGGCTTCTTTTAAGGTTACCCCACTTACTGTCAAGCGTTCGAGGTGTAGCGTGTTTCCCCCCCGCGCAATCTCGTTCAGGATAGCCGGGATACCGCCGGCGCGGTGCAAGTCCTCCATATGCCAGGGCCCAGAAGGGCTGATCTTCGAGAGATAAGGGGTTTTGTCGGCAATGGCGTTGATGCGTTCTAACGGGTAGGAAATTCCAGCTTCATAAGCAAAAGCCAGGGTGTGCAGAACGGTATTGGTGCTGCCACCCATCGCCATATCCAACGCAAAGGCATCGTCGATGGTTTCCAGTGTGACCAACTGGCGCGGGGTAATCTGGCGCTCGACCAGGGTCATGATCTGGGCAGCGGCGCGGCGCGCCAGTTCCTCCCGCTCCGCAGTTTGGGCTAAAGCCGTGCCATTAAATGGCAGGGCTAACCCAAGCGCCTCCAGCAAACAATTCATCGAATTAGCAGTGAACAACCCCGAACAAGAACCACAAGATGGGCAGGCAAAGTCCTCTAAGACTTTCAAGCGCGCTTCACTGATCTTGCCGGCTTTATAAGCCCCTACCCCTTCAAAGACTGAGATGAGATCGATGGTCTCACCATCGGGGGTTTTTCCGGCTGCCATTGGTCCACCAGAGATAAAAACGGTGGGGATATCCACCCGCAATGCGCCCATGATCATTCCCGGCACAATTTTGTCGCAGTTGGGAATGCAAACCATGCCATCAAACTGATGCGCCTCGATCATGGTCTCAACGCTATCGGCAATCAACTCGCGGGAGGGCAGGCTGTATTTCATACCTAGGTGTCCCATTGCGATGCCGTCATCCACACCAATGGTATTGAACTCAAACGGTACACCGCCGGCTGCCCGCACCGCTTCTTTGACCAGCTTGCCGAATTGCTGAAGATGCACATGCCCTGGCACAATATCGACATAAGAATTGACGATAGCAATAAAGGGTTTAGCGAAATCCTCATCCCGTACCCCCGTTGCCTTTAACAGGGCTCGATGGGGAGCTCTTTCATAGCCTTTCTTGATTCGATCTGATCTCATTCTCACCTCGACAGAAAACTGAACGGGGCTGCTCTTGCTGGGCAGCCCCGTTTCGTTACTTCCTTAGGTAGATAGAATTATCTCCGCGAGGTTGCCCAAACCGGTAATGGGTTCTCAATGACTACAATGAGAACCAACAAGCTACCTAGGATGAGCGAAAGCGAGAGATAATTCATTGCCTTACGTCCTTGAAAAACCTTTGCTATACTTGTGCATGAGTTTATCTGATTCCAGCCCCCCTGTCTATCGCAAAACTATACGAAAATGACCTCTCATCTTTTGTTAACCTTGTTGTTTTTTCTCTTGACTCCCTGCAAAAATCATGGTTCCCCAAGAGGTTGTCTCACCACTGTGCTCTCTCCAGGGTAAAAAGGTTTGTATTGTAACTCACCACAGAGAGAACTTGCATTCTCAGCACTCCCCGGTTTTTGCTTAAAAGCACACAATGCGGCGCAAGAACTGACCCGTATAGGAAAGTGGATTGGCGCAAATTTCCTCGGGCGTTCCCACCGCCACTACCTCTCCGCCGCGATCGCCCCCTTCCGGTCCCAAATCAATAACGTAGTCAGCCACTTTGATAATGTCCAGATTGTGTTCGATGATCAAGACCGTATTCCCCCCTTCCACCAGGCGTTGTAAAACCTCGATCAGTTTATGCACATCTGCAGCATGCAAGCCGACCGACGGCTCATCCAATACATAGAGCGTGCGTCCGGTAGAACGCTTCGAAAGCTCTTTAGCTAACTTCACCCGCTGGGCTTCACCCCCCGAAAGGGTGGGCGCTGGCTGACCGATGCGAATATAGCCCAGCCCAACATCCTGCAGGGTTTTCAAGCGATTGACCATGTTGGGAAAGGCTGCAAAGACCTCCATTGCCTTATCCACGGTTAAGTCCAGAACGTCGGCGATGTTGTAATCTTTGAAGCGCACCTGTAAGGTCTCTCGATTGAAGCGCGCTCCATGGCAGACATCACACGGCACATAAACGTCGGGCAAGAACTGCATTTCGATGCGCAGTTGTCCCTGTCCCTGACAGGCTTCACAGCGTCCGCCATGCACATTGAAAGAAAAGCGCCCCGGTTTGTAACCGCGCATTTTGCTTTCCGGTAGTTCGGCAAAAAGGGCGCGAATCAGATCAAACAAGCCGGTGTAAGTGCCCGGATTTGAGCGCGGCGTGCGGCCAATGGGCGATTGATCGATATTGATCACCTTATCCAGATGTTCTAACCCTTCGATGCGATCATGGGCGCCGGGCTGGGTATGCGTGTGATAGAGATGTTGCGCCAGGGCTTTGTAAAGGATTTCCACCACCAAGGTAGATTTCCCCGAGCCCGAGACGCCGGTAATACACACCAGACGACCCAATGGAATCTCGACATTGATGTTTTTCAAGTTGTTCTCGCGCGCCCCGATGACGCGCAAGACTTTGCCGTTGCCGTTGCGCCGCATGCCTGGAATGGGCACCTGCAAGCGACGCGAGAGATAGGCGCCGGTCAAAGAACGAGGATGATTCAGAATGTCTTCCAGCCTGCCTTGAGCGACTATTTCGCCGCCATTTTCCCCTGCGCCTGGACCTAAGTCCACAATCCAATCCGCCGAGCGGATGGTTTCTTCATCGTGTTCCACAACCAGGACGGTGTTGCCCAGATCCCGCAGGCCTTCCAGGGTGCGCAACAGGCGGGCATTATCGCGGGGATGTAAGCCAATCGAAGGTTCATCCAGTACATACAGCACGCCCATCAAACGCGAGCCAATCTGCGTTGCCAGGCGAATGCGCTGCGCTTCTCCTCCGGAAAGCGAGGCAGCCGTGCGTTTGAGGGTCAGATAATCCAGACCCACATCCACCAAAAAGCCCAGCCGCGCCTTGATTTCCTTCAGGATGCGTTCGGCAATCATCTTCTGCCGTGCCGTCAGGGGGGAATTTTCGCCGCTCAGATGTTCGACCCATTGTAATGTGCGTAGGACCGGCCATTCGGTGACCTGGATGATGTTATAACCGTCTACCGTCACTGCCAGAGCTTCCTCGCGCAGCCGTTGCCCATTGCAGCGCGGACAAACCACTTCGCTCATCACTTCGGCAATTTTTTCGCGAATGTATTCCGAGTTGGTTTCCTGATAGCGGCGATGCAGGTTGGTGATCACCCCCTCAAATGGGGCGCGGAAGGTGGCCTCGCGACCTTCGCGGTTATAACGAATGGTCACCTCTCGCCCACCCGTTCCATACAAGATAAGGTCGAGTTTTTCTGGCGGCAGGCTGCTGACCGGAGCGTTCAAATCGATCTGGTATTCACGGGCAACCGCCTGCAAGGCTTGCCAGTAATAGCCTCCCTCTTCGCGCGGCCCATGCCATTCCGAGACGATGATCGCCCCTTCGTTGAGGGATAGTTCTTTGTTCGGGATGAGCAGGTCTGGATCGATGACCAGTTTTCCTCCCAACCCCTGACATTCCGGACAGGCACCATGTGGGGTGTTAAAAGAAAAAGTGCGCGGCTCAATCTCAGGCAGGCTAACCCCATGTTCGGGGCAAGCCAGGTGTTCAGAAAAGTGCCAGTCGTATGGCGCAGGCTCACCAGACGAATCTGCGGCGAGATCAGGGAAGCGCTCGGCTGAAGCAGTTGGGATGACCTGGACGGTAAGATAGCCCTCACCGAACTTCAAAGCCGTCTCCACCGAATCGGTCAGACGGCTGCGGAAAGTCGCTTGATCTTCATTTTCGTCTGCTTGCGGGATGATCAAACGATCTACCACCGCCTCGATGGTATGCAGTTTATAACGATCTAAGGGGATCTCTTCCTCGAGAGAATAGACCAGCCCGTCCACCCGGGCACGGGTAAAACCGGCCTTGCGAATCTCCTCAAAGACCGCCTGATGGGTGCCCTTGCGGCCGCGGATTAAAGGAGCTAAGACCAGAAAGCGCGTTCCAGGCGGCAGAGTTACGATGGCATCGACAATTTCCTGCGCCGATTGTTTGGTCACCTCGCGGCCACAGACCGGACAATGGGGAATACCGATGCGGGCATAGAGCAAGCGGAGATAGTCATAAATTTCGGTCACCGTACCAACGGTGGAACGCGGATTGTGAGAAACACCTTTCTGATCAATGGAAACGGCCGGTGAAAGCCCTTCAATATAGTCAACATCGGGTTTCTCCATCTGCCCCAAAAATTGACGCGCATACGCCGAGAGCGATTCGACATAGCGGCGCTGCCCTTCGGCGAAGATGGTATCGAAAGCTAAGGAGGATTTGCCCGACCCCGAAAGACCGGTGATGACCACCAGCTTATCACGCGGGATATCAACGCTGATGTTTTTCAAATTGTGAACGCGCGCTCCAACGACCCGCAAGACATCTTGAGACATACTGTTTCCTACCAAATAGTGTATCTTTCAGACCTTTCATTATACCAATTTGGCTCGTCAGAAAGCGCCGCTTGCGACAATCGCCCAAAAATCACCCGTTGAGCAGGCGCTTTGGAGGTTAATGCCATCTCGTGGTCAAACCGGCCTCAAAAGAGAACCGGCAAAGCTTTCAAGCCCCGAATGACAAAATTGGGGCGATATTCCACGGTTCGAGCTGCCAGACGCAGGTTTGGCAGCCTTTCCATCAAAACCTGAAAGGCAACTTGCATTTCCAGACGCGCCAACGGTGCGCCAACACAATAGTGAATGCCGGCCCCAAAACCTAAATGGGGATTGTCCTGGCGGGTGATATCAAAGGAGTGCGGGTTGGGGAAACGAGCAGGGTCACGGTTGCCGGCTGCATAGAGCAGGGCAAGCTGCTCCCCTTTGGGGAAATGAAAGCCTTGATAGTCCAGGTCTTCTCGAACCCAGCGGCGGAATAGTTGCAAAGGAGTATCATAGCGTAAGACCTCTTCGACAGCCGTCTTGATCAGCTCAGGAGACTTTTTCAACAAATCATATTGCTCAGGGTGGCGAAAGAACGCCAGCATCCCATTGGCGATGGCATTAACCGTGGCTTCATGCCCAGCGTTGAGCATCAGGATACAAGTTGCCACCAGCTCATCTTCACTGAGCCGGCTGCCCTCCTCTTCTGCCTCAACCAAAGCGCTGATCAAATCCTCCCGAGGGGCAAGCCGGCGCTCACCGATCAGGCCTTGAAGATAGGCAGAAAACTCGCTTACTGCCCGGTTGGCTTTGCGGGCATCCTCGGCGCTGGGCGAGAGTTCATACATAGCCACAATGGCATGAGACCAGGGACGCAGGAAGGCGCGTCCATCCTCCGGCACGCCTAACAATTCAGCAATCACCATCACCGGAAGGGGTTCGGCAAAGTCGGCTAACAAGTCCATCTCGCCGCGGGGTAGAACGGCGTCCAGCAGACGATGGGCAATCTCGCTAACGTGCGGTCGCAATGCTTCGATTCGAGCCGGGGTAAAGGCTTTATTGACCAGACTGCGCAGACGGGTGTGATCAGGCGGTTCTTTTTCCATCAGCGAGTTGTGATGGAACCTGCCAAAAGGCGTGTGCGGATCAGGCTTGGGCGCCCCTTCCATATCTCTGCCCAAGCGGCGCTCACGTAACAAAGTGTTAATGTCCTCGTAGGCGCTGACAAACCACAATTTCCAATCCGCATCAAACACAATCGGACTCGCCTGGCGTAAAATATCATACGCAGGATAGGGATCGGCAATAAAAGCCGGTGATTGAAAATCAATTCCCAGTTCACGCAAACCTTTCGGCACGGGACTCCTCCTTTAGCGATGATGGAGAACAGGATAGCAATCATGTCTCCTTGCGGCAAGTTGCTCCTGACAAAAGACCTTGCAGGTAGCCCAAATTTTATCGCAAAATATCGCCACTCCGGCGCGTAGGAGTTGCCTGAAGCGAGGCGAATGCCTTTCTCACAACAGCATCTTCGCCCTAATAAAAAGGTCAGAAAAGCCGATATAGAATCCGACCCGCAAACCGAGCAAAAAGGCTATAATAAATCCAGTTCCAATTCATCGGAAACCCCAAGGAAGCTGCCATGCAAAGTCAACCTCTCCACCTTCTCCACCTTGATGTCTTTACCCCGCAGGGCTGGGTTAAAGATGCTTGCCTTTCCATCGCCGCAGGGCGGATCACCCAAATTGTCCCCTGTGGCGAAGCCGAGCTCTCCCCTGAGGGAAAGGCAATCGATTGCCAAGGCCTCCTCGCTTCGCCGGGGTGGATCGAGTTGCAGATCAATGGCGCTTTTGGCGTGGATTTCGCCGAGCAACCCCAGCGGCTGTGGGAGATTGCCGCCCGTCTGCCTGAGTTTGGTTTTACTGCCTTTTTGCCTACCATCGTCACTTCACCAATGACGGTTTTTCAACAAGCGATCGAGGTATGGAAAGGCGGTCCACCTCCAGGATGGCGGGGAGCAATCCCTTTAGGTCTGCACTTTGAAGGCCCCTTTTTGAATCCCAAGAAGAAAGGCGCTCATAATCCCCAGTTTATACAGCCACCCAACCTGAACCTGATTGCAGATTGGCAGGCTGCCAATGGTGTTCGGCTGGTCACTCTGGCGCCCGAACTGCCGGGCGCCTTTGAACTTGCCCAAACCCTGCGCGAACGCGGCATTGTCCTTTCCATCGGGCATTCCTTTGCCACTTATGAAGAAGCCATCACTGCTTTTGAGCAAGGCTTTCGATATGTAACCCATCTGTATAATGCTATGCCCCCCCTCGATCACCGCGCCCCTGGTCTGGTGGGGGCAATCCTCACCCATCCAGAGATCACCATCAGTCTGATCGCCGATGGAATTCATGTCCACCCGGCGATGCTCAAGCTTGCCTACCAGAGCCGCAGCCCCGAACAAGTGGTACTGGTGACGGATGCAATGAGCGCCTTGGGCATGCCGCCAAGCCGTTATCCTCTCGGTGGAAAACAGGAAGTCTTTGTCGATGAACAAAGTGCCCGCCTGAAAGACGGCACCCTGGCGGGGAGTATTTTGAAACCTGCCACCGCTTTGCAAAACATGATGGCGTACTGCAATGTGTCCATGGAAGCCATCCTACCTTGCCTCACTCAGGCGCCTGCCCGTGTCCTGGGGCTGACCAGCAAAGGGCGCCTGGAAGTCGGTGCCGATGCTGACCTGACTATCCTCGACTCGCAAGGCAACCCAACCATGACCATCGTTGCAGGAGAAATTGTTTACCTGAAAGCCCAAAGCTAACATGTCCCTGCCCCAAGGATTTTCCCCGCGCCGGGCATTTGACGAACCGTTTTATCGACGTACGCTAAACGCCGGCATTGCGGCTGTCAAAGGCGGCGATTTCGCTGAAGCTCGCCTCTTGCTGCGCAAAGCTGCCGAGATGAAACCAACCGATCCCTATCATCTCTTTGTCAACGCTCAAAACGGGAAGGTCAGTGGAGGAAAACCGGTTGACCGGGTGAAACAGGTTGCGTTTTTCCTCCTGGTTGCTCTGAGCGCTGTCGTTCTGCTGTTGGCGCTTTACCTGCTGGGTTTAAGCTTTGGCAGGTTCGGCTTCTAAGCCCAATTATCGATTAAAATAACACCACAGTTCGACAAACCGCACAAAGATTGGGCGCGTTGGTGCCCGATTTTGCGCTATTCAATCTGGAAATTCAGGAATGCGCGACGATGGCGAAACAAGATTTCTCTTTTCAATCCATTATCATGACCCTACAGGATTTTTGGGCAAAAGAGGGTTGTTTGATCTGGCAGCCTTATTACACCCAGGTCGGCGCAGGCACCATGAACCCCGCCACCGCGCTGCGCGTCCTGGGCCCTGAGCCCTGGAATGTGGCTTATGTCGAACCTTCGATCCGTCCCGACGATGGACGTTATGGCGAAAACCCCAATCGCTTGCAGATGCATTATCAGTTTCAAGTGATCCTCAAGCCAGATCCCGGTAACCCGCAAGAAATTTATCTGCATTCGCTGGAGGCTTTAGGTATTGATCCGCGGCAACACGATATACGATTTGTGGAGGATAACTGGGAATCGCCAGCCCTGGGCGCCTGGGGACTGGGCTGGGAAGTCTGGTTAGATGGCCAGGAGATCACGCAATTCACCTACTTCCAGCAAGCTGGAGGACAGGTTTTAGAGCCGGTCTCGGTTGAAATCACTTATGGGCTCGAGCGCATTGCGATTGCTTTGCAACGGGTGAGCAGTTTTCGCGAAATCCAATGGAACCAGGCTTTTACCGATGGTGATGTCAACCTGCAAGCCGAGCAGGAACACAGCAAGTATTACTTTGAAATCGCCGATGTAGAACGGCTGCGCCAAATGTACGACCTTTTCGAAGCCGAAGCACGAGCTTGCCTGGAACAGGGGTTAGTCTTGCCTGCACACGATTACGTCTTGAAGTGTTCGCACACCTTTAACGTTCTGGATACGCGCGGTGCTATCGGCGTCACCGAACGGCAAGCCTTTTTTGGGCGGATGCGTGAGCTCTCGCGCCGCGTTGCCGACGCATACCTTGCCCAACGGCAAGCCTTAGGATTTCCCTGGCTAAAGCGCGATGTCCGCCTGGCATCGTCTGTTGGCTTTCCATCAGCCTCAACATCGCAAAACAGCAGCCCGCTTGTAGCTAGCGACAAACCTATCTCCGGAAATGGCAACCTACCTTTTCTCTTTGAAATCGGTACTGAAGAATTGCCTGCCCAAGACCTTGCAGATGCCCTGGAACAATTGCGCTCCAGTGTACCCACCTGGCTGGACGAATTGCGCTTAACCTACCAATCGATCCAGGTGATGGGCACCCCCCGCCGTCTGGTTGTATTCATCAGCGGGCTTGCCGAACGCCAAAGCGATCACGAGAGCCTGGTCAAAGGCCCGCCTGCGGCGCGGGCATTCAACCCCGATGGCAGTCCCACCCAGGCGGCCGAAGGCTTTGCCCGCAGCAAGGGTCTAAAACTTAGCGATTTACAGATTCAGGAAATCGATGGCGGGCAGTATGCGGTTGCTGTAATGCGCGAAGAGGGGCAACCCACCGTCGCCGTCCTCGCTCAAGCTTTGCCGCAGTGGATTGCCTCCCTGCGTTTCGAGAAATCGATGCGGTGGAATCAGAGCAATATTTCTTTTTCGCGCCCAATCCGCTGGCTGATGGCATTATTCGGAAGCACCCCCATTTCCTTCGAGTATGGCGGTCTAACGGCTCAACCGCGCACGCGCGGTTTGCGCTTCCTTGAACCCACCGAAAAGGAGCTGAAATCGGTTGAGGAATATTTCCAATTCTTGCAAGAGCAGGGAATCATCCTCGATCCGCAAGAACGCCAGGCTCAAATCACTGCCAGAGTACAAGAACTTACCCAGGAAGTGGGCGGATTTTGCGAGCTAGACGCTGACTTGCTAAACGAAGTGACCCATCTGGTCGAAGCCCCAGCCGTCCTGCGCGGGAGCTTTGAAGCTGCCCACCTGGAATTACCCCGCGAAGTCCTGATTTCAGTGATGAAAAAGCATCAACGCTATTTCCCTATCCAAAAGGATGACGGCGCGCTCTTGCCGTACTTCATCACCGTTGCTAATAAACCGACTGCCAATGGAAGTTGCGAAGGAGCAGAGGTCATCCTCGAGGGTAACGAGCATGTGATTCGCGCCCGCTTTGCCGATGCAGCCTATTTTGTGCGTGAAGACCTCAAACAGCCTCTGGAGAGCTTTCTACCTCGCCTGCACACGCTCACTTTCCAGTACAAACTCGGTTCGATGTTAGATAAAGTGCACCGCATCGAGCAACTGGTCGCCGCCATTGGTCAGATGTGCGGATTAGATGAGGGTGAAATGGCAATTGCCAGGCGCGCCGCCCATCTCTGCAAAGCCGACCTGGCAACCCAAATGGTGGTCGAAATGACCTCCTTGCAAGGCGTGATGGGACGCTATTACGCCTTACAGAGTGGGGAAAGCCCTGCGGTTGCCGAAGCCATCTTTGAACACTATTTACCGCGCTTTTCCGGGGATTTGCTCCCCAAAACGAAAGCCGGCCTGGTGGTAGGCATTGCCGACCGTTTGGACACTCTGGCCGGCTTGTTTGCGGCTGGTTTAGCTCCCTCTGGGAACAAAGATCCCTTTGCTCAACGGCGCGCTGCATTGGGCCTGGTGCAAAACCTGCTTGCCTGGAAACTCGATTTCTCGCTCCGAAAAGCCTTACAAGAAGCTGCCTGTCTGTTGCCCATTGAGGCTTCAAGCGATAGTCTGGCAACCTGTCAGACTTTCATTGTCGAACGTCTGCGCAATTTGCTGCTCGAGCAGGGCTATCGCTATGATGTCGTGGAGGCAGTGCTGTCGGTACAGGGAGATCAGCCCTTTGCGGCGGAACGAGCCATCCGGGAACTGAGCCAATGGACCATGCGAGAAGACTGGCACACCATCCTACCAGCCTATGCCCGCTGTGTGCGCATCACCCGCGAATTTCAACAACGCTTTCCGGTGGACGAAGCCGCTTTGCAAGAAGCTGCTGAACGTGTCCTTTATGAGGCGCTGCGGCAAGTGGAGGCAATGCCCCGGCGGACAGGCTCGGTGGACGACTTCTTGAACACCTTTCTGCCGCTCATCCCGCCGATCAACCGCTTCTTTGACGAAGTACTGGTGATGTGCGAGAATCCAAGTCTACGCCAAAATCGCCTTGGGTTATTGCAACGGATTGTCGCCCTTGCCGAGGGGGTTGCCGATTTCTCGCGTCTGGAAGGCTTCTAGGGAAACCCCTTATCTTCAAGTCTGATGGTTGGCGAGGATTTTCTTCTTTCCTCGCCAATTTTAGCGGGCATGCGGTATGAGGCTTGCCAAGGATCTTCCTGCGATCTTCGGTTATAATAGGTGTACGATGACTTTTGATGTGCAGGAATACCGCGCTTTTTTAGAGTTGCTCTACAAGCACCCGGAGTGGCGGGAAGAACTGCGCCAACTGGTGCTGACTGAAGAGCTTCTTAAGTTGCCAGAGCTTGTGCATGAACTAACCGAAGCGCACAAGCGCAGTGAAGCGCGCCTGACAGGCGTGGAAGAACGCCTGACGCGAATTGAACAAAGCATCGCTGAGCTGGTCGAAATTACGAAGCAACACGAAGAGCGTCTGACCGGCGTAGAAGAGCGCCTCACGCGAATCGAACAAAGCATCGCTGAGCTGATCGAAATTACGAAGCAACACGAAGAGCGCCTGACCGGCGTGGAAGAGCGCCTGACGCGAATCGAACAAAGCATCGCTGAGCTGGTCGAAATTACGAAGCAACATGAAGAGCGCCTGGCAAAGGTCGAAGCGCGACTGGAAGGCGTGGAAGAACGCCTGACGCGAATTGAACAAAGCATCGCTGAGCTGGTCGCAATTACGAAGCAACATGAAGAGCGCCTGGCAAAGGTCGAAGCGCGACTGGAAGGCGTGGAAGAACGCCTCACGCGTCTGGAAGAGAGTGTTGCTCAGTTAGTCGAAGTCCAGAAGCAACACGAAGAGCGCCTGGCGCGGGTTGAACAAAGTATTGCTGAATTGACTGAAGCCCAAAAGCGCACCGAAGAGCGGGTCGGACGTCTGGAAATTGCCATGGCTGAACTCGCTGAAGCTCAGAAACGCACCGAAGAGCGGGTCGGACGTCTGGAAATTGCCATGGCTGAACTCGCTGAAGCTCAGAAACGCACCGAAGAGCGGGTCGGACGTCTGGAAATTGCCATGGCTGAACTCGCTGAAGCTCAGAAACGCACCGAAGAGCGGGTCGGACGTCTGGAAATTGCCATGGCTGAACTCGCTGAAGCTCAGAAACGCACCGAAGAGCGGGTCGAACGTCTGGAAATTGCCATGGCTGAACTCGCTGAAGCTCAGAAACGTACCGAACAACAAGTACAACGCCTGACCGACCGCATGGGTCAAATGGCTGGTGACCTTTTGGAAATCAAATACCGCGATAAGCCTTCTTCGTATTTCGGGCGTATCGTGCGCCAGGCGCGCCTGGTCGACCTGGCAGATGTCGAAGCCATGCTGGGTGATCGTCTGACTGACGAACAGCTCTTCGATCTCTTGCAATTAGATCTGGTGGTGCACGGGCAATTACGCCAGCCCAAAGGGAAAAGGAGAGAGCAGCTAGAAGTCTGGTTGGCGATTGAGGTCTCCTCGGTTGTGGATCGCGAAGACGTGGAACGCGCCGAGCGGCGCGCAAAGATTTTGCGTCAAGCGGGGTTGCCTGTCCTGGCGGTGGCAGCTGGAGGCAATCTGACGCTGGGGGCGCGCGAGCTTGCTCAATCCAAGGGAGTCGTGCTTCAGGCAGACGGGCGGCTTGAGTTTCTTGAGGAAGCCCTTGCCAGGCTGATGGAGTAAACCCGAATCGAAAGGGGCAACCCACACTTCTCAATCCGTTGCCCATTTCGATTAGACCACTTTTCTACCCTTTCTCCATTCCCTTCATTTCAAACAAACAGGTCGCAAAATATGCATCCTCCCTGAAGCGGGGCAGCAAGGAGGTCTGGCTGCGGTTTTGCGCCGAAATAGTGCTTGCGAGGGTTTGTTTTCGTCTTATAATAACACAACGTGTATTCTTACATTGTGGAGGAAAAACTTTATGACAACCTGGTCGGTTCTCATCACAGATGGCTTGGAAGAAAGCGGCAAAGCCATTTTGCGTTCTGCTTGCGAAGTGGTCGACCGCAAGGGAATCTCTGGCGAGGAACTGGCGCAAATTATCGGCAGCTACGATGCCCTGATCGTGCGCAGTCGCACGAAGGTTACCGCCGATATCTTAGCCCAGGCTTCCAAACTGAAGGCCATCGGTCGCGCTGGGGTGGGGGTGGATAACATCGATCTGGCAGCGGCTTCGGCGAAACACATTACAGTCGTCAATGCGCCTCAGTCAACTACAATCGCCGTTGCTGAACATACTATCGCCATGATGGTTGCCTTAGCGCGCAACCTGACCCAGGCAGATGCCAGTATGAAAAACGGTCAATGGCTGAAGTCGCAGTTAATGGGCAGTGAACTTTACGGCAAGACATTCGGCTTGATTGGGGTGGGCAACATCGGCACGCAAGTTGCCCTGCGGGCAGCAGCTTTTGGCATGACCGTCCTTGGCTATGACCCCTATTTGAGCGATGAACAAATCCAGAAGCGCGGCGCTCAGCCGGTTTCGCTGACCGACCTCTTTGCCCGGTCTGATTTCATCAGCGTTCATGTTCCCCTTAATCCGGAGACGCGCAACATGCTGGATGGACAGGCGTTTTCCGCCATGAAGCGCGGCGTGCGCATTATCTGCACAGCCCGCGGCGGTGTCCTTGACGAAACCGCCTTGCTCCAAGCCATCGAAGCCGGACAGGTAGCCGGGGCAGCTTTGGATGTATTTGCCGTTGAACCGCCTGGTTTGACCGCCCTGGTGGCTCACCCGAAGGTGATTGCCACCCCCCATATTGCTGCCCAAACCATCGAGGCGCAGGGGCGCGCTGCGGTTGACATTGCTGAAGAAATCCTGGCTGCCTTAGAAGGCAAGCCCTTACGCTGGAAGGTGGTATAAATCCTATCATCGATAAGCAAAACTTTGATCACTCAGGAGTAGAATGACAAGCAAAGTCGAACAACTCAAAACCTATCTGGCTGAGATCGTTGACCTGGTATACATCGGCAACCTGCTTGGCTGGGATCAAGAGACCAATATGCCACCCGCTGGCGTCAAGGAGCGCGGCGAACAAATGGCAACTCTGGCTCGCTTGGTGCAACAACGCATGACTTCAGATGAGTTGCTGCGCGCCCTAGAGGAAGCCGAGGCAGAAGTTACCGGCCTCGATCCCGACTCCAATGAAGTCCGCCTGGTCAAGGTTACCCGCCGTGAGGTGGATAAGCGCGTGAAAGTACCCAGTCGCTATTATGAAGAGCTTTCCCAACTGGCGGTTGAATCGTACGCGGCCTGGAAACAAGCTCGCGAGCAGGATCACTTCGAACATTTCCGCCCTTACTTGGAACGGGTGGTTGAGCTGCGCCGCGAGTTCGCTTCCTACTTCAGCCCCTACGATCACGTCTATGATCCTTTGCTCAACGAGTTCGAACCAGGCTTGAAGACCAGAGAAGTACAGCAGATCTTTAATGAGCTTCGTCCGCAACAGGTAGCTCTGATTCAGGAGATCACCTCGCGACCTCAGGTGGATGATTCTCCCCTCCATCAGCATTTCGATCCCCAAAAGCAATGGGACTTCGGCGTTGAGGTGATCACCAAATTCGGCTACGATTGGGAGCGCGGCCGCCAGGATAAAGCCGCCCACCCTTTCACCACCAGCTTTGGCATGAATGACGTCCGCATCACCACTCGAATTCTGGAGGATTATGTCGGCTCGGCGTTGTTCAGTACCATGCACGAGTGCGGGCATGCGCTCTATGACCTTGGTTCAGACCCAGCGCTGGCGCGTACCCCCTTAGCCGGAGGCAGCTCGCTTGCCTTGCACGAATCGCAATCCCGTTTATGGGAAAATCTGGTCGGCCGTTCAAAGCCTTTCTGGGAGCATTTCTACCCTCGCTTGCAAGCCTATTTTCCCGAGCAATTGGGTTCTGTCTCTTTAGAGACTTTTTACAAGGGAATCAACAAAGTGCAGCCCTCTCTCATTCGTGTCGAAGCGGACGAGGCGACCTATAACCTGCACGTCATGTTGCGGCTAGACCTTGAAATCCAATTAATGAGCGGCGAGTTAGAAACCAAGCAGTTGCCCGAAGCCTGGAACAGTCATATGCAGGAGTATTTGGGGTTAACGCCTCACAACAACGCCGATGGAGTGTTGCAGGACGTCCACTGGTCGCATGGCTATATCGGCTACTTCCCCACCTACGCGTTGGGCAATCTCATCTCGGTGCAACTGTGGGAAGCGATCCACAAAGAGATCCCCAACTTAGAAGATCAAATCCGTCGTGGTGAGTTTGGCGAATTGTTGAGCTGGCTGCGAGAGAAAATTCACCGCCATGGTGGCAAATTCGAAGCACCCGAACTCGTTCAACGCATCACCGGTCAAGCGATCACCCCGCAGCCCTACATTCATTACTTACGCCAAAAATACGGCGAAATCTACGGTTTTTCCTAAGAGCAGGTTTTTCGGGAGGCTGTATGGCGCGCATTCTCTTTATCGATGATGATCCCATGGCCCTCGAAACGCTTTCCAAAGCGGTTGAGGTTTTCGGTCACCAGGCGCTTCACGCCCATAACGGCAAAGAAGGGTTGGAGTTAGCCCGTCAGCAGTCTCCCGATCTGATTTTCACCGATTTGCGTTTGCCCGATATGGAAGGTTTGGCGCTGGTCGAGCAATTGCATAACGATCCTCAGACTGCGTCAATTCCCGTCTTGGTTTTATCTGCCAGCCCGGCTCTGGACGAAACCGAGCGCGCTCAAGCTGCCGGCGCGCGAGGGTATATCAACAAGCCCATCCGCTTGCAGGCATTACTGGAATTGATCCAAAAACATTGCGCTTCATGAGGTGCTTTGCCGATTTGCAAGCAAAGCGGTACCAAAAGTCCCTTTTCTTGTTCTTCCTCTGGCGGCTGGGGATTTTGATTCTTGGGGCAAACCTTTCAGGATGCGCCTTGCTCGGATCGGCGAATGTCCCCACCCCCTATCCCAGCGAGGTCTTGCCCACCCTGATTGCCCAAACCGTTCAAGCCCAACGCACCGAACAAGCTCGCTCATTAGGGAACGGCATCATCGAGCAGGCTGCCCCGACCCCCTCACCTTCAGAATCTCCCTTCGCTTCACCTTCCCCCAGCTACACACCTGCTCCAACCAACACCCCGCGCCCAGAGCAACTCATCCCCCTGGCAGTTACTCCGCCTTCCCAGACAACGCTGCCCAATGCCATCATCCAGATCAAGCGGCCAGGCCCCTATTCCAAAGTTGTCTCGCCGATTTCCCTTCAGGCAACTCTCAAGCCCGGCAAGGGCAGGCAGGTACAAATTGAACTGTTTGGCGAAGATCGACGGGTGCTGGTGCGCTTGATTCAACCCATTGTCTGGATCGATCGCTCAGGTTTCGCGCAACTGTACAAAGAGATTCCTTTTGAGATTCCAGGTGTAGCTGAAGCAGCCTGGCTGACGCTTTCGGTCACCGATGACCTCGGGCGGGTCACAGCGGTGAACTCCACTCCCTTGATCCTGCTCTCGATTGGCGACTCGGACGTTATTCCGGCGGTGGATCTGCGTACACCAATCGTGATCCAACAACCCCAACCCAACGCTTTAGTTCAGGGGAAAAAAGTCGTTGTTAGCGGCCTGGTGCGCAGCGGCGGTGACACCTATCTAATGATTCAACTCTGGGATGCGCAAGGCAAAGTGCTGGGACAGCGGGTGACCAATGTTCAACCCGCAAAAGAATTGGGCTTCGGCTCTTTTAACACCGAGGTAACCTATACCGTAACCGAACCTACCCCGGCTTTACTGGTGGTATGGCAGGGGGTTGGCAGCCTGAGCAACATTCTCTACCTTGCCAGCGTCGAAGTGCTGCTCAGCCCATGAGAGGGTTTAAGAAACCAGATGGAATAGCACCACTCCATGATAATTACCTGAGAATGGGTTCACTGATGGTTACCAATGTGTGACGGGAAACAATGGATTGGAAAGGCTTTGTTTGTAATAGCCCTTGGGTATGTGGCTATTGGTGTTTTTCCATTTGCACCAATGGAGAGCGATGGTAATCACATCGCTAATGGCGTAACCCAGATGCTGCTTGGCGAATCTCCTAAAAACACTTTTTCCTATCGCTATGAGGCTCAAAGCGGTACGTATTGGATGACCTATTGGCTATCAAAGATCAGCGGGATGAAACCCCTGATGTCCTTTGGCGTTCTCAGCGCCATCAGCGCTCTGGTCTTTCTCCTGAGTGCGTCCTTCAGCCTAGCTCAATTCACAAAGGGAGATTTTGCGCTGATTGGCTTAATGCTTCTAACGTTCCAAGAGTCATGGACAAACGCTTATTACCCCAACAGCAATATCCTGGCGGCTGCGTTTCTGTTCAGCGGTTTTCTGATGTCTATTCGTAGTCGAAAGCCAACCTCTTTGATCTTCGCAGGATTATTGCTAGGTTTGGGCGTTTGGATGCGTTTCGATGCCTTATTGATATTTCCAGCCCTACCCTTGCTGAGCCACCACAACTCATGGCGTGAAACAGGCTATAAATCCTTTCTAATTGGAATTTGGGCGGGAATTACGATCCTTGCTGCTCTGTACCTAAGCGATGTTAGCCTCAGAGAGATTCTCCTTAGTTCTCAGCGTCATTTTCAGTTAAGAGCGGCCACCACCCCTGGATTAGGCATTCCCTGGTTAGGTAACTCTAATGTAAAAAGTCATCTGGCATACTTTTCTCTCTTTAACTTGGCTTTGCTTGGATTAAGCTTGATCTTCCTGTTATCCTCCCATCAATGGAAGATCATCGGCATCTTTGGTTTGGGAGTGCTGCCAGTATACCTGACCTATCTTGGAGACCTTACAACGCCAAAATATCTGTTGTATGTAACCCCATTCTTTAGCCTGCTCGCCGTAAAGGGATGGCGTAATATTTTAGAACTCCCGTTCAAGGCTCGAATCGTGTGGATTGGGCTGCTTGGTTTACTCTTTGTCGGGCAATATGGATTAGGGCTACGGTTGCGCTTTCAGTCCAAACCTTACTATTACGCTGCAGATCCGACATTTGCTCACCTGCTCCGAACCCAAATCCCCCTGAAAAGCGTTGATGAGCTTTCTCTTGTGATCGGCGCCGGAGCAAGAATCTCAACCGTTGATCGCGATCGCTTATTTTCTGGTATTCTATACGCTCCCTTGATGTGGCGAACTCAGAAAACCTCGCTCAATTCCGCGTTACATCAGCTTGCCGAACGCATTGATCAGAGCCAGCAAATTCCAGTTTATGTTTTGGTAGACGAAGACGATCCCCTTCAACAGGTTCTCATTTTTCTTTTCGACCGGGAGTATCGTTGTGAGCAAATCTCCCTTCGCGAACGCACTGTTTACCCTTGTAGAAAAGAAGGAGATGGGCACAAGGTTGTGCTAATGGATATACAAGAAAACGTAACTCGTCGCCCAGAGATCTCTGCTGAAAATTTAGCCGCTGCAAACGTTCAGCATTTCTTCTTTGTGGTAACAGCGCCGTGGCAGGAGCATCTCATTGACCAGCATTTCCTAAACGACCCAAATTGGGAAGTTAAAAAGCTGAATATTCTGGTCTATGAATTTGGCTTTTGATTGACCGCCATTAAACAGACTTGTTCTGGGTGAGAGAAAAATGGATGGAAGTTTTTGGAGTGCAGAAGTTTAACTTCCGCACTCCATAGATCTCATCATTCCTAGATAGCCGCGTTGTTTAGGGTGTTGCGGTCGGCAAAGGAATCACGGTTGGAATGCCAGTTTGGGTGGCGGTTGGTGTCGGTGTGGGCGTGTTGGGCGGCACACTGGTTGCCGTTGCGGTCGGAGTGGATGTGTTGGGCGGGACACTGGTTGCTGTCGCGGTCGGAGTGGGTGTCTTGGTAGGCAGGATGCCGCTGCTGCGCACCGAGGGCACAAACCAGAAGGCATTAGGATTGCCGTCTTTGGCATTGTTCGTCACCGTCAAGATAAATTTGACCTGCTTATCGGCCAAAAAGCTGAGATCAATATCAATCAGGGTTGTTTTGCCGTCGTTGGTTTCATTCCACTCGCCAAGCGTCTGGACTTTGTTGCCAGGCACCTGATATTGAAGGGTAAAGGTTACTTTACAGCTAGGGCTCTGGTCAAGGCAGCCGATTTCAGCGATAAAATGATCGCCGTTTTTCACTTTGAAAGCGGGATAGACCCCTTGAATCCAGCTTCCTTTGTTCCTCGGAGGTCGAGTCCACAAGGTGGGCTCATTCTCTTGCCGACCATCTTCTAAACTAGGCTTACCCAGAAAGATCACCGAACCGCTAGCGCTCTTGCTGTTGCCCGGACAGGGTAATTCAGCGACATTGCTCTTCCAGCTCGCCAGGCACATGGCGGTAGCGAGGTCAAAGCGATAGTCGGCAACTGGCTTCAGCACACTAATCTTAACCGATAGGGCAGTTTTTCCTCCCGCACCCACGCCAAAGAGTTTGTCGTTTTCGTTGGCTAACATCCAGGTACTCTGATAATTACCAGCCTTGCTCGGAGCAGTCAGTTCAACGACAATATCGACCACCTCGCCGGGGGACACTCGCCCATCAAAAGGATAAACTTTCTTTACACCCATCTCTGTGCCATCAACAAAGCGCAAGGCATAGTTTTTCGTCCATGCACAGGAGCCGATATTTTTCACGCGCCAGATTTTGGTAAAGGAACTTTCGGCCGGCAAAAGCGTGCCATCTGAGATGGTAACATCGGCTATGAACTGTGCCAGGTCACATGGCGCACTGGGCGGAGCCACCGTAGGAGCTGGCGGAGGAGGGGGCGAAGTAGCTACAATCGGCGGGATGGGGGTGGGGCTGGGCAGCGGCGTAAAGGTGGCAATCTCCGGGGTGGGGAACAGCGGTGTGGGTGTGGCTTGAATCGGCTGCGCCATTTCGGTCAGCATTGCCACCGCTGTTTGACCGGCAAGCTCGGTAATCATAGCTCGCACGGTTGCCGCGGCCTCGGTATAGATAGCACCCGGGTCTTCGGTAACAATGGCTCGGCTAGGTATGCGACAGGCTAGGGCGCTAAAAGCGACCATCAATAACAGTAGGGGAATTTTCAGGCTCTTCATCATCTTTTCCTCAATCATTTACTCCAATAACCAGTAGGCAATCTCTTCAACAAACACTTTGAACGGATCCGATTCGGCCGCCGCAATGAACAGACCAAATCGACCTTTGAGATAGGTACTATCGCGGACTTCGGCAAGCAAGCTGTTGTTGGCATACAACTTCAGGATCGAGCCGTTTGCCCAAACACCTAAGCGGTTGGTCTGGTTGGCGCCGCTCAAGATCGCCTGAGAAGCCGTCCATTCTTGCAAAGGGGTATAGTTGCGTCCGTCCCATTTGTAGATGCGGTAGCGGCCCTCGCAGGAAAACCCATAGACATAGCCGGCGTTGGGATTGGGCGCCCGAAAGAGCAAGCCATAGCGGTCTTTGCCGCTGCATTGCTCGCCCGTGCGAAATTCGACCTGCATGTAGAAATCCTGAATAGCCGCGTGTGTGGCTAAACCCCATTCCTCCCTTCCACCTGGGGTGGCTTCCATGATTAATGCCCCATTTTTCACCTTGAACTCGGTGTTCGCTGTCTCCAGAAGATACCAGTTGCTGGCATTCTTAAAGGTATCTCGCCAGGTAGGAGGACCAAAATTCAGATCGCTGACCGTCTCAGAAACCACAATGCGCACCCAAAAGGGTTTATCGGCTTTTTCGCCGACGCCAAAGCGGCTGCCGTCGGCACTTTTCAACATCCATTGTCCCTGATATTGACCGCTTTCAGGCGGTGCAGTCATCTCTACCGATAGATCCACTGTCTCATTAGGCTGCACGTAACTCGTCAGAGGAACTTCCAAAGCGGCTTCCATGCGATCTCCTTCGACAAAGACCAGGGCATACTGAGGCGACCAGGTGCAATCACCGCTGTTGCGCAGCCGCCAGGTCTTGAGGAATCGTTCTCCAGGCTTGAAGGGCGTGTTATCCTGGACGCTGACGTCTTTGACAAATTCAGCCTTATCGGTGCACAGGTCGCTGCGCGGGGTTGGCAGGGTGGCGGTGGGCGTGTTAGTGGGTTGTCCGGATAAGGTCGGCGAAGGGGCGGGGGGCACAGTGCCAGTTGGAGGAGTCAAAGTGCCTGCCATTTGAGTCATCAGCAGGATTTGCACCGCTTCCGAAGTCATGGTTGGGGCAACCTGTTCAGGGGGAGGCGTTTGAGTCTGGGAAGCAGGCAAGTTGCAACTTACAAGTAGCAATAGCATAGCAATCTTTACGAGAAAGCTTTTCAAATGGTTTGTATGCCAGGGCAAATTTCTCATCTCTTTCTCCTGACCGGCAAGTTATCGGTTGGTTTAGCAGTTCAGGCACACTAAAGCATCGTTTTTATCTGGTTAATGTATTATAACGGCAGCTAATTGACGCGTCTTTAATTCAGCAAGCTGTTCTTGCTCGATGAATTAACGCCAAGAACAGTTTATTTGTTCCCCTCTGATAGGATTTTTTATCGATCGGAAACCCTTCAGGGTACCCTCAGACAGTTGCTGCTTCCGCTAAATATCTCCGAAGGGGACAGTAATCCCAACTGCGTTGCCTTCCTCAGCCCTATCCCCTACTTATCAACCAAAGTAAAAGATCGCTGAGCTTCGATACGGATAAGATCCAAAATCTGGTGTCGCAGTTCAACAAAGCGCAATGAGTTTTCGGTTTCTGCAGAGCGCGGTCGGGGAAGATCAATCACAATGTCCGATTTGATTGTGCCAGGGCGACTGGTCATCACATACACTCGATCTGAAAGCAAAATGGCTTCTTCCACAAGCACCTGACCAGCAGCCTGTAACAGGGCCGAAAACTGGTTTTCCAGCACATCCGGGCGTTCGCGGATCATGCGAATTGCCCGCCAGCCCAGAAACGGATTGGCTTCCTTTTCCATCCCCAGATACGACACTTCCTTATCCCCACCAACATCCAGCGTGCGCACCACAACCGGTCGCCCGTCCATCATCTCAAACACCCGCCGATAGGCGCGCACCTGCTCGGCAAGCGAGGGCATGGTGTTGCGCTCCAGATACAAAAATTCGGTGCGGAACAACCCCACCCCCTCTGCACCGAACCGAAGGGCTTGTTCGGCATCTGCAACACTGCCGATATTGGCGACCACTTCGGCCCGAAAGGCGCCCTCTCGGGTGATAGCTGGCTGTTCTGCCTGACGCAGCTCGGCCCTGCGCCGCGCTTCCCATTCCTCTTTTTCCTTGCGCGCCACTTCTAGCTCGTGCAAGGTCGGACCAACGTTGAAAACCCCGCTGTTCCCGTTCAGGATCGCCAGCGTGCCACCCCGCATGTCGTTCAGGTCAAACGGCGCGCTGACCACCGCCGGCACACCCATTGCCCGCGCCAGAATCGCCGAATGCGATGTCGGACCGCCACGGGCAGTGACAAGGCCGATAATCTTTTCGCGATCGAAGCGAATGGTGTCGGAAGGCGTCAAGTCTTCGGCTACCACGATGACTGCTTCAGCCATGGTCTCAAAGTCCGTCTCTTCGCCAATCCCATCCAGGCACTTCATCACCCGCTGGGCAACATCGCGCAGGTCCTGGGCACGGGCTTGAAAATAGGCTTCTTCTAGTCCTAACAAAGCTTCCGCATATTGTTCAAAGGTGTGATGCACAGCCGCTTTGGCGTTCAGGTGTTCTTCCAAGACCAGCGTTCGCAGCCTGGCAAGCAATTCCTCATCGACTAAAAACAAGCGGCGCGCTTCAAAGATGGCCGCTTCTTCCTCACCAGCAATTTTGCGCGCCCGCTCTTCCAATGCCATCAACTGGGTGTCGGCTTTGCGCAGCGCCTGCTGCAAGCGCTGCCACTCGGCGTGCGGCTCTTCAACCCATTGCTCGGTGAAGGTGACCTTGGGGGTGCGGCAGGGCAGTACCTGCCCAATCGCTATACCGGGCGAGGCGGGTAATCCCTGATATTTTGGCATGCCCGCTGTCCTATCCCCTCAGGCCTGAGGCACAGTCGTTTCACCAAAATTGTTTTTGACCAGCTCCACCAACGCCTGAACGGCGGCTCGCGCCTCATCCCCTTCAGCGATGATTTCCACCGTATCGCCCTGGTTGACCCCCAGGGTCAATACGCTAAGCGGGCTTTTGGCGTTGGCAGGTGGCTTTTCGGAATTGAGTTTGCGCACGCTGATTTTGCACGGAAAGCGAGCCGCTGTCTTGACAAATTGGGCAGCCGGGCGGGCGTGCAGCCCAGCCGGATGATCGATGGTGATGGTGGTTGAGATTGTTTCGCTCATGACCGATTTTCCTCTTGTACCAAGGATTGCTCCGTATTGCAATCGACACCCTTATATCGTAAGCTCAGGACAAATTGCCGCTTTGATAATCTCTCCCTCTTTCATCCTCAATAGCGCATCTTCCAGACGTTCTAGGGGAAGCTCGCAGGTAATCAAGGCCTGGGTATTAATCACCCCGTCACAAATCAGCCGATAGGCTGTATAGACATCCTGCGGGGTAGAATGAAACACGCCATAGATTTTTAGCTCCCCATAATGAACTTTAGTGGCATCCATTTGTACGATTGAACCGCTTGGTAAACCACCAAACAATACTACCCTTCCTCCAGGACGAGCAATGCGGATGGCTTCTTCCCATCCTGCAATACTGCCGGTTGCCTCGATAACCACATCTGCTCCACGACCTTCGCTGTGTCCTTTTATTGCTTCAGCTACATCTACGGTTTGCGGATTATAAACGTGTGTCGCCCCCAACTCTTGGGCGGTTTTCAGTCTTGTATCTTTGAGATCGAAAGCAATCACTTTGCTTGCGCCGCTTCTCAGGGCAAGTTGAAGATGCATTAAACCAATCGGTCCACCAGCACCAATAATAGCTACAATCTCCCCTTTCTGGGCCGGGCATACTCGCTGACCATGAACAACCGTGGAAAGCGGTTCCATCACTGATGCCTGAGCATAGCTCAAGTGGTCAGGAATTGGATACATATTCAAACGAACGATAGGGCCGGGTATCAAGATATAATCAGCAAAAGCTCCCCAGTTGATAAAAAGGTCAGGACAGAGATTGTATTGCTCGTGTTTACAATAAAAGCAAGTGCCACAAGGAGCGCTGTTGTGTGGCACGACTCGTTGACCTACCCGAAAGCCTGAGACATCTTTGCCAATTTCAACAATTTCCCCGGCAAGCTCATGGCCAAAGCGAACCGGCGGTTTGAGCTTAGGATAGCCGCGCAGATACGTCTTCAGGTCCGTCCCACACGTCGTTGCGGCATGAATCTTTACCAAAACATCATCTGGTCCAACCGTAGGTATTTCCACTTTTTTTTTAGCTCAATTTTTAATGGCTCAACAAACATTTGAACGCGCATTTCACTCATTGCATTCCCCCTGGCTGGATGGATTTGGCTTTGTAAGACGCTAAATAAATTTGACGTAATTCCCGACATTCTTGTAGATCAAGAGCATGAATGGTTCCCCCCATGGAATAGGCCATCATCACGATGCGCGCCGTTGTTTCAACCGCAATGGTTGACTCGTAAGCTGCTTCCAGGTTTGGGCCAACAGTTACCAGACCATGATGAGCCATCACCGCTGCCACCTTATCCGGCAACATCGACTCAAAGGTCACCTGGGCTACTTCCTTTGTTCCTGGTCTGGCATAAGGGGCAACAGGCACAGGCGCATTCAAAATCATTGCTGTTTCTGCCAGAACGAGTGGGATCGGTTCATAGATGACGCCAAACACTGTGCTATAGGGAGCATGGCTATGGACAACAGCCTTAACATCCGAACGTTGCTGATAAAAGATCAAATGCAGGGCAATCTCGCTGGTGGGTTTCCACTTGCTTTCTACAATTTTTCCTTCTCGGTCTACAACGCAAATATCTTCGGCTTGTAGTTTTCCATAAGGAATAGCCGAAGGGGTGATGACAATTAAGCCTGTTTCCGAATCTATAGCGCTCACATTTCCTTGTGAACCTCTCGCCACGCCATCCTCCACCATGCGAAGCCCAACTTGTAATACATGCCGACGCAATTCCTCTAGCAACATATCTTAACTGCATCTTCAAGAGACATTTTCGGATGTAGTAAAAACCGACAAAACAGGATTGTCGAAAACAGCACATACCCGCTGGATGATTTCGGCTTTCGCTAATTTTCTACCCGGCTCAACGATTTT
>Ga0308395_1000142_pt1 | contig 66545 bp, 51 predicted proteins | sample Hotspr20SampleP4_FD_202097 | JGI IMG/M metagenome (GOLD analysis project Ga0308395, IMG submission 202097) | Hot spring phototrophic mat microbial communities from Mushroom Spring, Yellowstone National Park, Wyoming, United States - 20050930_P4 ... | reverse complement strand
GCAAGTATGAATATTTTGAGCCGAAGAGTGTTGAGATAAAGGAAGATGGAGGGGGAAATATAGTTGTTTGTCCTAATCCAGCAAGCGAGACAGTGACTATTCGGAGTAAAGAAGGCGAGACATTTGAGTTGATGGATATACGCGGAAGGATCATTAAAACTTTTACCATACAAAACGCAAGCGAACAAATACAGGTCAACTTGCCAAGTGGGATATATTTTATCCGAGAAAAAGAAACGGGCTTTACACAAAAGTTAGTGATAGAATAAAAGATAAAGATTTATTTTTACTTGGAGGGAGCCGGTAAGTGTTGCTTATCGGCTCTTTTTTTATGCCATGGTTTTCTCTGATTTTTTATGCGTGATAAATATTTTGCTTAGGGAGAATTGAACTTTAGCAATATTGAGGATATAAAAACAACGCTCATCGAATGAGAACCATTTTCCCAAATTCGCGAGAAAAATATTTATCGGATTCAGTAGAAATTTTTTCAAGAGAATTTCCATGAAGTTTAACAATCACACGATACAAATACACTCCATTCGCTAACGGGTCGCCAAATTGATCTCGCCCATCCCATGCATAAGTGGTAATGTTTCTCCCAATATGTATGGGACCCAGTTCTTCTTTCGTAATCTCACGTACGACCCTGCCGGTAATCGTCAAAATTTGTATGCGAAAGTCCTCCGGGATCTCAGAACCCGTAAGGGTAAAAACAAAATGCGTTCGCGTGCTAAACGGATTAGGCCAGTTCATTACATTGGTGATAGCAGGTTTATTGATAACTTCAAAATTAATGCTGTAGTTGTATGCACCACTTACGTTGTTGCTCATATCGCGAGCTTGAACAGTTAAGGTATATTTGCCATCAGCTAAAGGTCCCGCAGGAAACTCCACTCGAGCTATGTTGTTGGATGAAGTTGCTGGATAAAAACGCATCTTTTCCACTCCACCTTCTCTAAAAAATACTTGCTTTAACTCCTCTCCCTGTTTTTGCAAGAAAACTTTAAAACAATTCGTATCGTTCAGCAGCAAAAACTTATTTTCATCTTTTAGGAAAATTTCAATCAAAGGTTTTGCGCTCACAATATCACCATCTAAAATATGAACACCATCAAAAGTAACATCCAACACAGGATTAATCTTGTCTTGTTCTACTTCAAATTGCACTTCTGCGATGTTATTAAAATGATACTGTTCGAGCTGAAAATATGTTCCCGTTTGAGGATTGACAGGATTAAATTCTACCCAAAGAGAATTGAGTCCGGTCAGGCCCCGCGTAGAAAATTTGATAGAATCTTTAATGACATCTCCTGCTGGGTGCAATCTAAGTTTTTTCAAGGCTAAGGGTGTAACTTGCCCATTTCTTCGCAAAAAGTAAGCTACCCGAAGCGTGTCTGGAAAATCAACAGGACTGATGTTACGCGTAGCAATCCCAAAACGAAGGGTATCACCTTCCTGAAGTTTTTTTGCAGAAAAATGGTAAAAAGAAGCAGGATCAATCGCAGTTTCAGGAATTGGGTCATAAAGTACCTGCCACCGCACCATTTGAGCTGGTGTATGTAAAGAATCATCTCGCATCTTAATGAGCAAGCGTAATTGAGGGTAGATTTGGGCATCAATCCGTGATGAAAGATTAAGAATATCCATCGAGTCAGGCACAGGAGGTAAAGGTCCCATCAGTGTATCTTCTTGCCCATTCTGACGTATGCCAAGCACATACAACCGAACCGTATCAGTCCAAACATAAGGCTCATAGCTTCTTACGCGCCAGTGTAGACTTCCCCACTTAAAAGCAGGTCCTACGAGCGTTGACTTTATCCATCCTTCTTTCCACTTCGTAGAAAGCGTCCACTCTCCAGAAATTATACTCGTTATGTTACTTCCAACACGCTCATCTGCTGAATTGTAATAACCCTTTCGTCCAAAAATGATATAAGGATGATTGTTGGGCAAAGTACGAATAACCGTGCTACCAATGCTCTCAAAAGCTTGATATAACCCCTCAGGATAATTTTGTGCATTATGATTGCGATGGCTAAATGCCAAAACATAATAGCCATTAGGAATAGTGTCAATAAATTTTCTCATGCGATCTAACCACACGGAATCCGTCGTAAAGAAATCAAAATCGTAATAAGGATATGCTCTGCAATTTAAAGCTCCAAAGGGACCTATTCCATCGCCATCCGGATCAACATTAACCCATGGAGAAATGCTAATGGTATCAAACACAGCAAATTTCATCCCATTGCCATTGTAATTCGTGCAAGACCATTGACCTTTCAATGCTCCATTGATTTTGTACCACTCTTCGGACCATTCAATGTGTGGATAAAAGCCCGTTTGAGCTTGGATGGTCACCAGTGAATTAATAAAATCAAAGCGACGTTGAGGCCTATTAAAAGTTACATACGTATATTGATCATTTTTAAATTGAAAGAAATGAGCTTGTCCCCACCCTCTCTTATGAGGAATGAATTGAAAAGAACTCTCCCGCCAATTGTTCGTACCCTCTTTTTTTACGCGCCAATAATACACTGTGCTATCCGGCATAGCTGTCATAGGGAAAGGCAAAGTCCAGCTCAAAATCCCACCCGTCTGGGTAATCGGAGGACTTTCTTTTAGAAAAGGACTATTAAATTGATCGGTTGTATCTAATTGAAAAACATACGTTGCTTGTGGGACTAAAGGATAAACGGTACTTGCAACTAATGTTACAAAAGTATCAGGAATAACTGCATATTCGTAAGGATAAACAGGTATCGCATCGCTTGAAATAATCATGAAAGAAACAGAAGTACTGTTATTGTTCTCATTAGTTTCGACAATTTGCTGAAAAGCATCAATGGTGACTTTTAAGTAATTGATCCCAGCAGCGATGGTGGGTTTTACAGGCATCTTTACATATAATGTATCGTTGAAATAAGGAGCTCGAATCTTCTTTTGAATTAAAGCAGTCGTTTGATCTGGAAACATACGCTCTATTTCAAGAATAATACTATCCTGAACAGCTCTTCCAATATTTTTTGCAATAATTTGAACTGTAAAAGAATCAAGATCAGTTGTAATTTGTGTAGGAATAAAAGAAATCTGCGAAGGAGTCATCAAGTAATCAGGCTTGGCTATGCCACCAATGCTAATAAGAGGATCTCCATGCAAAGTCATACCTAAACATACATCTCGCAAATAAGCTGAATTATCATAATATTGAACACTTTGGATGTTTTTTTGAATAATCTTTCCAATGGGCTCACCATAGTTCCGATGAGCAATGCGTCCCACGAGTTCACGACTGTAAATAAAAAGATAAGAGGCCATCGACTTCGTCACACTTGCAAGATACCCAATAGCACCCTTGTTGGGAATTAGCACAAAAGCTTCACTGGCCGTAGGAGAGGGCTGAAAAAGATCTCCTGTATAGCAACTGTTGGCTACAAAAAAAGGATATCTTTTGTAATTGCTGTATTCATCCGGGTTATCTATACTTATATCATAGCCAAAACCAGCTCCATGCGCAAAAAAATTCATCATCGACACTCCTCTATTTACCAGATCTTTTATACTATCAGACAAATTTTGCTGAATGGGAGCTGTCGTGGTCTTTGTAAAAGTTTTTACCTCTGCACCATAAAAAGGTCCTTCAAGTGAATCTCTAAAAACATTTAAATAACCTAACAGCGTTTGTGCTTCCCCTACATTACTACCACCTGCAAAATGCAAAACCTTTTTTAACCACTCGTTGGCAAAAGGATCCGACGGATCGTAAGGACGATTCTTTTCTTGCTCGTAATCTCGCACTTTTTGTAAATAGTTGAACACATCAAGCTCCGTCCTAGCACTTATCCTACCTGTTGGTATAAGTGGAGTGTATGGACCACTACCTAAATCAGCCGTAAACAAAACATCAGAAGGAGGATTACCAAAAGAAGGAACAAGTGTTTCAGCATTAATTTGAGGGTTAAAGCGATAATTGTAAATCGAGCCTCCAGCACGGTAACCCTTCCCAATAAGATACATAGCTTTGATCGTATCAGAGGCATGATTTAACATAAAACGAGCAAAATTGCGAATAGCCATGGGATGCTTGGGTATCCCACCAGCAAACTGATCGTAAAGCTCTTCAATATTGACCATGGCTACCGTATAGCCAGTAGCCTGCCTATAAGTAGCATATGCCTGCACTGCACTCCACAAACGAGGATGCGTGATCATAAACACATTTGCATTGACATAATTATTTTGCAGAAAATTTGAAAAATACCCAGGAGTAGCACCAGTTTTATTAACTGGAATCAAACTTGTTACATACTTTATGGCAGATTCAGCAACAAGATACATTTCCTTGTCTGATCCAACATTGGGAACCAAAAACATCACATCGCTACCCGAACGTTGTGTAAGAATGCGTTTAGCATTTGTTAGATCATAAACAAGAACAGTATCCGTGATGGGTGCATTTAGCCCAGTAAATCTAAAATACGACTTTCCAGCTGAACGATGTGGAGCTACAAAAAATAAGCTGTTGCTACCGCCTATGTTCAATTGCCGTGGATAAACTATTTGAAGGTAACTTAAAGCAATTCGATCGGTTGGTATATTTAAATCTGCAGGTAGCGTGAAAACAAAATCATTGGTAGTAGATAGAAGCATGGGCGAAAGTGTCCGTGTGAAAGTAACTTTAACATAGCCCTCAAATGTAGTATCAATGGTAGTATTGCAAAAAGTAATTCGCACGTGATGATCAGGATTAGCCATGGCATAATTGGAAGCCCCACAAAGCAACACCTCCACACGTGCATCCGGTCCTCCCGTGTAAACATATGGTGTTTGCACCTGCCTGGTAAAAGTTTGAGGAAGCGTGGGGTTGCTTGGATTGAGCGACATGGGTGCATCAAACCACCCTTCCACACTTGTATATCTAGGATCTGTTATACCAAACTGGTCGGTTTCTCCATCGTAATATGTCGAAAAATAATCATTGCGAGAAGTATAAATCACATATGGTTCAACCGTATATCCGGCAAAATTCCTATCCGTTTCAAGCATTAAACGTTTGTTGTTGGTATTTGGACTCCATGTCAAAAAATAAAAAATCGTGTCCGAAAAAAGACTCACATTCTTGTTAGGAGGTACACTGTTGTAATAAACAGCCGTATCCAACCAAGCATCATTTGCCTTAGCAAAAAATTCAATATAATCACCATAATCAAAAACCCCATTTTGATTTACGTCATTCACATAAATAGGAACTTCTTTTCCACGAGCAAAGATTTGCAGTTGTCCAGGACTTAAAGTGGGAACTCCCGTACTTGCAAGCGATGATGCAAATACTGAATAAGTTATGCGATAGACTCCTGTTTGAGCTATGGGAAACTTGAAATACCTCTTGGAATAGTCAATCCATTCATTCCCAAATTGAGCAAACAAAGAAAAATATGAAAAAAGGAAGATATAAAAACTAAAAATGGAAACCAGGCTTATTTTCACTCGCATAACTTATAAACTTGATTTGCTTGCTGAAAAATTGATATGCAACGAAATCACATGCGAATAAAGAGCTATACTCATGTTTCCAACATCTGTAAAAGCATAGTCAAGGCTTATTTTCTGAGCCAATTTAATACCCAGCCCCATGGAAGGTTGAACAGTCCAACTCATTTTCCCATCGGAGTTTGAATATCGTTGCATATTCATTAGTCCCATCCGCAAAAAAACAACATCTTTATAAGAAAATTCCATTCCTACATGCGGATCAATGCTAAAAACAGATGTTCGAATAAATGTATTTCTTTTTCCATCCCAGGTGATATCCATGTCCATCTCAGGATAAAAAGTAAAATGTTGAAGAAAAAATATTTCCTTCCCTACCCCAACTAGAAGTCGAGGCAAGGTTAATTCCAAGTGATTCTTTGGAATTTCATTTCCGGTAAGCAAAAACACTTCTTTCATTTTATCAGAAAGCGTATAAGACCAGGCATTAAAGGAAGTTGTCGCATCCCTCAATACAAGAGCCCATTTCCACGATGAGTAATTTCCCGAAATAGCCAGATCAATTCCACCTCCCCATGAGCCAGCAAAATCCCCCAAACGACGACGAATGATCTTAATCGACCCGCCTATCCTTAAGGAATCATTCAACTTTTTTGCATAAGAACCGAAAAAAGCTTGATCTATTGCACTAAAAGAAACAATCTTATCATAATGAACATTTCCTTGAGCATCAACCATGTCTACCGTATTAGGAATGTTATCTATCCCAAAACGAACATAAGCTAAGCCCAATCCCTGATTGTTCTTTAAATTAGCAGCAACAGAAGCTACATCGTATTTAGCTATGCCTGCAAAGTATTCCGAATGCATAAAAAAAAGTTCCCTTTCGGCATCAATTTCTGGTAAAAAAGCAGGATTCCAGTAAACCGAAGTCGCATCATGGCAAGAAGCAACCACAGCATTGCCTAAACCCGCCGATCTTGCTCCTACTCCAATTTGCAAAAATTCATTGGCATACTTTGGCGCTAACTGCGAGGTTAGAAGTATATGACAAAAAACAAATAATCCAAAGGCTATTTTTTTTACAATCATGATTGTTTTGTATAAATCACATTGTATGTTTCTTTGTTAGCTCCATCATCCACAGTGTAATTCAGCGTAATTACTGTTTTGGCAGAATTCATGATCCCACTTCCCTGAATTTGATATGTCCCCTGACAAGCTTGCTGGAAAGGAATGGTTACATTGAAACCATCGACTTCACCATACACATGCTCTGCCGCACCAAAATTATGAAAATTATAAAATAAAATCCTTTTGTTATTGTTAGGATCAAGAGATATGCTCACATTGTATTTCATGTTGTTGCCCTCATCAGCTAGCCACGTACCCGTAAATTTATCTCGAGGGTCTTCCACATCTGGATTACATGAATACAAAACAAACCCTAGTAAAAGTGCTCCTAATAACAAACGGTGTAAATGTCGCATATTATTTGATTTTACTATGACAAATATACACTAAATTTTTGATTTTTTTGAAAAGCATAATATTCTATAAAACGGCAAAATCATATTTTTGTAAAAACAATTTCGATGTACGTCAAAACTTTTGCTACATCCATTCAAGGGATTGATGCTATTTTAGTAACTGTTGAAGTTGATATCAGCCCAGGTTTGCATACTTTTATTTCAGGCCTTCCAGACAATGCCATTAAAGAAAGCCGACAGCGTATCGAAGCAGCATTTAAAAATCATGGATTTCATTACCCCGGCAAAAAGGTTATTATCAATTATTCCCCAGCTGATATTCGAAAAGAAGGAAGTCAATACGATCTTGCTACCGCCCTTGGTATTCTACATGCTTCTAATCAAGTAGAATTAAAGAATTTAGAAAACTATATCATTTTAGGAGAATTGTCGCTCGATGGAACCATTTTGCCTGTGAGAGGAGTGTTGCCTTCAGCCATACTTACCAAAGAACTTGGATTTAAAGGAATTATCGTACCCCAGGAAAATTACCCAGAAGCTCGCGTTATTAGTGAAATTGAAGTATACGGGGTAAGCTCACTCCCTGAGGTGCTAGAAATCCTTAGCACGAACCATCCTGAACTTCATTATACTCCACCTTCTCTTCCCGTTTTCCAAGACGATGAAGAAGTTGATCTTGATTTCAAAGACGTAAAAGGGCAAGAAAATGTAAAACGAGCCCTTGAAATTGCTGCAGCAGGTGGACATAATGTTCTCTTGATTGGTCCCCCAGGTAGTGGAAAAAGCATGATGGCAAAAAGACTCGCTGGAATTTTACCTCCTCTAACAGAAGCCGAAGCTATCGAAACTACGAAAATATATTCAGTAGCTGGTAAGCTTAAGCGAAACTCCGGGTTGATGCGAAAACGGCCATTTCGTGCTCCTCATCATACGATCAGTGATGTGGCTCTCATTGGTGGGGGAACTGTACCTCAGCCTGGTGAAATTAGCCTTGCTCATAACGGTGTTCTATTCCTTGATGAAATGCCAGAATTCAGTCGTTCAGTATTAGAAGTACTACGTCAACCACTTGAAGACAGAATCGTGACTGTCTCTCGAGCAAAATCAAGCGTGGAATTTCCGGCCAACTTCATGCTCGTTGGTGCAATGAATCCTTGCCCTTGTGGCTATTACAATCATCCTGAAATTGCCTGCTCTTGCACACCTCATGCCATCCAAAAATACTTAAGCAAAATTTCTGGTCCCCTGCTCGACCGCATCGATATTCATGTTGAAGTTATCCCAGTACCCATCAACAAATTAACGTCATTTTCTGATGCAGAGCCATCCTCATCCATACGAGAACGCGTCATTCGAGCACGTCAAATTCAATTTGAACGCTATAAAAACGATAAAATTTTTGTCAATGCTCAACTAACGCCAGCTCTCATCAAAAAATATTGTCAACTGGATGAAGTTAGCATGCAGCTTCTCAAAAAAGCCATCGAACGCCTTCACCTGAGTGCTCGAGCTTACGACCGAATTTTGCGAGTAGCTCGTACCATTGCAGACCTAGAAGGAAACCCAAACATTCAACCAGCTCACATCGCCGAAGCTATCCAATACCGAACACTAGACAAAGAAAATTGGGGCTACTAAACTTCTTTATGATTTTTATCATATTATGTCACCATTAAATGTTATTAGGTATTCTTGTACAAAAAATGCAGAAAGTAAACCTATCCCATATTGCTTTCAAAACAAAAGGGGAAAACATCCAAGAAAAGCTGATGGTTTCCACCACTGTATTTTTTCTTGTATTTACTACACTAGCTTTTGTCCAACTCAAAGTTAAACCTCCCATGTTATTGGCAGAAAGGTTTCTAAGTGGATCAGGATGGATTGAAATCTTGCTACTATCTTTTTACGGAGGACTAGTTGCTTACAACATGCATAATCCAGCCAAATCAGCAATTTGGAGAAAATACACTTGGTTTGCCTTTACGGTCATTTTCTTTACGCAGCTTTTTCTTGGCCTTCTGGGAATTGAAAAGTGCCTTATGACGGGAAAATTGCATTGGCCTGTTCCAGCTTTAATTTTATTGGGTCCTATGTATCGTGGAAATATAACGTTTATGACCATTTTGTTTTTAAGTACAGTTATTCTTGTAGGACCAGCTTGGTGCAGCCATCTATGCTATTTTGGGTCAATAGATAATCTGATGGCTTCTTCTAAAGCTCCCAAAAAGTTTTCAATAAAAACGATTTATCAATTGAAATATACCATTTTATTTGCTTTTATCTTGTTTACACTCATTTTTCGATTTTTTATCCATGACAAATTAACCGCTACCCTATTAGGTGGTTCCATAGGTGTTGTTGGAATATTATTTATGCTTTTCGTGTCAAGAAAAAAGCGATTTGCTTTTCATTGCACAGCTTTTTGCCCCATATCAACCATCGTCATGTGGCTTAAATACCTTAATCCATTTCGATTAAAAATAAAGACACAATGTGATGCATGCATGCGTTGTAGTGCTGCCTGTAATAAAGCATTAAACCTAGAAAACATAAAACAACACAAACCTGGGCAAACATGTACACTCTGTGGAGATTGCTTATCGTCATGTCCGCATAGCTACATATATTATTCTTTTTTTGACTTAAGACCAAATCTTTCAAGAAATTTATTTTTAATTCTCACCATTTCACTTCATGCAATTTTTTTAGCCCTTGCCAAAGTATAAAAAAAGCTGCCCGAAGGCAGCTCTGAACAAAGTCCAAACTCATTTTTTTAAAAATGGAAGGTAAGATTCAAGGTACTACCAGCAATACCATCATCTACCATAAAGGTTATTTGTCTACCACTTAAATTTCCTTTATTCGTCTCTTCTTTTGGTTGTTTAGCAGCTGCATCCCATTTTTCAATGGTTGTTTTTCCTCTGGGAGTAAACAGAGCTCCTAGTCCCCATCCAAACTCAGCTCCGATAGAAATTTTAGGCAAAACAAAATATTCCACCCCAATAAAAGAACGTATAAATAAACCAGGTGAAATTCCTGTTTTATTTAGTAAGATACGACCATTCAGTGCTGAACCATCTAAATTCGTAAAACCATTTGCCATAGCAATAGAATCCATGGTTACCCCCCAAGTTTTCTTTACTTTCTGAGATTGAAACTGTAATACACCTTCTACTCCATAAAAACCTTGCAAACGATTGTGCCCTCTACGCCATTCTAAGCCAGCTCCAAGAAGAATTGCTATATTATTATTAAGATGAATATCTTTTATTTCTTTCCAGGCATCAGGGTTTCCTGGATTGGCTAATATGTCATGAGGATCTTTTCCATACTCGACGTTACGATTTATGAAATGATTAATTCCCACAAGAGCTCTCAATGCCTTGTTATCTTCAAGAAAATATTTTCCAACAATAACTTGATTCAAACCAGTAACATAAGATGGATTCTGTGCTGTTTGACCCGTGTTGACAGCAATATTAGCTAAATTTAAAGCAAAATCGAGCACAGGTACAGCATTAAAAGAAATCGCATAATCTCCCTTTTCAGGTAAAATTTTGAAACCTTTTTTTGTAACCAGCTCTTGAGCTTCAAGGCCAAAAACCAAAATAATTAACCACAATGCACTTCTTTTCATAGTTTTTATTTTTTGTGAAACGAAGTTACATAAATCTTATTTAATCGACATAAAATTTTGATAAAAATCATTTTTTTAGATTAACATAAACTAATCAAAATACCTAGGTGAAGGCTGACCTGTAGCATCTTTGTAAAATAGATATTGAAGAAATATTTCATGCGAATGATGTGAAACATAAGTAGGAAGTCTGCCAGCACTCATGTCAAAACTATAACCTATTTTCAATTGTTTAAAAAGTTGAATGCCCAACATTGTGACAATTGCCTCATTAAATCTATAACTCAAACCTGCAAAAAGCAATTGCTTGAAAAGCAAACTCCCATTAAGCTCATGAAGTGTTATGAATGTTGTAGTATTCATAGAATAAGATAAACTCAATTCATAATCTGGAGTCCAGCTTTGATTAAAGCGAATATAGCCATAATAGTGCATGGGTAATAAAAACAAAGTAGACTTTGGAAAAGTATTTCCCAGATGAGTTACTGATAATCCTACCATCCACTTTTTAAGCCGAAATTCCAGCCCAGCATCAAAATCGGGTTTCCATGCATTTTCAGGAATTTGAACTTGTTCTGTATTGTCGTCCAAGGAAAATCTATCCATATCTATTTTTTTAAAAAGTGCCCCAGCACTTAAACCAAATGATAAGTAATTATTTTCATTCCAAAAAATTCGATAAGCATAAGCAAGTTTTATAAATTGGTGGTGTTCAAGTCCAAGCTTATCATCAATCACGTTCACACCTAATGCTAGGTGTGCAGCGTTAAAATAATGCTGAAAATTTCCCACCCATGTTTCAGGTGCCCCGTTAATTCCCGTCCATTGAACTCGATAAATGGTATTAAACACTGTGTTCAGATTTTGCCCTGTGGCTGCAGGGTTAAAGTACTGACGTACAAAGACCTGATGACTAAGTTGGATATCGTTTTGCCCGAAAATAAGGACGGAAACGAAAATGTATATTAAAAAACTATGTGTTTTCATGGCTCATTTTTTATTTAATTTTTTGATTACCTTCAAACACTAGGATATAACAATCACTAAAACCAGCTTTAAGAATTTGTTTTCGCAGTTGCTGAGCTTCTTCTTGTGATGTAAAGGTTCCAGCTATATAATGATAAAAGCCATCTGGATGTTTTTCTTCTATGATAATCAAGTCTGGCAATTTTCTTTTAAGAGATGCAAAATAATTTTCATTCACAATTGGTTTTGGAGCTACAGCTACCTGCACTTTATAAATATAATTTCTGCTTTGCTTTGTTTTCGATAAACTGTTGTTGTACAGGTAAAGAAGTTCTTCAGGTGTAATATCTTTTACATCGAGAATTCTAAAGGAAGTCCTACGATTAAGCTGATGTTCTTCCTCTGTTTTTGCTTTTGGCACAACGGGACGAGTTTTTCCATAGCCCTTGGGAATTAAACGATCTGAAGATATGCCTTTTTCAATTAAATAACTTACCACAGATTCTGCTCTTGCTTGAGAAAGTTTCATATTGTATTCATCAGAACCTCTTTCATCGGTATGTGCATTGATTTCAACGACAAGATTTGGATTTTTTTTCAAAAGTTCTACCAGTTTATCAAGTTCTAATTTTGATTCAGGCCTTAATGTAGCTTTGTCGAAATCATAATAAATATTTTCAATAACATATTCTTCTTCCATTTCAATCGGTTGCATTTTCAAATTAAAATCAAATCCATTTTTCTCATTGAATTTTGCATCGTAAGGTAAATTAGGTAAAGTAAATGTTTTGGTATGCGTCCAATAGCCTTTTTTTGCTACCAAAAGTGTATACTCGTTGCCTTCTTTAACGTTAGTAAAACGAAAATTCCCTTCCTTGCTCGTTTTTGTTTTATCAAAAAATCCTTGTTGACTTACAAGTAACACATCTTGATTTGCAATAGGTTTATTGGTTTTGGCATCCTTTACTGTACCTTCTACCACATTACCTTCGGAGTTAGGCTTTAAAAAATATTTCTTTTCTAACTGGTCAGGATATAAAGAACGAGTAGGATTAAATGAAAAGACTTCTTCTTTGAGGACATAACCTTTAGCCCCTATTTTGAGATAAACTTTTTCAAGTGATGAAGGATAACCAACTACTGTTCCAGAACTATCAGTAATCAAAGTATTTGAATGGCACATCACATATGCACCTGCAATGGGTTTTCGAGTAATCGAATCATATACAAAAACTTTAATAGACGGCTTAAAAGGATAACCAGTATACATAAAAATGTCGTCGTATCCCTTGCTACCAAAGCGATTGGACACAAAAAGACCCTTCAAATCATGGACGGTAACCAGATTAAAATCATCTGCTGCAGAGTTTACAGGTGCAGAAAGTTGAACAGGAGGATACCACTTACCTCCGACTAACTTTGTAACATAAATATCCAGTCCCCCCAACCCTCCAGCACGATTCGAGCTAAAACTCAAAACAGTATCGTTTAACCACACTGGAAAAAGTTCATCCCCGTTACTGTTAATTATATCGGGTAGTCTTTGAGCCTCTTGCCATCCTTTCTTTTCATCGTATGAAGTAATAAATAAGTCTGCATCTTTACCATTTTTCCTTGAAACAAATACGAGCCATTTCCCAGTAGGATGAATTGCAGGGTGCCCAGCCTCTTTTACGCCAGGAATATGAACCGGAACAACTTTTTCAATATGAAGACCTGATAAAGTAGCTTTGTATATCTGAAAAGATTTATTGGGCTTAGTTTTCGTAAAATACATGGTTTTACCAACTGCGGTAAATGATGGACATGCTTCATTCTGTTTATATTTACTTAGTTTTGTTAATTTAATGATCGGTCTTTTGCTGAAAGATTCACTATACAGAGGTGTTGCAAAAATTTTACTATATCCTTGCAATGTCCTATGATCAATAGGATCACCTGCTTCTTTTCGGAGAGAAGTAAAAAAAAGAGTATCATGCCTTAAGGCTATCCCATAATCCGAATAATCACTATTTACCTCAACAAGATCATCCACTACAATGTCTTTGTTTTGCAAAGCACATTGAGATAATATGATAAGTTTGTTATATAAGCTTTTAGCTTCCTGAATAATCCCCTTGTCGATAAATCCATACAATGTATCTTTTAAAATGCCAAGAATAGCTTCTCGTGCATCTTCATATTTCTCCATAGATAAATAAACATGAGCTAATTTTAGTAGAAGTTTATAGTCAGACGGGTAAATTTTCTTCAATTCTTGAAATATTTCCATGGCATGAGAATAGTCTCCCAATTGCTCATATAGTGTAGCTAACATTACCTGCATATCATAAGATTCAGCAGGGTTTTTCGCAATGGATTTTTTTAATATTTCAATGGCTCCTGCATAATCTTTAGATTTTTGCAATTTTGCAGCTCTTTCTAATGGTGACTGGGCTACTGCCACTGTTACAATCAGATAAATCAGTATAGTTCCTATTTTTTTCATAGCTTAACGAATTAAAAGAACACTTCCACTATACGTTTTGATGGTTCCTTTTTCAGGATTTGTAAATTCAATCAAATAATAGTACGTGCCTTCGCTCACAGTTTTTCCATCAAAAGTTCCGTCCCAACCCTCCGAGCCTTCATAAAGCAATTGACCCCAACGATTGAAAATTTTTTGGTGAACACCTGGCATAAATCGATCGTTTTGGCCATTGTTATTTGGAGTAAAAGCGGTTGGTATTTGATGCCACAAACCTTGCCAGAATTTTTCAGTCATACAACCAGCTTCGTTTTCTACAACGACTCGAACAATATCTCCTTGCCTTAAATCATCGTAATAATGCTCACCCACTGAATTGACAGAAATTAGTTCACTATTTCTGTAAAAATAGTACTGCTCATACATAGCTGGATTAACCCTAATTAAAACTGGTTGACCATCCAAATAAGTTGAAGTAGAAGAAATTAACTCAAATACCGGTTTTGGGTGTACGACAACATGAAGTTCATCTGCTACAGGACAACCATTCCAAGTCAAGTGGTAATATATGGTAGTATCACCGGTTGGCTTAATATACATTATGCCTACTTCTTTAGTAGAATAAATCTGATTTGTAAAATATACGGGAATGGCAATGCTATCGCCTTGGCAAATTTCTCTATCTGGTCCTACATCGAAACTCGGGGGAACAATTACATTTACATACACAGAATCTTTACTTATACAGCCTTGATTATTTACCAACAAACCCACCCACATGCTTTGATTTGCAGTGATTTGTATTGAGTCAGTAGTATCACCCGTATTCCAAAGATGATAACCCATGTTCATATCTCCAAACATCAAAACAGCTCCTTGACAAACTGCAGTATCATTGCCAAGATATACCGTTGGACGCTTAATTACGGTTATATATACCGAATCATTATACACATGACCTTCATCATCTGTGATAGTAACATGAAACCATCTGCTTGTAGTTGCATACCATAAGGGATTTGGAATGGTATCATTGGATAATCCCTCTGCGGGGACCCATTGATAATGTAAATTGGGGCTTGATGATAAATAAACATTTACCCACAATTGAAGACTATCTCCTGAACAAATGGTTGTATCATGCATAAGATTCGCATAAATCCCAGGAGGAAAGACATACACAATGGTGGAATCTTCACCCATGCAACCCCAGGTAGAATAAGCGGTCAGGTAAAAAGTTGTAGTCGTCCAAGGAGAAACGTTAATACACGTATCTGTTTCAGGTAATATGGAGCTACCATCAAACCACGCTATACTTGCTAAACTGTCGCCTGCTATATCCCCACATAAAAGAACCGTATCTCCCTCGATCATAAGTACTTGATGAGGCAAATTAACAACGATCGAGGGATGCAAAGAAATGTAAGTTGAATCAAGGCTAGAACAACCATCTTTTGTTCCTGTTACATACAAATAAAATGAGGATGCTGGGGTTAGAGTAATACAAGACCCTACCATCCCATTGCTCCATGTATAACTATCTGCACCTGTAGCACATATGGTCAGGTTACTACCTTCACAAGCATTATAAAGAGGCTGTAAAGTCAATATGGGTCTTTGGACAACATCAATAAAATAATGTTTAACGGCACTACAACCGTAAGCATTTGTTACCGAGACCCACACAGATGTATCCTGAGAGGGTTGAAAAGTTTGAATAGGTGCAGTATCCCCATTGTTCCAGAGATACGCATTCCACAAACCTGGATCTAAGATTACACCATTCCCTTCACAAACATGAACACTATCATCGCTTACGTTAGGTAAGGGATTTACTTGTACATGCACACTATCAACTTTCGGACATATTCCACTGGTTATAGTAACATAAAATGTCGTTGATGATAAAGGAGAAACTACTATTGTTGAAGCATTTTCACCTGTTGACCAATGATAGCTGTCTCCGCCAGATGCTGACAAAGTCAATGTAGAGCCAGCACAAATAGAAGTGTCATTAGAAACAGTCATGGGAGGTAAAGCGTACACATTTACCCAAACTCCATCACTACCCTGACAACCATTGATCGTAACAGTAACTTCGTAATAGGTCGAAGTGGAAGGAGACACAGATATTGTTGAAGAAGTCTGACCTGTATTCCATTGATAACTATCCGCAAGCCCTGCATCAAGAATTACTGTGTTATTAGGGCAAATCGTGGTATCATTTCCTAAGCTTACTTGAGGTATAGGATTAACTTGGACTGTAAAATCAGCTGTTGCAGAACATCCTCCATCATAAGCTGTGATATGATAGGTAGTAGTTGACATAGGACTTACTGTGATGCTTGATGTTGTTTCACCTGTGCTCCAAGCATACGAACTTGCACCTGTCGCAGTAAGGGTAGCAGCATTTCCTTCACAAATTTGCGTAGGACCTGCCACTGAAAATTGAGGCAGGTTAAGTATCGTAATTGTTACGCTTTTCCAAACAGTGCATCCATTCACTATCACTTGCACAAAATAAGTAGTTGTTGATGTGGGTGTTACTTGAATTTGTGCGGTTGTATCGCCCGTATTCCACAAATAATGATTGCCTCCAGAAACTTCTAGCAGAACGGTTTCACTATGGCATAAAGTAGTATCGTGAGTAACGGTAATAGGCGGCAAGATTTTCATCCCAATCTGTATTTCGTCAGAAGCTGAACACCCGTTAGAAGTAGCTGTAACGGAATAATTTGTGGTAGAAGATGGCGTTACATAAATGCTTGAAGATGTCTCACCAGTACTCCAAGTATAACTATCAGCTAAACCCGCATTAAGCCATATACCATCACCAGGGCAAATCAAAGTGTCAGGTCCTAGGTTAACAATAGGCAAAGGTTTTACTGTTACTTGAACACTATCAAACACTTGGCAGTAATCATCTGATGCTGTTAAATAATACATTTCCGATGATGTCGGGGAAACGGTGATAGAAGAACTAGTCGCACCCGTACTCCAAAGGTAATACAAAGCTCCACTAGATTGTAAGGTGATAGAATCCCCATAACAAATAGATGAATTAGGAGTAATTTGCACATTCGGAGGTAAATGCACGTTAACCTGTATGCTTGCAGAATTGCTACATCCATTCAGAAAACCCGTCACAGAATAAACAGTTGATGTCGAAGGAGAAACATTGACAAACGAAAGTGTATCCCCAGTGCTCCATTGATAAGTTGTTGCACCGCTAGCTTGAAGAAAAGTTGCTTCACCCACACAAATATCAGAATCTCCATTTATTTGCACAAGCGGTTTTGGTCTAACTTCAACCCAAATAGAATCATGAGATACACATGCTCCTAATATTGCTGTCACCGAATACCACATAGAAATTGCTGGAGCAATGAAAATGCTCGATGTTGTTTGGCCTGTATTCCACTGATAGGTATCACCAGGTGTAGCAGATAAAGTGCCACCATTTCCTTGACAAATGATGCTATCTCCACTTATGTAAACTGGATTTGGAGATTGAATAGTAAGTGTTAAGGATGATGATACGTTTGAACATGGGGATTTACCATGAGCCACTAAGGTCAATACTACCGTTCCACTGTTTCTATCGTTTATCCCTGGGTAATATGTCGGATGTAGAATGTATGGGTTAGAAAAATAACCATCCCCAGAAGTAAACCAGTGCAAAGAATCGTAGTTGCTTGCGATTGAAAAGGATAGGACGAAATTTTCTCCGGCACAAATAGTATCAGAGGGACCTGCCTGAACTGTAGGTGGCTGTACCGTAGTAATAGTATAATAGATCGAATTTGCACAACCATTTTTTACACCCACAAGCGTATATTGTGTTGTCGAAGTAGGGCTTACATTGAAAGGTGACCCGACGCCAATAAGATTTCCCAGGTTATCAAACCAAAAATAGGTTGTCGCTCCAGTTGCTGTTAAAGTAGCTGTTTGTCCAACACATAATAAGTTTGATCCCGTAATGTTTAAAATGGGTTTTGGTTTTACAACAATAACAATACTATCCGAACTTATCGTACCATTTCCATCTCGAACGTTGTACCATAACCTGAAGGTACCGGGAACACTCCCCGTAAACGTAACCGTCTGAGCATATGGATTATCAAGGTAGGTAGTATTACCTGTCCAATACCAAGTATAAGGTGGCACTCCCCCATTAAAATAACCATTTAATATTTGTTCGTTATCCTGACAAATAAAAACTGTATCATCAGCTGGATCAATCCACACTTGCAGAGGAGAAGCATAAAGGCCCACTCCAATACATAGTAAAAACCCTGTAAGTATGTGAAGATAAATTTTTTTCATTCTCCGACTTTTTTATAGAGACTTTTCTTTCAAGGAAAAGTTTTAAGTAAAAAGTTAGTTTTTTACTTATGTATTTCATAGTAAAACTCATTGTAAATTTGTAAAAATGTTCCTTTTAATGAAAAAAGCAGTTTTTTTATTTTTCTTATTCGTAGTCATTCCTTTGCCTTCACAAACTCCAGAGCAACAATCCGATGAAATATTATACTATAAATATAGTGCAGATCTTACACTTGGTTTTTACTTATTTAATAACGAAATTTTTCTTGAAACCATGCCTAGCCTATCCTACTGGCCAACATATTGGATGAGTTTTGGGATGGGATATTATTACCAGTACAGAAAATTCGATATTCAACAAGCAACAGATGATATAAACGTCCACGGAGCTCGTGCTACGATAAAATTTTTTCCAATAAAGGAAGGTTGTTTTGTTTTAGAATATAGACATTTATGGTATAGAACAAACCTATTCAACTACCCCACATACGATTATCAAAACATACAAGTTAATTCATTTATTGCAGGAATTGGCTTTATTCAAGCTTTAACCGATAGATTTTATATTCATACTTTGATTCTTTATGATTTTTTCAACAACGAAAAAACCCCTTATAGCAACCCGCTTATCCAATCAATTATAGAATATAGATTTAATCTACCGTCGAAAAAGAAGAAATAAATTATTCTGTTAACATAATGGGAATGGTAATCATCAGATTTTGACGTACGGGAATTCCGTTTGCAATGGCGGGTTCAAATGGTAATGTAGAAATGATCTTCACAATCTGCTCGTCAATGCCGTACCCTACTCCTTTGATAACACGAATATCTTGCACTTTACCATCAAAATTTACATCGAAACTTACAATGACTGTATCTCGAATATGAGCTTTCTTTGCTTCTTCAGATAACTTGAGATTCTTATAAATGGTTTTGTACATTTCCTGCACATCACCTTTATAATGTGCTTCAGACGTATACAGTACGTCCATGTTTTGTTTGTCTGAATATTTATTAGGATCTTTCGTTGGATTAACCTGGGCATGTAAAATAAATGCAAAGAAAAAGAAACTATTTAAAAAAAATAATCTTTTCATATCTTTAATTTTTAAAGTCTCTTTGCAATAAACATGCCAAAAAAAGAATTTATTTTTGATGATTAATGATTACATCAAAATAACGAGGATCCCAAAAATGAGAAAATTTTAGATGATCTAAGGACTTTGGATTAATATCGCCAAAAATATCGATATGAAAAACATGTTTAAAAACAAGCCATGGGAGTTCAGAACAATAAAGAGAATTGGTATCAAGAATGTTAAACTCATGATCAAAAGGAACATGACGATCTAAATATTCCTTTGCTTTTTTGGTAATAAGATGTCGAGTTGAGTCATTTGCTAGCTTAAATCGTACAACAATAATAGAATTTTTTTGACTGTCCCAAAAAAATTGAGATAAGCTTTGATCTTGAACACCGTCGACTGGATATAGAGATTGTGAAACACAGTGAATCACTTTGAACCCATACTCACAGGTATCACATTGGACTAAAATACCTACATGAGAAACATGATATTTTTCATTGAGCGTTTGTACTATCCCATCACTCACTAGACCATATCCATGTCGCAAGATTAAATCCCCATCTTTTAAAAAAGAAATTTCTTGAGGTGAAAGACCATAAACCTCAAGATCTCGTGTGACTTCAGAACGTAAATTATAGGTGAAAAAATGCAATAAAAAAACGGCAATGAAAATTGCCAACACAATCAAAGGCTTTCTCATTGCCGTTAAGTTAAACTATTAAAAATTATTTTTTCTGCTGAGTTTGTTCTTCAGGCTCTACTGCTTTTGGTACATGAGTTATTGTACTGTCATTTTCCTCAGTTACTTCATCTTTCATGTTCATATCACCACCAATTTCCTTTGGCATGTTAGATACTTTCCATTTGCCATCCCCTTTCTTCATGAAAAGTTTTCCGTCTTTGTCATCTTGTTTGTATGTACAGGTTGCGCTATCACCTGTAACTTCACATTTCATGTCCTTAATATTGACCTCTTTTTGTTCTTTTTTGTCTTGAGGTGCCATCTGACTGAAAGCTTCGAGTGTACTAACCAATTTTTCTGCATCCCCTGTGGCTAATTCTTTAGCTTCTTTAAATTCAGCTTTAGCAAGGTGCTTTAAAAATTTTTCTGCTACTTGTTCAGGTGTTTGCTTTTTTCCGCAACTGACTACTGCAACTAATAATGCAACAAGAACACTTGATAATTTTTTCATAATTTTTAAATTTTGTGTGGCAAAGATATGATAATTTTTAAAAAACAAAAAATTTTTTTTAAAAACCATAAAAACGTCATAAAAACATTACTTTTGCAAAAATCAACAAAAAAATGAAAGCCTTAGTTTATTTCTTTTTTCTTGGGTTATTGTTGTCTTGTGAAAAAGTTAATTTTTCATATAATGATTTTACAGCTGAAGAAATCAAGCTTATAAATGCAGGTGGAACCAATGATACGATGAGGGTTTTAAATTATTTTGTACCTCAAGATTCTATCATCTTAAGATCTAAAAGTGTAAATGTGTTTGATTTTTCGTCCCCTACGCTGAAGTTGCTAATTAGCAGAATGTACGCAACAGTAATTTCACCTGCTCATCCTGGGGTTGGTATTGCAGCACCACAAGTAGGCATAAAAAAACGAATTATATGGGTAAAACGATATGATAAGCAAGGTAAACCGTTTGAAGTATATTTAAATCCACGCATTTTAAAATATTCTGATACCCTCAAGCAAAGACCTGATGGATGCCTAAGCATTCCTGGCGTTAGCGGAACAAGCTGGCGTGCTATTTGGGTAGAAGTAGAATATTATACCCAGGATGGCCAAAAACATGTGGAAAAAATTACCCATGAGTACACTGCTCACATTTTCCAGCATGAGATAGATCATCTGGATGGTATTTTATGGATTGACCGTAGAAATAAACCCTAAGCTATGACCACCATTGCTACCATCGTAGGAGCTAGGCCACAATTTATTAAAGCAGCAGCTCTAAGTCGGCTGTTGAAAACACATCCTTCCATCAAAGAAATTCTAATACATACGGGTCAGCACTATGATATAAAAATGTCAGAAAATTTTTTTAAAGAGTTAGAACTTCCTAAACCACATTACAACCTTGAGGTTGGCTCTCATGACCACGGAAAACAAACGGGATTGATGCTTGAAAAAATTGAGGCGTTGTTAGATCACATTCACCCTACGGCTGTGTTAGTCTATGGTGATACGAACAGTACTCTTGCTGGGGCACTAGCTGCTGCTAAAAAACACCTCCCAGTCTATCATGTTGAAGCTGGACTTCGTTCTTACGAAAAAAATATGCCTGAAGAACTCAACCGAGTACTAACCGATCATGTGAGTACCCTGCTCTTTTGTCCTACTTCGACCGCTATCACTAACCTTATTAAAGAAGGAATTTTTCATCAAAACTCATCGAAACACGACATCAATCATCCTGGAGTTTATCTTACAGGTGATATCATGTATGATGTGGCTTTATTTTACCGAGAAAAAGCTCAAAAAGTATCTCACATCCTGGAAAAAAGAATGTTAAATGAAACTTCCTTTTTTCTGTTGACCATACATCGAAGCGAAAATACAGACAGCCGTGAGAAGCTAGAACAACTTATTCAACTTTTAGAAATGGTGTTAGAGCGTTATCCGCAACATGTTATTTTCTTTCCCATGCATCCACGAACAAAAAAAATGTTTTCCGAGTTTCAACTTCTCGATCGTTTAGCAAAATTGACGCGGCTAATCATTTCTGAGCCAGTATCTTATCTTGATATGATTCTTTTGGAATCTTCAGCAGATCTCATCATGACTGATTCAGGTGGCGTTCAAAAAGAAGCTTATTTTTTTGAAAAACCTTGTTTTATTTTACGAAACGAAACCGAATGGGTGGAAATTCTAACCCAAAAAAAAGGAGCTTTGTGGAACTATGACAATGCCTCTGCTCTTGAAAAAATTGACCAACTATTTAATAACTACGATTCTACATTTGAACCAGTTTTTGGAAATGGTCAAGCAGCCCAAAACATTTTGAAAATTATAGAGAAGGAACTTTTTTTCGATGTATGATTTTTTTCAATCGAATTTTTTGGTTTGGACTTATTATATCTGGTCTAATATTGACAGGTGTACTGATCATTTATTTTTTATCTTTATCCTGCGATCTTTATTGGAAAATGGCCACTTTGCTTATTGTGATTTATTCACTCTTTGCTCCACTAGTTAATAAGAAAAATGAGAACCCATATCCGCCTGGGACGATGGTATTGCTTTCAGTCTCACTTTTTTTGGATGCTTTTCTTTACATCTGGATTTTTGCAGGTTGCCCTTTAAAAGAAACATCTTTTTCATGGAATTATGTATTCTTTGTTTTGATAACATCCTATTTGAGTAACTTAATTGCTGAAAGTAAATGAATCAGCCCGATATCTATTTCTATTCTTCTTTTACTCATCCAAGGCTAGCGTATGTTGTTACTTATCTATTTGAGCAACTAGGGTTAACCTTTCAATGGGTTAAAAACGAGGAAGAAGCATACTTTAAAACACCTCTCGTTATTTATGATTCCTCTTTCAAAAATCCAAAAGCTTTCAGCATTCCTTTCTCTGGATATTTGCAATTACCAAGACATTCTCTTTACATCCCATCTTTAGATTTCGGAGAAATTCCTATGCTTTTTAAGGATAAGGGCGAAAGCCACTTTCCTTTTGATATTTTTTCAGCACTTTTTTTCATGTTAGCCCGCATAGAGGAGTATCTCAACGAGCAAAGAGATGAACACGGCCGATTCGATGCCCCAAATAGTTTTTTGTTCAAATCAGGGCTTCATAGAAGAGCAATTGTAGATGAATGGATATTATTATTCAAGAAAAAATTAAAAGAACGCTTTCCTTTTTTGCCCATAAAATCCAAAGACGCAAGTTTTAGTCTGACGATGGACATCGACCAGCTTTTCTGTTTTAAAGGTAAAGGAATTCTACGAAACACGGGAGGATTGGTACGAGATATAATCACAGGGAAAAAAGAAAAGGTAACCAAACGTCTTCAAGTTCTTTTGAATCGTAGACGAGACCCCTTTGATGTATACGAGGAATTAGCCCAGCGGATACCTCACACCTTGCAACCCATCAAAGCATTTATGCTTCGTGCTTCGGAAAGAACAAAGTATGAAAAAAATACCAGCTTGAAAAGAAAAGAAGAGCAACGAGCCATTGATCAACTTAAATCTATAGCTGAAATGGGTTGGCACAGTTCCTACTATAGCCAGAAAAACTTCGATTATTTTTTTCACGAAAAAATTCGCTTAGAGCAAGTTCTTGGATATAAGTTAACTTCTCATCGAAGTCATTTTTTGCGACTACAAATCCCAAGTACATACCATGCACTTGTACAGTGTGCTGTAAAGGAAGATTATACGATGGGTTTTGCGAGAGATGTTGGTTTTCGGGCTGGCACGGGTCATTCCTTTCCTTTCTATGACCTATCTCAGGAGAAGACGTTACCTCTTATCCTTCATCCCTTCAGTGTGATGGACGGCACGCTAGTTGACTATTTACATTTAAGTTTATCAGAAGCTGAAGAAATCTTGTACGAACAATGGGAATATGTAAGGAAAATAAAAGGTCACATGACGCTTCTTGTTCACAATGAAACATTTTCGGATGAGGGAAGATGGAAAAAGTGGAAAGAAATGTTGTTTCGTTTTTTGGAACATATCAGCAAGACCTTATGAAACACCTTCGTCACGATGAAATTGATCTAAAAAAATGGGACGCTTGTGTTCTTTCTGATCCGAGTGGGTTACCATATGCTCTCAGCTGGTTTCTCGAGATTGCAAGCCCAGGATGGGAAGGGCTTGTTTGGGGAGATTATGAGGTAGTTATGCCTTTACCTGTAAAATATAAATGGAAACTTCCTTACCTAGTTCAACCTGCAGGTTGCCAGCAACTTGGCCTTTTTGGTAAAGGTATAACATTAGAAATTATTGATGAAGCCATTCGTTGGATAAAAAAACATTACATTTACATTCATATATATTTGAATTATCGCAATGCACATCCTTCTCTCAAAGAGAGAAAGAATCTTATTTTGCCACTAGATGAAAAGTACGATACTCTCTATTCGTTTTATCACACCAACCTCAAAAGAAATTTAAAAAAAAGCATGAATTTCGAAAATAGAGTAACGGAAACTTTTATATGGGATACGTTGCTTCATTACTTCAAGCAAAGTCCACATTTTAAAGAAACTCCTCGCGGATGGTTAGATGTTATAGAAAAACTTGGTTATGAGGCTTTTAATCGACAAGTTGCCAAAACTGTTGGGCTTTTTAGTGAAAAAGGAGAGTTTTTAGCGTGTGCAAATTTGCTTTTTACAAAAAATAGAATCATATTTTGGTTTTCTGCAACTTCAACTGAAGGAAGAAATCGATCAAGCATGCACTATCTTATCGACTATCTGATAAAGAAATATGCAGGTTCCTCGATGATCTTTGATTTTGAAGGAAGTGAAAATCCGACATTAGCTAGATTTTATTCATCTTTTGGAGCTATTGAACAAAATTATTTTAGCCTAAAAAAATTTTTAATTTAATTTTGCAAAAAAATTTATGGAAGGAAAAACCAAAATTTTTATTAGCATTTTCTGGGGCATAGTTGTCATTCTTACGGCTTATATTCTTGGGCAAAGCTATGCTTCACGAAGCAAAAAGTTGCAAAGAACTTTGTCTGTTACAGGATATGCGGAATGTTCTTTCATGTCGGATCATGCTAGATGGACAGCTGAATTTTCAACTTTCTCAGAAAACTTGAAAGAAGCATCCTTAAAATTGAGAAAGAACGCTGAAACTATCTCCAAATTTCTGCAAGATCAAGGTTTTAAACCTAATGAAATTATTTTTTCTGCTGTAAAAATTAACAGGGAATATGAAGAAAAATCAGATAATGAAGGACATTATTTTCGAAAATTTATCGGTTATAAGCTTGTTCAAGAAGTAACCATTAATTCAGACGATATTAAAAAAATTGAAAAAGCTTATACAGAAATTTCTTCTTTAATTGAAAACGGGATTGAAATTTCTAGTTACCCTCCTCTTTATTTTTATAGCAAGTTAAACGAATTAAAATTAAAACTCATTGCTGAAGCAGCAAAAAACGCAAGGGAACGTGCTCAAAAAATATGCGAACAAACGGGTGGTAAAGTTGCCAAGCCATTGGATATTCGAGTAGGTGTTTTTCAAATTACTGATAAAAATAGAAATGAAGATTACTCATGGGGTGGTGTGTACGATCTCGAAGCTAAAGAAAAGAACGCTACCATTACAGTAAAAGTAGATTTCGAAATTAAGTAAAACTTTTTCCATTTATTCTCAATACCAATCATAACAATTATCAAGAAAACACCTGTGAAAGGTGATATGGGAAAATATTTTACTTTTGCAAAAAATGGTATGCAACCTATTCGAATGGTTGATCTTAAAACTCAGTACTTACATATAAAAAATGAGATTGATGAGGCTATTTTGCAAGTGCTCAATTCCACGCAATTTATACATGGTCCCTTTGTAGAAGAATTTAGAAAAAATTTAGAACAATATTTAGGGGTAAAACATGTTATTCCTTGTGGTAACGGAACGGATGCTTTACAAGTAAGCATGATGGCACTTAATTTACAACCTGGTGATGAAGTGATTGCACCCAGTTTTACTTTCGTTGCAACTGCAGAAGTTATTGCTCTTTTAAAGCTCAGGCCTGTGCTTGTAGATGTTGATCCCAAAACATTTAACATTTCTGTGGATGCTATTAAAAAAGCCATTACTCCAAAAACCAAAGCCATTGTTCCTGTACATCTGTTTGGGCAAGCAGCAGACATGGAGGAAATTCTTGCTATAGCTAGAGAACATAATTTATATGTAATAGAAGATGCTTGTCAGAGTATAGGAAGCGACTATTATTTTTCAGATGGCACCGTGAAAAAAACAGGTACTATCGGTGACATTGGATGTACAAGCTTTTTCCCATCTAAGAATCTTGGAGCTTATGGGGACGGAGGCGCTATTTTCACCAACAACGACGAACTTGCTGACAAGCTTCGCATGATTGTCAATCATGGCATGAAGGTACGTTATTATCACGATGAAATTGGGGTAAATAGTCGACTAGATGCTATCCAAGCTGCCATATTAAACGTGAAATTGAAATATTTAGAAAAATACATCGAAGCTAGACGAAAAGCAGCGGATTACTACGACAAGGCTTTCGCAAATCACCCAAAACTAATTACGCCCTACCGTTCTCCTAGATCACGTCACGTATTTCATCAATACACACTAATTGCCAATGGTTTTAATCGAAACGAATTAATAAATTATCTCCAGGAGCAACAAATTCCTGCTATGATCTATTACCCCGTTCCCATGCACCAGCAAAAAGCTTATCGAGATCCTCGCTACAAAGAAGGTGATTTTCCTGTAAGCGAATGGCTTTCAAAGAATGTATTTTCTTTACCTATGCACACAGAACTTGATGAAGAACAATTGGAATATATTACCTATCATGTTTTGCGGTTTGTAAATCAATATGCATAAAATATGGAAGAAAAGGAATATTTTGCACATTCGACGGCAGTTATTGATGAAGGTTGCAAGATAGGGAAAGGAACCAAAATTTGGCATTTTTCCCATATCATGACGGGATGTGAAATAGGAGAAAATTGCAACATCGGCCAAAATGTTGTCGTTTCACCTGGCGTGAAGTTGGGAAGGAATGTGAAGGTGCAAAACAATGTTTCTATTTATACGGGTGTTATTTGTGAGGACGATGTTTTTCTTGGTCCAAGCATGGTTTTTACTAATGTATCGAACCCTCGCAGTGCTATTAATCGCCGTGATAAATATGAAACAACGATCGTAAAGAAAGGGGCTACCATTGGTGCTAATGCTACCATTGTGTGCGGTGTGACCATTGGAGAATATGCTTTTGTGGGGGCTGGAGCTGTAGTAACAAAAGATGTGCCTCCTTATGCTCTCGTAGTTGGAAATCCAGCTCGTCAGATTGGGTGGATGAGCGAATACGGACATCGGTTACATTTTGACGAAAAAGGTCTTGCTATCTGTCCTGAAAGCGGACAAGTATATGAGTTAAAAAACGGTCAAGTAATTCGAATAAAATGAATACATACAATTTTGCCATCATAGGTGCTGCGGGCTATATTGCTCCTCGACACATGAAAGCTATCCAAGAAACAGGTAATAAACTCCTTGCCGTTCTTGACCCTTACGATGGCATTGGCATCATTGATTCGTATTTCCCGGAGGCAGATTATTTCTCTGAACCTGAACGTTTTGATCGACATTTATATAAACTGTCCAAAACAGATCAAAAAATTCATTATGTTAGCATATGCTCTCCTAACTATTTACACGACGCTCATATTCGCCTTGCCCTTCGAAACAAGGCTCATGCTATATGCGAAAAACCACTTGTCTTAAATCCATGGAATTTAGACGGTCTTCAGGAAATAGAAAATGAAACAGGTTATCAAGTTCATACTATTTTACAATTACGACTCCATCCTTCCATCATTGCTTTAAAACAAAAAATCGACAACGACTTTTCCAAAAAAATCTACGATATTGATTTGACTTACATCACAAGTCGTGGAAAATGGTACGCATGGTCATGGAAAGGCGACGAAAAGAAAAGCGGGGGCATAGCAACGAACATTGGCATTCACTTTTTTGACATGCTTATTTGGATATTTGGTAAAGTACAACATCAAGAAGTTTATCTTTATGAATCAAACAAGGCTGCTGGCTATATTGAACTTCAAAAAGCAAAAGTACGTTGGTTTTTAAGCATTGACGCTGCCGATTTGCCATCACACCTTCCACCCGACAAAAGAACATATCGCAGCATAACGGTGGATGGCGAAGAGATTGAATTTTCTGAGGGCTTTACTGATTTACACACGGAAAGTTATCGAAAAATTCTTGAAGGTAAAGGCTTTGGAATAGAAGATGCTCGCCCATCCCTTGAACTTGTCTATCAAATCCGCAACAGTAAAATTTTTTCCAAGATGGAAAATATTCATCCATTGCTAAATCGAAATATATGAAAGAAGAAATTTTGAAAAGATTATTACACGGTGAAGCTAAGCTGTCAGTCATCGGCTTAGGATATGTAGGATTACCTATAGCGCTTGAATTTGCCAAATACATCGAAGTCATAGGTTTCGATATTAAAGAAGACCGGGTTGAAAAATTACGAAACAAAATTGATCCCAGCCATGAAATACCTCCCAGCGAGTTTGAAAACAAAAAAATCTATTTTACATCCAAGGAAGAAGATTTGAAGGAAGCTATTTTCCATATTGTTGCTGTCCCCACCCCTATTGATAAGCACAATATGCCCGACCTCACCCCGCTCATTAAAGCCAGTGAAACTATCGGAAGAATTATAAAAAAAGGTGATACGGTTGTTTTTGAATCCACCGTTTATCCTGGAGCTACTGAAGAAGATTGCATTCCTATTATTGAAAAAATCAGTGGACTAAAGTTTCCTGTTGATTTTCACGTAGGATACTCGCCCGAACGAATTAATCCGGGCGACAAAGTCCATACCTTAGCAAATACGGTAAAAATTGTGTCCGGCGATAGTCCTGAAGTGTTAGATTTAGTGGCAAGTGTTTATGAATTAATCATAAAGGCTGGGGTTCATCGAGCACCAAGCATCAAAGTTGCTGAAGCTGCAAAAATCATAGAAAATACGCAACGAGACATTAACATTGCTCTTATGAATGAACTTTCTATCATTTTTAATCGAATGGGCATCAACACATACGATGTTTTGGAAGCTGCAGGCACGAAATGGAATTTTTTAAAATTTTATCCTGGTCTAGTTGGAGGCCACTGTATTGGCGTTGATCCTTATTACTTGGTTTACAAAGCCCAAGAATATAGATACCATCCGCAAATCATCAAGGCTGGACGTTTTGTTAACGATAGCATGGGATTTTATGTTGCCAAGCAAACGGTCAAAAAGCTCATTGCTGCTAATAAAAATGTACTTCAATCCAAAGTACTGGTCATGGGCGTAACCTTTAAAGAAAATGTTACGGACATTCGAAATACCAGAGTCGTCGATATCATCAATGAACTCCGTTCATACGGAATACATGTAGATGCGGTTGATCCCCTTGCTGATCCTGAAGAATTTAAACACGAATATGGCATTACACTTCAGTCATCACCACAAGGAAAATACGATGCCATTATTGTCGCTGTTATGCATGATGCTTATAAAGATCTAAATGAAGCTCAATTGGCTGAATGGCTTAAAGATGATCAAAGCATTGTCGTAGATGTAAAAGGAATCTTGCGTCATAAAATTCAAAAATATACCTATTGGTCTTTATGAACCAAATGTCTAAAACAATTTTGGTTACTGGCGGTCTCGGCTACATTGGTTCTCATACAGTCATTGAACTTGTGGAAAAAAATTTTAATGTAGTTATTCTTGATAACTTGTCCAACTCAACCCTAGAGGTTCTCTCTTACTTACAAGAAATTACGGGCAAATCCCTTCCTTTTTACCAACTTGATTTAACCAAAGACGAGTTGGACGTTTTGCCAAAAAACATTGACGGCATTCTCCACTTTGCTGCTTTTAAGCATGTATTTGAGTCTGTTAAGCAACCCCTAAAGTATTATCATAACAACATCAATTCACTTTTACGTTTGCTAGAATGGATGCAAAAAAGAGAAATTCAACATTTCATTTTTTCTTCTTCATGCACAGTTTATGGGGACATCAACACCTTGCCCGTAACGGAACACACACCTTTTGGATTTCCGCTTTCTCCCTACGGTCACACCAAGCAAATCGGAGAGATTGTTTTACAAAATTTTATAAAAACTTATCCTGCTAAAATAGTTGCTTTGCGGTACTTCAATCCTGCTGGAGCTCATCCTTCAGCTAAAATTGGGGAAATTCATTATGAGATCCCTCAGAATTTATTTCCCTATCTTACGCAAACAGCTTATGGGCTTCGACCCAAACTTTATGTATTTGGAGGAGATTACCCAACAGCGGACGGAACACCCATTCGAGATTACATTCATGTGATGGATGTTGCCCGTGCTCATGTGATGAGCCTGCAGTATTTAACTGAACTTCCAGCTGGCACCTACGAAGTTTTTAACATTGGAAGTGGAAAAGGTTATTCTGTTTTAGAAGTCATCCAAGCTTTTGAAAAATCTACGGGCATTCGCGTACCTTATGAAATCACAAAACGCCGCCCTGGTGATACAGCAGCCATTTATGCTGATACTACCAAAGCTAGAGAAAAATTACACTTTCAACCTATTTACAGCCTAGAAGATATGACCCTCACCGCTTGGCATTGGGAAAAAACCTTTAGAAAACATATTTCACATGAATAAATCAATCATCATTACTGGAGGAGCAGGTTTTATTGGGTCTCATGTGGTAAGACATTTTGTCAAAAAGTATCCTGATTTTCTAATCGTTAATCTGGATGCTTTAACGTATGCTGGAAATCTTGAAAACTTAAAAGACATTGAAAACCATCCCAATTATGTCTTTGAAAAAGTTGATATACGCGATTTTGAAAAAGTTCTTGTCATCCTGGAAAAATACCAACCTTTTGGCATAATTCACCTCGCTGCTGAGTCGCACGTAGATCGAAGCATTTTAAATCCGATTGACTTTGTTATGACCAATGTGGTTGGAACTGTAAATCTTTTGAACGCAGCTCTTCATCTTTGGAAAAATGATTTTGAAGGCAAAAAATTTTACCAAATTTCTACCGATGAAGTTTATGGATCGTTAGGTGAAACGGGTTTCTTTACTGAAGAGACACCCTACGCTCCGCGTAGCCCCTATTCAGCTTCTAAAGCTTCGGCCGATCATTTTGTGCAAGCTTATCATCACACGTACGGGCTGCCTGTGGTAATTAGCAATTGTAGCAATAACTACGGTCCCTATCAGTTTCCAGAAAAACTCATTCCACTTATGATTAATAACATTCTCCATAAAAAACCGCTTCCTGTTTATGGTAAAGGATTGAATGTACGGGATTGGCTGTATGTAGAAGATCATGTCGAAGCTATAGATTTAGTCTTTTTCAGGGGCAAAAATGGAGAAACCTATAACATCGGCGGAAACAACGAATGGAAAAATATTGACCTGGTTAGGTTGCTTTGTCGGCTCATGGACGAAACTTTGGGGCGTGAGCCTGGTGAAAGTGAAAAACTAATTACCTTTGTTAAAGATCGTGCTGGTCACGACTTACGTTATGCCATCGACTCTTCAAAAATTCAGAAAGAGCTAGGATGGGTTCCGAAAACTTCTTTTCTGGAAGGCTTGAAAAAAACAATCCACTGGTATTTATCGAATGAAGAATGGCTTCAAAATGTAACTTCTGGAGAATATCAACAATATTATGAAAAAATGTATGGGCAACGATAAATTACCTTACCGATTTCTCGTCACGGGTGGAGCGGGTTTCATAGGTTCCAACGTGTGCGAATACTTATTAGCCAATGGAGCTACTCATGTGACTACGGTAGATAATCTTTTTTCTGGATCCATGTTCAATATTCAGGAGTTGCAAAAAGACAAACGTTTCACCTTCATTCATGCAGACGTTAATGATACCCATGCATATGCTTACGAGCTTTCTCAAGTTGATGTTGTCATTCATCTGGCAGCAATAGGAAGTGTTCCAAAATCTGTGCTTGATCCACTGGCAACGAACGAAGCTAATGTCACGGGCACTTTGGCTTTACTTCATGCCATCTCTAAACTAGATCATAAACCCTATATCATTTTCTCTTCTTCCTCGTCCGTTTATGGAAATGATACGCATTACCCAAAACAGGAAGCATTTCTAGGAGAACCTCTTTCGCCTTATGCCGTGTCGAAGCGAGCAGATGAACTCTATTTGCAGGTTTTCTCGTCACTTCATAACATAAACATCACCGTTTTTCGCTTTTTTAATGTTTTTGGCCGAAGGCAAAATCCCAAAGGTCCTTATGCTGCCGTAATTCCTCAATTCATTCTGAATATGCTTCAACAAAAGCCTGTAACCATTTACGGAGATGGACTTCAAACCCGCGATTTTACTTACATCGACAACATTCTTCATGGCATTCATCTAGCCATAGAAAAAAAAATTCAAGGCTATCAGGTATTCAACATTGCAGGTGGTAAGGCTTATTCGGTCGTCGAACTATTTTCTATTTTAAAGAATCACCTCAACTACCCCTTCGAACCTGTTTTTGCTGAACCCAGAGCAGGAGACATTCGCAAGTCGCTTGCAGATTTGCAAAAAGCAGAAACTTACTTAGGATATCATCCCATTGTTTCCTTCGAAGAAGGACTTATTAAAACCATTGAGTGGTATAAAGAACACTTAAAATATTATGTTCTTTCGTAAGCAAAAACCACCACAAAATTTTTCTTTGCTGGTTGATTTTCACAATCATTTACTGCCAGGCTGGGATGACGGTTCTTCAAGTATAGAAGAAACCATTGAGATGGTCAAAGAATTAGCGTCTCTTGGTTACAACAAAATCGTGTTCTCTCCTCACTTTTATCCCGCCCTTTTTCCAAAAATTAATGATATAAAATCCATTTTTCAACACACAAAAAAAGAACTTGTTTCTATTTTTCCAGACATAGATTTTTATTTGGCCGCTGAATACATGATGGACGATACGTTTAATAATGTTTTATCTTCCTCTGAACTTTTAAGTTTTGGTTCTAAGTACATTTTAATCGAATTTCCTCTTACACATTTTAAAAATCAATTTTTACAATACATTCAAGAATTGTTACTCAAAAATTATACACCTATCATTGCTCACATTGAGCGTTACGACTATTTTGAAGACAACGACATTTTGTTTGATTTTTTAAATGCAGGTGTTCAACTTCAAATCAACTTTTTATCTCTGATAGGTTATTATAATTCAAAATTTCAAAAAAGGGCTAAAAAATTAATAGACATTTTACCCGAATTTTACCTCTGCTCAGATCTACATAACATGAATCAACTTCTTTTTGTAAAAGAATTTTTTGAAAATTTTAAAATTACCCAACATATTCAAGCAAAAATATTAAACTTTAGACTGTTTAAAGAATTATAGTTTTAATCCTACCACTGAAAAAATCAGCTCTTGTTAATAAACAAAAATCTTTTTCTAAAAAAATAAACTATTTCCCCAAAAAACTTTTTGAAAAAATAAACATTACATTCAAATAAAGACTGTAGCTAAAAAACAACATGATAAATAAATAGAATTTTAAATATAAATTACTAACCAGCTTGAGAAGAAAAAAATAAAAAAGTACAATTTTTTAAACTTAAAGAAATTATTCTTTCACTATTTCAAATTCCTTATCTTGTATAAAAAACAACTAAAAATATTGAAAAATTACAAAAACAAGTATTATTTTTTAAAAAGGAAAAATTTTTTGACCTCATTTCCTGCCATCTTGTTTGTCAGGAAAATGAGTTTTTGAGGAAAAGCTGAATAAATTCCACCAATCTTTTTCTTCTTGCCATAATTTACGTGCCCAGCCATGCTCTTCAAAATGAAACACCCCATCTTCTCCTTTACTGACAAATAAAAATGGAAAATTCAAACGTTGTAAGGCAGAATAAAGATATGCAGACTCTGGATGGGTCTCGTAAAGCGTTGGCAAATACACCCACGGACCTGCATAAAAATATGTTTGATCATCTTTTTTTACTTCAGCGATACACTGTAAGGCTATGGGCACATCATAATGTTGCCATGTTTGAGCTAAGAAAAAAGACTTGTATTTTACGAGCCAACCTCGCACATTCTTGAATGAACCTTCGGTCAAGTTTAGCCCACTTATATCGGGTTTACTTGAAGTAGCATAATAAACTTTTTCAAACCTATCATCGACAAAAGTAGAAAGATCGCTTGCTTCGAACCATGCATTCAAAAGCTCAATCCATGGAGCTTTTTTATAATAAAAAAGAGAATCCGAAAAAGTCGTATCCATGTACAGATAGAAAACCTCCGTGTTTAGTATTTCTGAAGGGTCGATAAACAAATTTTTATTGTCTGAGCTATACTGACGAGAAGAAATAAGCCCATTGAGTGAAAAATGTTGAACCAATCCCTTAACTGCACCATTCTGAAATTCAGCTTTCAAAGCCGGAAGATTACTCGGATAAAAAACTTCCCTTTTCCCATGATACAAACCACGATAATAAAACGAAGATGAATAAGGAATTTGCGTCCCTCGATAATATTCAACCACCTTTCCTTCTCTTGTGCCGTAGCGGATTTTAGCTTTGCCTTCCACTTCTGCAGGAAATTGCTCATTCAGCCAACTTTTAAAGCCATACTGCACATGACCGCGGCCCCACCATACCCAACTACCTTTCAACCCTGTTAATTTCTTAAGTAAAACAAAGCCTCGCGAATTAAATTCAAAAACAAGTTTAGCTCCGTTTCTCCGAAACACCCACGTTCCTACACGTCTATGCTGCAAAAGTTTTCCATATGATTTTTTTTCTTTTCCACGATAGATTACGAATCGACCTGAAAGGATTCCGTCCCGTATTTCATAGTTGAGAGAATCCTCCTCAATTTTGCAAGAAATGGTGCCTGATTTCTTTCGTTGAGATTCAATTAACTCACGGGTTAAAAAGTCTACGACCTGTGCATCGAGCGAAAATAAAAATGAAAGAAAAGCAAACAGAAAAAATTTTTTCACGATAAAATGTTCTTGTATTTAACCTGAAGATCTTTTTCAATCACATAACGAGCAATAAACAAGGCTCTCCGCTCAATTTCTACATCCGAAAGGTCTTGTACATTATATCGTTCCTTGTAATACGAACGATAGTAATTTGTGAGCTTACGAATAAGATTGGTTATACTTTTTTGAATTTTCTCATCATAAGATGAAAACTCAGGTTTATCAAAATCCTGTAAAGCCCTCTTGTAATTTTCGTTTTTTACAAAAGGTTCCAAGCTATTTTTTTGTAAATTCTGAACATAAGATGCATATAATTTTTGAAATAATTCTGTTTCTTCAAGGGGTTTATTTTGCAATTTAATTTCTTGAGCCACGGTTTTAGCTACAAACTCGCTTCGAATGTCTTTTCTAATGGATGAATATTGAGCGTTTTCCCCATAAAGATACACTTCAATGGTTTTCCACCAATCTTCACTAGCTTTCAGCTGATCGCCTGTATAGGGCGATGTAAACTCTTCACCTTCGTCCAGGGTTAAAGAAAACAAGTAATCGGCAATTTCATTTTTAATTTTTTGTTCATTGGGCTCATACATAGCTTCGCGAACTTCCTGAAGAATATTAATTTCATAAATTTTCGTAAGATCATCGATGAAACCAGGTGGAATGGTAGAAGCAATTTTTTCCGGTTGAGCAGCAAAAAATTGACGAAGCATCGTCATGGTAATAAAGGGCTCATCCGCAAATTGTTGCAAGAAGTCACTAAAAAGCACCAACGAAAGTCGCCCAGAAATGCCTTTTTTCCCTTCTTTTTCTGCCTGTTCGAGAAGATTTAAGCGAATTTTTCGGGTAAACCGCTGTTCATCTTCCCGGCGTATCCACGAGGGTATATTTCCACGATAAAGTTCCATCCGCAAAAGCAAAAGGTTTTTATCAATGAATTTCGTGTAATAATCTACACTGGTTAACCAATTTCGCATAACACTCATCTCTGTGTCCATTCGCGTACTTATGATAACACGAGCAAAATTGTCAAGGACACGAGGCAAAAAAAGTGATTTTATATGCTCTCCAAATTTATTTTCATAAATCTTTACTTCCGTTTTAAAATCAAGAACGTAAGAGATATTCAACGTTACGATACGATCCTGAAAAGATTGAATGTTTTCAAAATGTTTTTTGTCTTCAGGATTGATGATGCCTACGAACAAACTTAAAATATGTTCTTCAAGATTTTCGACTTTATGGATGCCGTCAGAAATAATTCCATGTAAGTTTAAAAAACGGTTTATATTGTTTTCCTTGATGTCCATGAGTACATAAACACCGTTATTAGAAAAAGCATAATCCGAGTACTTATAAGACACTACATCACTTTTGAAAAGTTCGTTGAGAGCTTCTTCTATCCTAGCATTATGAAAAAATCTATCGATGCTTTTGTCGCCCGGGTTCCAAACAACAATGCCATGCCCCATCGAACGATCGAAAAAGCGAGGTTTAGCTTGAATAAAATTAAAAACATCTAAAGGATTGCTTACAAGAGGAAGAAGGTGATTAAAAATACTTTTGCAAATAGGACAGGATTCAGCCTGTCGAAGCCATTTATAAGCTGAATCTTCTTCAATATGTGAGAAAAATCCTTTGTCCGTTATTAATTCTTTCAGAAAATCCATTCGCATGTGTCTTGGAATAAATAAAATAGGATGATCGTTGTGAGGGCAAGAAAATATGAGGTCAGCTCCTCGCGTTTTTTCAGCATCCGTGCTAACCAATGTAGACAAGGGAATTTTCCATTGAGTAGCAAAGAGTTTTCCTTGTTCGCTTCGCGTATATAGCTCCAATTTTTTTAGCAAATTGTTGAGAAAAGTAGATTTTCCACTTCCCGCCGGCCCTTCAATTAAGTAAATCTGGTTGCGATATCCGCCCGTTTGTAATCCATCGATAAGTTTCATAAAACGGTTGGCCAACAGTCGGTCAGCAAAAAAAGGCTCATCCACATCCTCTTCTAACAATTTCCGCATGTCATATTGTAAAAATCCCACAGATTCTTCACTTTCAGGATATTCATCAACCCCTTCGGGTACATAAGTATTTACCATATCAGCAAAGAACTGAAAAATATTACGGAGATGCAAACGCGGATTTTTCGAAACTTCATTTAAAAATTCCTGATAGCTTAAAACGATTTGATTGTTATTTTTTATCTGAGAAAAATATTTTTCCAACAACTTTTGCTGCTTCTTGAAATGAGACATTTCACTGGATTTCATAATACACGCTTTTCTACTTTTCGATCTTTACAAACATATAACACGGGTCTGTACACAAAACCTACCTCTTCTTCCTCTTTGGATTCTTTGGATTTTTTTACGAGAATTTCTGTGGTTTCAAGTTGAACTTCTCCGCCCCATAGATAATTTAAACCAATCAATACTTCGGGTATAAATTCCTGAATGAGCTGTTTTCCTTCGAATTCGTGAACTAAATAAAGCACCTTGTCGCTTGTTTTGTTCAAATCAGGATAAATCACAGGTGGATGATACAAATTATCGATGAGCATTTTTTTGTAATCCTCTGCTTTACGACTTTTGATGTAATACTCTATGACTCCTTCTTCTTCGTTAATGCGTTTACCCACTACAAATAGATTATGCCTATCGACAAATTCTTGCGTAACAAAAGTATGGATAAACATAAAGTCATTAAAATACCGACGAACATTGAAAATGGCTTCTTTCCCTTTTCCCGTATTTAGGTTAAATTGTTCTCTTTCGACAGCTAAAGCCAATTGTTGGTACTGAGAACTAAATTTTCCCTTATCAGCGAGCTCTTCGACAAATTCGAAAAGGCGTAGTCCAATGGCATACGGATTTAAACCGACGCGGCTTAGAGAAGTAACATAAGCATTGATTTTAGCATAATCCACCTCATGGGTCTGCAAATAGGGATCCTCTCTAAAAAGATGATCGTGCCAATAGCTTGCCCAGCCTTCGTTCATTATTTTTGTTCGTATCTGCGGAGCAAAATAAAGAGCCGTATTGCGAATAATGTTCATGACGCTTTTCATCCACTGGTTGGACTCCTGCTTCAAGAAAGGACTGTTGTCTCGAATAAATTCCAGCAGGTCGCGGCTTTTTTGCTTTTGCACATAATTATTAAAATAGCTTTCAAACTCGGGATGAGTTTCACGAACTTGGCTAAAAAAAGTTACTTGGCCAACATCTTGTTGATGTTGAACAAGAAAATTGTATTTCTCAAGTTGCTTAAAAATCTCAAGATCAGAAGCTTTCAATACTTCGGGTAAAAACACATTGAAATAATAATCTATTTCAGCAGGTAAAGCTCTATCTTGAATTTCTTTGTCAAGCAACACATCATAATTGTATGCAGCAACGATATTGTCAATGCTACGCGAAAATTCAATTACATAGTCGACCCAACGTCCATAGCGAGATCGTAAACTGTTGATGAGTCGTTTATCGGCAAGAGCTGCTCCTACAAAATCATCATCCCAAGTATGTTTAAAGTACTGATTGTTTTGAAAAAAATCGATGTGCCCAAGCACATGATAAAAAATCATTACATTAAGCCAGTCAGGATTGTTGTCGTTGTAATAAGAAATAGCAGGACGGGAATTAATAACAGTTTCATAGGGGTTGGTAGGATAAAGCTTGTATTTTGCATATTCTTTGAGAACTTCGACATCATGTACCCAGTAGTCGTACAAGGTTGGAATCATAATTTTAGGAGAAAGCTCAAGCAAATCCTGATTGGTAACAATGTATTCGAGCGTCTCTGGAGTAAAAGTTAATCCTACAGATCTAGCCTTTTCTTTACATTTCTCCATGATAGCTTTGGTATGCTGATCAATCAAATACATGGCCTTACTTTTTTATTCACTTACTAATTCTTTAATGGATTGTATCAATCGATTTTCATCAGCAGTTTCAGCATGGAAGACATCCATCCGAATTTGTTTCGGACGAGTCTTGAGAAAACCTGAATTATGAATAGTTTTTTCGACATTTGTTTGTTCTTCTCCTGTCCAAGCATTTTTCGCAATAGTTATTCCCACGCGATTGGCTTTCGGAAGAAGTCGCTCAAGCTCTGTTATTAATTCTTTCCCATTCGTATCCCAATCGTCGCCATCTGTACCATAAAAGACATAAATGTTATAATCTGCTGCCAAATTTTCTTTTTCAATAATATCGTTCACGAGTTTAAAAGCAGGAGCAACTTTTGTCCCACCTGCCACCTGAAGACTAAAATATTGGTTGAAGTCTTCAACTTCTTTAGCTTCGGTGTCGTGCACGATGAAACGAGTTTGCACATTCTTTTGATATTGATACATAAGCCAGCTATAGATAAATACGTGCAATGTGACCACAGCTTCTGCAGGTTTTCCTTGCATAGATCCCGAATAATCTCGCACAAAAAATACGATAGCTTGATTTTCAAAGTCCTTTTCAGGAGAAAGTATGCGATAAACCAAGTCATCAGGTCCGATGAGCAATTGTGATGTATCCACCGGCTCACCTGGCACGATTCTACCCAATTGAATATTGGTTTCCACAATGCGACGCAAAGTGGCTTTTTTGTCGAGTAGCTGACCAAAGCGTCGATTTCTATCTGTGAGTTCGTATGTGTATTGGGTAAGACTTCGTTTTTTCCCTTTGGGCTTAATGTTTGGCAATTGAAATTTTTCCGTTAAGATTTTGCCTAACTCATAAGCGGACGTGCCCATTTCATGCTCTGCCCCTTCGCCTTGCCCAGCACCCTGTCCTTCACCTTCTTGAGGTTGCAAGGGTTGTTGGCCTAAAACTTCTCCTTCTTCTCCTTCTCCACTTCCGCCCGTTGTTTGTTCCTCTGTGACACTATCATCATGATAAAATTTTGGTTCAGTTGTCGTAGGTACGATGATCACCTGATCTTGCTTTCCCTGCCCTCGTCGAATGAGTTTTCCAAGCCTAATACGTCTGTGAAAACCATCTTGTTCTCTTTTTTTATCTTGTTCCAGTAGTTCTTCAAGGGTTTTAAGCATCACCCTTTTTTCATCCTTTGCCCATATACCCATCCAACGTCCATCTGTCCACTGATACAAGTGGGTTTCCATGATGAACTTTTTGGAGGGTTGTTCAAGACTCTTTTTTTTCATGGCAAAGATTAATCTTTATCATTTTGAGAACAGAAATATTCAATGGTTTTTTCAGCACATGTTTTGCAATATCCAAGTTTACTCATCATCGTATCCATGATTCGATTATACAGTCGATTGTTTTCCTCATTATTCCGATTAGATAGAGCTCCCACGAGGCTCCCTGCTCCTGAAATATCACTCTCAAGACGAACGTCCGTAACAGCTTTTACCAGCTCGTTATTATCCATGAAATTGTAATTTGGATCTGTGATCATTTTTTGGCCATAAATCTTAATGATGGTCGTACGGAAACTTTGCTTTTGTTCTTGAGTTTGTAGTCCAAGTCGTTTTTCAACGCTATTGATGAACGATTCGTCTATTTTGATGGAAACCAGTTGTTTAGTTTGCGGATCTTGATAAGTCCAGACTTTGTTGGGCCCCAAGTTTTTAGCTTCAAGCCCCACAATCATATTGACATAATTCATCACATCCTTTTCAATGGCTTTGGGTTCATTCATGTAAGCGTTGAACATGGAGGTCATCACTTGCTTACGGTAAAGTTTTTTAGCCAGTTTTATGTCGTTAAGGTATTTTTGCCTATCTTGCTGATCTTGAACATAATCAATCACAACTTTTTCGAGGGCTTTAAAAATGTCGTAAGCAAACATGCATTCGCCTTCTTGGGTTTCGCTTTGTTCAAGAAGGATTTGTATAGCTCGTCCAAGGTTACGATGCCCAAGTCCCTTCTGTCCCCAACGCTTTGAGATGTCTGGATCTGTATTTAGTTCGTTGATAACTTCCGCAAGGGTTCGGATACTTTTTTCTCCTGCAACTTCTCCTGCTGCTAATTTCATCATCTCAATCTGAGTGAGCTTTTCATGAATGGGCATGCGAGTGAGTATAACAGCCGTCGAGAGAGCATCCACCAAATTGGGGTCGATGTGCAATTTCTTCCCAAGAAGTGTAGTCTTTTCGATACTCCCGAGCGCATAGCGAGTTAATTCTTTTTGCAAGTGAAGATTGGTGTTATGCGACATGTATGTGATACGGCATCTGTCAATAATAGGAGCCTGCTCTTTTTCTTCCTGAAAACGTTGAAATTCGCTGATGTTCGAAGTGGCAATGATAAGTGTGTCGAGAGGCCATTTATAACCTTCAATTTCGATGGTTCTGTTTTGAATTACCCCTAAATAAACTTGTACGAGGTCACGCTTATTCTTGAAAATCTCATCCGCAAAATGGATACCTCCACCTGCCACACGTGCAAGAGCTCCTCTTCTTAAATCAAAACGATAAGGGTTATCAGCATCAGCTAGATGCAATAAACGAGCTATGCTTTCGTCACCCAACAAATCAACAGCAGAACTTGTTATTTTATCCTTTGCTGCATATTTTCCCGTGAGAACACCACGACTTTCACTCACATTGATGTCGACTACTTCTACATGCTTCAGCACCTCTTCAACACTACCGTAAAAGTTAAGCATTTGCTGGTAAATATAATAACTACAAGCCCCCAGTGGCCTATAGTTTTTATATATTTTTTCTATTTGTTGGTCGGTAAATCCCAATTTTTGTAAAAAAGCTATGTTATCTTCCTTCTTTTCATAAAGGTTCAAAGCTAAAATCATAGGATCTTCGTAAGTTTGACTTTCGATTTCATCTATTTTCCCGTAACGACCAAGGTTTCTGAGATCTTTAAATTTGAATGTATAGCGTTTGTTTTCAGGTTGAGAAATAAATTCTCGATATTTTGCACTAATGAAATCTACAAAAAAAGTTTTTCCATTACCAGGTTCTCCAATCAGCACGAAAGCCATTTCAGCAGAGCTTCCACCCTCTGCAGCATCTTTCACAAAAGAAACAAAAGAGTTTATCTCTTCATACATGCCAACAATATGTTTCTTCCCTTCACGAAACACAGTAAAATCGTACATCATTTTCCCATTCACCATCGTCTTGACCACTTTACCTTCCCCTTCAAGAATCATTCTGCTCACCGCTTGAAATACGTTTTCAAATCTACGTTTACCATCTTTTACCTCGAGTAAGTGTTCTTCTAATGTCCACCTACGAGGATTTTTTTCTGTTGTGGTGACCATTTCTTTCATGTTTACGATTGTTTTAACAAATCTACATGTTTTTTTTATAAAATATGCTTACGAATAATTTTTTTCACAAAAGTTCCTTTTGTGTTAAGCTCTAGTAAAATTAAAAAATTTTTATTCTACTGATAATCAATTAAAATTGTTTTATCTAAAAATCATAAATAACTATCATTTGATATAAATAACTATCATTTGATTATTTGTTTTTAAAAAAACTAATATTTTTACAGCATGAAACGCTGGAAAAATAACTTGTTGATTCTCTTATGGTTCTTCATTGGTCACTCCCTTTTTCCTGTGCCAAGAATCATTGACTCCATTGATAGCATTTTGCAAACAATACATCCCTATTCTTCTGAAGGAATAAAGTTACTTTATTTAAAAGGGAAAGAATTACAATACATAAAACCCGAACATGCCGTCTTCACTTTCAAGTTCATTTTACAATCTCCTATTAAAAAAAATAATGCTTTTATTGGGCAACTTTGGGAAGACCTTGGAAGGACATATTTTCATTTAGGATACACCGACTCAGCTGAATGGGCATATCAACAAGCTTATGCCCTTTTTATAAAAAGCAATTGCTTCAAATGTATAGCAAATTTGGCTCTTGATTACGCTTATATTAAAAATCGATTCGGCGACTTTGCTTCAGCAAATAACTTGTGCAACACCGCACTTGAAATAAGTTTAAGAATCCAAGATAACATCTTATTAGGTCAAGCCTATCATCGACTGGGAACTACTTATTACCATCAAAAAGATTATCCAAATGCTTTAAAGTTTTTCAACAAAGCCCTGAATTCTTTCAAGGGAGATTCGTTGATAGAAGAAAAGTTAAAAGTTTACAACAACATTGCTTTAGTTTACTTAGATATGGGACGTTTACAAGATGCTTATGATTTACTTAAAAAAAGTCTTCCTATTGCCCGTGAAAAAAAACTTAAGAAAATTGCATCCACTATTTTGAATAATTTAGGAAGGGTTTGCATCATCCAAAAAAAATACGATGAAGCCACCGAGCACCTTTTTGAAGCTCTTAAGCTTAAAAACGAAATATGTGAAGAAGAAGGATTAGGAATATGCCATTTAAACCTTGGAAAAATCTTTTTAGAAAAAAAACAATATGAACTTGCTGAATTTCATCTAAAAAAATCAGAAAAGTTCTTAAGCGAAAGTAAAAGCTATACCTACTTGTCAGAAACTATTGGAACTTTAGCTGAATTCTATGAAAAACAACATCAATTTGAAAAAGCTTTACAATATAGGAGATTTTTTGAAAACTTAAAGGATAGTCTCCAAAAGATTCAATACATGAAACTCTTAAAAGCAGCTGAATACCAGTACAAAACAAAAGAATTGGAAAACGAAAACAAAGTCTTGCGTCAGCAACAGATCTTTGAGAAAATGAAAAGCAATGAACAACGGAAAAATTTTACTATTTTAATTATATTTTTTGCACTTTCACTGTTCGTTTTAGGTATTCTGCTATACATCGTTAGGTTGCAAAGTAAGCATCAAAAAGAAATTCAAAAAATTAACCTTAATCTTGTTGAAAAAAATGCTCAATTGGAGCAAAGTAAACGTGAAATTTCTGAAGCAGTCGAAACAAGAGATAAATTATTTAGAATTATTTCACACGATTTAAGAAATCCAATAGCTAGCATCCTTAGTTTTGTACGTATCATACGAAGGGATTTTGATAAACTCTCATCTAAAGAAAGGGAAATGTTACTGGACGAATTAGACCGCGTTACCACAAACATGTCTGAGCTTCTTGAAAATTTGCTTTTGTGGTACCGTACTCAAGGTAACAGATGGATTGCTCAACCTGAAATTATCTCCTTACATCAAGCTCTGAATAATGTGCTAACTTTTTATGAAAAAAATCTTATCTCCAAAAATATCACTGTAGAAATTCCTTCACTGGATACGCCTGCAATAGCTCATGCTGATCCAAAAATGGTAGAAACAATTTTTAGAAACCTATTGTCAAATGCCATAAAATTTACTCCTAAAAATGGAAAAATAAAAATTGAGTTTAAGAAAGAAGACAGCCAAATTATTATAAAAGTTCAAGATAGCGGTGTTGGCATGAGTAAAGAAATGATTGATAAAATCTTGAACAATCATACCATTGAAAGTACTCGTGGAACGGAAGGCGAAAAAGGGAGTGGAGTGGGTCTTATGATAGTAAAAGAACTTATTGAAAAAAACCATGGTAAATTCTGGATTGAATCAGAAATAGGAAAGGGAACTGCATTTTACTTTTCACTCCCTGCGGCTCCAGAAAAGTAACGATAATACAAAGCATAAGAGCCAACAAAAGCTACCGTCATATATACATCAGGTAAATCCGAAATAAACACAAGCAAAGGGGTTTTATTCCATGTAAAATATGGTAAAATCAGCAAAGCTAACTGTGCAAAAAAATACCACCAAAAACCCCGTTTCTTAAAGAAAAAAAGTTCATAAGCCCCCCAAAAGGAAATAGCATAAAAAACTACCTTAAAATATGGGTAAACCCATGTTGCATCATCATGAATTAGTTTAATGTTAGCATAACCGGGAATTTTTGAAACCCCTGTCAACCCTTCTGGATAAAAAATTGAAATAAGAGAAATAACTATAGAAAGAAAGGCTCCCGCCATGGAAAAAGAAGCAAGGAGCCTTATAATAAATTTGTCGATTTTTTTCATTTTGTAATCTTCACATTATCAATTTGCCAAGCTGAATACTCTCCTGAATTACCGCTAGTACTCTTGTATTTAAAAGCAATTCGAATAGTTTGACCCGCATAAGCAGATAAAGAAATGTTACCACTGTTGGTCCAGGTTTGACTATCAGAAGCTGGCAAAGTTGCAGAAAGTTCTGTCCAACTCGTTGTTGTAGGATCGCCCGTATAATTTGTAGTTATAAGAACAGAAAAAGGTTTTGCAGTAACATTGTCCACATAGCGAGTCCACGAATCAAACGACAAAATAGCATTGACTCCACTTGGAATAGTAATCTGAGGAGAAATCAAGTAATCTTCACAACCCACATCACTTCCTGCTCCATTGATGGTCATACACTGATATCCTGAGTTATAATACCAATCTTTATTACCACTTACATTATAGATGATCCAATTGGTAGGATTCGTGAAAAATTGTTCATTCAAAAGATAATTCTGAGATGGATTAGGATTGTTCCAATTGACTAAATCATTCAAATCTCTCAAATAAAGTTGATATGTTCCATTGTAGATACTGAGTATTCCTCTAATGTTCCCCGTTCCTTCTGGTATGGGAGTAGAGGCAAAGTTGGCATAATTACTTGTTCTTACAATCAATTGATTTCCATTTTTATCTGTTATGATGCGATTTGTAGCAGATGTAGATTCAGCAAAAGGTAATCCAGGAGTTGCAAAAGAAACACTATCAATTTCTATTAACATGCTAAGCAATGTAGGATTTAAAGAAGGTATGTCAACTTTAATAGGTGCAGGAGACACCCCAGGCAGGCTATCTTTGAAGATGTGGTCAGCCATCATAACTTCAGGTATTCGTCCTATATCATTATTGTAGATGTAGCCGAGTTGTACAAGCCCACCATATGCTCCCAGATAAAGATCTTTGCATTTAATAAAAATCCGCTGACCTACACGAAAAGTTGTATATAAACTCGTTTTGTCAATTTTTACCTCTATTCCTCCCGTGTTGTCCTGTATTTCTAGAGTTTTGTAGAAATTACCACTTTCATCGTTGGCGACCACAATTCCCTGAATAATGATGCTGTCCGGCAATTTTAAAAGCGTTCCCTGATAAAGCGATTTTAATTGAGCAATGGTCATGTTGCTTTTAAAATCGACATGAGGCACATAAGGTTCGGGCTTATCAAAGTCATCATGAATGCAACTTGTAAACATCCAAACCATGGCCACAAAAAAAAGAAAATTCTTCTTCATATCATTTTGTTTTTTTATTACAACGAAAAGGTTAGCTGAACAAAATAATTTCTCCCCCACCCATAGTAATATTTGGGTGGAAATTTATTAATGTTTTTCCCCGTAAAATCAAAACGATATTGTTCAAAACCGCTGGTTTTGTATTTTTTGTTGAGTAAGTTGTTGATCATCAAATTTATTCCTATTTGATGCTTTTTGAACCGCCACTGTTTCCCCAACGAAAAATCAACATAAGTAATATCGTTTAATTTACCCTGTTGAGTAATGCTATTAATAATGTCTGCTTGCGACGGTGCTAGTCCATCCAATGCTGATTGCATACGACGTTCTGGATTGATGTCCATATAAATATCTTTAGCATAATTAACCGTAAGCGTTGCAAACCAATTGTTCGAGGTAGAATATTTTATGCCAACAGAATATACACTTTGAGGTTCGTTAGGAACATAAAAGTATTTCAAATAAACAAGCTCTGTCGTATCTGGTTTTGATTGATTTTCAACATTGATGTGAGCTGTGGGACGAGAAATAAAACGATAATTGCCAATATTAGCAGCTCCTTGTAATGTGAATTGTGGTAAAATGTTAACCTCAAAACCAAGTTCGATTCCCTGATAAACTTTATCAATTCCCCACATCACTACATTCACAAATGTCTGATAAACATCATGATAAAATGAAACTACATCCGTTTGATCGAGCAAAAAAGTTTGATACAGTCCAATTCTTCCATTCCAAACATGTCCACGATAAAGATAGGTAACATCTCCAGAAAAAACTTTCATGTTGGTTAAAACAGGAATCCACTCGTTGCTTATATTGGGCGAAATAAAAAGATTGGAGGTAACCTGCGGAAGAAACAAAGCAGTAGTCGTTAATCGAAAATAATGTTTACCTGTCAACTTATAGGTAGCTCCAGCTTTAAGTCCAGCTATAGGGAAATATTTTACAGCAGATTTCCCAAATGAATTATCTGGATAACGTCCATTTCTCATCATGCCATCACGAAAAGCCTGAGTAACACCTCCTTCTAACGCTGCGAAAAGATCTACCTTTTTGTAATAAAAACGAGCTAATCCATAAGTTTTGACAGTATTAGTGTGCAAATAATAATCATATCCGAATATATCACCTTCCTTAACCTTTGCATTAGGATGATCTAAATCATTTTGTAAAATGTTTGGATTTCCTGGAAAATCGCGTTCGGCGTATTGATCAACATCAACCCAATACTCTGCACCAAGCAAATCATCTAGGACTTTAAAATGATGTGTCCGCAAGAAAGTAGCATCCAATCCAGCATTTAAAATTATTTTTTCTGATAAAATTGAATGCAAATAAGAATGCATGGAGAATCGATGAACATCTTTTCTTTGTTCTTCAAGGATATAATTTGCTCTTCCTCCACTGGTTAAATTTGAAAGATAATTGATTTGGTATAACTGATTCCAGTCAATTTGGCGTACTTCCACGTGGTTTCTCCATCTGTCTGCAATCATATGGGCAATAAGCGTATCGGTTTGATAACTTGGCATATAGCGGTAATAATCAGGACGCGGATCAGGAGCATTATACCAATTTAGTCGTGTAGTGCCATATCGCCCACCATTCCACCCGAGCACTGTATAAATTTTATTTTTTTCATTCAAAGTCCAAGAATGATTAAGCATGACATAAGGAATATGAACATTTCTTACACGAGCGTTTCTGACCTTTCCTTCTTGATATCCCCAATTGGGGTTGTAATATACATCACCTGCTAAATCAAAGGCTTCGTCCGTTGCAGCTGCTTGTAAGCCTCGACGATAAGGAGAACCCATCAAGGTAAAAGCCAGTTGATGTTGCTTATTCAATTTTCTTTCCACCGAAAAAAAATAGGAATAAGCATCTAAGAAAGTTCCAGGAACATAACCTACTTCTGCCCAGCGTTTTGAAAACGAAGTAGCCACAGCCCAACCATTGCTTTGCATCCCGGTGGCATAAGTTAACATGATTCGATTGTTGTATGAACGATTAGACCGTGCTAACGAAAGATGGATTTGCTTTGGTATCTGACCAGCCGTAGAAAAATAATTAACCATGCCCGCAATTCTCCCCATAGCATATGCAGCAGGAAGAGCACCTTCAGCATATTCATTATAACGCAACACACGATTTAGACCTGCAAATTCAGAATAATTTATATATCCTCTTTCATAATTCTGCATCGGCAAACCATTAACATATACTTCGTGGAAATCAACGTCATATCCTCGGTATTTATAACGTAAACTGCTCCAACCAAATGAAGAAAATTGCCCGAAGACATCTTTACTTGCTGAAAGTAATCCAGAAATATTTTGGCTATTGTTGTCATTTTCAAGATCCATTTCTTGAATTCCCAAAGTTTCGGTTACATTATCATCCATCGTTTGCCTTTCAAGTTCTATTGAATAAGAAGTATCTTCACTAAGCAAAATGTTGTTTTGAACAGAAATGTATCCTTCAGCATCTACCCACACATCGTAGCTTCCTGCTGTGAGTTCAAATTTAAAATAACCCGTAGTGTCTGTAACTTTAAGTTGATCAGCTATCCTAACCTGAGCTTTTTTAATCGGTGCATGGGTTTGCTTATCAAGTACATGCCCCTCAAAAACAAAATTTTGAGCGGGTAGTAAAGAAATTAGGAAAACAAAAGCTCCTACTATCCACTTTAAACTATGCATAAAAAATTTTTTACAAAGAAAACAAAAAAATTCAAACACAATAACATATTAAAAAAGTTCCATGTTATCAATCAACCGAACATTATCAAGCCAAGCAGCAACAAGAGCTATGAGTGGCAAATTTTGATGGTCGTAAAGAGGTTGCAAATTTTCAGCATTTACAATCACAAAATATTCAAGCCTAAAAGCAGGGTTGGCTTGAATTCTTTCACGACACAGTTGTTCTATTTCACTTACAGGCATTGTTCCTACGAGAGACCTTGCATAAAGCAATGTTTGATATAGCAGAGGTGCCACCATCCGGGCTGATGGAGAAAGGCGAACATTCCTGCTGCTCATGGCAAGACCATCCGGTTCACGTACAATGGGCATAGGTTTAATTTCAAGCGAAGGAAATTCCCTGCGTGCTAACTCTTTTACAATAAGATATTGCTGGTAATCTTTTTTGCCAAAATAGGCTACATCAGGTTCTACAATAGAAAAAAGTCGAGACACAACGATGGCCACACCATTGAAGTGCCCCGGACGGAAGGCCCCCTCCAGAATGTCGTCCAACCCAGGAAAAAAATAAGTTTTTGTGACAGGTTCAGGATACATTTCTTCATAAGTGGGAACAAAAGCTACATCACAGCCCACCTGATCTAACATGGCCAAATCTCTTTCTTCGTCGCGAGGGTATTTTTCTAAATCATCTTTATTATTGAACTGCAAAGGATTTACAAAAATGCTACAAACCGTAATGTCGTTTTCCAGCTTGGACTGACGAACCAGCGAAAGGTGCCCTTCATGAAGGTATCCCATCGTGGGAACAAAACCTATTCGTTTATTGTTTTTCTTTTCTTTAGCCAAAAACTCTTTACACGATTGAACTGTTCTGAAAACTCTCATCCTGAATTTTTGCAAAGGTACAATGCAAATTTTATTCTTCTGTCTTGCAAAAACAAACACTTGTTCAAATAACAGTTTAATCTGCTTTCATTATTCTCTCGATATGCAATACTAAAATTTCTGCCATTTCAAAAGCTGTCTTTATTCTAATTTTTTTCAGTATCCCATGCACTTTTAAAAATGCGTTAGAAAGACAAATGAAAGTTTATGTAATGAATTTTATAATTCTGCAATTACAATAAAAGCAACAAAAAATTAAATCCGTGATATTCCCTTTTCATTGCGAAAAACGCATTACATTATAACTCGTTCTTTAAACATTTTTTAAACACAGGCAAGTAAGTTTAAGCAGCTATGTTTTTTCTTCAAAATAATTTTTGACTTTAAGTTAGCGACTTACAACTGGCAATAGCTTGATGCTTTAAAGCATATACGAAAAAACGTTTTAATCTGGTGATCTTTCTGCAACACAACACCTCGCCAGCTTTTTCATGTCAGGGGAATGATGAGGTATACTTGCCTTTGCCCAAGTTTATGAAAGATTGCTCTGCTTTTTCCCTTGTTTTTCAAGCAAAAGCCACTTATTTTGAGTAAAATCTTGTTTTTTAATATCCTTTTTTTTTACTATCTTTGCAAAAAATAACAGCAAATGGAAAAGAGTAGGATATTATATGTTACCCAGGAAATGATCCCGTATATGCGCGAAAGCCAAATGGCAACAATTTCGCGTTATCTTCCACAAGGTACACAAGAAAAAGGTAAAGAAGTTCGAATTTTTATGCCTCGTTTTGGACTTATCAACGAACGACGACACCAGCTTCATGAAGTTATTCGTCTTTCAGGCATGAACATCATAATTAACGACACTGATCATCTGCTAATAATCAAAGTTGTAAGCATTCCACAAGCAAGAATACAAGTATACTTCATCGATAATGACGATTACTTTAAAAGAAAGTTCTATTTGCACGACGAAAACAATCAGTTTTTTGCAGACAACGATGAAAGGTCTATCTTTTTCTGCAAAGGCACCATCGAAACTGTAAAGAAACTAGGATGGGCTCCTGATATTATTCACCTGCATGGTTGGATGTCCATGCTCGTGGCTCCATTCGTGAAAAAAATTTATTCTAAACATCCCCTCTTCTCAGAAACCAAAATCATTGCCTCCTTATACGACGATCACTTTGAAGAACTTTTCGCAGAAACATTCCTTGACAATGTAACTTTTGACGATCTGACCCCAGACAAACTCCCTCACCTACAACAACAAACAGGATACCTATCTCTCATTAAAGATACTTTGCAATACTGCAATGGCGTTATACTATCTAATCCTAATATCCATCCAGAAGTTCTCTCTTATGTTGAAACCCTGAAGATTCCTAAAATTACCTTAAAAAATGAAGACAACTACATTGAAGTTATCAATGAATTTTACGATAAAATTCTCGTTGAAGAATCTGTCTTTAGTTAAAGAAAATTGCTAAAAAAATCCAGGACGCTCCTTAAGTAAGCAAAAAATTAAACTTGTAGCAGTTTGATTGCATTATTCTTAATACCAAGGAATAATGCCGGGATAGCGTTTTTCGTGAATTGTTTTTACTTCTTGGTAAATGGTTTCTTTTAAAAGATCAATGTTGATTTTTTGAACAGCTGAAATAAACAATACATCGCAATTTAAGCCATATACATATTCATCCTTTAGTCTTTCAAAGTATTCAGGATCTAGAGAGGGCAATAAATCAATTTTGTTGAAAACGAGCACCATTTTTTTGTCCGCAGCATTAATCTCCTGGAGGGTTTGAAGAACCGTCTGAATTTGCTCACGAAAATTTGGATGGGAAAGATCGACGACATGAAGAAGCAAATCAGCGTCTCGAACTTCATCAAGAGTTGACTTAAAAGATTCAATGAGCTGATGGGGAAGTTTTCGAATAAACCCCACTGTGTCAGAAAGCAAAAAAGCAAGATCGTTGTAAGTCACCTTGCGAACGGTCGCATCAAGCGTAGCAAATAGTTTATTTTCAACAAAAACATCGCTTTTTGAAAGAAGATTCATTAAAGTTGACTTACCTACATTGGTATAACCCACCAAGGAAACACGCACCAAATGTGTTCGATGTTTACGTTGTATCTGCTTCTGACGATCAATGGCTTCTAGCTCTTCTTTTAGTTTTGCAATTCGAGCTTTGATGCGACGGCGGTCTGTTTCAATTTCTTGTTCCCCAGGACCGCGAAGACCGATACCACCTCGCTGCCTTTCCAGGTGAGTCCACATACGCGTAAGTCTTGGCAATAGGTATTGAAGCTGAGCTAGTTCCACCTGAACTTTTGCATAAGCCGTGCGAGCTCTTGAAGCAAAAATATCTAATATAAGATTGGTTCGGTCAATTACCCTACACCTCAAGATTTTTTCGACCTCACGAACTTGAGAAGGAGAAAGATTATCGTCGAAAATAGCCAACTCTACGTTATGTTCTTTTACAAACTGGGCTATCTCTTGAAGTTTTCCCTGCCCTAAGAAAGTTTTCGGATCAGGAGCTGGTAAACGTTGTGTAAAACGACCAACAATTTCCGCATCTGCTGTGTAAGCTAAAAATTCCAATTCATTTAAATACTCCTCCGTTTTCTCTGCAGGCTGAGGAGGTGTTATAAGACCTATGACAATCGTTCTTTCCTTCTTTGCGTTAGCCATGTTTCTATTTGTTTCCCATAGTAAATAAAACCAGTGCAGAAGAAGCCATTAACAAAAAAAGTACGGCATTAAAATGGAATGACCATGAAAAGACCGTATATAACTTATAGAGGGATAAACCAAATAACACAAAAGATGAAATGATGGTCATATCGGACTTTGACATAAAGCCTCCAATAAAAAGAAGAATGGAAAATAAACTGAAGGCAGCGGCTATCCAAAAAGTAAGTTGATGGTGATCTAAAGAACGCAATTCATCCCAAAATAATATATAGGCTAAAAAAACAAAGCTTATTCTCAACAACCATGCAGCTAAAGGATATAAATTTTTTGGGGATTTCATTTCACCATGTTTTAAAACCTATGATTTCTCTGACTTCTTTTATCGTCTTTTGAGCACTTGCTTTAGCTTTTTCCCGACCTTGTCGAACAATTTTTATCAACAAATCACGATTGTTTTGGACAGAGAATATGTTCTCACGAATAGGAGTAATAAAAGTAATCATGTCCTTGGCAAGTTGCTTTTTCATTTCTCCATAACGGATTTTGCAGGTTGCATGTTGCTCTTTAAAATATTCGACCGTTTCAGGAGCAGAAACAATTGCCATAAGCGTAAATAAATTGGCCACAGGAGGAGAAGGTGGTTGGTTCATTTCGGTGGGACCTGCATCGGTCACAGCTCGCATAATTTTCTTTTCTATTGTCTTATCATCATCGGTTAAGAATATTGCATTGTGTTCACCTTCACTTTTACCCATCTTCCCTGAACCATCGAGCCCAGGTACTTTTACGAGCTCACCATCAAAATTAAAAGCTACTGGTTCAGGAAAATATTCAACCCCATACATGCGATTAAAACGCTGAGCAAAATTTCTAGTCATTTCGAGGTGTTGTTCCTGATCTTTTCCGACAGGAACTTTCTCTCCCTTATGAATGAGGATATCAGCAGCCATGAGTGTTGGATAAGTAAGCAATCCTGCATTAACATTATGTGGTTGTTTCCTAGCTTTTTCTTTGAAAGTGGTAACTCGCATCAATTCACCGAGATAAGCATTCATGTTAAAAAAGAGATACAGTTCAAGTGTCTCGGGCAAATCGCTTTGAATGTAAATGGTAGCCTTATCGGGATCGAGACCACAACCAATGAATTCAGCCAGGACATTAAGTACATTACCAGCTAAATCATCGGGCGTAGGGTGAGTCGTAAGGCTATGATAATCGGCAATAAAAAAATAACAAGTGTGTTCATTTTGCAGACGCAAGAAGTTGCGAATAGCTCCAAAATAATTTCCAAGGTGTAAACGGCCCGTTGGTCTAATACCACTTACGACAATACTCATAGGCTATAATTTTGATCGTTATCCGACAATCGCATATCTTTTACATTGAGTTGAAGCGAAACATTCCCGTTCCACTCATTTTCTTCAATGGTATACACAATATCGACAGGTAGTCCTTTCTCCATATAAGAGAAGTAATCTCCGAGTTGAAAAGCAATACCAGGCAAACCAAAATCTTTATAATGCTTTTGAGTAACCATAAGTTTAATATGATTGTTATTAAGTAGTCGAGAGTAACCATTGTCATATACTTCTTCTGTCATAAAGACTGGATTTGGATTTTCTGGTCCAAAAGGGGCAAAAAGTTTCAAGGTGTTAAAGAATTTTTTGCTGATATCGTTAAACTCAAGGTAAGCATCAATTTCTATCACGGGAACCAACATTTCATCGGTAATGTTCTCGATGGCGAAAGTTTCAAAGGCTTCTTTGAATTCTTTAAAATTTTCTTCTCTTATGGAGAGACCTGCAGCGTAAGTATGCCCCCCCCAATGCTCAAAAAGATGACTAAATTGGTTCAAAGCTCCATATAGGTCAAAACCTTTGATTGAGCGAGCACTCCCTGTAAGGGTTCCATCCTCAAGATTACGTGTAAACACAATGGCAGGTTTATAAAAATGCTCAATAAGCCTACTGGCGACAATGCCAAGAATACCTTTTGGCCAATTTTCGCCGAAAACAATGGTTGATTTTTTATATTTATGCGATTCATCAGCTTCAATCATAGCAATAGCTTCACTGGTAACCTGAGCATCAATGTTTTTTCTTTCCGTATTAAAATCGTTGATCACCCTTGCATAGTTTTTAGCTTCACTTAAATTTTTGCTAATTAGTAAATCTACAGAATTACGTCCTGTGTGCATTCTCCCTGCAGCATTTACACGAGGTCCCACATAATAAACTAAATCGGAAATGTTTATGTACTTTGTAAAGACATAATTCGTTTTTAATAAAGTTTCTGGCTTTCTCTTTATACCAGCAGTTTCCAGCAAAGCTTCTATAGCAGGAGAGGGATTTTCATTGATCTTTTTTAGACCATAATATGCTAAAACTCTGTTTTCACCAGTAAGGGGAACAATATCTGAAGCTATGCTCAAGACGACCAAGTCAAGCAATTCGTATAAGTCCTTAAAATTAAATCGATGGTAATGAGCAATAGCCTGCAAAAACTTAAACCCTACCCCACATCCCGACAATTCTTTATACGGATACGTGCAGTTTTTTTGTTTAGGATTCAAAATAGCTTCTGCAGGAGGCAAAACATCTCCTGGCAAATGGTGATCGCATATAATAAAATCTATATTTTTTTCGCGAGCATAGGCAACTCTTTCCGCATCTTTTATACCACAGTCTAAAGCAATCACTAAATTTACACCCCTGGAAACGGCATATTCTATGCCCTGATAAGAAATTCCATACCCTTCTTTATAACGATCTGGAATGTAATAGTCCAGTTCAAGTTGAGGGAATTTTGCCGACAAGAACTTATACATCATAGCTACGGCTGATGTTCCATCAACATCATAATCACCGTACAGGAGTATTTTATCTTTGTTTTTAACAGCTTTGTTGAAGCGATTTACAGCCTTGTTCATATTGAGCATCTTGTAAGGATCATGGAGATGGTACAATTCGGGTCGGAAAAAATTACGTGCTTCTTCTATCGTTGTAATACCTCGTTGCACAAGCAAATTGGCTAAAGTAGAATGAATATGCAACTGAGATTCTAACGAACGTATGATTTCTTTGTTGCCAGGATTTTTAATAATCCATCTTCGTGGAATGTTCATTTTAATTCGCTATCCTTTCCATTTTGCAAAGTTAATCAAATCTCACTTAAAAAGCTTTATTATATCGTTCATATTCGCATAAATCAATAAAAATAACAAAATGATAAAACCAATGTACTGGGCAATTTCCATGACTTTATCAGAGGGTTTACGACCTGTTATAATTTCAATAAATAGAAAGAGCACATGACCCCCGTCAAGTCCAGGAATAGGAATAATATTTAAAATGGCTAAAGCAATGGAAAGAAAAGCGGTAAGTTGCCAGAAAGCATACCAATCCCACGTTCCAGGGAAAATCTTCCCAATGGTAATAAAACCACCCACATCTTCATAACCCTTCACATCCTTGTTAAAAACTAATTTCAGTTGTTTCCAATAATTCGATATACCTCTAAAGGTCTTTTTAATCCCTGCTGGAATGGCTGTCCATAAATTATAATGCTTTTTTTCGAATTTGTAAAAACGAGCAAGATTGGTATCAATAAAAACCCCAAGTTTTCCATCCTTACCAACCCGCACGGGAATATCAACAATTTTTCCCTGACGAAGGACTTTTATAACAACACTATCGCCTGCATGCTTTTTAAGCTCTTCCTTAAATTCATCATAGAATGATATGTACTTGTCATTCACGGCAATAATTTTATCATTCACTTGAAAACCAGCTGTTTTGTTGATCGAACTATCGGGAATGCCAGCAATATACACAGGAAAGCGAGGTAAAATTAAATCTGTGCGTTTAGATTTGATTATTTTTCGAATGAGTGTTGAGTGAATGGGAAGTTGTAAGGTATCGTTACCACGCAGGACAGTAATCGATTGTGCTTTTTCAATTAATATGGTGGGGACAATCTGAAAAAAATCTTGTATTTCTTTACCATTGACCATAAGCATTTTATCTCCAGTTTGCAAACCAGCTTCCATCATCAAAGAATCTACCATCACACCATTTTTGACTTCACTATTAGGCAAATATGCTTCCCCAAAAGACCACAAAAGCCCTATGTAAATGATAAAAGCGAGAATTACATTCATCGTCACCCCTGCTACCATGATAATGAAACGTTGCCAGGCTTTTTTACTTCTAAACTCATCGGGCTTCGGGGGCTGCTTCATCTGCTCCTTATCCATCGATTCGTCAATCATCCCTGCAATTTTTACATATCCCCCCAAGGGTAACCACCCTAGGCCATATTCTGTATCTCCCTTTTTAAACTTAAATAACGAAAACCAAGGGTTGAAAAAGATGTAAAATTTTTCGACACGGGTTTTAAAAAGACGAGCTGCTATATAATGGCCAAACTCGTGAACTAGCACCAAAATTGTTAAACTCAAGAAAAATTGAACAACGCGAATTAAAATCTCCATAACTATGTTATTTTAAAGACTTACAAAAAATTACGGTTTGCTCGTACAAATCTAAAATTTCTTCGATGCCAGCTACCTTTCTGTCTCCCAGTTTTTCCAAGGCCTTTTCAACGATGGATTGCATCTCCAAAAAACGAATTTTTTTATCTAAAAAAAGTGAAACAGCATAATCGTTAGCAGCATTGAGCACGCAACAAGCAGCTGTTCCTTTTTCCAGTGCCTGATAAGCCAATTTTAAATGTAAAAATACATCCATATCGGGATGAGCAAATTCGAGCTTGGGAAGATCGTAAATGTTCTGTTGGAGAGCAGGTGCGTAAAATCGTTCGGGATAGCTAAGAGCGTATAGAATAGGAATACGCATATCGGGAAAACTAAGTTGAGCTTTAAAAGAGCCATCAAAGAATTGAACTATGCTGTGAACAATCGACTGAGGATGCACAAGGACATCAATTTGCTGAGCAGGGATCCCAAATAACCAATGAGCTTCGATCACCTCAAATCCTTTGTTCATCATAGTTGCAGAGTCGATGGTGATCTTATTTCCCATTTTCCATATAGGATGAGAAAGAGCTTCTTCAGGGGAAACCTCGGCAAGGGCTTCTCGTTTTTTCCCAAAAAAAGGCCCCCCTGATGCCGTGATGATTAGCTTATGTATAGAGGCAGGATCTTCTCCTGTAAGACACTGAAAAATAGCCGAATGCTCACTATCTATAGGCAAAATACGGGCTTCTGTTTTTTGAGCAGTGGATACAATAAATTCACCGCCTGATACAAGCACTTCTTTATTTGCAAGGGCAAGCTTTTTCCCACTTTTTACTACATGATATGCAGGCAAAAGGCCATAAATCCCAACATAAGCTAAAACGACTACATCTAGTTGCGCTTCTTCAAGCAATGTGAAAAGTTCCTTATCACTGTTCAGAACTTGAATGGATGAACTTGTTATTTGTTGTTTTAAAATTTCATTGCTTTTTTCTTCATGCAAAAATGCCCATCTAGGCTGCACAACCTCTACCTGACGCAAAAAAAGATCTATGCTTTGGTTGGCCGTAAGCAATTCTACCTCAAAAACATCAGGAAACATCGAGACCACCTCAAGCGTTTGACGCCCAATGGAGCCCGTACTTCCCAAGATAGCTATTTTCTTCTTCATAAAGCAATGTAAAACAAAGGATTAACTGGAATGTCGTTCTTCCATAACTCAAAATGTAAATGATAACCTGTTGTAGCTTTTCCTGTATTGCCAACTTTTGCGATGGGTTCGCCCCTCATCACAACATCACCTTTACTTTTAAGCAAAACAGAGTTATGCATGTAAACAGAAATCATATCGTTCGGATGTAGGATAAGCATAGTATTTCCTCCCTCTAGCGTCCAATCAGCAAAAATCACTATCCCATCGGCCACCGCAAGCACTGGATCTCCTTCATTAGCTCCTACATCAATCCCAAAATGACCTTTGCTGATATCAAAACCATTTACCAAAATGGCATGTGGAAGAGGACTGATTAAAAAACTTTCCCCCTTGGATGTATTAGATGTAGATGGTATCGTTACATTTTCTTGAATTGAATGAGTTTCACTCCAAGCATTTTTCATATTTTCTATAAAAGTTGAATCGTTGCGAGATATGAATTGAACAAGCTTCATGGTATATTTTTCATGCAGATCAAGTACTTTTTGCAAACTATCTGTTTTGCGAACAAGCTGCACAACCTCTGATTTTTCTTTGATGTCGCCATAACCTGGAATATACTCACGAAGTGGAGTAAAAGCAATAACAAAAGTCGTAAGAATAACCAACAAAAGGGAAATTAAGCTTCCGAGCGTCACCACATTAGCTATGGTCAATCGCACTGAAAATTTTTCATGAAAAGTTTGATCGTCTATGATAACGAGCCGATAACGATATGTCCATCTTTTCCGTAAAATATTCCAAAAATTGATTTTTTTCATATAAAAATTTCAGTGCAAATATTAGCATTTTTTTAGAAAAAAGGGGTTACCTTTCTTCTGGCAACCCCTTTCTTCAAACTCAACATAAGAATCTTTTATTGAACAAGAGTTAATTCTTTGATAAGATTTTTTGCTCCTCCAAGCTTATCGATAATAAAGAGAACATAGCGAACATCTACAACGATGGTACGCTGTACTTCGGGTTGATATTGTAAATCACTACTCATACCTTCCCAATTGCCATCAAAAGCAAGTCCTACCAGTTCTCCATTAGCGTTAATCACGGGACTACCTGAGTTTCCTCCTGTAATGTCGTTGTTGGTTAGGAAACAAACATAAAGTGTCCCATTTTCAGCATAAGGGCCAAAGTCTTTATTTAGCAACAGTCTTTTAAGTGTTGAATCAACTACAAATTCTTCATTCGTCGGATCTTCTTTTTCAAGAATTCCTTTATAGGTAGTTCTGTAATCGTAATAAACAGCATCGTATGGATAATAATCCTGTACTGTCCCATAAGTCATGCGTATGGTACTATTAGCATCGGGATAGAATTTTTTATCGGGCATCATTTCACGCAAGGCTTTGATGTACAAGCGACTTGCATTTTTGATTTTGTCTTGAGCTGCTGAATATGTACTATAAATATTTCGAATATTTTGAATAAAGGACATAGCTACAGCAAAACCTGGATCTTTTGAAATAATCTTGTAAGAAGGATTTTTGAGAAAATCTTTACATTTCTTTTCATCGACAAATATGCTTGTAGAATAAATATAATCTGCCCATTTTTGGATGTCCCCTTTGAATTTTTTACCCAAGAGCTCTTTTTTAATAATATCAGCCTGATAATCAGCAGGAACATCTTTTATGTACATTTTCATCATTTCAACAAAAATTTCTTTATCAACAGTTGGATTGTAGTCTTTGAAGAAATCTTCAGCTTGCTTCATGGCATCTTCAGCTGCATTTTTAATCATGTCGTCATATTTGCTTTTTTCATTCTTGGGAGCTTTGTTTTGTGTTTCTAAAAGGTTATTCAATTGATAAGCTATCTGAAACGATGCTAAAATAAATTCGGGCCCCTGAAAAATCCCATCATTAAGGTACCAGAAAACTATGTTAATTTTCTTTAAATCGTTGTACCCTTTTTCAAAATCACTTAAAACATTTCCATATAATTTTTCACGTTCAGGGTAAGAATGAACCCATTTTGTGAACTCTGCTTCTAACTGTTCTTTCCTTTCAATAATGTTCCAACGTTTAATCCCCTTGTTTTGTCCAATAAAATATTTCCAATAATTAGCAGTTTGAGCATATTTAGAAGCATATTGCAACTTAGTTTTAGGATCTTGATCCATGTATTTTTTCATGATAGCCAGTTTCTTGTCACGAATTTTAATAATCGTAGGATTGCTTTCATCAAGAGCTAATTTGATACCATAAGAAGGTAAATATCTTTCGGTAGTTCCAGGAAAACCAAAAATCATGGTAAAATCGTTCTTATGAACCCCCTTCAAGCTGATAGGCAGATAATGCTTGGGTTTCAGCGGAACATTATTTTTGCTATATTTAGCAGGGGTCCCATCTGGTGCTGCATATACTCTGAAAATGGAGAAATCGCCAGTGTGTCTTGGCCACATCCAGTTGTCCGTGTCGCCACCAAACTTGCCAATGCTGCTAGGTGGTGCTCCAACCAATCTAACATCCATGTAGGTTTGATACACAAAAAGATAATATTCATTTCCTTCAAACATGTCTCTTACAACCGTATTGTATTTGCCATTCTCGGATGCTTCTTTTTCAATTTTCTTAATTGCTTTCTTGATTATTTCTTCCCTCTTGGCAGGAGTCATGTCGTCCGTAACATCTTTTAGCACTTTGTCAGTTACATTATCCATGCGTACCAAGAAAGAAATGGTCATATCTTTAATGGGAATTTCTTCTCCATAAGATTTTGCCCAAAAGCCGTTAGTTAAATAATCGTGCTCGAGGGTGCTGACGGACTGAATGGCTTCAAAACCACAGTGATGGTTGGTAAAAATAAGACCATTTGGCGAAACTACTTCACCCGTACAGAAAAAGCTTGTACCACCTGTTTGCGAATTGCCCAGTCCTACCACAGCATCTTTTAGAGATGGCTTGTCGACTGAGTAAATCTGATCAGGGGATAATTTTAAGCCCAGCTTTTGCATATCAGCATAATTCATCTGGGCAATATACATGAGTAGCCACATTCCTTCATCGGGGGGAAGACTGCTCCAAACGAGACTCCAACTAAACAGGAACAAAAACAATAACTTCTTCATACTACAAAGATTTGCGCAAAATTATACATAAAGTAATAACTATAAAAAAATTTTCAGCCTTCGTCATTTTCTCAAAAAAGATGTTTCTCACGTGGCTGCATGTCATCCCACCCAGCAACAAATAGCCTAACGAATCGAACTTAATCTTTAAAAAAGTTAATACAAAATGAAAAATATCATTTCCCAGTCGTGCTACTTGTAAACATAACAGGGTCTGAAAAACTTTTGCCTACAACCCCATCACTTAGTTTATACTCCACCATAAACCGAAAATAGGTCTCACTCGGTACATAAGTGTTATTTTTTAACAAACAATAAACTACATTTTGGGGTTTTTTAATAAAAGCAATTTGTTTTTCATCTACGAAATCAGAAATATGGAGATCCACAGTTTTTGATGTATACATAAAGCAAGTGTCAACTAATATCGTATCTGACGATAAAACTAAGTATATAGTAAAATCTTCTAAATAATTTTGTATTGAATACCCCCAACATGGAATATCAAATGATACATCTATTGCGCTATTTAGAGCTAAAACAAATGTATCTGAAGGAATAGAAATAATTTTTTTGGAAATTACTTTGCCGTTTGTTAATATAGAATTTTGTGGAACAAATTCAACAATAGTTGCATCACATTTAGGAAAATCTACTACCTCTTTTTTACATGCAATAAAACTACTTAACACCAAAAGCAATAATACCTTACATTTTAACCACCTTTTCATAGGACACTTCATTTTGATTTTCAATTAACTTAATGAGGTAAACCCCCTTTTCTAAATGTGTTAAATTTATTTTTTGAACATTTGAGTAAATTTTTTCATAATGTCTCATTTTGCCAAGTAAGTCGTAGACCTCTATGTATGAATCTCCCATTTCTTTTATTGAAACATAAAGATAATCACTAAATGGATTTGGAAATATTTCATAAATATTACTTTCACGAATATTTTCAATCTCTTCATCTGCATTAGCTTCCACTTCCTCTTCGCCCATTTTTGGGGAATACGATGAACATGGTACTATTTTAGCTACAAAATTTCCTCCATTCCCTACACTAAAGCCCGGTTTTATATGAATTTCTTGCGTCGCCAGTAACTCTAAATGCTCATTTTCATGAACCACCACATTACAACCGTCCCCTCCTACTTCAATATTCCTTCCCGTAACCACATTGTTATCAAACTTTGCATTATAACTACAAAGAGTTACTACATCATTACAATTTTGTTTTTGCCATACCCTTATATAATCTACTAACATCGTTTGTTCCTTATCAGTTGAAAACTTATCTTGCCATGCGCTTATATTAAAAATAACATTTTCAGCATTTTCGGAATATTTAACTTTTCCTTTATCACTAATCAAATGTTCCCATACTTCTTCCATTAAGTTCCAAAACTCTTCACTTCAAATATATCCTTTCCTGCTTTTTTTAAAAGCGGAAATCTTTTCATCATCAATGTATATTTTTATATATTTGTCATCCCATATTAACTTATATGTATGCCAATCATGAAGAAAACTTGTATCATAAATATTATTATCCCATACTGCTTCACCTAAATTATGAATGGTTACTGCTAAATTAACTAAATTTGGAGAAATACTTATTTTGTTGTCCTTCTTATTATTATAAATTATTTTGTGAGGGCATTGTTCGAAAATATCAATTTCATCACCATATTGACCACTACCATATAACCAAAACGCACTCCACACACCCCTTACATTAGGAATTTTAATTCTAGCTTCAAATATACCATATTTAAAATATTTTTTTGACCATATCATCCCTGCACTATATGAATACTTAAGAGAGGTATCCTCACTATAAGGAGTTTTATGATCCTCCTTAAGTGTTAACAACAAATACCCATTTTTAAGTGATACATTCTCTCGTAAAAATACTATAGGAAGGACCCGAGGATCATACTGACCCCATGGTTGAATATTATACCACTTATTGAGGTCTAAAGTATCTTCATTAAATTCATCATCAAATACTGATATCCATTGAGCACTTAATAAAGAGTTGGCAAAAACAAATATAAACAAATATAAATATTTTTTCATAGTTGACACGATTTTGATTTTATATCAAATGCTATTTGTAACTTCATGGTATCCATGATTTTACTTTTTTAAAGTTTAAATAACCTAAATCATATCCTGCACTAAAACTTATAAAGTATGAATTTTTAAGAGCTTCTCTTCCAAGAGGCAAACCTTTTGAAAAACTTACAGAAAAAAAATATCTTTTAAATTTATATGAAGTTGATAGGTTTAAAGAAAGTATTTTAAAAAACACAAGAAACTTTTCATAGTACATGTGATAAACTATTAGATCATAACAATATACCCTCCCAATGGTTCCTATACCTATAAAACCATCTACATTTTTATAAAAATTATAGGAAACATTTAATGAAAATGGGATATAACCCCTGTTTTTATAAACTGCATCTAATCCTTCTGTGTTAAACACCAACCTCTTGTCTATGTTCTCATATAGCATCAAAAGATGTTTGTTCCTTACTAATGTGGTATACGACATCAGCGGAAGCAAACCTCCAGAAACCCCCACGTGAAACCTAATTTTATCATGTAACAACCTGTGTTCTATTTTAGCTCCCAAACCTCCACCAAACAACGTCCCATACCCAACTGTTATCCTTAAACTATCACTTGCCCTAACACCCGATACAATAAATACAAAATAAAACATCCACAATAAATTTCTTTTCATGTTTTTCTAGTTTTTCAATCCTTTTGTTTTTAATATTTTTTTAAAAATTTCATTTCCCACTGGTGCTATTTGTAAATAAAACAGAATCTGAAAAACTTTTGCCTACAACCCCATCACTTAGTTTATACTCCACCATAAACCGAAAGTAGCTATCATTCGGCACATAGGTGTTATTTTTTAGTAAGCACAAAATATCACCTCGTGGTTCTTTAGCTAATAGCTCCTGTTTGGTATAGACAAAATCATATGAATGAATATTTGGATAATAAAAACCTGAAGTATCACAATACAAAAAGTCTCTCGTCATATATCTAAAACACGTATCTGCTAATTGTATTGTATCTGTGGATGTAACAGTATATATTGTAAAATTCTGAAGGTAGTTGTGTATTGAATCGCCCCAACACGTATAATCATTTGATACACCCATTATCCTCCATAGGACCAAAACAAAATTTTCATGAAGAAATATAATTTTTTTATTTTTAATTCTAACTGAATCATTAGTTAGTATAGCATTTTTTGAAGTATACTTAAGTATAGTTACCTTACATTTGGGCATTTTTACTTCCACTTTTTTACATGCAATAAAACTACTTAACACTAAAAGCAATAATACTTTAAATTTTAACCACCTTTTCATAGTAAACATTATTTCGATTTATAATTAGCTTGATAATATAAACTCCCTTTTCTAAATGCGTTAAATTTATTTTTTGATCGCACTTATAAATTTTTTTATAATACCTAATATTGCCTAACAAGTCGTACACTACTATGTAAGAATCTTCAATTTCGTTTATTGAAACGTTAATACATTCATTAAAAGGATTTGGAAATATTTCATAATCACTTTTATTATGATTAATTTCATCATATGTAATAGTATTTACATCAAAATTTCTACTTTCTTTGCTTGTATCGTTTTTTTCTATTTCTTCGTAAAATTTGTAAGAAGAGCATGGCACTATTTTGGCAACAAAATTTCCTCCTTTCTTTACACTAAATCCCGGTTTTAAATGAATTTCTTGCGTTGCTAATAAATCTAAATACTCATTTTCATTAACAACTACATTACAACCGTTCCCTCCTGCTTCAATTATCCTTCCCGTAAACACATTGTTATCAAACTTTGCATTATAATTACAAATCGTTACTAAGTCATTACAATTTTGTTCTTGCCAAACCCTTACATAATCTACTAACATTGTCTGTGGCAAATTGCTTGGAGAAATATCATTATGAACACTTATATTCAAAATAACATTTTCAGCATTTTCGGGATATTTAACAGTATGACCAAAAATGTTACCTAGTAAGGTATTATAAGCATTTCCGTTATTATTTTTTTTAAAATCGGAAACCAACTTGTTGTCAAAATATATTTCTATCTTATTGTTGTTCCATTTTAACTTATATGTATGCCATTGGTCAAGAAAACTTCTCTTATAAATATTATCATCAGATATTTGTTTATTTGAATGATGAATAGTTGATTTTAAATTAACTTTTTTCTTATTTTTTTCTAGCCAATATTGTTCAAAAATATCAATTTCATCACCATATAGGGCACTACCATATAACCAAAACGCACTCCACACACCTCTTTCGTTAGGAATTTTAATTTTAGCTTCAAAAATACCATATTTAAAATGCTTTTTTGACCATATCATGCCTGCACTATATGGATACTGAAAAGTATCATTTAAATTTGGAACAAAATAGGTATTACCATCCTCTTTAAGAGTTAACCACAAATAACCATCATGGACCGATACATTTTCTCTTAAAAATATTACAGGAAGTTTATCGGGTGGATACTGACCCCATGGTTGAGTATTAAACCACTTGGAAGTGTCTAAAGTAGTCCCATCAAAATTATCTTCAAGCACTAATATCCATTGTGCTTTTAGCAAAAAATTCAAAAAAAGAAATAAAAACAAAAATAAATATCTTTTCACCATCTAATTTTTTTATTTTAAATAATAACCAAAGCTTAAACTTATAAAGTACGATTTTTTAACAGCTTCAAAACGTTTCTCTACAAGAGCTAAGTTACTTATTTCATTATTATAATACAACTGAGTTATCCCTTTTGAAAAGGAAATAGAAAAAAAATATCTTTTAAATTTATATGAACTCGAAATGTTTAAAGAAAGTATCTTAAAAATATCAAGAATCCTATGATAATCCATATGATATACTGCATGGTCAAAACAATACACCCTACCAATGGTTCCTATACCTATTAAACCGTTTAAATTTTTATAAAAATTATAAGAAATATTAAGTGAAAACGGAATGACTAATCTGTTTTTATAAACTGCA
>Ga0308395_1000141_pt1 | contig 66608 bp, 70 predicted proteins | sample Hotspr20SampleP4_FD_202097 | JGI IMG/M metagenome (GOLD analysis project Ga0308395, IMG submission 202097) | Hot spring phototrophic mat microbial communities from Mushroom Spring, Yellowstone National Park, Wyoming, United States - 20050930_P4 ... | reverse complement strand
TGCGGCAGCGCTGGCAACAATGGCAGGTGTTTGGGGATCCCTGGCAGCCCTTGCCGCCGGAGCGGCAGTACTTCTCCATCGGGCTGCAGTCGGGGGCCATCCTCAAGGAGCGCTGGCAACGCACCACGGTGCTCACGCCGCCGATGCTCCAGGAGGAGGCCAACTGCGAGGACGGATCCCTGGTCTTGGAGCTGGCCTGTAGCAGCTACGCCTATGTTTCCGGCTGGAACGCCGCCTGGGGGCTTTTTAAAGATGTAGAGCTGGTTACAACCCAGGGCAGCGTCTTCCTGCTGAGCACCACGCAAATGGAGCGCTGGATCCCGATTTTGGCGGAGATGGAATACTGGGGCATCGGCGAGCGAACCGCGGAGGGATTTGGCCAAATTGAGGTCTGTAGTCTGTTCCATCATCATTTCTGGGAGAACCCGCTATGACCTTCGCCACCAGCGAGAGCAAACTGGAGCAAAAACAGGAACTTGAGATCCAGCGGCACATTCGGCTGGCCGAAGATGAGCTGGTTGCCAGAATCCAAACCGCCTTGGATAACTTTAAAGGTCTGAGCAAATTGGAAGAGGCCCAGTACCGCAACTTGTTGCATGTGGCAGCTTCCACCGAAAGCTCAGAGGTAATCAAGAACTTCTTGCGCTACCAGATGGGGCGAGATGAAAAGTGGGGTCGGGGCAAGAACTCCTTGGCAGAAGCCATCATCCAAGACATCGACAACTGGATCCATCAAAAGGCCCTCGCCATTGCCCAAAAGGCCGGCGTTGAAGAAAGATCCCCCAAAGTCAACGAGATCAAAATTGACTTGATCCGGCGTTACCTGGGCTATGGGGCGCGCTATCTCAAGTACAAGCGAGAAGGGGGAGGATCTTAAAGCATGACCAGTTGTGCCCTTGAGGGTGTCGTCTCGACCTTCCGGCTCAGCCAGTTGAAAATCATCCCCATCCTGTTTGCTGAAGCCGTAGTGGATGGAGGATATCTGTGGAGCGTTAACTTCAACCTTAACCTGATTTGAGGGAACGATGTTCGACGTTTTCAAAAACCGCTTGGAGATCACCGGCACGCTCACCACCGTGACCGCCCTGCACATCGGGGTGGGCCGCTCCACCGAGCCCATCGGCTCCGATTTGCCGGTTCTCAAGGACGCGCTGGGCCGCCCGCTCATCCCTGGTTCCAGCCTCAAGGGGGCGCTGCGCTCCCGCCTGGAGAGTTTTTTGCGCGGCATCGATCCGGCGCTGGCCAGGGATCCCAGCGAGTTGACCGGCAGCGAGCAAGTCCGGGTGGTCAACCAAATTAAGAACACCTACAAAGACGACGACGCAACCCTGACGCAAAAGCTGATCGAGGCCACCGACTGGGTCTCGCAGGTGTTTGGATCCCCTTGGCTGGCGGGCAAGGTGCAGATTCGCGATTTGCCCGTGGTGCGGGAAGCCTGGTTTGGCCAATACCAAGAGCGGGATGGTGTGGCCATCGATCGGGATACGGAGACGGCGGCAGAGGGCAAGCTCTACGACTTTCAAGTGGTGCCGGCCAACACCCCCTTTCAGTTCCACGCCGTTGTCGAAAATGCCGAAGCATGGGAGCTGGGCCTGCTGGCCATCGGCTTGCACCAATTGGAAACGGAGCAGATCCCCTTGGGAGGGGGGCGCTCCCGCGGCTTGGGGGTCGTCCGCCTGGAGATCGGGGCGGTCTATTGGTTTGACTCAGAAGGGGATCCGCGGCGGCTGCTGACCTATCTGCAAGAGCTGGTGGCCGGATCCCGGCAACCCCTTAGCCCGGAAGAGGCTGCCGCCTTGCGCCAAGACTGGGTGGAAGCCCTGGTTGCCAAACTAACCGCTGTCGCTCCCGTCGGCCCCCGCAGCTAGCGCAAGGGTTGGGCGAAAACCCTCTTGTTCCTCTTCAGTGAAGGATCCCAGGCCATGCACAAGCGCTACGTTAACCACTGCACCCTCTGCCTCACCCTCAAGCCAGATGGCCCTGTGCTCATCAAAGCTGGCAAACAAGGGGCAGATCCGACAAAGCCCGACATGGAGTTTGTGGAAACCTATCGCGGCGGCGGGCGGACAGTCTATTTTCCCGGCAGCTCCCTCAAAGGGGCCATTCGCGCCCACGCGGAGCGCATCGTCCGAACGGTGGGCGGCGACAGACGGCCTGAGGGGAACAAGTTGCAACTCTGGGCCAGCGATCCCCTCGACCAAAAGGCCAACCAGTGGCTGGAAAAAATTGCAGAGTCCCACCGGGTTTACGCCCTTTCTTCCTTTACGGATCAGATGTTCGGCAACACAGCCATCGCCAGCCGGGTCCGCATCGAAGATGCCTATCCCAAGCCGGGGACACCTCTGCGCCTGGAGGAACGTAATGGGGTGGCCATCGACCGCGTCTTCGGCTCAGTGGCGGTGGGGCTGGGGCCGTTCAGCTATCAAGTGTGCGTAGAGGGATCCTTTCAAACCAAGATCCACCTGAAAAACTTTACCCTGGCCCAACTGGGCCTGCTGGGGCTGGTGCTGCGGGATCTGCACGAAGGATGGTTTGGTATTGGCTTTGCCAAATCCCGCGGCATGGGCCGCGTTCGGGTGGAGTACGAGTGGGCGACGGTGGACTACCCGGGCTGCCTGGTGGAGGAGGGGAGCCAGGAGCTACGGCTGCTGGGATCCCAGCTTGCCTGGCCAAGGGGATCCCTGCTGGGGGCGAGCGAGTTTCTCAGTCCAGAAGAGGCGGGCAAATACGGCTTTGCCAAACCCGATCGCCAGTTAGTGCCGGTGGGGGCGGAGCCGATGCCCTTGGGCTTTGGGGCGCGGCTGACCTGGGAGCAAAGGTCTGAGGCCAAGGTGGAGCACCTGCTGGCCGCCGCCGTTAAAAGTTGGGCCCAGCTCTTGCAAACGGAGACCAAAGCGGTATGAAACCAGCCTACGTAGCCTCCCACAAGGTTCCGGATCTGGCCGCCGGCGACAGCGGGACGGCGTCCTTGTTGTTCCAAGTTCTCTCGGCCTGTTTTGCCGCTGCCGAGGAAACCTACACCTTTTTGCGCTGGCCCCACCGCGTCAGCGGCATTCAGGCGGGGATCCCACCAGATCTGGTCTGTCAAGAGGGGCAGGTTTTCTGCCAACAACGGGAGTTGCGCTGGAAAAGCACCCCCCGCGGCTGGGATCTGCTGTATCTGGGGATCCAACCTCCTCCCGACTTCTTTGTGCCGCTGGCCGGGGAGTGGCAGTGGGAGGATCGCGAGGCCGACCTGTACGGATCCCAAAGCCTGGAAACCCGCTTTCCCCAAGGTCTTAGCTATCCGAGGCATCTCAAGCTGGGCCAGCGCTACTTTCGCGATGGACGCACCGCCCGCGTTCACTTTGTTGCTCTCATCCCGAGGTCAAGATGACTCCCCAAGGCCCCCGACCCTTGCCCGCCGGCAACCCAGCTCGGGGCAGAGGTGAGCCAGCCGTCGCTCGCAAACCCTACGAGCTGATCCCCTTTCCCCAACAGCCTCCCAAGCTGGAGCATCCCGCCGGCCACGCCAAGTTCCATCCCGACAAGTTGCACGGCACCCTCTTTCTCACCCTGACGGTGCAGACCGCCCTCCACATTTCCACCGGCCACCTGGCCTTGGGCAGCGACGTCGGCGTCAACGGGATCCCGGTGCTCAAAACCATGACCACCACCCCCGACGGGCGGCTCAAGATCCAGGGCAGCTCCCTCAAGGGGGCCATCCGGGCCATGTACGAGGCGATCACCAACAGCACCCTTGCAGTGATCACCAGCCGCTACAAAGATCGGATCCCACCAGAGCGGCAGCCCTGCCGCCAGAAGGAGCGGCTATGTCCTGCCAGCCGCGTTTTTGGCGCCCTCAACTGGCAGGGATTGGTGGAGTTCAGGGATGCCATTACCACCGGCACCGGATCGGGTGTCGGATCCCTGCCCCCGCTGTACCGTCCTCGCCCGGATCAGTGCAAAGCTTACTTTAAAAAGGAAAACGGCAAAGTCATTGGACGCAAGTTCTACTACACCCACAAAAAAGCTTTGCAGGGCAGTTCAAGGGGAACACCCACCCAGCAAGCGATGCAAAACACGGTTTTCAAAACCCAAATCCACTTCAAAAACCTCACCCCTGCCGAGCTGGGCACCTTGCTCACGGTTTTGGGGCAGGATCCCAACCATCCCATGCTGCTGAAGGTGGGGGGCGGTAAGCCCGTGGGCCTGGGATCCCTGCAGGTCACCCTCGACAAGATCGAGCGGCCCGGCAACCTAAAAGATCGCTACAGCCGCTACGATCCCCCAGAAGCCGATACCCTGGAAGGAGAACGCCTCCAAGCCTTTGTGCAAGAGCAAATTCAAGCTGCCCAGGGCTACATCTTGCCCGAACAACTCAAGCGATTGGCCGCCATCCTGAGTCCCACTGCTCTGCGCGAGCCGCCCACCGGAGTGTACTGAGGGTTCCCCCATGCTGTCAGACACTGTCGATCTCAGCCCCCAATCTTGGGATCTCGCCCACGGCATCGCCATGACCTTGGCCAAAGAAAGGGTGGATGTCGACGAGTTGAGCAAGTGCATCGCCTATCTGCGCTCGGTCGCCCACCACCCCGACGCGGGATCCCGTTTCTTCCGATTCACCGGCGAGCTGGTGCGAGAAACTGGCCTCCACCGCAGCAACGAAACCCCACGCTACTACCGGCTCATCGACCAAACCTGTAAAAAGTACTTGCAATCTCTGCAGGATAGGCCGGCTGAGATGCTGCAGATCCTGGGCTGGGCCGCCCGCCTGGCCCGCTACTACAAAGATGGGGGAGTGCCGATCGGCGAGATCCCGTCCCCTCCCGATCCCAATGGCGGTCGTCCGACCCATTCCCGCGGCGGCGAGGCCAAGCCCCAGCCAGAGGCACTGCGGCCCAAAGAGCAACCTGAACAAAAGCAGGCTCAGCCCCAAGTTGAAAATGCAGCAGCTTCTACCAAGGCCCGCTTCAAAATTGGGCAACACCTCAAGGCCAGCATCACGAATATCAAGGGCAACGAAGTTACCTTCCAAATCGTGAATACGAATATCAAGCTCACCCAAAAAGAGCCGAAACGGGCCGGATCCCTGACGGTGGGGCAAGAAGTGGAGGTAGAGGTACTCGACTTAAGGGAAGATGGCAGAGTTCGCAGAGTAAGGCTGCTCTGATTGCGAGAGGGGATGGAGCCCTTAAAAACTGCGAGAAAGTTAGGGGATAACTCATGCAGACCATCATCATGACGGTGGGCACCTCTTTGCTCACCAACCCGGACAAAAACCTGCAACCACAACGCCCTTGGGTCGGCCAAAAAACCATCGGGGATCCGGAACGGGCCTTGGCCTGGATGAAAAAGACAGATTTGGAACTAATCAGCGCCGAAACCAATACCTACTACCGGCTGGATCCCACTCCCCAGGATGCCTTGATTTTGCTTTACTCCGAAACCTCTGAAGGACTGGAGTGTGCCCAGATTTTGCAGCTCTTTTTTGAAGAAGCGCTGGGCCAACAACAGGTTTCGCTGGTGCCCCTCCCCGGCGTTAACTACGAGCTAGAGGGATCCTCCCTGGAGCGGATGGCCGAGCTGTTGCGCCAGTTGGCGGAAAGCGCTAAAGGGATCGTCACCTTCGCCGCCACCGGGGGCTTCAAAGCCCAGGCCATGATCATGGCCGTGGTGGGCAGTCAATTGGGGATCCCGGTCTGCTACATCCACGAGCAATATAAATCTCTGGTGTATTTACCTTACTTACAGCCGCAAGTCCAGCCGCGGATCCCGCGGGCGGCTCTCCCCGATTCCGGTCGAGATCGCTCCCAGGTCATCCAATTGCGGAGCGACAGCAGCCATCACCGTCCTCGCAGTTGGGTCAAGGTGGAAAAGCTCCTGCGCGACCTTCCCTGGGTAGATCTGGTTCGCTACGACTCAAACGCCTACGCTGCCCCCAAAAACGGCGTCAAAGCCGCCAACCGCAGAACCGAAGATGGTCGCCACATTTTGTGGGTTCATCTCCACGAGAGCCAGGACACCCATCTTGCGGTTCGGGTGGAGACCACCGGCTATACCCCCGACCACCTGGAGCAGGCTGCCGCCGAGTTGCGGGAGCGCCTTGGCCGTCTCCTTTAGCTTTTGCTCAACTGCTGGGCCACGAGTTGTACGATGGCCTGGGCCGCACCCGGACTGCCCCCTAGACGTTGCAATTCCCTCTGCATCTGCTGACGCCGCTCGGGATTAACCAACAGGGCTCGCATCTGTTCGGCCACCTGGGCTGGGCGCAAATGGCTTCGCAGCTCCGGCACCACCTCGTGTCCGGCCCAGATGTTTGGCCAAGCCAGGTGGCCCAACCACTGCAGGGCAATTCTGTTGATGAGGCGGGCTAGCCAGGTGCCCAGGCCAGGCAAGCGGGCCAACAGGCCAGGGATCCCGTCCCAGGCGCGCATAGCTTCTAGCTTGTTGGTGGGGATCGCCACCACCATCGGCACCCCTAAGTAGGCCAGCTCGGCGGTGTTGGCCCCAACTGTGGTTAGGCAGAGGTCGCAGTTGGCCAGCACCGAATAGGCAGGGAAACGGGTCCACAGCTGTACCGTGGTGCCAAAGGGGGTGACGAAGTGGGATCCAAGATTGGTTTGCTCCAGGGTGGCGGAGGTGCCGTAGATGATGGCCATATCGGGGTTAAGCCGGGGATGGGCATAGGCCGCCAGGGATTGTGGGGTCTGTCCAGGAGCCACCGGGATCACAAAGCGGACGTTGGGCAACAGCTGGCGCAATTCATCGGCCACCGCCAGCACCAGCGGCACCCCCAAGGAGAGCTTGGCCGGCTTGGAGCCGGGGAGCAGCCCCACCTGGTAGTGGGTGCGGATGCTATCGCCAAGACGTTGCCAGCCGCGCGGCAGCAAGGCTTCGTCGGCAGAGGTGGGTTCCACCTTTTCCGGTGCCGTTCGCAGCGATCCCAGCTCCTCGATGGGATCGGGGAGGGGCTGGAGGAGGGTGGAAAAGCCTGCCGTCGATTTGGGAGCAGCGCTAGGAGTCGGCGGGGGAAGGGAGCGGCTGCTGAGCCAGCCGGGAAGAGGTATCCCCGGCAAGTAGACAGCACTGGCCACGCCATCGGCCATCAGATCCCCGACCACGTGCATCTTGGCAGCCCAGCGGTGGCCCAGGAGGCGTCCCCCGTCGTAGCGACGTTTGATCTCCTCCGTCCGCACCGCAAAAACGTCTACCCAGGGTCGCCAGCGGGGCCGATGCTCGGCATACACCACCACGCGGTAGTCGAGACGACGGGCAATCCAGACAGCAAAAAACTGATCCCCCCCCAGAAACAGCACCACCCCCCGTTTGGCCCAGTCCCAAGCTTCTTCGGTTTGGCCAGTGAGCAAAAAAGCTAGAAAAAAATCGGGATCCTGAACCCGATCGACCTGGATAAATTCCTCCGCTATCTTCATCTCTTGCCCAGAAGCGTGCGGACAAGGAGAGAGGACCAGGGAAAGACGGGCCTGGGGCAGTTGCTGGCGCAACTCGAGGACAACTGGCCGCACCCAGGTGAGCAGCTCGCCGGGGCCGTTGGAGAGGATGAGAATGTCGTAGGGAGGCTGGCCGCCGTTCACTGAGACCCTTAGGGAGAGGGGGCAAGAACTTTGCCGCTATTGTATTTGCCTTCGGGCGCCAGGAGGCAACAGCTCCCAGACCTTGCCTAGGGTTCAACTCCGAGGAGGGTCGCAGTTTTGGTCCAACTGACTTTGCAACCACCCTTGGATATCCCGCAAACTTTCTGGGGAAACCTCGTGGCCCATTGCGTACTCGCGATAAGTAAAGCTCAGGGGCAGCAAGGCAAAGTAGTCGCGGATCTGGCGGCCAAAGGCCACCGGTAAAACGGTATCGGCAGTGCCGTGAACCACCAGGATCTTCAGATGCTGCATCCGGGCTGGCTCTACCGCCTCGGCCAGGATCTCTGGCGAAAGACGACCGCTTATTGCCACCACGCCGGCTAGCTTCTCAGGCTGGGTTAGAGCCAGATATAAGCTCATGATTGCCCCTTGGCTAAACCCCAGCAAATAGACCTGGGCCGGATCCAAGGAAATGTCGGCCATTCCCTGGGACAAAGCCTGATCCAGAAAGCAGCTTAAAAGCTCCCGGCTGCGGCGGGCTTGCTCGGGATCCCCCACCAGCCCTTCCGGCGTCCAGGCCATTTCAAACCAGGCAAAGCCACCTGCCCCCCAGGGAAGCGGCGCCCTTAGGCTAATCACCGCCAAGCGGGGATCCAAGTAAGGGGCCAACTGGAGGAGATCCCCCTCATGACTGCCGATCCCGTGCAGCATCACCAACACCGGCGCCTTGCCGGGCCCGGCCTGGCGTGGCGGTTGAAAGCGGTAGACAAGGGGCAGAGGGGAAGACAATGCGATCCTCAAAAATTGAGACCAGTACCGCCTAGGCCCAATCCCGAGGCTGGCGCAGCACTTCGTAGAGCTGGGCTTCCCAGCTATCGGGCGGTGGCTCGTAGCCGTATTCCCAGCGCACCAAGGGCGGCAGCGACATCAGGATCGACTCGGTACGGCCTTGGGTCTGGAGACCAAAGACCGTGCCCCGGTCGTAGACTAGGTTGAACTCCACATAGCGGCCGCGCCGGTAGAGCTGGAACTGGCGTTCCCGCTCCCCCCATTCCATCCCCTGCCGCCGCTCTACAATCGGCACATAGGCGGGCAAGAACGCCTCGGCACAGGCTTGCACCAGCTCAAAGAGGTGTTCCCAACTGCGGGATCCCACCCGCACCTGGAGGGGCGGCGGCTCAGCGGCGAGCTGCTCGGGATCCGCTTCTGCCTCGCCCTCAGGACGGTAGAGCAGCCCAGGCCGGTCGTCTTGATAGTCAAAGAAAATGCCGCCCACGCCGCGGGCCTCGCCCCGATGGGGCAAGAAGAAGTAGCGGTCGCACCAGATCTTGAAAGCCGGGTAGTAGGCCGGATCCAGCCGGTCGCAGGCCGCCTTGGCAGTGCGGTGAAAATGGGCCGCATCCTCCTCAAACAGGTAGTAGGGGGTGAGATCCATGCCGCCGCCAAACCACCAAACCGGCCCCGCCTCAAAATAGCGGTAGTTGAGGTGAACCGTCGGCACGTAGGGGTTGCGGGGGTGCAACACCATCGAGGTGCCGGTGGCGTAGAAAGGATGCCCTGCTGCCTCTGGGCGCTGTTTGCAAATCGAAGGGGGCAGCTGGGATCCAAACACCTCGGAAAAATTGACCCCTCCTTGCTCGAACACCCCTCCCTGCTGGATAACCCGCGAGCGTCCACCCCCTCCTCCGGGACGCTCCCAACTGTCTTCCCGAAACTTGGCTTTGCCGTCCAGTGCTTCTAGGCGAGCGCAGATCTCGTCCTGGAGGTGCCGCATAAACTGGCTTACTCGTTGACGGGCATCTGTTGGCGGCGCTGTCGGGCTTGCGGTCAGCATCATCGTCTTTCCATCTCTTGAAACGGACAGAACAACCTCCCCCTGCTAAGGGCAGACCCAAGGCTCAAGCCCCGCAGGCGCGGAGAACCCTTTTTCGGCGATCTAGGCCACTCCTAGGATTTTAAGTTTTAAGTGGGAACGACCTCCTGGGGGCGAAGCCGAGCCCACTTGTTCCGCTCCTCGCGAAAGCTCTGGCAGGCCACCACATCCCACTCCATCTCGGTGCCGCCGTTGCGGATGTTGACGTTGATCTGGGGTCCTTGCGGCTCAAAATCTGGCGTCAGGGTGAGGTGGGGCTGCTGGTGCTGCGCTTCCACAGCGTGATAGGTGGTGCAACGATCCACATAGTAGCAGTGAATACAAATGCACATGGCTGCTGCCTACCCGAAAGAGTCTGTGACCTCGACGATAGCATTCTCAGAGGCGGGGGATCCGGCTTGCTCAACCGACTCCTGAAGCATTTCTTAGGAAAGAGAGGCATCTCCCCTTCTCTCGTCTAAAATCTCAAGATACTCATCCACCCATGAGGCTAAGGTTTGGTTCCTAGTCAGGATCGAGTCAACCAGGCTATCCCGAGAAATTGCCATGAACACCCACACCCGCTACCGCTTTACCTGCACCCTCTCCTTTGGGGATATCTACGGCCAGATCATCGTTTGGCTAATCGTGATTTTTGCCGGCCTGGGTGCCGCCCTCTCTTTGATGAATAGCCCCCTCTACGCCTTTCTCACCATCGCGCTGATCTTGGTCATCTCCCTGCCTTTTCTGCTCTTTGCCTTCGTGACGACGCTGCTCAACCACATCGAGTTTGTGGCTGTTCCACCGGAAGAAGAGGAAGAGCGCGCTGCGGCAGCCGAGTCGCCGGTGACCGTCAGCTAGCAGCCATCTGAACCTGGCGGCCCCAGGGATCCCTGGGGGCGCGGGACAGGGGCACTTTCTCCTTAATACTTGTTTAAGCTTTGTCAAATTTTGTCTATAATCGGGGCTAGCAGCCCTGCTGGCTGGCCCCTTTGCCTTTGCGCTTCCTAGCTCAAGGAAACAGCCGGGGTTGGCTCAAGGAAGGGCTGCAGGAAAGCGTAGGAAAAGGTGTGTGCAAGGGTGATGAAGGCAATGGAAAATAGCTTGGCCCAGCTCGACTACCGAGTGTACCGGCTGGCGCGGCTGTTGAGCGAATACCTCAACTTGGGGAGTTAATTGCAGTTTCCGCCGGATCTTTGGAGGGTGAGCCGCTGGCTCCCCCTCAGTTTTCCGCCCGCTGAAGTGGATCTGGCGTCAGCGACCGGGATCCCGTAAGCTAGCTAACCTATCTCCCGTTGCATCCCCTATGCGGATCCCGTCCTGGTGGCCAAAGCTAAGTTTTCAGGTTTGGCTAATCTTTATCGGTCGGCTGCTCTCCCAAACCGGAACCGGCTTTACCCTGTTCTACGCCAGCCTCTTTTTCGTCAATCAGGTGGGGCTGACAGCTACCCAGGTGGGTTTGGGCCTGGGCTTGATGGCCTTTACTGGCGTATTTGGCCGCATCCTCGGAGGTTCGATGGCAGACGGAGCTTGGGGCCGCCGCTCCACCTTGATCCTCTCGCTGGCCATTTCCGCGCTGGGATCCTTCGGCTTTGCCCTTTCCCGTGGCTTCTGGAGCTTTGCCTTGGCCAACCTGGTGGCGGGGTTTGGGCAGGGCCTCTATTGGCCGCCGGCGGAAGCAATAGTAGCGGATCTAACCCCGCGCGAGCAGCGCAACGAAGCCTATGCCCTAAACCGCCTGGGGGATAACTTGGGCCTGAGCCTCGGCGTGGCCATGGCCAGCGCCCTGGTGGCTCTGACGAAGAACTACCGCCTCTTGTTTATTATCGACGGCCTCACGTACTTGATTTTTTTAGCCCTGCTCTGGCTTTGCATTCGGGAAACTCGGGTAGCTCCGTCGGCGGCAGAGTTCGCAGGCTGGAAAGCCGCCCTGAGGGATCGCCCCCTATTGGTGTTTGCCGCGGCCAACATTTTCTTCACCACCTACATTGCCCAACTCAGCAGCAGCTTGCCCCTTTACTTGCGCAAGGGGGCTGGGATGCCTGAGGTACAGATTGGCACGTTGTTTGCTCTGCACGGCGCCCTCGTTGCCCTGCTGCAGATGCCGGCAGCTCGTTGGCTCAATCGCTGGACGCGTGTCCGCACCCTCCGGGGATCCGCACTGATGTGGGGGCTGGGATTTGGTTTGGTTTGGCTCAGCGGCCTGGCGGCCCAGTTGGGAGCGATGCCGGCTATAGGGATGGCGGCCTTGGCCTTGGCAGTGCTCTCGTTGGCCTTGGTGAGCTACAATCCCTCCGCTTCGGCGCTGGTGGCAGATTTGGCCCCGGATCATCTGCGGGGGGTGTATCTGTCGGTCAACTCCCTCTGTTGGGCAGCAGGCTTTGCCGTTGGGCCGCTCATTGGGGGAGTGGCTCTGGATCTGCCGCCAGCGTGGGCAGGCGGGCTGTGGTTGTTTTGGGTGGCCAGCGTTAGTCTTGTCTGGGGGATCCTTAACGTTTTGGATGGCCTTCTGCCCCTTCGCGCCAAGGAGGCTGCTCCCCTGGCCAGCAAGCTCTAGGAGGAGATGGGCAGCTTGTTAAGCTAATGTTACCTTCAGCTTTCTGAACATGCGTCGTATTTGCATCCTTGGGGGCGGCTTTGGCGGGCTGTACACAGCCCTGGAGCTTATCTGCCGACCTTGGCCGGAGCCGCCCCAGATTACCCTGGTGGATCGTCAGGAGCGCTTTGTCTTTGCTCCTTTGCTCTACGAGCTGCTCACTGGTGAGATGGAAGAGTGGGAGGTGGCCCCCCGTTTTCAGGATCTGCTGCCGGAGGGGGTAGAGTTTCGCCGCGGCGCGGTGCAGTCGGTTGACCTCCAAGACCACCGCGTCTTTTTAGCAGAAGGGCAGACCTTGGAGTACGACGCCTTGGTGCTGGCCCTGGGAGGGGAAACTCCCCTGCAGGGCGTGCCAGGAGCAACAGAGTTGGCCTTTCCCTTCCGCACCCTGGCCGATGCCCAGCGGCTGCGGGCCCACCTGCAAACTCTAGAAGCCCGGGATCCGGCTCAGGCGATCCACCTGGCTATTGTGGGGGCGGGGGCCAGCGGCGTAGAGCTAGCCTGCAAATTGGCTGACCGGCTGGGATCGCGCGGCCGGATCCGTCTTATTGAGCTGGGATCCCAGATTTTGTCGGGGTTTGCCCCCTCCAGCCGGGAGGCGGCCCAGGCGGCGCTGGCCCAACGGCGGGTGCAGGTGGAGTTGCAAACCAAGGTCTTGGGCATCGAGGCCCTGGGCGAGAACGGCGCCCCTCCCTTCCGCCTGCAACTGCAGCGGCTGGCGGCCCAAGAGATGGCCACGGATCTTGTGGATGGCGTGCTGTGGACCGTCGGAACCCGACCGGCAGCGGTGATTGCCAACTTGGATCTGCCCAAAACTGAGCGGGGACGGCTGCAGGTTTTGCCCACCCTGCAAACTCCCACCTTCCCAGAGATCTTCGCGTTGGGAGATGCGGCGGCGGTGCTGGATGCCAGTGGCCAGCCGGTGCCCGCCACTGCCCAAGCGGCTTTTCAGCAGGCCGGCTATTGTGCTTGGAACCTGTGGGCTCTGCTCACGCAGGAGCGGCCCCTGCTGCCGTTCCGTTACTTCTCTCTGGGGGAGATGCTGAGCTTGGGAGTGGATGCGGCGGTAGTCTCCACCCTCGCTGGCCTCACCCTAAGCGGCCCCTTGGGCTATTTGGCCCGACGAGCTGCCTACCTGGTGCGCCTCCCTACCCTGGAGCACCAGCTCAAGGTGGGATGGAACTGGATCGCCCGCCCGCTGTGGCAGGCGCTAGGATCCCTGTAGCTGACGGGAGCGCTCGTAGGCTGCCTGCACCGCCCGCATCAAGGCCCCCCGCACCCCCGCCTGTTCTAGGGCTTGGATCCCGGCAATGGTCGTTCCCCCTGGGCTGGTAACCTGATCCTTGAGGAGGGCGGGGTGAAGGTTCTCTTGCTGCATAAGGGCGGCAGTGCCCGCCAAGGTCTGCACCGCCAACTGAGTGGCGATGGAGCGCGGCAACCCCACCCCTACCCCGCCGTCGATCAGCGCCTCCAGGATCACCGCCAAATACCCTGGCCCCGACCCCGAAAGGGCCGTCACCGCGTCCATCTGGCTCTCCGGCACCGTCACCACCTGGCCCACGGCGCGAAATAGCTTCTCCACCTGCTCTACCTGGGCGGGCGTCACCCCCGGCCCGTAGCTGATGGCCGTTATGCCCGCCCCCACCAGCGCCGGCGTGTTGGGCATGGTGCGCACCACCTTTTGCTGGGGAAAAGCCTGCTGCAACTGCTGCAATGGGATCCCGGCCATAATCGAGATCACCAACTGCGTGGCGGACGGCTGGCCCATCTCTGCCACCACCTGCGGGAAAACCTGGGGCTTGACGGCCAAAAATAAAATCTCAGACTCTCCTGCTTGGGCAAGATCCGCCAACAGCCGAATGCCCAGCTCCTGCTGTAGGGTATTGGCCTTGTCCGGGTCGGGCTCCCGCAAAGCCACCTGAGCTGCAGGATAAACTCCCGCGGCCACCCAACGCCGCAGCAGGGCGGATCCCATGGCTCCACCCCCGATTACACTCAGCAGCGGTCGCTCCATGCCGGCTAGTGCTGCCCCACCGCCTGCAAATGTTCATAGCCGCTGGGCCAGAGAGGGGTGGGGCTTTGCAGAGGGCGCTGCAGCGGCGGCATCCCTTGGCTGCTTGGAGTAGAGACCGTCACCGTGCTGGGGGTGAACAAAAAAATGCTTTCGCCAATGCGCTCTTGGTGGCCATCGATGGCGTAGGTGCCGCCGGCAACAAAATCCACAGATCGCTGCGCCTCGGCGGGATCCATCAGGGTCAAGTTCATGATCACCGTCTTGCGCTCCCGCAGGTACTGGATGACTTGTGCCATCTCGTCAAAGCTGCGCGGCTCCAGCACCACCACTTCGCTAGTGGGTGGGTTGACGCCCGGTAATCCAATCACGTTGCTCCCCATACTGCCCCCCCCTAGGCGATCCCGATGTTGACTGCGCCGATGGCCCCGCGCCTCTTCTCGACCGACAGACCCTTCCCCGGCTTCCACTCCCCGCTGTCGGCGTCCGCGTGGAAGGGCACTGGCTTCCTGCTCTTCGGGAGCCGGTTGAGAACGGCGTCCCTCGTAGAGCAGTTGGTAATCCTCCTGCCCTTCCATCTCAGGGTACTCCTCCAGGCTGTCCACGGGATCATTTAGGCCCACAAAATCTCTTACCCTGCTCCAGATTCCATTGACGTTCATCGTCCACATCCTCACTACAGGTCATGGTTTGCGGCAAGCGCAGGATTCAGGCTCCTGATGGGATCTTGAGTAGCCCACTCCAGCCAAAGGGCATCTCCAGCCTCATATTTTTAGTTAAAGTTTTTCAAAAGGCCGAGACAGGGTTTGCTCAAGAAGCTGCCAACGCAGGTTAACAAAACCCATGGACTCGACGAGTCGAGTTTACCCAGCAGAAGTAAAGATGTCATCCCACTTGTCCGGCCATTGCTCTGGCCAGAGTCAACTCTGCTCCTCGTCCGGCTTGAACACGTGTTAACAGAGGTGACGCCAATGATTACAAACTTACCTAAAATTTGCCCTGCGAGGGAAATTTTAGGCAGGATTCCCCTGTTTTTGCCCGATCCAGGCCGAACTCCAGCCCTGAGCGTGCCTTGCAGGGCAGCTCCGGAGTTGGACGGCTTTACACAAAATTTAATCACAATTTAACGGCTTCATAGAGACTCCATCTATCTATTTCCGTTCGGCATCGGCAAACAAAGCGCGCCCCAGCCGGATCAAGTTAGAGCCTGCTGCCACCGCCAGGGGGTAATCGTCGGACATGCCCATGGAGAGGGTGTGCAACTGCAGATGCTCGTAGCCGCTGCGCTGGATGTGATCGGCCAGCTCGGCCAGCTTGCGAAACAGCTCCAGGGCTGCCTCTGAGCTCAAGCCCAAAGGCAAAATGGTCATCAGGCCCACAATTTGCACCTGCAGCAGTTGATTCAGTTGCGGCAGGCTTTGCAACAGATCGGGGATGAGCCAGCCAAATTTATGGGGATCCGGGGCCAATTTCACCTGCAGACAGAGCTTGGGGGTGAGGTGCAGCTCCCAGGCTTTTTGGTTGATCAGCTTGGCCAGGCGCAGGCTATCGACGCTGTCAATCCAGGCAAATTGTCTGAGGGCCGGTTTGACTTTGTTGGTCTGCAGGTGCCCGATCAAGTGCCAGACAATATCGGTCAGATCCTGCAGTTGCGCCTGTTTGGCGGCTGCCTCTTGCACTCGACTCTCCCCAAAATGGCGGATCCCGGCCCGATAGGCGGCGCGGATGTGGTTGACGCTGTAACCCTTGCTCACCGCCATGATTTCCACATGCTCTGGGATCTGGGCGCGGATGGCCTGAATGCGGCTGTGGATGAGCTCTTCGTCGACGGGGGGCGGCGACGGTTCAAGGGAGCTGGAAGAAGGCGGAGACATGGCTGGGGCCACCTGGGAAGCTAGCAGAAGATCTCGGCAGAGAGAGTCCAGTCCTCATTTTGTCTGGATGCTTCGAGATTGGAGCCGGTGCTCCAGCGGCCAGGTGGAAACAGGGGGAACCCGGCCATAGCCCAGTTCTTCTGGAGCTTAGCCCAAGGCCGCCGCCAGGATCTGATAGGCCAGCTTGGCGACGGTGAAGGCGCTGCGGCGATCGGTTTCCCGTTCCCCGGTGACCGCCAGCTCCACCACATCGGCGCCGATGATTTGCCGCTGCTGCCCCAGTGCCCGGATCAGTTCCACCGTCTCCCACCAGCCCAGTCCACCCGGTTCGGGGGTGCCGGTGGCCGGCACAACAGCAGGATCCAGCCCGTCCACATCCACCGTCAGGTACACCTGGGATCCCAGCGTGGCGATCACCTCGGGGATCCACTCCTGGGCGGGCTTGTGGTGCAGGCTGTGGGCGAAGAAGGTGTGCAAGCGGTGCTTGCGAATGGCCTGGCGGTCTTCGGCGCAGATGGAGCGGATCCCCACCTGGGTGAGGCGACCGCCCACTTGCTCCACCACACGGGCCATGGCGGAAGCGTGGGAATAGCGGGATCCCTCGTAGCTGTCTCTCAGGTCGCAGTGGGCATCGATCTGCAGCACGTGCAGCTCTGGGTAGTGGGGCAGGTGGGCGGCAACCAAGGGGCCAGTGATGGAGTGCTCCCCGCCGATGGAGAGCAAAAACCGCCCCGGCCTCACCCACTCGGCGGCGCGGCGCTGGATTGCGGCCATGGCCAGCTCATGAGTGTCCAGCCCCTCGAACTCCACTGGCGGCGCCGTCCAGTAGCGGGAGATCTCTGCGGCAAAGTTGGGGTGGAAAGCCGGCTGGCAGTCTCTCACCTCGTCGTAGATCTCCACGTACGCCGAAGCCTCCAGGAGTGCTTGGGGGCCTTTGGCGGTGCCTTTGCCGTAGGAGGTGGTGGCCTCGTAGGGGATGGGCAACAGAATGGCTTGGGCCATCTCCGGATCCGGCTCAGGCAGGCCCAGGAAGGGGAAAGGAGAGCGGTACATGGCAAGAGCACAAGAAGGGATCCCTATTTTATTGAAAGATCTTGCGATAGTCCGAAAGGATTGGGATGGATCCCTTGTAGGATGGCAGCAAACCCTCTAGACTGAGCAAAGGTTTCCACAGCCGATTTGCTTGCACTCCTCCTGTGTCCCGTTTCCACAAGCTGACAAGCCTATGACCACAGCCTCTCAAGCTGCCCTTTTCGACGCCCTTGCCCGGCGCCGTGCCCTCAAGATCATCAGCGGCCTGCAAAACTTCGACCTGCAGTCGGTGCTGAAAGTCACCCGCGCCGCCCAGGAGGGAGGAGCCACTTGGGTGGATATCGCCGCCAGTCCCGAATTGGTGCAGCAGGTGCGAGCCCAGATCGAGCTGCCCATCTGCGTGTCGGCGGTGGACCCGCAGCAATTGGCTGCTGCCGTGCAGGCGGGGGCCGACATGGCCGAGATCGGCAATTACGACAGCTTCTACCCTTCGGGCCGCATCTTCTCCGCTGCGGAAGTTCTAGATCTCACTCGCCAAACCCGCTCCCTGCTGCCGCGCACTCTCCTGTCGGTTACCGTTCCCCATACGCTGCCTTTGGATCAGCAGGCGGAATTGGCAGAGAAACTGGAGGATCTGGGGGCCGATCTCATCCAAACCGAGGGCGGCACCAGCGCTGAGCCCCGTCACGGCGGATCCCTGGGCCTAATCGAGAAGGCTGCCCCCACCCTGGCTGCCGCCTATGAGATTAGCCGGGTGGTCTCGCTGCCGGTCATCTGCGCCTCTGGCCTCTCAGCGGTGACGGTGCCCTTGGCCATCGCTGCCGGTGCTTCAGGAGTGGGGGTGGGCAGAGCTGTCAGTCGCCTCCAGGATGAAGTGGCCATGGTGGCCCAGGTGCGGGCGCTGAGGGAAGCTTTGTCTGAATCACGGGTGTCGGCACTTGTTTGACATTGGATGGGAGAGTCCTTTTCCCGGTGGGGTGGCAGGGCGCGGTGTGGCTCTGGCCGAAGCGCAGTTGGAGGTGGGTACCTCCACCACCTTGCCGCCGCAGGCGGCACCGCTGGTGTTGCCTCCCCCGCCGGTGGGAGTTCGACAAATTAGAGAGGATACCGATCCTGAGCAAACCGCCGATATGCCCCTTTCCCTTCTGGCCGAACAGGTGCTGGAGGCGGTGTGCGAAGCGCAAATCGATGCTCAACGGGCCCTGGCCCTCATGCCCGACCTGAGCGAATCCCACATCCGTGCTGCCTGTCCCAAGCGGCTGATCCCCAAAAGCTGAAGGAAAACAAAGGCTGCCCCAGACCTTGGGTTGACAAGTATCCGAAAAACAAGCTAGAGTAAGCGCGCTCCAGAGGAAGGGTGCTCTAACGGCCGGATGTGGGCGCAATTTGCCCAGGGGATCCCCCGTGCGGATTCGCTCCCCACACCAATCTATCCAACTGGGCATCGCCAGGGTGCATCCTATGTGATGCAGGGTTTTACGGTTACCGACAACATTGTTTCACTAATTTGAAATTCTCTGCTTCATCGTGCAGATAAGTTCACAGGCAGCCTGTGAGTTTTGTGCAGGTTTGCACTTGGCATTGGTGATTTGAGGAGAAACCGTGCCCAGAAAAGCCACCAGCACAAAAACCAAAACAACCAGGACAACCTCAAAAGAAGGAGCTGGGCCCGACCCGCAGGTGGCGATTGCCGCAGAAATCCAGCGTCTTTCGGATACTTATGGCATTTCTAAGGAGCTCCTAGAGAATTTTGCCCGGTTTGTAGTCAGGCAGCTACAGCCACCGCCCCGGCTGTCTGTCAAAGAGCTGCAGAAAGCCATTTACAACCACTTTGGCGTTAAAAACGCAGCCGAGCTGAGAAAATCAGCCAGCTTCAGACTGGCAACCAGTGGTATGGGCAAGCTGAACTTATCCAACATAGATGATTTGGAGCGCATTTATCGTCAGCACATCGGGATCCTTCCCAACGAAGAGGGAGAAGAGGGGTATGGCTGCATCAATGGGATCAACATCTTCAAGTACGACTTGCCTTGGCGGGTTTTTGGGCTTGACCCTGATCGAGCTACCGATGAAGACATCAAAGCTGCTTTTTATCGCCTGAGCAAGATTTACCATCCCGATTCTCCGACGGGAGATGACAAAATTTTCCAGCGATTGACTCTTTTCTACAAAAGCCTTACGGAGAAGTTTGAGCAATGGCTATAGTCTATGTTTCCTCAAACAAGCTCGCCAACTTCTTGGGTATCAGCCTTGAGGAACTCAGAGAGATTGAAGCTCACTTTGACAGTATCCCCGATGATGCATGGAAACTGGTGGAAGGTAAAGACTATCGTGTTATCAACAAAAGTTCTGGGCTAAGGGAATACACGCGGTCCGGCGCTTATGCCATTTTATCCTTTTTAAGGTCTCGATCAGAGCAAGGTTGCAAATCCTCTACAGGTACAAGCATTAGGAATTGGTTCAAGGAAGAGCATCGCAAGAAGCAGAAAGCTCTGGTAGATTACAGGATCCTTCAAAACAGCTCCTCTCTGGTCAAAAGACAAGATCAGTTTTGGCTATCTCGTCGAGATGTTGTGATGATCTTTAGAACTCGAACTGACTACCTTAAGAAGGCGCTTGAGCTTGCATCGAAGCAAAGTAAGTTAATCAAAGACGTTCATTACACACGTTTTGGTAATGATGACACTGTTTACCTCTCTTTGCGAGGTATCTATGAGCTTGCCAAGGTTATGGGAGAGGTTCTCAAGCAAAACCACAGAAAAGACTGGTGTCAATATGTTAGCGAACGCATTGAACCTCAAATTCAGGTAATCGTCAAGAAAATCCAGGATCGACAAAGAGAGATAGAAAGGGCAAAAGATCTTGCAAGAAAAAGGGATAAAAATCTTTGTAGAGTTACTCGAAAAGCAGCCAGTAGCCTAACGGTTCATCATCTCTACTCTGAAGCGCACTATCCAAAGCTTGCAGCGAATCTCTCCAACCTGATTACCATAGCCGACGAAGTGCATTGCCACTTTCATCAGTGGATGGGAGGTTTCAGCAAGCCATGTACAATTGATGACTTCATTAAGTATGTTCTGGAATACTACCCTGAGAACAGACATCTGATCATCTGGTTGGAGCAGCAGAAGGCCAGCCTTGGCTCGCAGGTGCCTATGGGAAAGGAGAGAGAACATGTGCTCTACCTTCCTCTCCAGCGTGTAACTTGAAATAACCCATTCGATTGTTTTCAGGTCATTCCAAGCACCTTAGCCAGGTGTACCTGATTGATTTCTTTTTCGGGGCTGCCCTTTGGATGTCCGGCTTCCCTTTCTGTTAGCAATCTGAACCTCTCCCTACTAGTAATAGAGGCCACGGCGCAACAGGGGATCCCTAGATCAAGCCCTGATCCAAGATCGCGCGGGAATGGGCAATAGCTGCTCTCAAGTTGGCCCGCTGGGTGTAGCGCATCGTCATGGCGGCAGTCGTATGGCCCAGCAGGTGTTGGATGTGTTCGGGGGCAACGCCGCGATCCAGCAGCAAGGTGGCAAAGCTGTGGCGAAACTGGTGGGGGGTTTGGTGGCCCGGCTCGGGCTCGGTAAGCTTGAGCACAATATGACGTAGGCCATCGTAGGTGAGGGGACGGCCCCGGTAGGCCGGGCAGCGGGATTGGGAGACAAACAAGGGATCCGTCGGCGCGCACGGGCCCCGTTCTCGGCTCAGATATTGTTGCAGCAGCTCGGAGAGGGGATCCCCGACCGCCACAGCGCGGGGTTTGCTGCCCTTGCCACAGCGCACCTCCAACAGGGATCCCTCAGGGCTGATCTGAAAATCCTGCACCGTCAAGTCCAACAGCTCCTGTGCCCGCAGCCCGCACTCCAGCAGCAGGCGGATCAAGGCCGCATAGCGCAGAGAATGGCTCTGGGCCCGCTGCAGAACCCGCTGCAACAACAGCCGATCCAGGTCGCGAGGCAGACGGGCGGGCAGGCGGGCAGGCCGAATCGCCTGGGTGGGCAAGGGATCTGGAAAGTAGCCCCGTTGGCTGGCCCACTCAAAAAACTGCTGCAGCGCCAGCCGCTTGAGGTTGTAGGTGGCGGGAGAGGCGGGCGGATGAACCCACTGGCCGGAGCGGTTGCGAAATGGACGCCCCTTCAAGCTGTTTAAAAAAGACTGAACGTGGGACGGCTGCACCTGAGGCAGCGGCACCGGGCAAGTTTTGGCAAACTGTTCCAGGGCAATGCGGTAGGTGCGGCGGCTGGCCGGGGCCAGATCCCGCTGCCGCTCCTGCAAAAATTGCCCCACCAACTGGCTCAGGCTGGGCACGGGGCAGCTCGCCTGACGCTGGAGATGGGCCTGTTGAACCAAGCCGGGCCGGGGATCCCTCATCGGCACGACCAGCAACCCTCCACTCACCTTTAACTTTAGCCTCAACTTTTGGCCAGCGCCGTTCAAAGACGCTCTCTGGCAATCTCCGAAGGGATTGCTACTGGCCAGTCAGCAGGTGTTGGGCGATGAAATCCGTGTACACCTCGCCCCGCAAAAAAGCCTCGTGGCGCAGGATCTGCTGGTGGAAAGGGATCGTGGTGGGCACCCCGGTGATGGCGCATTCCCCCAGCGCCCGCTGCATGCGGCGGATGGCGGCTGCCCGGTTGGGCCCCCAGACGATCAGCTTGCCCAACAGCGAATCGTAATAGGGGGGAATGGTGTAGTCGGTGTAGATGTGGGAGTCCATGCGCACCCCCGGCCCTCCAGGAGGCAAATAGGCGCTGATGGTGCCAGCGCAAGGGCGAAACTGCTGCTTGGGATCCTCGGCGTTGATGCGGCATTCGATGGCATGGCCCCGCAGTTCCACATCCTTCTGGCGAAAGGTCAGGGGTTGACCTTGAGCGATGCGAATTTGCTCGGCAATCAAATCCAGCCCCGTCACCATCTCGGTAACCGGGTGCTCCACCTGGATGCGGGTGTTCATCTCGATGAAGTAGAACTGGCCGTTTTTATCCAGCAGAAACTCCACCGTGCCCGCCCCCACGTAGTTCACCGCTTTGGCTGCCTTCACCGCCGCTGCCCCCATGCGGGCGCGCAAGCTCGTGGTCAGAGCCGGGCTGGGGGCCTCTTCCAGCAGCTTTTGGTGGCGCCGCTGAATCGAGCAATCCCGCTCGTAGAGGTGCACCACATTGCCGTGGCTGTCGGCCAAAATCTGAAACTCCACATGGCGGGGGCGCTCGATGTATTTCTCCAGATAGATGCCCCCATCGCCAAAGGCCGCCTGGGCTTCCCCCTGGGCGGTGCGCATCATCTTCAGCAATTCTTGGGCATCTCTGGCCACCCGCATGCCCCGCCCCCCGCCGCCGGCGGTGGCTTTGATGATCACGGGATAGCCGATTTTCTCCGCCAGCCTCACCGCTTCCTCGTCAGAGGTGATCAGCCCGCGGCTGCCGGGCACGGTCGGCACGCCCACCGCCTGCATGGTCTCGCGGGCCGTGGCTTTGTCGGCCATTTTGCGCATCGCCTCTGGCGAGGGGCCGATGAAGATCAAGTTGTGGTCGGCACACATCTCGGCAAATTTGGCATTTTCCGCCAAGAACCCATAGCCCGGATGAATGGCAGTGGCCCCGCGGGTGAGGGCTGCCGAGATGATGTTGGGGATGTTGAGATAACTTTTGGCCACTGGGGCTTCCCCCACACAGACTGCTTCGTCCGCCAGTTGGACATGTAGAGAGTTCTGATCCGCAGTGGAGTAGACAGCCACGGTGCGGATCCCCATTTCCTGACAGGTGCGGATGATGCGCAGGGCGATCTCGCCTCGGTTGGCAATCAGGATCTTGGTAATGGGCGGCATGGAGAGCGTTCCAAGTCAGAAGAACCCTGGCCGCTTAAGCCGGCGGCCCGTGCAAGGTAGGGTACGTAGGTGCTGATCCTACTATGGCAAGCAGACGGAAGGATCCAGATGGGGATCCCGTATCCGATCAATCCAGTTGACACCCTAGCTGAGGCTGCAGGGATCCAGCAGAATCCCGGTGGGTCAAACTCTACATCTCCGGATACCCATCCGGACGGGATCCGAGGATTTTCAGGTAGAGGTTGATCTTGGCGCCCTTGCATGGGGCGAAACTCTGGATCAGCAATAACTCTCAGCTCCCCTCAGCCTGTACAGACCTGTTCAAAACCCAGGCTTCTCCGGGAAGCTCTCCCAGCCCGATTCTGACGGCAATGGATCCCTCCATCTCTCTCTAGTTGTCGGAGCGAGGCCATGGCCCCAGCCACTCTCCGCCGCGAAAGCGCCAGCGGGGAAACAAAATCCGCATCACCACCCAGAGGTAAAGGCAAACCCAGACTACAACGGAATCGCTTCCCTTCCCGTTGGCCAATCTACAAGTACTGGTGGCAGGTCTGAGACCTGTAGGCAGGTGGCACCCACACCATCGCTACCCCTGCCCACAGCACTTCGTAGGTAATCAATTTGCCGCAACTGGTAGGACGCCCAACTACTAGCGCGACGCCGCTCCCTTCTGGAGCGTGGCTGCCGGTTACTCCCTCGGCTCGCGCCAGCGAGCTGTAGGCCTTTCTTGGTCGCCGGCTCTGGAGTTGGAGCCGGCTTGCAGACTGCGGTCAGCGCTTGCTGCCCAGTAGCAGCCTACCCGTTCCACAGTGGCGGGCAGCGCTCCTCCCCACCACTGGCGACGGCAAGCTGCAGGCCTCTAAATCAGGGAGCTGCCGCGCTGCAAGGAGTTGAGCATCCCCCGCCGGCAACCATCCTACCTCGCCAAAACCTTCCCCCTGACTGATGAGTCGGCTCTCACAGGCCAACGATCTGGGTATTTTCAAAGGAGGAGAGAATCCTGTCCAAATCCTGAGCTTGCAGGGAGTAGGTGGCAGTAGCGTCGTTGCCAAACTGGATCTCGTCTCCGTCCTCAAGATCGCGAAACTCCACCCGCTCCCCCCGGATGTAAAGGCCGTTGGTGCTGGGCGTGCCATGGATGTCTCCATCGATGATTTGGTAAGTAAACCCATCGGGAGAGGAGGGAGATTCGGTCTTCACTAAAATGGCGTGGTGGCGGGAGACGTATTGGGAGTCGATGCGGATGCTGTTGCTCGGATCCCGCCCCAAGGAATAGAGCTCGGCTGTCAGCCAGTAGGCCTTTGGCCCGTGGCGATCCTTGACGATCAACACGTGGTTAAGGGTAGGTCGGCGAGGGGGCGTGGTCATAGCGGACACCCACTGGCACAACACGCGAATAGGATAGTCAAAACATAGCATGGGATCCGAGGCGTGAACCCTGGCCGGTTTGTCTGCCAGAGCCCTTGCCCTGCTGGCGAGTGAGACGACGTTCCTTGACGCTGCCAGAGAGGTGTCAAGAGAGGCCAGGTATGCCCCTGTTCAAGACCGAGTCCCAGGGGATCCCATCTCGTGGCTGTTTTTAACTCCGCAAAATCTCCCTGCCCCCTGAGTTGGCAATCGATGCTTTGAGGAAAGGTCTGAGAAAGGAAAGGAGCAGAAGGCCGAGTAGATTTTTGTAACAATTCCTCTCATAATAAGATTTGATGATGCAAATGCCTCCCAGACCATGAATGGCTCGCAACCGGATCCCGTCAACCAGCCCAAGCCCTCTAGGGTACCGAAGCTGATCGAGTTGCCGGAAGATGAAACCGATGCACAGGTTGGCGATCCCCTGCGCATGCAGCGCTATGAATGTCGCTCTTGTGGCTATGTTTACGAGCCGGCCAAGGGGGATCAGCTCAATCGGATCCCGGCAGGTGTGCCCTTTGAGGAGCTGCCCGCCGACTGGAGATGTCCGGTGTGCCGCGCCGGCAAGCGCCTGTTTCAAGCGGTGGGCGCCAAGGGCAAGCCTTCCGGTTTTCAAGAGAACTTGCGCTATGGCCTGGGGGTCAATGTGATGACCCCTGCCCAGAAAAACCTGCTCATCTTCTTGGGGTTGGCGCTGGGATTTTTGTTTTTGATGAGTTTCTATTTCGTCGAGTGATGGCCAAAATGCTTAAGCTCTGGAGACTGGTGCTGCTAGCTGCCTTCTCTCTCTTGCTGATGGCGGCGCGGATGCCGGACATGAAGGTGGTGCCCTGGCAACAAGTCGAGGTGCCCACCCAGAACATTCTGCTGGACATTGCTTTCACCGGCACCAACCCTTCTCATGGCTGGCTGGTGGGCGATAAAGCGACGCTGTTGGAGTCTCAGGATGGCGGCCTCCACTGGCAGGTGCGCAAGCTGACGGCACTGGAGCCGGAAGCCTATCTGAGCTCGATTAGCTTTGCCGGAGCAGAAGGCTGGGTGGTGGGGCAGCCGAGGATCCTCCTCCACACGCTCAACGAGGGATCCGACTGGACATCCATTCGTCTCAGCAAGCAACTGCCGGGGGAGCCGATCCTAATCCAAGCCCTGGGTCCTGGAGCGGCTGAGATGGTAACCAATGTGGGGGCCATCTACCGCACGGAAGATGGAGGACAGACCTGGCATGCCCAGGTGGAAGAGCCGATTGGGGCGATTAAAAACATTGCCCGCGGCCCAGGAGGAGAGTATCTGGCCGTGTCGTCGCGGGGCAGCTTCTACTTTCTCTACACTCCAGAAAGCCGATCCTGGAAGCCGTATCCGCGGGAAAGCTCTCGCCGCATTCAGAACATGGGCTTTGGCCCCAACGGCAGCGCCTGGAAATTGAACCAAGGCGCGGAGATCGCCTTCACGAGTGACTTCACCTCCGGCGAGTGGTCCAAGCCGTTGCGACCCGGGCGTGCCCTCAGCTTTGGCTATCTAAATGCGGCCTACCAGAACGACCACGACCTCTGGGTGGTGGGCGGCGGCGGCACTCTGATCCACAGCCCCGATGGCGGCAAAACCTGGGAGGAGGCCAAGAAATTGAGCAACATTCCCGCCAATTTCTACAGCATCGAGTTCTTTGGCCCCGACCGAGGATTTATCTTGGGGCAGCGGGGCACGCTTTTGCGCTACGTTGGCTACAGCAATTCCCCGTCCTAGTCCTAGGGTGAATGGAGACAGGAGGGATCCCACCTCACCACCACGGCTGCTGGTGGCGGCCAGCGGGACGGGGGGGCATATCTTTCCGGCGCTGGCCGTTGTCGAGCAGTTGCCCACCTGGCAGATTGAGTGGCTGGGGGTGCCGCAGCGGCTGGAGGCGAAGCTGGTGCCGGACCGCTACCCGCTGCACCGAGTGGCCATGTCCGGCTGGCAGGGATCCCCCTGGCAGAAGCTGGGATCCCTGGTTCAGTTGGCGCGGGCAACGCTGCAGGTGCGGCAGATCCTGGCTTCAGGCCAGTTTGACGTGGTGTTGACCACCGGCGGCTACATCGCCGCCCCGACCATCTTGGCAGCTCGCTCGCTGGGGGTGCCGGTGTTGCTGCACGAGTCCAACTGCCTTCCGGGCAAGGTGACCCGCTGGCTGGGAAGATTTTGCCGGCTGGTGGCCCTGGGCATGGCGGAAACGGCAGAGCATTTGCCAGGGGCAGTTACCCGGGTGGTGGGCACGCCAGTGCGGGCGGAGTTCTATCAGCCCCAGCCCTTGCCCGCGGATCTGCCGATTCCAGAGGGGGATCCTTTGATTGTGGTGATGGGGGGGAGCCAGGGGGCGCGGGGCCTGAACCGCCTGGTTGCCGCCTGTGCCCCCGCCTGGTTGGAGGCAGGGGCGTGGATTGTGCATTTGACCGGCGGCAGTGAGGTCGGGATCCCTTCCCACCCCCGCTACCGCGCTTTTCCTTTCCGCGCCGATGTGGCCGCCTTGCTGCAGCGGGCAACTTTTGCCATCAGCCGGGCTGGCGCTCTCAGCTTGGCGGAGTTGTGGGCCACCGCCACCCCGGCCATTTTGATCCCCTACCCCTTTGCCGCCGAGGATCATCAGTACCACAACGCCCTGGCTTTTGTGGGTCGCGGCGGGGGAGTGGTCATGCGAGAATCGGAAGCGAATCTGGACTTGCTGCGGCAGACGGCCCTGGCCTGGTTGGCTCAGCCCCAGGTGGTTGCCCAAATGGCCGCCAACTTGAAGGCGACAGCTCCTCCTGCTGCCAGCAAGGCAGTTGCCCGCCTGCTCCAGGAGATCTGCCGAGATTCCGCCCGTTAACTCCCCCAAGGGGCCAGCCGTGGTACAGCCGAGATTGGATCGGGATCCTCTTGCCCGCCGCCTGCCTGAGCCTGCCGCAGCCATGGAGACTTCAGCCTGGCTGGAACCTCGTCCTGGTGAGGCGAGCCCCAACGCCGTCGTGCTGGAATCACTGTTGGCGCGCCTGGAACAGTGCTTTGGCATCCCCCAACGTCCTCGCAGCCCTGATGGTCTGCCCCTCTATCCCGACCTCTTGGACGAATTGGTGGGCACGATCCTCTCCCAGAACACCACCGACCACAATAGCAGCCGCGCCTTTCGCGCCCTCAAAGCCGCTTTCCCCTCCTGGGAAGCTGTCTTAGCTGCTGATCCAACCAAGCTGGCCCAGGTGATCCGTCCCGGGGGCCTGGCCCAACTCAAAGCAGCCCGCATTCAGGAGATTCTGGCTGCCATTGTCAAGCGACAGGGATCCCTGAGCCTGGACTTTTTGCGGGATCTGGACGACGCGGACGCTCTGGCCTATCTCCTTTCCCTGAAGGGGGTAGGACTGAAGACAGCCGCCTGCGTGCTGTTGTTTGGCCTGGGCCGGGATCTCTGCCCGGTGGATACCCATGTGCATCGGGTGGCCAACCGTCTTGGCTTGGTGCGGGCCAGACACCCCGACGACACCTTTGCCCAACTGTCGCCGCGGATCCCGGCGGGCAAGGCCTATTCCCTGCACGTCAACTTGATCCGGCTGGGCAAACGCATCTGTAAGGCGCGCATGCCCGAATGTGGCCGCTGCCCTCTGCGACACGAATGCCCCTCCGCCCTGCTGCGGCAGCGCTGATCCCTAGTCTGCCGGCGCAGGGGAAGAGGGAGTGGGCTGGGCAGGGATCCCGTTTTCGACCCCACCTGGGGCAGGAACTTCCGGCTCGAGGACTTGCCGCACAGATTCGATCTCTTGGGAGAGCAACACCCGCTCCCGATCCAAGAGGCCAACCACATGCTCCGGATCCTCCCGCGAGACCACCGGCAACTGGCGCAAATCGTATTCGTACAGCGGCTCGGCGGCCACCGCCACGGCTTCGTCGGGGAAAGTGGTGAGCACAGGCGACTGGCTGACCTGCTCCACCGTCAGCTCGGCCAGTTCCCCGGCCTGCTTGTGGGCCAGGGCCCGCTCCAGGTCTTCCAGGGTGAGAATGCCCCGCAGCCGCTCTTGCCCGTCCACCACCAAAGCGCTGTGGCACTTTTGCTGCAGCAAGCGCTCCAGCGCCTCCCGCAGGGGCGTATCCTGGGGTAGCAGCAGAGAAGGGGGCACCATCACCTCTTGCACCGTCAGGCCCTTCGGCTCCTGCCTGCGACGGGCGGAGGGGTAGATGGCCGGCGGGTGCAACTGCTCCGTCAGCCAGATACTCAGGCCCACCGCCGCCATCACCGGCAAGGCGATGTGGTAGTCCCGCGTCATCTCAAACAGCAGCAGAATGGCCGTCAGGGGAGCCCGCACGCTGGCCGCCAATACCGCCCCCATACCCACCATGGCGTAGGCGGCAGGGGGAGAGAGGGCAATAGCAGGCAAAGCCTTTCCCACCACCTGGCCGTAGCCTGCCCCCAGCACCGCTCCCAAGAACAAAGCCGGGGCAAAGGTTCCCCCGACAAAGCCGCTGCCCACGCTCACCGCGCTGAGGAATACCTTGCCCAGCAACAGCAAGCTAAGCTGGCCGAGGGAAAAGGGCACCCCCTGCAAGATCGACTCAATGGTCTCGTAGCCCACCCCCAGGGCCAACGGGATCCCCAGGCCGACACAGCCCAGGATCCCACCGCCCAGAATCGGCTTGCTCCAGGCTGGCCAGGCCGCCAGGGGGCCACTGCCGAACAGGTGCTTGACCCATTCCAGTGCATAGCCGAAGGCGATGGAGACCAAGCTGGCCAAAAGGCCCAAACCCAAATAGAGGGGCACCTCCAGCAGACTGTGCAGCTCGTAGGCGGGCAAGACAAAAGCCGGCTGCGTAATGGTCGGCAGCAAAAAGGCCGGCTGCGCCCCCAGCCCCACCTGGGCAATCAGGGCCGACACCACCGCTGCCAACACCACCACACTGACGGCAGAAGTGGTGAACGTGCGGGCCAAAGCCAGCTCCAGCGCCAAAAACACCCCGGCAATCGGCGCGTTAAACCCCGCCGCCAGCCCCGCCGCCGCCCCGGCGGCCATCAACAGTTGCACCCGCTCCCGCGCAAGGCGCAGGTTTTGCCCCAGCAGGCATCCCAGTAGGGCCCCGCTTTCCACGCTGGGGGCCTCCGGCCCAAGCGCAGCTCCCGCCCCCAACGAGACGGCGGCAGCCACCAGCTTAAGTGGGATCCATTCTGGGCAAGGGGCGAGAGGCCGGTTGGCACTCACCAAACTGGAGAGGCTGAGGTTGGGGAAAGGCAGAACCACCCCCAGGGTGCCGATCAACAGACCCCCCAGCAGCGGCGCCAAAATGGTTGCCCAGGATCCCAGCAGCAACAGGCCGTGTTGTTGCACAGCCCTGACAATGCTGTCGACGAGAGTATCCTGCAAAAGATAGCGACACCAGCCGATGAGATAGCGAAACCCGATCACCAACAAACCTGTGCCCAGCCCCGCCGCTGCCGCCAGCAGCAGCAGCAGATTCTCAGAGGAAAGACGCAGGCGGGGATCGGCAACGCTAGCGCTATTCATACCTGCTCAAGGGCCGGAGGAGGGTAGGGTCAGGATCTCCACGCCGGTTTCGGTAACGGCAACCGTATGTTCAAACTGGGCGGAGAGCTTGCCGTCTGCCGTCACAGCAGTCCACCCGTCTGCAAGCACCTTCACCTCCCACGTGCCTTCGTTGATCATCGGCTCGATGGTAAACACCATGCCGGGGCGGAGTTTTTCCCCCTTCCCCCGTTCGCCGTAGTGGGGGATCTGGGGCGCCGTGTGGAACTGCCGTCCTACCCCGTGGCCGACAAAGTCCCGCACCACGCTGTAGCCCTGGGACTCGGCGTACTCTTGAATAGCAGCCCCAATATCCCCAACTCTGCCGCCTGGCCTCACGGCGGCAATGCCCCGCCGCAGGCACTCTTCCGCCACCTCCACCAGACGCCGCGCCCGCTCGGAAGGCTGCCCGACAAAGAACGTTTTGGAAGTGTCGCCGTGGTAGCCATCCAAAACGGGGGTGACATCGATATTGATAATGTCCCCTTCCCGCAGGACCTGCTTGGGGCTGGGAATGCCGTGGCAGACAACGTGGTTGACGCTGGTGCAGATGGACCTGGGAAAGCCGTGGTAGCCCAGAGGGGCGCTCCTGGCCCCGTGGGCCCGCGTCCAGCGCTCCGCCTCGTCGTTAAGCTCTTGGGTGGTGACCCCCGGCTGCACCATCGGCTCCAGGTGCTTGAGCAGATCCGCAGCCAGGCGGCAGGCCCGTCGCATCTTCTCCAGCTCCCGCGACGAGAGCAACACAATCGGCTGAGGAGCTTGGGTAAGCTGGCTCATGCCCGTCTGCAAGGCGGATCCCAACTGTTCCCCCCATCGCTGAGAGCGGCGGCTGAGATCGGTTAATAGCGATCGCATATCTTCCATCGTCAAACCCTTCTGTTCTCTGAAGTTGGATCCATCTCCGAAGTCTGAGGCGGCAGGGATCCCGGCCTAGCTCAGCTTTGGGTTGGGCCTTTTGAGCCGCCCTACATCCCTTCACAGGAGACCCGGCCCCTTCTCCGCCGCCGGCGGATCCACTCCACCAGCCACAGCCCCAGAAAGTAGCTAACGAGGGCGCCCCAAAACCCGACAAACGCACAGCCCACCAAGAGTGTGGCCGACACCTCCAGGCCCCACTGCATCCAGTTCTGAGCTACCACCAGTTCCGAAGTGGCAAAGGCTGTTCGGGATCCCAGCAGCCATTCCCCCACCCGGTAGTTAAAGGCATAGATCGGCACATAGGTGAGGGGGTTGCTCACCCAAGTTCCTGCCGCCGCCACCAGCTTGTTGCCCCGCAAAGGAACGGCCAACAGCAGGGCCACCAGGGTTTGAAAGCCGAAGATGGGAAAACAACCCGCAAAAACTCCCGCCGCCAGGCCGCGGGCAATTTCTTTGGGGGAGGATTGCATTCGCAACAGGCGCAGATACAGGTACCGCAGCCAGCGCCTCCAGCCCAGATCCCGGCGGGGCCAAGTCAGCGCAGGTTGAGACTCAAGATAAGGCCCAGCGGATCCCGGCGAACCTGCGAACCAAGAAAATGGTCTCAGCCATGAGAGGGGGCTCATGATGGGGAGCGTAGAAACTGAGAAAAGGTGTTAAGCCCTGTAAATCCATTGTATCTTTTCTGCTGCCGAAGACAAAGGGCTATCGGCAGATCCGCGCCGAGGAATCGCCTCAGGGAGTGGCTAGCTGAGCTTGTCCACCAAGGCCAGCACGAAGTTGAGGCTCAAGTAGGAAACCAGCGCCAGTAAGAACAGAAACAGCGCAATGCTCAGCGCAGCTCGCAGAGATCCCGCCTGGACTTTGGGGGCGGGCCTTTCAGGCGGAGTTTTCATCCTCAAGTCCCAGAAAAGATCCTAGAAGACTCCAATTCTAGGATCTCATCCTGGAGAGACGGGAGCGGGAAGATTGCCAAAAAGTTGCTCAGTACCCCAAGTGTAGAGTTTGGCCCCCGACCCGCTAACGGGGTTACCAGAAAGCGCCTTATATCTATATCCCCTGCCCAAAGATAGGGGCTTTACGGCGCTTTCCGGGAAATTTACTCCTGCCCAGCACCGGATTAACCTACAGGTCACCAGCGCTCCTCCTCACCTGGAAATCCAAATTGGCAACACCGGCATCATCATCCCCCCTGCAGAACAAAAGCGGGTATTTGAGAAGTTTTACCGCGTGCCCAGCTCGGATCCCCGGCGGCGGGGAGGGACAGGGTTGGGCTTGGCCCTTGTGCAACAACGGGTAAACTTGTTGCAAGGGAAAATCTACCTTAACAGCGAGGCCGACCACACTTGTTTTACCTTGCGGTTGCCCCGGCTTCTTTCTGTCTCCGGCCAACAGCAGTCAGCTCAGCCTAGGGCCTAGGCGTCGGGGTGGCTGGCTGGGGAGAAGCAGAGGATTCCCTTTCTTCGATCACTTTTTGCAAGCGGGCCCGCACTCGCTGGTTCAAAACGGGATCTTCGTTGGCCAAGGTCATCAGCTCGCGATATTCGGCCACCGTCAGCCCCTGCTTCTCGACAATGCGGCTGGCTTGGGTTTCCGTGCGCTGCATGATCTGCTCGTACTCTTCTTCGTTCTGGGTCTCTCGCAACTGAGCGCTGGCTTCCCGGATCAAAGGATCCAATTCCAACAGAATCTGCACCAACTGCTCCACCTGAGCATCGGTAACTTGCTCTGGGGTTAGAGTTGGGGAAGCTTGCGGGCTGGGAGCCCCCCCTGTAGCCGCAGAAGGAGTTGCAGCAGGACTGGGGAGCGGGGTTGCCTCCTGCGCCCAAAGCGGCGGGGATCCCAGAATCAATCCCAGACTCACCAGCAACGCGAATTTCCTCATGCCCAAAACTCCCTCGACCTAGAGTAAACTACCCGGCTCCGACCGCCTCCCTTCCCCCCCAACCCCCCGCATACCAGGGGCAGGGAGGCGGGGGGATGGAAGGGAGTACGAAGCGGGGCTCCTGCAGCTTCTACCTGAGACCGACCGGAACCCTTATGGCTCAGGTCATCCCTGAAGCCAGAGTAGCAAGAGGTCTGTCTGCCGTCTAAGGGTTTAACGCAGTACGGGAAACCTATCCTGGACATATTGTAGAAACGGAAAATTGGTTGTACAGTCGTAGTACCCTCTCCAAAGGCTGCTCGCCCCGCGAGTATTCCTTTTGGTGAAGCTGCTCTAGGTTTGCGCAGTTGCAATTGGCCAACCCTAATCCCCACTAAGGGGAGTTGCCTGTACCTGGGTTTAGGTATGTGTTCTGTTGAGCGTTCCTTATTGTCGATGCTAGCTCAGAGGCCAGATCGGAAGGGAGTCTCCTGCGCTGGCAGTTGACTTTCTTCGCAGGCATCAGAGCTAATCGATACCCTATTTCTCTTTGCTCCCTTCCGGGGAGAAAGGGTTTATTTTTCAACTGAATAAGCAGTTTCCCGGCAAAGTTCTTGGAGGGGAGACAGAGGTAAGTTGCCTTCCTTTTCCGCTCGTGGAGGAGGACGTTCGTTGTCCTTTGTTATTTCTGTAAAGGATGATAACAAAAGCCGGTAGAAGTTATTGATTTTCTTAGGTATTGCTGATATATTTTTTAAGGTTGTCTTGTAATCCTTCTACAGGAGGCTGACATTGGTCAGGAGAAGAAAGCGTAAGAGCCGCCGTCGTTTGGAGGGGCGCAAAATTTTAGATTATATTCCTCAATTTAAATTAGATAGCGGCGAAGAAAAGTCTGTAACCGCCGCCCGGAGATACATACAGGAAAACTCTATTCAGCCGCCTGCGCTGATTCTGGTTCGGCGAAACGAGCACACGATAGACCGATTTTTCTGGGCGGAGAAGGGACTATTCGGCGCGCAATATGTCGAAGAAAATCACTTTCTCTTTCCCAGCTTACGGGCTTTGCTAGCGCAGGTTGCGGCTGAGAAGCCGGAGAAAAAATCTTCCAAGGCTCTGGCAACTGCCGCTCAATAGTTTCTATATCAATACCGGCCTCAGGAGCTGAAGAAACAGCCCCCCCACGGGGGGCTTGCTTTTATCCTCGGCAAGAGAACCATCCAATTAACGGGATCCCTTTCCACCTAGCATCTATCTAGCCCCTCATCGCCCATCTTCGACTTCTCGGAGAGGGGTTTGCGCGCTACCTTACAGGGGATCCCGTCGGGAGGTTCTGGATGAGCCGACTGCCGCAGACCACCGCCCATGTACAAATTACCCGCCGCTCCTGGCAGGAGGGCGCCATTGAAGGGGAAGTCAACGCCAACGGTTGGGTTTGGCGCTTTTGCTGGCGCTTTCGATCCGGGGAGCTGAAGGTGGAACCCTCTGTAGGGCGGGCCTTGATTTGCGATCCCTTGAGCCGTTTTTTGGAGAAATCGGATTACTTACTAGAGCCCGGCAGCAACTACTCATTTGTTATTCGTAGCCGCCTCTAGGGATCCCTGGGCAAACAGGGGGAGAGTTGGCCATGCTGCCGAGACAGCTCTCCTCCAAGAGTAATCTGCGCTTCCAGCGAACAGGCTCTAATATTGGGATGGTTGTTCTAGGAGCTGCCTTCATGTCCTCTTCCTCCCACCTGACGACTGCAGAGCGGGCAGTGGGTTCTGCCAACGGCCTGAAGGAGGCCCCTCCACTGGCGGAACGGGATCCCTTGGCCCGTGCCCTCGCCGTGGATGAAGCGCTCGACCGCAGGAACAACCTGTTGAATCGCCGCCTGCAAATGGTGGAAGAACTTTGGGAAGCCGTAATCCTGCAGGAGTGCGGGCAGCCTTTGGTAGATCTGTTGCAGCGGCTGCGCTCCATGTGTTCCCCTGAAGGGCAGGCCTTGGAGTACCCCATCCCGGAAGTACTACAAATTGTCGAGCATCTCAGCCTTGATGCAGCCATTCAAACGGCCCGCGCCTTCGCTTTGTTCTTTCAGTTGATCAACATCGTTGAACAGCACTACGAACGGGCAGAAGACTCAGATATGCGCATGGTGGACAGCCAGCAGCGCACCGTGCGGGAAAACGAAAAATTTGAACGTCTGTTCCCTTACCTGCGGCTTCAGGGGGTGCCGCCGGGACTGCTGCGCCGGCTGCTGGAGCGGCTGCACATCCGCCTGGTGTTCACCGCCCACCCCACCGAGATCGTCCGCCACACCATCCGCGAAAAGCAACGGGCCTTCTCCCACTTGCTCAGCCAACTGGACTGGGCAGAGCAGTCTCACCCTCTGCAGGCCCAGATGTTGAGAGAACAACTGGCGGAGGAGGTTCTGCTCTGGTGGCGCACCGACGAGTTGCATCAGTCCAAACCGACCGTTCTGAACGAAGTCGATTACACCTTGCACTATTTTGAAGAGGTTTTGTTTCAGGCTATCCCTCTGCTGCATGAGTACCTCAGCCGCAGCTTGAAAAAGTCCTTTCCCAGCGTCGAGCCACCGCCGGCAGGCTTTTGCAACTTCGGCTCGTGGGTGGGCGGGGATCGGGACGGCAACCCTTCCGTCACTGCCGACGTTACCTGGCAAACGGCCCGCTACCAGCGCAACCTGATTTTGGGCAAGTACATCGAGTCCGTGAAGGCCCTCACCAAAACCCTGAGCGTCTCTTTGCACTGGGGGGATGTGGACAGCCAGTTGCTGGATGTCCTTGAGCAGGATCGCCGCCGCATGCCCGAGGTTTACGAGTCCTTTTCGCTGCAATATCGCCAAGAGCCCTACCGGCTCAAGCTCAGCTACATCCAGCGGCGGCTGGAGTTGACGCGGGAGCGCAACCGCAATTTGGCCGACTCCGCTTGCCTGCCTGTCCCGCCCCCTCTGGACAACGCCTACGCCAATGCAGAAGAATTTCTGGCCGACTTGCAGCTTATTCAGAGCAGCTTGAAAAACAGTGGCCTCTCCTGCCGCCAGTTGGATCACCTCATTTGCCAGGTGCAGGTCTTTGGCTTCCATCTGGCCCACCTGGATATCCGCCAAGACAGCAGCTACCACGAGGCCGCTCTCACCGAGATCTTCGAGTACTTGCGGATCTTGCCGCGGCCCTACAGCGAGATGACGGAGGAGGAAAAAACAGCTTTTCTCCTGCGGGAGCTGCAAACCCGCCGGCCCCTCATCCCTCTAGAAGCTCCCTTTTCCGATAAAGCGGCGGAGCTGATTGCCACCTTTCGCACCCTGCGCCGGCTGCAGCAGGAATTTGGCATGGCCATGTGCCAAACCTACGTGATCAGCATGAGCCGCCAGTTGAGCGATCTGTTAGAGGTGCTGCTGCTGGCTAAGGAGGTGGGCCTTTACGATCCCATCAGCGGGCGCGGATCCCTGGCGGTGGTGCCGTTGTTCGAGACCGTTGAAGACCTAAAGGGGGCGCCAGAGGTGCTGCGGCAGTTGTTGGAGATCCCCTTCTATCGCCAGTACCTGGCCCAGCAGGAAAACCTACAGGAGGTGATGCTGGGCTACTCGGATAGCAACAAGGACGCTGGCTTTCTAAGCAGCAACTGGGAGATCTACAAAGCCCAGCAGCGGCTGCAGGCGGTGGCCGAGTCCTATGGGGTGAAGTTGCAGATCTTCCATGGCCGGGGTGGCTCGGTGGGGCGCGGGGGAGGGCCGGCCTACGAGGCGATCTTGGCCCAGCCGGGGCGCAGCGTGGGGGGCCGCATCAAGATTACTGAGCAGGGAGAGGTGTTGGCCTCTAAGTACTCTCTCCAGGATCTGGCCATTTTTAACCTGGAAACTGTTACCAGCGCCGTCATCCAGGCGAGCCTGCTGCGCACCTACCCCAACGACCTGCACGAGTGGTCGCGCCTGATGGAATCGCTGGCAGAGCGCTCTCGCCAGGTGTACCGCAACCTGGTCTACGAGCAGGAAGGCTTTGTCGAGTTTTTCCACGAGGTCACCCCCATCGAAGAGATCAGCCAACTGCAGATTAGCTCCCGCCCAGCTCGCCGCAGCGGCAACTCGAAAGATATCGGATCCCTGCGGGCCATTCCCTGGGTATTCAGTTGGACACAGAGCCGTTTTCTCTTGCCCGCATGGTATGGAGTGGGCACCGCTCTAGAGGAATACGCGGCTAAAGGCGAACACAACCTCAACCACCTGCAGCATCTCTACCGCGAGTGGCCCTTCTTCCGCATGGTGATCTCCAAAGTGGAGATGACCCTGGCCAAGGCGGATCTGCAAATTGCCCGCCACTACGTGCGAGAGATGAGCTCCCCCGAGCGCCTGGAGCGGGCGATGGAGCTATTCGAGCTCATTGCCCAGGAGATGTACCGCACCCGGGAGATGGTTTTGAAAATTACAGGACACAAGGAGCTGTTGGAGAACGACCCCTATCTGAAGCGCTCGGTGCAACTGCGCAACCGTTCAATCGTGCCCCTCGGGTTTATCCAGGTCTCGCTCCTCAAGCGCCTGCGTGGCAAGCAAAAATCCCATTTCCACAACACCCAGTACAACCGCGCCGAGCTGCTGCGGGGAGCTCTGCTCACCATCAACGGCATCGCCGCCGGTATGCGCAACACAGGCTGAGCACCGACTCTTCCTGGGGATCAAGGATAGCTACGGCCCTCTCCAACCGGCCTAGGATATCTCCGGGAGCAAGGCGGTTGGGAGTTGCCTCAGCAGGAGCAGCCCTCAGGCCAGGACGGCTTGAGGGTGAGGTCAGAACAAATCATCTTCGTACTCGTCTGGCTCCGCCTCTTGCACTTCCACCGATTCCACCTCGACAACACGGCGGGAAGGACGACGAGGTTTTTCCTCAACGTAGCTCTCACCCTGGTCTTGAGGCAGACGGGGGGGACGACGGCGGGTGACTGTGCCTCGTTCTTCCTGCACATCCTCGGGATAGTCCTCGGCAGCCGAGCGGCGAGAGGGATCCGGCTCATCGTCCTCGGTGTCCCGACGGAAGCGGGTCTCTTGCTCCTCGTAATACTCCTCCGCTGCCGGGCGAGGGCGGGGGCGCACACGGGTATCGCTGGTCAGTTGGGGCCGCGGGCGACGAGCTGGCTCCTCGCTGCGTTCAGGAATGGAGCGGCTGGCGGAGGAGGTGTCGCGAATGCGGGATCCGCTAGGCCGCGTGGAAACGCTGCGCGTCTGGGCATAGCCATCGGGTGGATAGGTGCGGCTAAAGCCCCGGGGCCCCACGACCGGACGCACTCCACCCCCCTGCCGTACCTTTTCGTTCAAGAGGATCCGCAATCGGAAGGTTTCGAAGGCAAACCAGCCAGCTATCACCGCCAGCAGCACCTGGGCAAAAAACAGCAACGGGATGAGCCGCTGACCCTCCAGAAGCAAACTGATGGAATAGATCAGGCCCATCGTGGCGAAAATCACATCCGACTCTGCGGAAGCCTCTCGCTTGATGAACCGAACCGCAAAGATGGCCCCACTGGCAATTGCCACCAGCGCTGCCATCAAAAAATAGGGGCTTTGGGTGAGAAACATGCCAGGGATCCCTAAACTGCTGAAAACAGGAAGGCGTCAGGCCTTACCCATTTCGCAGCCGATCTTAACATCGATCCTCCCAGGGACAACCATCCCGGTTTTAGGGCAGGATCCCTCAAAGGAAGGGGATCGGTGCTAGGATGGCCTGTACATTCCAGTAGGCTTCATGCTGTATCTGGCGCGGGTAGACAAGAAAAGTCTTTTTGGCCAGGCGGAGCTGCAGCTCTTGGCCCAGCAAGCCGAGGGTGGGGTTTGGGCGCCGCTTCGCCAGCCAGAACGGGTTACCTCTAAGGAGGCAGCCTCCTACAACGTGGGGGTATTGCTGCTGGTTGAGCTTGCGGAAAATCGGCAGGTGCAGCGGGTGGAAGAGGCGGCGATGAAGTTGGTGGAGATGTTGCACAGCCTCTCGCAGGCCCGCAGCCTGGCCGACCTGGCGGAGATCGAAAGCTGGCGTCAATCTTTGACCCGGCAAAGTCAAGAGCTGAGCCGTCGCGAAGCGGAGATGGCCGCTCTCCAGGAGCAACTGCAACAGTGGGAGGCTCGGCTGCGCGAGAAGCTATCCTCCTAAACTGGGCTGAGATCAGGCCGTAGCTCGCGGGCACCTCGCAGATAGACGTGGTGCATCTCAGCCTGGGCCAGCGGGGTGTTCAGTTGGATCAAAACGCGGATACAACGGGGCAGAGCGCCGTTGACGTCCATTTGTTGCACGTCCAACAGAGGCACCAACTCCCAGCCGGGGCGGCGGCGGGCAAATTGGGCAGGAAAGGCCGCGTTGAGATCGGGGGTAACGGAGAAAATGACGCTCACCAACTCCGCCGGATTGATGGCGTTGCGATGTTCCAGGGCGTCCAGTAGCTCGTTCACCGCAGCGCCAATGGCCTCGGCAGTGTTTGCCGGAACGGTGATGGCCCCTCGGATTGCTCTGACCCGCCACCCCAATGGCTACACCCTCAAGCGCTTGAGCTCGTCCTGCTTCCAGAGAATTATACAGACTCGTCCCGACGGGATCCCATCCCGCTGCTGGATCTGGTTACGGGGCGGGCTGTAACAACTTCTCCAGGATCTGGTCGTGGCTGAGGCCGGAGTCCACCCAGGCCTCTCCTTCCTTGAGGCGGGCGGCAGCGGTCAAGATAAACAAGTTGCTCTTCGCTCCCAAAGCCTCGCTGGTGGTTTGCACACAGCCCAGATCCTGGCCGGTCAGCTGGCTAAACCAGGTGGCCAACAGCCCTGCCTCCAAAAAGCCCATCGGGCGCTTGAAGTGGGGGGGTGTGGCAGCGGCAAAGGGAGAGTTGCGGATCGACACCACCAGCACCCCCTGATTTTTGTAGGTCCAGTCGATGTCGATCAGCCCCCAGCCGTGGGTCTTCCAGGCTTGTTTGAGATTTTGTAAAAAGAGCCCCATCTCCAGCTCGGACAAAGGCTTCTGGTAGTAGTCGGAGAGCTCCTGGGCAAAGCGGCGGAAAAACTCTTTGCCCCACATACGGCCACAGTTGCGCAATACCAGGCGGGCGGCCTGCCCTGTCTCGTATTCCAAGCCGGTGTAGATGCCTCGTAGCAATGCTTCTGGAAGGGCCAAGAGCCGGTCGCCGTGGCGACTTTCCAGCAAACCGGACTCCAGATCGCCTTGCAGATAGGCGCTGGGCGCGTAATAGTTGGCCAAAACAGGCGTGTAGGGGTCAAAGTCGGCGAGGCTGCTGGGGATGGGGGGGGTGCTGGCCATAGGGGATCCCTGGGTTATCAGTATCGTTAAGTTACCAAAAGGCGGTGGGGAAGGTTCTAGGCGGATTTGAGGCCGTTTAAAGAGAGCAAAGCTGCCTGCACCTGGGTGATCCAGGGGCGGATGAACTCCAGTTCGCCGGGAGTTAGGTGATCCCTAAGCTCTTGCTGAAAAGTCCGATGGACTACCTCATAAACGCTCTGCAGCTCGTACAGGCGCACCTCCTCTTCCATCCACTCGATCAGCCGCTCCTTCAAGAGGTTTTCGTCCTGCAGCAACATGGCCAGGGCGCTCTGACGCAGCAACAGGAGCAGGTGCCGCCGGCACAGGTTTACCGTTTGCGGAGAAAGATTGGGCATCTCCTTTTGAAGGGTGTCTAGGGTGCGGCTCACCATCTGGCTCTCCCCTTCCCGTACGACCCGGTACACGTGCAGCCGCTTTGGCCAGCCGAGCACATAGGCTTTGAGCTGCTCCAGTTGCTCCGGCGTGAGGTAGCGGGCCTCGGCCTCAATTAGCATCTGCTCCAGTGGGCTCACCATCTCACTTCTCCAAAGTGTTGGTGGGTGCTCAGCGGGTGTCGGCGTTCAAAACAGGCTGAATAAATCGGCCAAAGTAATCGGTTCCTCTTCAGGCTGGGGCGGCAGCGCTGCCGAGAGGGATCCCAAGGAACGGGCCGCCAAAGCCAGGGGATCCCCCGTCCAGGGGATGGAGGCAAAATGCTCTCGCACCCGTACAAAAGGCATGGGCAGCGAGGGGTCTTGCAGAGGGCGGTTATCCCAATTCAGGCGAGCAAAAAAGCTCTGCACCGATTCTTCCAGAAAAACCTCTGCTGTCATGGCTTGGTCACTCCTTGACCGGAGCGCAACTTTTGGGCAATTTCGCTGGCGCTGGCCCCTTCGTTGAGCCAAAAGGCAGCCGCATCGATGCGATCTTTGCTGCCGAGCAAAAACTTACAGTAGCTTTCTCCCATGGAGTAGCACTGGATCTCGATGCAGTTGAGCTGCCGTTCCACCATGGCGCTGAAAAACCCGGCAAATAAGCCAGCGTAGAGATGGCAAACCGGCTTGCCCACATCCCCCAGGGTGCGGGCCACGGCGGAGTCAAAGAGGTTGATAAAAATAAACCCCTGCCGCCGGCTCTCGGTCTCCACCTCCCAGCGCCCCCAGCCTTGCGAGGTCAAGGGCCACCACCAGGTTTCCAAGAGGAACATCAGGTGGCTCTGCTTGGGTTTGCGCCGATACTCTTCCTCAAACCAGTGGGAGAAGTGGATTGCATCGTTGCGGCCCCACTCGCGGCCAATGGTGTACATCAAGGAGGCCGAGGCATCCCCCACTTCTTCTTCCAGGCCCTGTTGCAAACCTAGGATAAAATCCTCGCTTACCAAGACGTTGCGCGCGCCCGTCCAGTCTACTAGGGATCCCTGGGAGCGGTCGAAGCGAAAAAAATCCTCGCGGCTGTAGTGGTTATGCCGCTGGGCGACAGGTTGCAGGGCAAGCTCGATGGGGCCGGTTGACATGGCTAGAGGGGAGGAGGGTAAATTTTTTCACACTTCTTGCTGAATCATAGCCTTTTCGCCGGGGGCTTTGGCCAGAGCTGTCGATAGGTGCGCCAAAGAAACCCTTGCCGCCGGGAAGCCAGCGACGGCCAAGGGCTGCAGGGGTTTGGGTTTAGGAGGGAGGTCTGACTTTGACGAAGGCGATGGCGGAGCGCCACAGCAGCGATTCTTGTCCCTCAGCGTCGGCCAAACAAAGGCAGTCGGGATCCTGCCAGCGCAACTGGCCGACGAAGACATCGCCGGTATTGAGCTTAACCTCAACGATTTCCCGATCCCGGATCACCCGCTGCAGGCGACGCACGCTTGGGATCCCGGTGTTGAACTCGGTCACAGCAGCCCTCTTGGCCAGCGGAAGGACGGCATGTCGGCAAGCGCACTGCTCTCAGTATAGGGGATCCCTGCCGGCCCGCACCCTGACTTGAGGGCCTCTCCCCGGGACGCTCTCACCCTTTGACCCATTTTCTCTACCAGCGGGTACTATGAAGGCGGGGTGGCGCTCGGAGGAGACGGCGACTCTTGTCAGCCCGTCACGTTTTTTAAGCGAATCTACGGGTGTTCTCCCCGAAAAAAGCCAGCACAATGGGGCTGGGGTGATACAAGGGGCGGGTGTTACCCCAGGGGGCCGATCCAAGGTTAGGATCCCTTCCAACCTGCAATTTTGCCGCCGATTCGTCTTCAACCATCCAACCATCATCAGTGCAGGAGAGATCGTCATGGCAGTTGAGAAAGTGAACTCTTCTTCCAGCCTGGCCGAAGTGATCGACCGCATTTTGGACAAAGGGATCGTGGTCGATGCCTGGGTGCGGGTTTCTCTGGTGGGGATCGAGCTGTTGGCCATTGAAGCTCGCGTTGTCGTGGCTTCGGTGGAAACCTACCTGAAATACGCCGAGGCGGTGGGCCTGACGGCTACTGCTGCTGCCCCTGCCGTCTAAGTCTGGCCGTCTTCAGCCACTTGTAAAGAGGCGGCAGCTGCCTCCCGCAGCCGCTATGGCTTGGCAGTCCTGTCGAAGCAGGTGGCTAGTGAGGCAGGGACCAGGGTAGAGTCTCTGCCTCGCTTTGCTCAGTTCTGGCCAACTTTGACCGACCAACAGCCCGGCTATTCCCGCTCCCAGGTGGAGGACTTGTGCGGCCTGCCGGTTTGCATTGCCACGCAAGTGCCGAAGCCAGCTATCTGGGAGAAGGGAAAAAGGCCGTAGTGCCCCTGACCCACACAAAAGGGTAGTCAGCATTATGGCATTGAATTTATTGAGGTAGAGGAGGCGTACAGCTCGCAGGCAAGCTTCCTAGATGGAGATGGGCTACCTAGTTATGGTGAAAAACCCGACGGGTGGAGACCCTCTGGAAAGCGTGTCAAGCGGGGCCTGTACCAAACGGCAAAGGGGTGGTTGGTCAACGCTGAGGCAAATGCTGCCGCCAACCTGCTTAAGAAAGTCAGCAGAACCTTGGGGCTTTGCGTGAAGGAACTGTCTAGAGGCGCTTTGACAACGCCATTACGGGTTCTTTTGTGGACTGCGTAAGAATCCCCCGCCTTTAGGCGGTGGGAGTGTCAAAGTAAAAACCAACAGGAGAGAGGGAGCGCCATGAGTTTGCGGGAACAGTGGGCCATGGCCCACAACCAACGGGTGGCCCAGAATCAAAGTTTGTTCAGTCAATCCCGGCAGCAGCGTCTGGAGCAGCACCGAGCTCTGATAGCCGAGCTGGAGCAACGCCGCCGGGAACGACAAGAGGCAATCCGGCAACAGAGGGAGCAAACCCGTAGGCAACTGAAGAGCTTCAACCAGAGCCGGGCGGCGCAGCGGGCCTTGGACGAGCATTCTCGCATGGAGGCTGTGGCCCAGCGGGTCAAAGCGGTGGCGGAGCTTCTCTCCCGCATGGCTCAAGAGCGAGCCGCCCAATCGCAGGCCCAGCAGCAGGAGCTGCAGACTTTTCAAGCCAACTTGACAGCGACGGTGGGGAGATTGCTGAGCACCTGTGCACAGGCCCGGCAGACCATGGCCGGCCAAACTCGACAAGCTCGCCAGTCTTTTTATGCTGAGTTGCGGCAGCGGGTACAGGCTTTGCAGCAGCTCGCGCGGCAGGAGCTGGCTCAGGTCGCTCAGGATCAGCGGGCAGAGGCCCAGGCTCTGCGGCAAGCTTTGGCGGCTTTCCGCAGGGCGTTGCACGAGCAGGTCTGGGGGAATGGGATCCCAGAGGCCCAACCCATCATCCCTTCTGAGGGCTTGGAAGGTGAAAAGTCTGAGAGCTCGGCCAATGCCTCGAAAACGGTTTCGGCTGAGGTTTCCCTGCCAAAGCCTGTGGTTGCGGTCTCAGAAGAGGCGGCTCCTCCTCCCCCTCAGCCTGTGGTGACTCCGCCACCACCTGAACCTGCTCCAGTTCGGCCCGCGCCCCCGCAGGAGGCAAGTTCGGATCGCATCATGGCCTACGTCAACAACTATGTAACCAACCTGCAAGCGCAGGCTCCCGATCTAACTTTGCTGCAGGTGATCGGGGATCGGGAGCGGGTGCGGGATCTGCTGGCCCGCGGTGCGGTGGATCTGGGGGTGGATCCCTCCGAGATCCTGGCCACCTTGCGGCGTATGGTGTCAGCGACGGTTGCCATCTGATCCCGGCCTAACACCTGTGAGCGCAAGAAGACCGTTGCCGCTATAGTCGAGGCAAGAGCGTCAAGGCAATTGAGAGTTGGGTATTGCTATGGCCACGGTTCTGCAGGCGCGTCCCCGCCAGTTCGTAAACACTCCTTACATCGAGCGGATTACCCGCCGCGCTTTGCGCTATCTGCAATCGGGTTTTGCGGTGCATCTGCGGGGCCCTTCGGGCACGGGCAAGACTACCCTGGCGATGCATCTGGCTAGCCTGCTGGGCCGTCCCATCATGCTGATCTACGGCGACGATCGCTTCGATTCTTCCGACCTGATCGGGGGGCGCACCGGCTTTACCCATCGGCGGGTGGTGGACAACTTTATCCACTCGGTGGTGAAGACGGAGGAGGATGTGCAGCAGCGCTGGGTGGATGCCCGCCTCACCTTGGCCTGCCGCGAGGGGTTCACCCTCATCTACGACGAGTTCAACCGCTCCCGCCCGGAGGCCAACAACGCCCTCCTGAGCGCTTTGGAAGAGAGGCTGCTGGTGTTGCCGCCGGACAGCAACCGCTCGGAGTATCTGCGGGTGCATCCCCAGTTCCGGGCCATCTTCACCTCCAACCCAGAGGAATACACCGGAGTTCACAAGGCCCAGGATGCGCTGCTGGATCGGATGATCACCATCGATATCGGCGAGCCGGATATCGAGACCGAAAAGGAGATCCTCACCGCGCGCATCGGTCTCTCTGCCCCTGATGCGCTCAAGATCGTCCACATCGTCCGCGCTTTTCGCCGCAAATTGGATCTGACCCGCCACCCCAGCCTGCGCAGTTGTCTGATGATCGGACGCATTGTCAAGGAGCACGAGCTGGCGGTGAGCAAGGACAATGCCGATTTTCGCGCTCTGTGCGCCGACGTGCTGTTGCCCAGGGCCGGCAAGCGCTACGAGGAAGGAGCCCAGGTGCTCAACTATTTGCTGGATCAACTGCCCGGCTGATATTTGTATGCTTTCGCACACTTTGGAGGGAAATTCTCTGTGCCTATTACCTCTCAACCCCTGGCCACGGCAACGCATGGCTCCTCTCTGGCCGATGTCTTGGAGCGGGTTTTGGACAAGGGGATTGTCATCGCCGGGGATATCACCGTTTCGGTGGGCAATGTGGAGCTGCTCAATGTGCGCATTCGGCTGCTGATCGCTTCGGTGGACAAGGCCAAGGAGATTGGGATCAACTGGTGGGAATCGGATCCCTATCTCAGCAGCCAAGCCCGCGAGCTGCTGGAAACCAACCGCCAGTTACTGCAGCGGGTCAGCGAGCTGGAAAAGCAACTGGCCCAAGGCCTGCCCAAGGGAGGAAATGGTAAGGACTAACGCGCTGCCCCGCCAGCGGGGCCAGGGATCCCGGGCTAGACTGGCAGGTGGGGTGGTTTGATTGGGGTGATGCGCATGGCGGTCGGGATCGACCTTGAGCAGAAAAACAGGTGCCAGCTAAGGGGGGTAGCCTGGGCGGTGGGGGTGGCGCTGCTGCTGGCGATCCCCAGCCTGGCTTGGGGGCAAAACCCGCGTGCCCTCAGCATCAGCGCCGATGTCCAGGAGGCCAATGCCAACACGGGGGTGTTTGTAGCCACCGGCAATGTCACCCTCAGCTTTCCCGCCGAGCGCCTCACGGCCCGCGCCCAGAGAGCGGTGTACTACAGCCGGGAGCAGCGGATCGAGCTGGAGGGCCAGGTCACCATCCGCCAAGGGGAAAATCAGTTGCAAGCAGAAAAAGTCATCTATCACATCGAAAAAGGCACCATCCAGGCCGTGCCAGCAGCAGGAGGCCAGGTGGAGTCCGTTTATGTGCTACCAGAACCCACTGCGAGCCCCTAGCTAAGGCTTAGATCCAGATCCTGCTGAGAGAAGTGCTCCTTCGCTGTCTGCTTCTGGAAGAAACGCCCACGAAAGGATTCGAACCTCCGACCCCTGGGACCGGAACCCAGTGCTCTAGTCCGCTGAGCTACGTGGGCAGTACGTGGACTCTATCCTACCCTCCAATTTCGCCTGCCTGCAAGTCTCGCAGGGGGGCAAAGCTACGGCGGTGCTGGGGGCTTGGCCCCAAGCGCTGCAGCGCCAGTCGGTGCTCCTGCGTGCCATAGCCGACGTTGGTGCGCCAGCCGTAGCCGGGGTACTGGTGATCCCAGCTCTGCATCAGGGTATCCCGCCAGACTTTGGCCACGATGGAAGCGGCGGCGATGGAGAGGCTAAGCTGATCCCCTTTGACCAGGGCCGTCTGCCGGGATCCCAGCTCTGCCAACGGCAACCCATCCAGCAGGATGTGCTCCACTTCCCCCACCTGCGCCAGAGCTCGTTGCATGGCCAGCAGCGTGGCCTGGCGAATGTTGAGCTGGTCGATCTCGGCGGCAGAGGCGCTGCCAATGCCTACGGCCAGGGCTACTTGGGCAATCCGCTCCGCCCAGTGGGCGCGCTGCGGCGGGCGCAGTTGTTTGCAGTCTCTCACCCCTGACAGCGCCTCCGGATCCAGATGGGCCGGCAAAATCACCGCCGCCGCCACCACCGGCCCCGCCAGGGCCCCCCGCCCCACCTCATCCACGCCTGCCACCCGCCGCATCCCCTGTTGCCACAGGGATCCCTCCCACTTCAGGCTGGGCTGCACCACCTTGTCCACACCCCCAACTCCGGAGCCAACCATCCTCTTGACCGAGCCAACCGACCAACGGCGAGGTTTGCTCCCGGGCTCAGCGGGCCGGCTAGCTGCTGCGGGAGCGCCGTCGTCTGGAGGCCGCCGGAGATTGCTGAGACGGGTCGATGACTACCTCCTGGGGCGTCACCGTTGCCGGCGGCTCCGCCGTCGATGATACAGGCGGAGGAGTTTGCGGCTCGGAGGGTGCTGGCGGGGGAAGAGTATTTACCGGCTCCTGCTCCGGCAAAGCTGCGGCTTCAGGGGCAACCGTCTCCGCCGTGCCGTTGGCAGAAGTTGCACCGGCCTCCGCCTCTTCCGGGCTGGCCATCTTTACAGTGCCCGGCAGGGCCACCATAACCACCGTGTCGCGGCCCGAGGGCGGTGGCTGATCCAGAAGCAACAGCGGCGACAGCCCTAACTCTGAGTAGACCCGCTGTTGCAAGGGGGTCATCTCCACAGTAATGGCTTGCCGGGCTGGACGGCTTTCTGAGGACTCCACCCCACCGGCGCGAGCGGATCGCCCCGCGGTAGGCTGGTCTCTGTGGGAGCCCTGCTCTTCCCCATCTTCTCCCCGGCTGGGACGCCGGGATTCTTTGCGCTTCTGCTCCGCCCCGCCCCCTGCCGGCTGCAAGAGATCTTCCCCAGGCACCTCCAGACTGCCCCCTTCTGCCTCTCCGCTCCGGGAAACCGGGCGCTGGCCTACGCGGGGATCCACCCACTCGTCGCGGGAGCGTTTGCGCCCCACCTCAATTCGCGATTCCTCCAGATCCGGTCGCTGTTCTGGGGCAGTACGGGAGCGGCTCAGGGAGACACGGCCTTCGGTTCGCGACACCCCATTGCTCCCCAGCCGCAGGCCCGCCCGCTGCGAGTCGCCCTCCTGGAGCAGGCTTGGGCTGGAACCGTCCTCCCCCTCAGTGGGCAACGTTACCGGCAGGCCACTTTCGACCGTCAACAGCCGTCCTGGCTCAGCTCCTGGCAGGCGGGCCAGGATCCCTAGCCCCTCACAAGTAGGACAAGAGTGGCCGAAGATCTCGTAAAGGCTTTGCCCCTGCCGCTTGCGGGTGAGCTCCACCAGCCCCAATTCCGACAACTGAACCACCTGGGGGCGAGCTTTGTCGCTGGAGAGGGCCTTGTTGAAGTGCTCCAAAACCAGCAACTGGTCGCGGCGGGAATCCATGTCGATGAAATCCACCACGATCACGCCGGCAATGTTGCGCAGCCTCAGTTGACGGGCAATCTCGGTAGCCGCCTCACAGTTGGTCCACAGCACTGTCTCGCGAGAGGTGGCCGATTGGGTGAAAGAGCCAGAGTTGACATCGATCACCGTCAGGGCTTCGGTGGGCTCAATGACGATGTAGCCGCCGGAGGGGAGATCCACCCGGGGTCGCAGCGCCTGCCGGATGACTGCATTGACCCGGAAATACTCCAGGATGGGGGTGGGTTCGCGGTGGGCATCGACCACAATACCGGGCGGCATCTGGCCCTTGTTCCAACCTTGCAAATAGCTACGCACCCGCTTCGCCCCTGCCGGCGAGTCGGTAACGATGCGGTTGACGTCCTCCGAGTAGACATCCCGCAGCACTCGCTGGATAAAATCGTCATCTCGGCTGAGCAGCCCCGGACCCCGTGCCGCCTGATACTGCTGTTGAATATCCTCCCAGAGCTTTTTCAATTGCTCCAGGTCTTCGATCATCGCCTCTTCAGACACCCCCTCGGCCTCGGTGCGCACCAACAGGCCCATCTGGGGGGGTTTGATCAAAATAGCCAGCGACTTGAGGCGATTGCGTTCTTCCCGATCCTCGATGCGGCGGGACAGATGAACCCCTTTGCCGTAGGGTCGCAGCACCAAGTACCGCCCTGGAAAGGCCAGATCGCCGGTGAGGCGTGGCCCTTTGTTGCCGGTGGGCTCCTTCATAACCTGCACCAGCACCTTTTGCTGTGGCAGAACCAGCTCCGAGATGGAGGCATGGTTGCGCTTGAGGCGTAGCGGGCCTAGGTCGCTGACGTGAATAAACCCGTTGCGTTCGCCGGAGCCAATGTTGACAAAGGCAGCGTCGATGCTGGGCAGGACGTTCTCGACGATCCCGACGTAGACGTCTCCCACCTGGTAGGTGCCACTGGCAACGATCAGCTCTTGGACTTGGTCTTCGGCAAAAACAGCAGCGACGCGGTGTTGCTCATCAATTACAATCTGCCTGGGCATTAACGTTCCTCCCCGCCCCCAGGGCCTGCGGTTGTGGATTGAACCCTCCTTGCGGCGAGGCGCTGTCCTTTTGGCGGGATCCGCTCAAGTTTTTTTAGCCAGAATCGATTCATCATGAGGCTGTCCATTACCCTAAGCTCTGCTTTGACGGAGGATGACCGATTTGCTGGGCTTCCACTCCACCATTGATGAGGTGAGTCCAAGCTCATCGGATCCTTAGGATTGGGTGGGATTTGCATGGGGATTGATGGATAGGCTCAGGAGGCAAGATGACACCCCTCCGCCTCAGATATCCCAGAAGAGATTAGACGATGGTTCGTGGCAGAACCCCAATCGTGCCAGCCTAGATCCACAGAAAGACAGGGTTTGCACGCGGAAAGAAACACCTTCTCAGGAGAAAAAATATAGTGCTAGAGCCAGGCCACAGGGGCACACCTCTCTGTACCGCCTATCGACTGGGCCCTGTTGCGCCCGTTACCTGCCCTGGGTACTGAGTTAGGGTTGACACTCCCTCCGCCTGAAAGCGGGGGATTCTTACGCAGTCCACAGACGAACTCGTAAAGGCGTTGTCAAGCCGCCTCTGGACAGTTCCTTGGGGCAAAGTTCCAAGGTTCTGCTTACCTTTTCTGATCAGGTTGGTTGAGACGTTGACATCTCCTCGGCGCTTGCCACCGGTCGGGTTTTTCACCGTGATTAGGTGCTCGCCTGGAAACGGTACGCCTCATCAACAAGTATACTAACTCCCTGAGCACCATTGGCGAGCAACCGAAGTTGCTTGCGGGCTTTTCCGCACCGTACTAACTAAAGTACAGGGCCGCCAAGCTATCCTTCTGGGTCTCCATTTCAGAATCCGATCAAACTGTTGCCTGCTGCCTGCCCTGCCTTTGGCCAAGTTGATCCCGGCAAGCTCCGCAGCGGCAGAAGCCAGCAATAGACAACATAGCGCCTGTCGGATCCCCCCCTCCAGACAGGGGCAGAGCCCAGCCTTGGTCTCCTTTTTGTCCGGTCGATCCTGAGGCCGCTCCTCAGTCGGGATCGGAGGTGCCGTCTTGCCACAGCAGACGCAGCCGCCTGGCCATCTGTAGCGTCCAGCGGGGCAAGCCCAAGGACTCGGCCATTTGCACGAGTTGATTGGGCCGCAGGTAAGCGCCGTCGTTGCGGCAACTGCCGCGGTAGAGGAGGCGGGCGCTGCCGTCGGGGGCCAGGCCCTGAAACTCCAGGTAGTAGAGCAGGGGGCGAGCGTTGAAGCGACAGGGTTTGCCGGATTTGGTGGATTTTTCAATCCAAATTTCCCGCGCATCCAGGATCTGGGTAACCCAGGTCGGCCAGTCGGCTTCGGGCAACTCGCAGCTCACGCTGAGTTGATATTCGGCGGCGTAAACCGCTTCGGTAGCCGAGGGATCCCGCAGGCCGATCTCTTGAATGGCCTGGATGGGAATTTCGGGGGGCAGTTGCTCGGCCAGCAGGGCGCGCAGCTCCTCCGGGGTAAAGGGAGCCCCGGGGCGGGCCAGGAGTTCCAGATCGAGGATCTCCCCATAGCCTTCCTGGCCGATGGGCAGGGCGTTGGCGTTAGCCAGGCGGGGCATGGGGTGGTAACCGCCGCTAAAGGCCAGAGGCAGCCCCGCTCGCCGACAGGCCCGTTCCCACAGCCGCATCAGATCCAGGTGGCCCAGCCAGCGCAGATCCCCAGTTTTGCCGTAGGTGATGCGGAAGCGCTGGGCGGGCGGCTGCGGCTCCAGGGGATCTGGGGTGGGGGTGGGCCGGCTTTGCAGGGGTGGGACGGGCGGGGGCGGGATGACGATGTTGTGGCCAAAGCCGGGGCCGCAGATGCCGCAGGCGGAGCACTTCTCAAAGGAGCAGTCTTCCACCGTGATGGCTTCCAGGGCGCGGCGGTAGTCTTTCTGCAGCCATTTTTTGTCGATGCCGGTATCGATGTGATCCCAGGGCAAGGGATCCTCCAGGCCCAATTCGCGCATGGGGAGATGGGCGCAGAGGGCAACCGGATCGGCGCTGGGATCCACCGCTTCGCCGCAGTAGGCCTTGACCCAGGCGGCATAGGCGGCGTCGATGTTTTCCCACCAGGCGTCCAGGCCGGCGCCGGCCCGCCAGGCCTGCTCGATCATGCGGCCCAGGGAGCGATCCCCCTTGCCAATCAAGTCCTCCAGGATGCTAAAGCGAATATCGGTAAAGTGGGCCTTGACTCCCCGCAGCCGCCGCAGTTCCCTTTGCAGCAAGGCCTGCTTGCGCTGCACGTCGGCGTAGTCCACCCGGTGCCACTGGAAGGGGGTGTGGGGCTTGGGGACAAAGTTGGAGACCGTGAGGGTAAACTCCACCTTCTTGTGACCCAAGGCCGCACATTCTCGCTGCAGCATCTCAACCGTGCGGGCAATCCCAATGACATCGGCGTCAGTCTCTCCCGGCAGGCCGATCATGAAATAGAGCTTGATCTTGTCCCAGCCCTCCTGGACGGCGGTGCGAATGCCGCGAATGAGGTCAACATCGCTAAGACCCTTGTTGATGATGTCCCGCAGCCGTTGCGTGCCGGCTTCTGGGGCAAAGGTCAGCCCCGAGCGGCGGGATCCCTTCATGATGGCGGCAATTTGCTCATCGAAGCGATCCACCCGCTGGCTGGGCAGCGAGAGGGCGACGTGCTCCCCCAGCAGGCGGTTGTGCAGCTCGGCCCCCACCGCCGGCAGGGAGAGGTAGTCGGAGCAACTGAGGGAAGAAAGGGAAAATTCGCTGTAGCCGGTTTTGCGCAGGCCCTGCACCACCGCCTCCACCACCGCTTGCGGATCCACATCGCGAGCCGGGCGGGTGAGCATGCCGGGTTGGCAAAAGCGACAGCCGCGGGTACAGCCGCGCCGCACTTCCATGACCAGGCGGTCGTGGACGGTTGCCACCAGCGGTACTAGGCCAATGGAGTACTGCGGTTGGGGCAGGGCCACGCGGCGGCGGATGCGCTCCGGCACGCCGGGCACGATGGGGCGGGGCGGGATCCCCTCGTAAAACTGGGGCACATACACCCCCGGCACCTGGGCCAGCTCCAAGAGCACCTCGCGGCGGGGCTTGGCTAGAGATTGAGCCAGCACCTGGCCGATCTCCGGCAGCACCTCTTCCCCATCCCCGAAGACAAAGAAATCGAAAAAGTCGGCAAAGGGCTCTGGGTTGGAGGTGGCGGTGGGCCCGCCGGCAAAGATCAGGGGACACTCTTGCGGGGTAAAGGGCTGGCGCTCCCACCATTTGAGGGGGATCCCGGCCAGATCCAGCATCTCTAAGATGTTGGTGCCCCCCAGCTCGTAGGCCAGGCTGAAGCCGATGATGTGGAAAGCGCGCAAGGGGCGGCGCGATTCTACGGCAAACAGCGGGATCTGCAACTGCCGCATCCGGGCCGCCAGATCCGGTCCCGGCAGGTAGGTGCGGTCGCACAACTGGTCTGGCTGGGCGTTGAGGATGTTGTAGAGGATGAGGTGGCCCAGGTTGGAGGCCCCCACCTCGTACAGCTCCGGGTAGCTCAGCACCCACCGCACCCGCCCCGACTCCCAGGGGCGGTGGGCGGCGCCGAACTCTTTCCCCAGGTAGCGGGCTGGCCGCTGGATCTCAGGCGTGAGCAGGCGATCCAGATCGATCGGGCCTAGATGGGCTTGCGTGGCAGCCAGAGAGAGCATGAGGATCCGAGCAAGAAGTGAACGCAGCTACTGATCTGACTCTAGCCGAACTTTCCCGGCAACCCAAACCCAAGACGGGGGTGGCGAGACCGTTCCATCTCCCCTCTCCCGGAGGGAGAGGGGTTGGGGGTGAGGGCGCACATCACTCCGGCAGCCGCTGCAAGGCTAGCGCCAACTGTTCGTACTCAGCCAGGTGGTTGTAGACCTGGGCCGAGATGCGCACCCAAAGCTGCCCGGCAAAGGGAAGGATGGGAACCTCGATGCGGTGCACCTGCCAGAGGTAGTCGTGCAGGCGGCGGGCCCGCTCCGCCAAAGGCAGCTCCGGGATCCACTGTTGCCAGAAGGGTGGCAGGGGCAGGGTGGCCATAAAGCCCAGCATCCGCTCCGGGGCAGGTGGGATCCCTTCCAATTGTTCCAAGAGCACCTGCCGCGCCTGCAGCAGCAGCGTGTGGTTGTGCTGGCGCAGCCTCTCCACCCCCAGCTCCTGGATAAAGGCCAGGGCTGCCGAGATGGCCAGCCAGGCGCTGGGATCGCGGGTGCCCACCCAGTCGAACTCGGCTGTGAACCCTTGCCCGTAGCCGTGGGAGATGGCCAGGGGATGGGTTTGGGCCTGGCGGTGGGGGGCCACCCACAGGAAGGCACAGCCTTTGGGGGCAAACAGCCACTTGTGGGCGTTGCCGGTGTACCAATCGGCTCCTAAGCTTTCCAACTCCAACGGGAGAACCCCCGGCGCATGGGCCCCGTCCACCAAGACTGGGATCCCGCGCTCTCGACAGAGGCCAATCAGCTCCGCCAAGGGGTAGACCAGAGCCGTGGGCGAGGTGAGGTGATCCAGCACCGCCAGCCGAGTCTGGGGGGTGAGAATGGCCGCAAACGCCGCCAAAACCTGCTCCGGCCCCGCAATCGGAAAGGGAACCTGGGCTTCCGCCAGCACCGCCCCCCAGCGTTCACAGACATAGCGCAACGCCTGGCGGACGGCCCCATAGCTGTGGCTGGTGTAGGCGATCTGATCCCCTGGCCGAAACGACAGCGAGCGCAGCACGGCATTGACGCCGCCGGTGGCATTTTCCACAAACACAAGGTTTTCAGGCTCAGCCCCAACAAACTGGGCCAGCTCTGCCGCCGCCGCCCGCAAAGCCCGCGGCAGCTCTTCCCCCATAAACTGTACCGGCTGGGCCTCTAGGCGCTCTTGCCAGGCTCGCTGGGCCTGCAGCACCGTTTTCGGGGTCGCGCCGTAGGAGCCGTGATTCAAAAAAATAGCCTGCGGATCCAGCCCCCACAACGAGCGGTCGCAAAGCGGTTTATCGACTGCCATGGGTTTGCCTTGGAAATAAGACCTGGCAAGCATGACCCAAAAAAGAAGAAAAAGAAATTGCTGGGATCTACAAAAACGAGATTGCCAGGCAGCGAGAAGATGTCAACCCCGATCCCAGACAGCAGCAAAGCTTTGGTCAGGTAGCGGAACTTGCAGGTTCCCGGAGAAGGTTGCTCTGAGTGGCCTTAGGAGCCGTCCTTGGATTCGGGGCCAAGATCCGCGATGGGAGCAATTTTGCTCAGCTTAATTTTGGGGTTGCTGCTGATAAATTGCTGCAAGGTCCACTCGTTTTTAAAGAGGAGAACCGGCCTATCTTGAATGTCTTTGACAATGAGGGTGTTAAACAGGCTGGGGAAATTCTGGAGGACTTCCCAGCCGTTTTCTACCCAGCGGGCCAGGGTGTAGGGCAGCATCTCCAGTCGGGTTTCAACATTGTATTCGTGTTCCAGGCGGTACTGCAGCACCTCAAACTGCAACTGGCCCACTGCCGCCACGATCGGATCCCGTTTCGACTCGTCGAGGGAATACATAATCTGCACCGCCCCTTCTTCCCGCAGCTCCGCCACCCCCTTCTGGAACTGTTTAAACTTGGAGGGGTTGGGATTTTTCAGATAGGCAAATAGCTCCGGCGAAAAGCTGGGGATCCCGGCGTAGCGCAACCTCGGGCCGGTGTAGATGGTATCCCCAATCCTGAAGATGCCGGGGTTGTTGAGGCCGATGACATCGCCAGGATAGGCTTCATCGATGGAGATGCGCTCTTGGGCGAACAATTTTTGGGGATAGGAGAGACGGATGGGGCGATTGAGGCGGGCATGGTTGACCACCATGTCCTTCTCGAACTTACCGGAGCAGATGCGTACAAAAGCAATGCGATCCCGGTGGCGGGGATCCATATTGGCCTGCAGCTTAAAGACAAAGCCGGTGAACTCAGGATGTTCGGGTGGGATCAGCCCTGCCGTGCTCTCGTGGGGCATTGGCGGCAGGGAGTACTCGATAAACGCATTGAGAAACAGCTCCACCCCAAAGTTGGTCATGGCGCTGCCGAAAAAGACGGGGGTTTGCTGGCCAGCATGAACCTGTTTGAGATCCAAGCTGGGCATGAGGCCATCCAATAACTCCAGCTCTTCTTTAAATTGGTAATAGAGATCCTTTTCAATCAGTTCTTCAATTTGCGGATCCCCGAGTTTAACGACGGTATCTTTGACCCGCAGCCGCCCCCCCGAGACTCGCTCAAAGAAGTGAAACTCCTGAGTCCGCCGGTCAAACAAAGCTGTGAAGCGCTCCCCTGAGCCAATCGGCCAGGTTACAGGATAGGGCTTGAGGCCCAGCTCCGTCTCGATTTCGTCCATCAGCTCGAGGGGATCCCGGCTGGGGCGATCCATCTTGTTGATGAAGGTAAAGATCGGCAACTTCCGCAGTTGACAGACTTCAAACAGCTTGCGGGTCTGGGGTTCTAGCCCTTTGCCGGCGTCTTCTAGCATCACAGCGTTATCAGCCGCCGCCAGGGTGCGGTAGGTGTCTTCGCTGAAGTCTTGGTGGCCGGGAGTATCGAGCAAGTTGAGGCGAATGTTGCGGTAGTCAAACTGCAACACAGTCGAGGTAATGGAAATGCCCCGTTGTCTTTCCAGCTCCATCCAGTCGGAGGTAACCCGCTTTTGGGCGCGACGGGCCTTCACCGCCCCTGCTTCTTGAATCGCCCCCCCGTACAACAGCAGCTTTTCCGTAAGGGTGGTCTTCCCGGCATCGGGGTGGGAAATAATGGCGAAGGTGCGCCGTTGCTGGATAGCTTTGGCCAAGTCCACTGCTTTCATAAGAAGTAAGTGCTCCAATCAAAACCCGCTCGTCTCACAGCGCGCTGACGCTATGCGACCCTTAAAAAATAGCGATGGCACTCCCCTTGCTGCCCTGCTGCTGCTTCGCAGACGATGGAGAGCTTTAGCGAGGAGTAGAAAAGAGAGAGGCTGGGATGGCCGTCCGCTAGCGGGGGAGGGAGCACAGGTTGAAAAGCCGGGGAAGAGCACTAACCTACTCTGACCGTAGCACAGGACGTGGTTCTGCCGTTGCCTGGCACTCTAGGACAGAGATCCTTTGGAGCGGAATTCCCACCGAGCGGATCGGGATCAACGGGTCTCGTTCAACAGTTGCTTAGCAGTTGCTCAATGGTGGCGATGGTGAAGTTTTGGCTGACCACCAGCCGTTCCACGCGAATGCGGTGGGCCTGCAGCAGGCACTCTTGTTGCAATGCTTTGGGCAGTTGCTCCCAATGGTCCAGCAGGACTGCCAGCAAGATCTCGCCCGGCAAGAGGGATCCCAGCTTTTCCACACTCTCGGCAGACCATTTGAGGGTAAAGCCAGCGGGCAATTTTTTGGGAGACTTTTGGGTGGGAGCCATCTTAGCGCTCCCTCAGCATCGCCTCGAGGACTTCACGGTAGGCCTGAGCCAAGAGTCTTCTCCTGCCTCTGCCAGGCACCAGCCCCTGCTGTTGGTTTGCTGCGCCACCGTTTTGTAGAGAAGTCTCGGCCAGCCCTTGTCTTCAGCCCTCCTCCTGCCCCCTCAGAGGGAAGACAGGAAGCGGTGCAGCCGTTCCAGTCCTTTTTCAAGCGTGGCGCGGTCGGCGGCATAGGAGAGGCGGATGTAGGACTCTGCCCCGAAGGCCACCCCCGGCACGGCGGCCACGTGATGTTCTTTGAGCAGCCGTTGGCAAAACTCTACCGAACCCAAGCCGGTTTGGCCGATGTTGACAAACACATAAAATGCGCCCTCCGGCTCCGGGAAAGTCACCCCCGGCAAGGTGCGGATCCCTTGCACCATCAGATCCCGTCGCTGCCAGAATTCTTGGCGCATCTTCTCCACCGCTGCCGCCGAGAGGGGGCTGGTGAGAGCCTCCAGGGCGCCGTACTGGGCAAAGGTGCAGACGTTGGAGGTGCTGTGGCTTTGCAGGCTGATGGCCGCCTCGATGATGGGCTTAGGGCCCGCCAAGTAGCCAATCCGCCAGCCGGTCATGGCATAGGCTTTGGCGAAGCCGCTGCTGAGGATCAGTCGCGGCATCAAGTCAGGGCAAAGGGATCCCAGGCTGATGTGGCGGGCTTGGCCGTAAACCAGCTTTTCGTAGATCTCATCGCAGACCACATAGAGATGGGGAACCGAGAGGATCACCTCTGCCAAAGCTGCCAGCTCCTGCCGGTGATAGACAGCGCCGGTGGGGTTGGCCGGCGAGTTGAGGATGAGCAACTTGCTGCGGGGGGTGAGGGCCTGGCGCAGTTGGTCGGCGGTGAGCTTGAACCCCTGGCCCTCTTGCGTCTCCACCCGCACCACCTTGGCCCCGGCCAGAGCCACCATCTCGGGATAGCTAACCCAGTAGGGGACGGGCAGGATCACCTCGTCGCCGGGATCCAGGAGCACCATGGCCAGGTTAAACAGGGTTTGCTTGCCGCCGTTGCTAATCAGGATCTGGTCGGGGCTGTAGTCCAAGCCGTTTTCTCGGCGCAATTTGTCTGCCACCGCCTGGCGCAGGGTGGGGATCCCGGCAGTGGGGCCGTAGCGGGTTTTGCCCTCTTCCAGGGCGCGGATGGCGGCAGCCCGAATGTGCTCAGGGGTGTCGAAGTCCGGCTCGCCAGCGCTCAGGATACAGACATCCAGACCCTCTGCCCGCATGGCCTTGGCCAGAGCCGAAATCGACAGCGTTGCGGAAGGAGAGAGACGAGCAACCCGTTGGGACAAGCCGGCAGCAGACACCATCAGTTGGGGATCTGGGGTAGCAGGTTGGGTTAGTTTTAGGCAGTTAGGCCACCGCTGTCAAGAGGCGGCTGCCATCCACCAGCAGCAGCTTATGACCCTCCCGCTCCGCCAACAGATCCCAAAACTCGCCGGCGACGGCCCCCGGCAAGAACCCTTCCAGACGCAGCTGCAGGGGGGGGAATTGCTTGTTCCCCTGGGGCTTGCGCCGCACCGTCACCCAGATGAAGCCGTCGTGGGGCTCGACGATGCCGCGAATGTTAAAGCCCTCCTCTACATCCTCGGGGGCAGGCAGAAAGGGCTCGTCCAGATCTGGATCTTGCTCCTCCTCCGGCAAGGCCAGGATGCGGATAACGCTCAGGCCCAAAGTGCCGCCCGACCGCGGCTGCGGCTGCACGTAGTACCAGTAGGTGTGGCCGCTCTCGATGCAATAGGTGAAAGGGCGCAGCAGCTCCGCGCGGCCAGGGGTGGCCGGATACTCTACGCCATCGGCGGCAACCAGCGTCGCCTGAGCATAAGTCTGCGGGATCGATTTTAGGGATCCCTTGATCAAGCCCAGGGCGCGGAACTGGTAGGGGTAGGCAGGAGGGGGCAGTGGGTTCATCAGGAACAGGGGTAGAAGCTATGGGGGTAGGGTCTACAAGTTTATCCCATGGCGGTAGTCACCTTAGAGGTATAGGCGGCTGCTAATCCAGCAAAAATTGCACCCACTTCGGCGGCGGCGGCAGCGGACAGCGGAAATGCTCCATCACCAGAGCTGCCACCAAATGCACCGTGAAGACGTAGACCAGGGAGTTAAAGGCGATAAACCCTGCCACCACCACCTGAACCATCCAGGGTTCTGCCACCCAGTACACGCCCAGCCTGGCCAGAGACACATCCAGCAGCCAGTTGGTCAAGCCGGTGAGTTGGATGGTGACGTAAGTCCAGAGGTTTTCCCCCACCAACAGCGAGGAGAGCAGCAACTGGAAAACGAGGCCGAAAGCGCTGAGGGCAGCGCCGCTGGCCACCGAGACATACCAGGAAAGGCGCCGCCGCCATAGGCGGGCACACCAGTAGCCCAGCAGGCCGTAGGGAATGACGTAGAGAATGCTGCGCGTGGGCCCCATCAGCACCGTCAGCAACAGAGCAGAGACCGCCAGCGCCATCGCCCCGGTGCGGGGATCCCAGCGCATCACCGCCAGCGCCACCGGAATGGGGAAAAACAGACGCATAAACGGGGCCAGCGGCGTGTAGCTCAAGATCCAGATCAAAGCAGCAGTGCTGGCTAAGAAAGCTGTCTCCACCACCCTTAGAGCCGGAGAGCGGGGAGGTGGCGGGGGCAAGGGAGGAAAATCCTGCTGCACAGGAGGCTGAGGGGACGCAGGCACAGCGAGAAAAAGAAAAGAAAACTGTTCCCAGCTTAGGTCAGCGGTTGTGGAGTTGGTTGCAGTTGGGGAGCAAGGGCTCGGCTACTTGACCTTGCCGCTCCGCAAGACTTACACAACGCTAAACAAAAACGAACTTTTGTCCAGCGTCGTTGCTTCCTTTCTACTTCCACGACCCATACCTCGTTGGTTGCCCAACCCCCCCTTAGTCCCCCCGTATACGGGGGGATGTAGGGGGGCAGAGGAGTCTTCACAGGCGTAACTTCCCGTCGTTCGCGGCAGCGGGCCGTAGGCCTTGAACACAGTTGGCTGGAAGGGAAGAACCTGTTCACCACAACCAACTGACAGCTCTAGAGCTTGCACTTGTACTCTAGCTGTCGCCGAAACTCATAGAACCCACAGTCAGCAATGCTGCCTACCAACTTGTGGTTCTTGAGCATCCCTGAAACGTAAGGACGCCGTCCCGCTGACGCGAACAGTTTTTCTCAGCAAAACCCTGACTGACTAGAGGCAGACCCGACCTCCCCCTGTGGCAGAGCTCTGGATCCTCTTCCCATCCCAGCCCACCTGCCAAACTTGGCCCGCTACTGCCACCTCATCCCCCAGGCGTAACTTGCGCCCTCGCCGGGTTTCCACCTCGCCGTTGACCCGCACCTGCCCCGCCTGGATGAGCTGCTTGGCCTGCCCGCCGGTGGGCACAACTCCCGTCAGCTTGAGAAATTGATCCAGTTTGATAAGGGGATCCCCTGCTGGAGGAGCTTGGGAAGGGGGAAGAGTCTCGGCCATAACCTCACCGTTCTGGCTTGGATGTTGGCTGATCCAACTTTTTAAGATCCAACTTTTTAATTTTGACGCTGCTGCTCTGCCGGGATGGGCGATCCCCTAGGGCTACGGGCTATCGGCAGCAGCCGAAGCGGTGGGCTCGCCTTCGGCAGACCAAAACTCATAGGCAGCCTGGGAGAGTTTGGCGATTAGCTCTTCGGCTTTGGGATCGTTGGGAGTTTCCCGCTTTACCCACACTGCTGCCACGTAGCGTCGCCCGTTGGGCAAATCGAGTATGCCGGCATCTCCCACCACCGACCTGAGAGTTCCCGTCTTGTGGGCAATGCGCACCTCTTGGCCCAAGTTGGGGCGAAAATAGGAGGGCCGCTGCGTGCGCCAGAGGATGTCCAAAAAGCGGTCGCGGCTGCGGCGGCTGAGCATTCGCCCCTGCTCCACCTGGCTGAGCAGCCAGACCATGTCGCGCGGGCTGCTGGTGTTGGTGCCCTCCAAATCCGGCAGCCACCAGGAAATTTGCGTGTGCTGCAGCCCCCACTGGCGAAACTTTTGGTTGAGGGCTTCCCGACCGCCGAGGCGATCGATGATGAGGTTGGCGGCGAAGTTGTCGCTGATGGTGCTCATGAGGGTAGCTGCCTCCAGAGCAGAGACCCGGGATCCGAGGGGACGGGTCTGCAATACGCCAGCTCCCCCGCCCCTGAGGTCTTCTCTCAAAGTCAGCCTCTCGTCCAGCCGCACCTGACCCGTTTCCACTGCCTGCAAAAAAGCCAGGAGAATCGGGATCTTGATGACGCTGGCGGCAGGAAAAACCTGATCCGGCCTCACCCCGGCAAAGGCGCCGCTTTCCACCTCCCAGAACAGGGCTCCTGCTGTCAGGCCCGGCTGATCGGCCAGAGCAGCCAAGCGCTCCTGCAAAGCGGGGATTTCCTGTCCTCTTAACAGGTCTGTGGGCAAGGTGGAGGGGAGCTCCTGCATCGCATCCTGTTCTGGCCGGGCAGGAGTGGTCGATTGCAGCAGTTGCGATAGGCCAGCCATCGTCAGGCCCAACATCAGGCTGAGGCCCAGGCCTCGCAGCAACACCTCCAACAGGGCCGGAGACCGCCTCAGGCGGCGAGGCTGGGCAGCTCGTTGGCGCATCCGGGCAATGGCTCTTTGGCGAGAGAGGCGCAGCGGTTGGGGGCGGGAAGCCAAGAGGGATCCCTCGGCAGCCGGAGCAGGCAGCAAGTGGCGAGAAGGGGAGGCAGCCTGAGTGAAGCGGCGCTGACGACGCACCGGATCCCGAGACCTTTCTCGAGCTAAGCTGCTGCCTTTCCCCTCCCCTGTCCTCGCCATAAGAACGACTGCCCCAACGAAGGTCTTGATGACCGATATCGCGACAATTTTACTGAACTTGCGCCGGCGAGCCCGGTTCAATTAAACCCACAGATCGGCGAACCTGGCCTGGGAAAGTTTGGCGAGGGAGAGCTTTGGAGCTTGGCCATCTCCGGCCCTCCACCCCTCCTGAGTCGGCAGTCGGGCTGCTTCGACCTCTTGGGAAGCCCCTCGAGAAGAAGATCGCGGAGAAACAGGGGCAACTCCTCAGGCAATCGCGACCTTGTTCTCCGAGGGTGAATCCGAAGCTCGGCCTGCTCCGTACTTGAGGTGGCTTGTTCTCCGACCGAGGAGCTTTTTCCATATTGTTGACGCTTTTGCTGGATTCGGCCTTGCGGCCTCGTTTTGTCTTCAAAACTTTTTGGGGCGTCTGCCTAGCTGCTGACTTGTTTCTCAGCGGCTGCGGGAGCAGCAACTCGGCGACCCCTGCGCCGGGAGCTGTAGTCTCTACGGCTACCTTGACCCTATCTCCTGCTGCCGAAGTACCGCCGGTAGCGGTGCCCAGCTCCGCCAGCGGCAGTGCTGTGGTCACTTTAAACCAAACCGCCCGTACCCTATCTGTTGAGCAGGTCTCCAGCTTCTTGGCCGGGGCCTACTACCTCAACATCCATACGCAAGCCAATCCTGCCGGCGAGTTGCGGGCCCAGGTGGTTTTCCCTCGCTAAACCTGAGAGGCGACTTCTCAGCCGCCTAGGCGGCGCGGAGCCCTGGGAGGGCACCTTTTATACCTGCTGGGCCGGGTGGACTGTCTCTTGCAGGGCCCCGCCGTCGGCAGGTTGTCTAAATAGCAGGGAAGTTGGCTGCCCAAGCCTCTGCCTGGGCGGCTCCTGTGCTCTAACTTTTGCGACCAGCGGAGGCGGTAGGGCTTGCCCGACGGGGATCCCTCTTTGGGGGGCGGCTCGGATCCGGGCCAAATTGGCTATCCTAGAGATGAGGGGGTTGGTCGATAACGGAGTTTCCCCATCGCGACACGTATCCCAAGTGAGATCCTCGACACCCCAAAGCCGAAGCTGGTGGGAGGCAACAATGGCTGACTACAACCGCGGCATTATGAGGTTCAAGGGGGCGGATAGCCCAATTGTGGTTCTGATCTCGGCCAGCATTGTGGCGGGGGTGGTCTCGGCCCTGATCTGGTGGGCGTTGCACTTCGCTTACGCGGCTTGAGATCCCAGGTTCCTTCTCGACGGACTGGAAGAGAGTCCGAGGTTGCGGTTGCTGGCGAGCAGTCGCTAGGTTGGAGCAGCGCAGTTTTGCAGCGCCTGCGGCAGTCCTTGCAGCGTTGGTACTGCCAGCAGGGTCGAGATCTGCCCTGGCGACGCACGCGAGATCCCTATGCCATTTGGGTGGCGGAGGTGATGCTGCAACAGACCCAGGTGGCAACCGTGATCCCCTACTTTCAGCGCTGGATGGAGGCTCTGCCCGGGATCCCAGAGTTGGCGACGGCTCCGCAGCAACAAGTGCTGAAACTGTGGGAAGGGCTGGGCTACTACCGGCGGGCGCTGAATCTGCACAGAGCTGCTCAAATCCTGATGCAGGAACACGGGGGCCAGTTTCCCAGGAATCTGGAGCAGGTGCTGGCGCTGCCGGGGATCGGGCGCACCACCGCTGGCGGCATTCTCAGCGCCGCCTTTGACCTGCCCCTGCCGATTTTGGAGGGCAACGTCAAGCGGGTGTTGGCCCGCCTGGTGGCTTTGCCCCAGCCGCCGGCCCGTTGTCTGCCCCTGTTGTGGCGGCTTTCGCAGCAGTTGCTGGATCCCGAGCAGCCGCGCACCTTTAACCAGGCCCTGATGGACTTGGGCGCGACCATCTGCCGGCCCCGGCAGCCTCGCTGTGGCCAATGTCCTTGGCAGGCCGATTGCGCTGCCTACAATCGAGGTCAACAGCAACACCTGCCTATGTCTGAGCCCCGTCCCTCGCGCCCTCACAAACAGATCGCGGTGGCCATCGTTTTGCGAGGGAAAGAGATCCTCATCGATCGGCGGCTGGAAAGCTCCATGCTCAGCGGCCTGTGGGAGTTCCCCGGCGGCAAAATCGAGCCGGGAGAAACCCCTGCGGAGTGTGTGGTGCGGGAGGTGAAAGAAGAAATCGGCATCGACATTGAGGTGGTGGCTCCGCTGGCCACCATCGAACATGCCTACACCCATTTCACCATCACCCTTATTGCTTTTATCTGCCGCTATTTGCGCGGAGAAGCTCAAGCCCTGCAATGCAGCGAAGTGCGCTGGGTCGAGCCGGCGGAGCTGTCGCAATTTCCCTTTCCGGCAGCCAATCAAAAGTTGTTTCCCCACTTGTATGCTTGGCTGGCAGAGCATGGCAACCCATGATGAACCCACCCAATCCGCCAAATGGCTTAGACCCTTCTGGAACGTTTACCCCAAGACATTCGATAGGATAGTAGATGTCCTGCTGCCGTGAGCTACGGATATGCTTGTCACTCTGGAAAAAGCTGGGGAGATTCTGGCTAAGGGATCCCACACAGCCATCACAACCACAGATGGCAAGATCGCGCTGGTGCCCAAGGGAAAAGAAACCCTCAAACTGACGGCCAACGAAGCCATTAACCTGATGTTTTACGTCGTCCGCTCCGCTGAACCGGCAGAGACGGTGATGGCCCAACTGGAGGAGGCAGTTGCCAAAGCTCAAGCCCCCGATCCAGCCGAGGAACGGGCCAGAAAATATCGAGAACTTCGTGGCGTCTAAAGGGGTGGCATTCGTGCCGGGTGGAGCCTTTCGCCAACTGGAGAGCATGCCTCTAACCCCCAAAACCCTGAACTTTGCTGAATTTACTGAGCTTTAGGCGGTTTGGCAAAAGTCATTGAGAGGGATATAGTAGACCAAGTTTCCCCCTGATCCTTGAGTCCACCGCAACGGTTGCCGGGAAGTGAAGGGGGAAAGCGCTCGGGGGGTATTCCTCAGGGCTTTGCGGGATACCGCCTTCCTGCTCAGAGATAGGCAGGATGCGATCGCTTCTTTCCTGAACCATGTTCAGGAGAGTTCAGCGTGAATGTATCAGAGACTCCAAAACTTAAAAGCAGGAGGAGCTGAGGGCGACAAACTTCCCATCGGTGGTCCACCCCAGCAACATTGGCTCCTGCGGTTGAATGGCCCGTCCGGTGAGAGCGCAGCATTGGGCTTGGTGGGCCGTGGCCGGGAAGCTGGCCCGAATATCCTCAGGACTGAGGGCAGCAGCCCCTTGGGAGTGGCGTAGGACATAGCTCCAAAGAATTTCCCGTATGAGGGCCTGGTAACCCTGATTTCCGGCCAACGCCTTCAGTCGCTGCTTCAGCTCACGTTCCAGCCGAATGCTGGTCACTTCCATCTGGGTCGTGGGAATGGGGGAATGGGCGCGGATGGGCACGCAGGGATCCTCCCTCGAAAAGCCTATACTACTCCTGTAGCATAGCTGGCTTACCGCCTGAGCGGGGATCCCGGCCTGGGTGAGATGGCTCAGGTCAAAATGGGCCTAAGCTGTGCAGTTCTGACCGCTAAGGCAACGTCAGTATCCTGATGGTATGGTTGAGTTGATCCCGTCCCGTCGCCGTGCCTTGGAGCATTTGCTGGCTCGTCTTGGATTCAGGGATCCGGCTTTGCTGGAACAACTGCGTTGGGATCTGCTGGATCAGGCTCTGATTCACCCTTCTCTGGATGGCCAGCGGAACAACGATCGGCTGGAGTTGTTGGGGGATTCTGTCCTGCGAATTTTGGTTACGGAATTCTTGTTTCAGTCCTATCCCCATCTGTCGGTGGGAGAGCTGACCGCGATTCGCTCCGACCTGACCAGCGATGCTTACCTGGCAGAACTGGCGGATCTGCACGGCTTGGATCGCTACCTGGAGGTGGGATCCAGCTCGCAAAACGACTTGGCCGGACGGGGTCGGCGGCTGGCGGATGCTTTCGAGGCTCTGCTTGGGGCTTTTTATCTCAGTTGGGGTATTTACACGCTGCCCAGGCTGCATCCCTGGCTGGATCCCTACTTACACCGACGAGTGGAGCAATGGTTCCAAGACCCCACTCGGCGCAACCCCAAAGCAGCCTTGCAAGAACTGACCCAACGCCTTTGGGGTAGCCTGCCCGAATACCGCCTGGTGGCCGCCCAGGAGCATCCCCCTCATTTCACCATGGAAGTTTGGGGGCAAGGGCGGTGCTGGGGCCGCGGTGAAGGTCGCTCGAAAAAGGCTGCGGAAATGGCCGCCGCTGCTCAAGCCTACGAACACTTGCAGTCGGAGAAGACATGAGAGGCAACCACCGCTACGAGTTGGCCAGTTGGTTGTTTTTGCTGGGGAGTGGCCTGTTTGCGGCGAGCGAGGTGATGACCTTGGGTAGCGACCCCCCTCCGTGGGATCCCGCAGCTCCAACCCTTCTCAATCTAAAGGTTGTCCAAACCCTGCTGGGAATAGGAGCCAGTCTCCTGTTCGTCGTAGGCAGTGCTCTGTTTATCCTCGATGCCCGTCACCGCTGAGATGCGCCCCTTATCCAGCAACCACAATAGCCCTTCTCCGAGAGCGGAGAGAGGCGAATAGATGAGAAGCTTGCTAATAGGGACTTCTTCCGGCTACGGGATCCGCAGGCGAGAGCATGACTCTAGTCAATGATACGCTGGACTATACTGAAAATAATGCCCAGTATGTTCAGTATGGCTGCTTGGTATGGCTAGGTATGTAAAACCGAGAGAAGCGGCGGATTACTTTGGGGTATGTCTCCACACTTTGAGGCGATGGGAACAGAAGGGCTGGATCCATGCAGTACGTACACCATCCGGTAGGGCGAGAAGGTATGACCTCGACAGCTACATCAGAGCACCCAAGAAGGACAAACGAGTCGTTTTGTACGCCCGAGTCAGCAGTCGAGGGCAGAAACCAGACTTGGAGAGACAGATTGCAAGACTGGTTGACCTCTATCCTGGAGCCGAAGTGGTCGGAGAGGTTGGCGGCGGTCTCAACTTCAAAAGGCCAAAGTTCCTTGCCTTATTGGAACGAGTTCGTGCGGGAGATGTCGGAACAATTGTGGTCGCTCACCGGGATCGACTCTGCCGGTTTGGATTTGAGTTCGTTGAGTGGTACTGCCGTCAATACGGGTGCGAAATCTTGGTTCTCGATGACGATCACCTTTCTCCCCAGCAGGAACTGGTTGAGGATATCCTCACCATCCTGCACTGCTTCAGCAGTCGGCTCTACGGACTCAGAAAATACCGGGCTGCAATCGAGAAAGATACGGATTTATCCGGAGCCAGCGCTGGCTAAAGTCTGGAAGCGGTGGCAAGCGGCGTGCCGGTACTGCTACAACCAAGCGATTGCCTATCAGCGTCAGCATGGTGCCCCAAAAACGGCCAGAAAGCTGCGGGACATCATCCTGCGCTCCGACCTGCCCGAGTGGGTGAAGGACGCCCCCTGCCACATCAAGCAGAACGCGGTCGTCGAGGCGTGGTTGGCGTTTCGCCGAAGCAAAGAGGCGAGGTTTCGCAGTGTGCGGGACAGGTCGCATACGCTGCAATTCAACGCCGGCAACTTTCGCAATGGGACGTGGTATCCGAAACTCACCCGAGGTTTGGCGTTCCGTGCATCCGAGGAGATGCCCAGAGAATGGGCACGCGGAACTGAGCTAATGCGGGTGAAAGACA